>Ga0182024_10017068_pt1 | contig 13683 bp, 12 predicted proteins | sample P32metaG_FD_120480 | JGI IMG/M metagenome (GOLD analysis project Ga0182024, IMG submission 120480) | Permafrost microbial communities from Stordalen Mire, Sweden - P3-2 metaG (Illumina Assembly) | ecosystem: Environmental > Terrestrial > Soil > Wetlands > Permafrost | place: Sweden: Stordalen... | reverse complement strand
CGAGACCGGCCAGGTCGTTCCGCAAAATTTTCAGGAAGCGGTGAATTGGTATCGCGCCGCCGCCGAACAGGAATGTGCGCCGGCACAGTGCAACCTGGGTTTGTGTTATCAAACCGGACGTGGCGTGGAACAAAGCGCGCAGGAAGCCATGAAGTGGTTCATCCGCGCTGCGCGGCAGGGCGACAAAACCGCGCAGCACAATCTTGGTTTGCACTACGCTTCGCTCAAAAACGAAACTGCCGAAGGAGCGGCGGAAACTGTGCCAGAAAAATAAAATTAGCGCGCCAGTTCCGCGAGTTTCGCAGACGCGCGGCCATCATCAATTGTCTCGCCGGCCAAATTCCAACCTTCCGCCAATGATTTTGCTTTGCCGGCGACGAACAACGCGGCGGCGGCGTTGAGCAAAACGGCGTCTCGCTTCGGCCCGCGCTCATCGCCGCGCAAAATGTGGCGAACAATTTCCGCGTTTTCAGTTTTGCCGCCGCCGAGCAAATCGACGAGCGTTGCGCGTTGCAACGGAAATTGTTCCGGCAACATTGTGGAAACAGTGAAGCCGCGTTCCTGATAAAATTCGGCAATCGTGTTTTCGCCGAGCGCGGAAAGTTCGTCCAGAAATCCAACGTCGGAAACTTTTCCACACACGACCATCGCGCGGCGGACGCCAAGCGATTGAAGCACGCGAGCGAGCGGTTCGCACAATTCCGGTCGCGGCACACCCACAAGCATTGCCGAAGGGCGCGCGGGATTCAGCAGCGGGCCGAGCAGATTGAAAACGGTTCGCTGGCCGCGCCCGGCGCAAAGTTTCCGCGCGGGCGCGATGTGTTTGAACGCGGGGTGATAATTCGGCGCGAAGAAAAAGGCGAAGTTGTGTTCGCGCAATGAACGCACGGCTTCCGTTGAGGGCAAATCAATCCGCACGCCGAGCGCCTCCAAAACATCGGCGCTGCCGGCTTGTGAAGTAACCGCCCGGTTACCATGCTTGGCGACGATGACGCCAGCGGCGGCGCAAAGGATGGCGGCGGCGGTTGAGATGTTGAACGTGCCGAGGCGGTCGCCGCCGGTGCCGACGACATCGAGGATTTCGCGGTTGCGAATTTCGGGGTCGAGCGGCGGTTGGATTGACTTGTCGCGCAGGGCGCGGGCGAACGCGGCGATTTCGTCAGGCGTTTCGCCCTTTTGCGCAAGCGCGGTCAGGAAATCGGCTTTGACGTTCGCCGCAACTTTTTCGTCAGCGAGTTGTTCAACTGCCAGCCGCACTTGCTCGTCGTTGAGCGGTTGCGCGGCGGCAAGTTGCGGAATGAACTTCTCGATCACGGGGCGATTCTAAAGCACGGCGCGTCCGGCTCAAACTGAAAGTGCGTGGACAGTCGTGGAAATTTCCGTAACTTGTGAGGCGGGTGCGCGTCTCAATGGTGACAATGCGTCTGGATTAAAAATTTATGGCAACGAAACAAAGCGGCGGTGGGTGGAGATGGGCGATCATCATTGTGGCCGGCATTGCGTTGGTTGGCGGCGGTATTTGGTTTTTCAAACATGGCAGCACCGATGGGCCGCAATATCAGACTGTGACAGTCGAGCGCGGGGATTTGACCCAGGTCGTCACGGCGACGGGCACGTTGAACCCGGTGGTGAATGTGACGGTGGGCAGCCAGGTTTCGGGCATCATCAACAAGCTTTACGTGGATTTTAATTCAATAGTGAAGTCGAACGAGGTCATCGCGGAAATTGATCCTTCGACTTATCGAGCTGCGGTCGAACAGGCCCAGGCGGATCTGGCCAACGCGAAGGCGAATCTGGAATTGCAACAGGCCGAGGCGGAGCGCAGCGCCGAATTGTTCACGAACAAATTAATTTCCAGTTCTGATTACGACACGGCCATTGCCACGCTCCACGAGGCCGACGCCACGGTGAAAATCAAGCAAGCCGTGCTGGATAATGCGAACGCGAATCTGGGTTATTGCAAAATTTTGTCGCCGGTGGATGGCATCGTGATTTCGCGCTCGATTGATCTCGGCCAGACGGTGGCGTCCAGTTTCAACACGCCGACGCTGTTTCAAATCGCGAACGACCTGACGAAGATGCAAATTGATTCCAGCGTGGCCGAAGCGGATGTCGGCGGAATCGTGGAAGGTCAGAGCGTGGATTTCACGGTGGACGCATATCCGTATCGCACATTTTACGGCGCAGTTACGCAAGTCCGCAATGCGCCGACCAATTCCAACAATGTCGTCACTTACGATTGTGTCATCGGCGTAACCAATTCCGATTACAAGTTGAAACCTGGCATGACGGCGAATATCTCCTTTATCATTGCCCAAAGAGAAAATGTGTTGAACATCCCCAATTCCGCGCTGCGCTTTCGTCCGCCGAATACCGCCGTCGTGCAAACCAACACCAATGCCACCATGCCGCAAGTTGCCCAGGTTACCAACGCTGGCAATCATGGTGGAACGGGCTGGCAGGGGCGCCGCAACGGGGGGGGCGGGCGGGCGCGCGGCGAGCGCCCAATCATTCATATTGTTTATGTGCTTTCGGGCGACGGCAAAAATGCGAAATTGCAATCAGCGCAAATCAAGACGGGCATCAGCGACGGCATTTCCACCGAAGTGCTTTCAGGATTGCAAGAGGGCGATAAAGTTGTCACCGGTATGATTTTGTCCGGAACGCCATCGTCGGCACCGTCCAATCCGTTTGGCGGCGGCGGATTCCCCAGGATGCACTGAAACTAATTCATTGAAGACATTCGCCGTGCAGACAAACCACGTCATCAAGCTCGAAGAAATCCACAAGACGTATCACACGGGCGAAGTGGACGTTTACGCCGTACGCGGCGTCTCCCTGGAGATTTTGCCCGGCGAATTTGTCGCTATCATGGGTTCGAGCGGTTCGGGCAAATCCACTTTGATGAACATGATCGGCGCGCTCGACCGTCCGACCGAAGGCCATTATTGGCTGGATGGCATTGACGTTTCCACGCTTGACCGCGATGCGCTGGCGGACATCCGCAACGAAAAGATCGGCTTCGTTTTTCAAGGTTTTAATCTGCTTGCGCGCACGTCCGCGCTGGAAAATGTCGAGATGCCGTTGCTTTACAACCGCCAGCGCATTCATGCACACGAACAGTATGAACGTGCCACCCATGCGTTGGAACTTGTCGGTCTTGCGCCACGCGCGGATCATCATCCGAATCAACTTTCCGGTGGCCAGCAACAGCGCGTCGCCATCGCGCGCGCGCTGGTAAATCGCCCGTCACTGTTGCTCGCCGACGAACCGACGGGCAATCTTGACAGCCAGACGAGCATCGAAATCATGGGCGTCTTCCAGAAATTAAATGAACAGGGCATCACGATTATCATGGTCACGCACGAGCTCGACATCGCCCGTTACACCAAACGCATGGTCATTTTGCGCGACGGAAAAATCGTCACCGACGAGGCGGTTCAAAATCGTTTGATTGCCGAAACTGAGTTGCGCAATTTGCGGGAAGCCCAACAAGCCGTCCAACTTGCATGAGAATTTTTGCCTCACTTAAAATTGCCGGGCGCGCACTGCTTCGGAATAAGATGCGTTCGCTGCTGACAATGCTCGGCATCATCATCGGCGTCGGAGCGGTGATTGGCTCCGTGAGTCTGACTTCCGGTGCGACCAAGCAGGTCGAGGATCAGGTCAGCAGTCTGGGCGAGAGCGTGATCACGGTTTTTTCCGGCAATTTCACCAGCGGCGCGATGCGTGGCGGCTGGGGCAGCGCGCCGACGCTTACGGTTGAAGATGCAAATGCCATTGCTAAACTGCCGAATGCCGTCGCCGTAAGCCCGGAAGTTCGCGACCGCGAACAGGTGCTGGCGAATGGCCTCAATTGGAACACGCAAGTGATGGGCGAGTCGCCCGATTATCCGCAAATCCGCAATTGGACCATTGCTCGCGGAGCGATGTTCAGCGATCAGGATGTGCGCAGTCTTGCCAAGTCCGCCGTCATCGGCCAAACGGTGGTGGACCAGTTATTCCCCAACGAAAATCCTGTCGGCCAGACCATCCGTATCCGCGACCTTCCGTTTCTAATCGTCGGCGTGCTGGCCCCCAAAGGCTTCAATTTGTTCGGTCAGGATCAAGACGATACGGTCGTCGTCCCTTACACGAGCCACATGCACCGCATCACCACGCGTACGTTTGTTAACGATATTCTGGTGCAAGCCGCCAATGACAAGGTCATAGACAGCGTGCAGGGTGACATCACGGATTTGCTGCTCGTCCGCCACCGCAGCAAGGAACAGGATTTCACTGTGCGCAACCAGTTGGAATTGATGCAGGCCGTCACAGCCACTTCGCGCGCGATGAGTTTTTTGCTCGCGGGCGTCGCCGCTGTGTCGCTGGTGGTGGGTGGCATCGGCATCATGAACATCATGCTCGTGAGTGTGACTGAAAGGACGCGTGAAATTGGCATCCGCATGGCCGTGGGCGCGCGTGCGGCGGATATCTTGGTGCAATTTCTGATTGAAGCCGTCACGTTGAGCGCGATTGGCGGTTCGATTGGCATCATCGGTGGCATGACATTTTCATGGCTCATCGCCTACTTCAGACATTGGCCGACCGTCACGCCATTTGGCTGGATTGCCATCGCCTTCGTTTCCAGCGCCGTCATCGGCATCATCTCCGGTTTTTATCCCGCTTGGAAAGCGTCGAAGCTCGACCCGATTGATGCCTTGCACTACGAATAAATTATTCGCCGTGACAGCCGATGCACGACAAAGCGCTGGATTTTTTCCTTAACATCGCACGTCCGTGGGTTCCAGCCACGACTTGACGTTCCTCTCGTAATCGGAATCTTTACATTCGATTGTAATTCGCTTCAGGTAACCGAGGATTTGTTTCAGCACCGCGAGATGCTCTTCAAACTCGTAACAGTCTTTTGCGGCAGTGAAATATAATTTTTGCGGCTAAAAAACAAAAACCGCGCACAAATCCACCAAGGCGTGGAAAATCATTCCCGGCAAAAGACTTCTGCGCCAAAGAAAAATTCCTGAGGAAATCATTCCTGCGATGAAAAGATTTGGGAAACTGTGAAAGGCGGTCGATCCGTGAATTAAAACGAAAGAAACACTAGCCAGTGCCGCCGCCAGCCAGCGATTGATTCCGTTTCGCCGCAATTCAGTGATCGCAAATCCGCGGTAAAGCAATTCCTCGCAAAACGCCCCCGACAAAGCGATGAATATCCAAAAACAACGCTGGCCGAGCGTCAACGGATAAACCATCGAAAACGCCGTGTGCGGAATAATAACATGAATGTCCAACACGGCAGTCTTTACCCAGACCAGCGCAAATCCAGTCGCGGCTAAAAGCGCAAAAGTCGTCAGCAACTTTGCCGGAGGCGTGGTCAGACCGATTATCGCCAGCGGCCACCGCGCGCGGCGCAGAAACAACAGTAACGTGGCTATGCTCAACCAATGTAAAATTAAAACGGAACAAAACCAACCTACCCACCACGAATGCTCTCGCTGCGCGAATAGATGGCGAGTCCATGGCGCAAAACCGTTGAGTTGATAAAGCAGCGGAAAACCAAGGAGCAGCAAAATAGTGCACCAACGCGGAAGCCGCAAATTCGCTTTTTCTGAAACTTTCGTTACCGCAAAGTCCGGCGTTGTCGTGGTGATCATACTTTTTTAATCGAATCAGCCGAGGATTTGTTTCAGCGCCGCAACGTGTTCTTCAAATTCGTAACGGCCTTTTCGCGTCAGGGAAACCAAGGTGCGCGGTTTTCGCTCCACGAATTTTTTTTCGATTTTGACGTAGCCGGCTTCTTCGAGCGTTTGCAGATGCGCGCCGAGATTGCCATCCGTCAACTTCAACAATTTGCCAAGTGAACTGAAATCAATCTGTGCTTCGCGTTCCAGTGCCATGAGACTCGCCATGATTTGCAGGCGAACCGGCTGATGAATGGTGGAATTAAGTTCAGCCATAAAATTATCTCCAGAATTTGCGGATGAACAAACCGGATAGAATCAGCGCGCCGCCGCCGGTGATCGCCATCCAAAGATCAAACCACGCGGGCAGTAGAAAAAAACCTGCGACAGCGAGCGCAGTAACAATCAATCCAAGCCAGACGAAAAATCTGCCGAACCATAATCCGCCAACGACATAAGCGAACATCGGAATTGTAGCCCAAAAAGCACCAACTGCCTTGCTGCTTACAGGTTGAAGGAGAACCAACCACACTAGGGCGTAACCAAATAAAATCAGCCAAAAAAGTCCGACGCGGCCGTAATTTGAGTTTTTCGTCAATGGTTTGTTTCGCACCCCGCAAATCCAGGATGCAATCACGCCAAAAAGTATCAGCAGCAGCCAGATTGTACCGTTGATGTTGCGAAAAAACTGCGAGCTTGAATAACCCAGCAACCAAATGATTCCCCAAATAATCAGCTTCGTGCCGGTGCCCCCATGCGCAATGGCCCGGCGAGTTTGCGAAATGACGTTTTCAATTTCCGCCAACGACGCTTGAGCTTCCTGTTTCGATATGTTCATATGATTGTATAGTTCTCTGTAATACAGAGAACTCTAACATAATCCGATTTGGCGTCAAGGGTGTTTCGGAAATATTTTGACGGGGCTTTTTCATTTCAACAAAAGATTGCTGGCGCGGAGAAAAGTCCGCAGCCTGTAATGACTTTGAGCACGATTTTGGAAACGGAAATTTTATCCACGCATACGCCGGAGCTATTTCAAAAAGCCGTCCGTCGCGCGGCGGAATTACTACGCGCGGGCGAAGTCGTCGCCCTGCCGACGGAAACGGTTTATGGTCTCGCCGCCAACGCACTGGACGAAAAAGCTGTTGCCAAAATTTTTGAAATCAAGGTACGACCGGCGAATAATCCCATCATTGTCCACGTCGTCAGCAATGAAATGGCGAAACGCTGCGTGAAAAACTGGCCTGTGCTCGCGGACAAACTGGCAAAGGCATTTTGGCCGGGACCGCTCACGCTGGTTTTGACGCGATCAAAAATGATTCCTGAAATTGTCGCCGCTGGTGGAGAAACCGCCGGTATTCGCTGGCCGGGTCATCCATTCATTCAAGCCGTGATTCGCGCGTGTGATTTTCCGCTCGCTGCGCCAAGCGCGAATTTATCAAGCCGCGTTTCGCCGACAAGTGCCGAGCACGTTCGCAAACAGCTTGGCGGGAAAATTTCTTTGATTGTGGATGGCGGGCAGTCGCAGGTCGGCATCGAATCCACGGTTTTGGATTTGAGCGTGAATCCGCCGCAGGTTTTGCGTCCGGGAATGATTCATGCTGAATCGCTGGCCGCCGTGATGGGAGAATTCAGGATTCAGGATTCAGGATTCAGGGACAAAACTGAAGGAGCACCGCGGAGTCCGGGCTTGCTGAAGAAACATTATTCGCCCAGAGCGAAGCTGCTGGTTTTGAATTGGCGCGACGAAGCGGAATTGCAATCGCAAATCGCAAATCGCAAATCGCAAATTCAAAATTGCTATGTCATCGCGCACACAAAAATTCCTGCGGACGAGAATTTCGCGCGGGTGAGCGTGATTCCGCATGATGCGGAGGCGTTCGCGCGGGCGATTTATGCGGAGTTGCACCGCTGCGACGAAGCGGGCGCGGAATTGATCGTTGCCGAAGCGCCGCCAGAATCGCCGGAGTGGTCAGGCATCGCTGACCGCTTGCGTCGCGCGGCGGCTTGAAAATTTTCAGGGCGTTGTGTCCGGTGTTTGCGCGGTTTTCCAGCGATCCCAATCGGTCAGGAAGAGGCGATCAGGCAAAAATCCGGTCGGCGCGTGTCTCAGCGGAAAGCCGGTCGGGATTTGATTTTGTACGGCGGCCTGGATGATGAAGTTACCCCAACTATGTTTGCCGGTGCGCATCCAGTCGGAGACAAATTTGCCGTCCATCGTTTCCGGCGTGAGATAGAGCGCCTGCACCGGTTTCATGTAGTCGTTGATCGCAAAGAAATCATCGTCCGCGTTCAGAGTCAGCCAAATGCATTGGCGCTGGCCATACCAAGCGACTGCCCACGGCACGTCGCTCATCATCAGTTCATCGGGCTTCATCCATCCGGCGGTTTGCTGGATGTCCGGCGGATAATACGGCGGATAGGCAATCGGTATGGTTTTAGGCGGCAGCAGCGTGAAAATCATCGGCAAACAGCAGAGTCCGGCGAACAAACCGGTCGCGGCGTAATGCAGTTGCGGCAGCGGCAATTTCATTTGTTCCAAAAACGTGAAGAAAAAACTCACGCCGTAAATGAACACCAGCGGCACGAGCAGCACCAAAAGATTTTCGGAATTAATTTCCGGCGATTCCTCCGAAAGCTGCGTCCGGCCCAAAGCCTGTACCACGATGAAAACCGCCAGACACATCAACAGAAAATAACGCATCCGGCGGATGGCCGCGCTGCGGAAACTCAACAACAAACCCGCCAGAAACAAAATGCTCGCCCAACTGCCACCCAACTTCGGCAGGTCGTTCACCAGAATGTCGCGCACATTTGCCAAAAGTTTATGCACATACAGTGCCAGCTCAAACGCGTTCGAGAAATCGGGATGCAGCGAGCGCTCCAATTGAAAGTGCGTGAACAGCGTCCCCTCGAGCACCGCAAAACTTGCCGTGCCGAACGGTGTGCCGCTGACGATGAAGTTGCGGACGATCCACGGCGTGAACACGGCCGCAAACGCGCCGAAGGCGGCCAGCGCATTCATGATTCGCCGCTGACCTCCAAACAAAATCAAAAATACGGCGACCGGAATGATCGCCCAGCCGAATGCATAACGCGTCAGCGCGCCAACACCGACCAAAGCTCCCGCCGCCAATGCCAGACCCAGCGGCCGGTTGGAACGCGGCTGCGGTTCGCGCGCGATTTCTTCGATTTTCAAAACGCACCACGTCAGTCCCAGAAAAATCACCAGCAACACCATAGTGGACAAACCTGACACGCTGAATTTCCAGAGCATTTCGCAGCCCAGCACCAGCAACGCGGAAAGCCATGCGACATTCTGGTCGAATAATTTTAGCGCGAGAAGAAATGTCAGCGTGACCACAGCCAGCAGGAGGATTTCGTTGAAAACCGCAATCAAAAAATCCGGTTCATAACGCCAGAAATTTCCGTTGTTGCCCCAGAATGAACTTTTCGCATTGATCGCAAAATGAAACGGCAGCAGCTTCATCAATCCCGCCAGCACGAGCGGATACACTGGCGGATTGGCCAAATCCGGGTGTGCGGTTTTGATTCGCGCCAAATCCGGATTGGTGGCGACCAGCACATTCGTGGAACCGGCTTCGGCATGGCTTTGCACAAGATAAATACTTAACGGACGAATAAAAAGTGTCGTGTAGCCTTTGCCGTCGGCGATGTTGTGTGCCAGTTGCGCCGCGTCCATCGCTTCCGGCGTGTCGAAATTGCGATACGCATGAAAATCGTAGAACAACGCCAGCGTCAGAATGAGCAGTCCCGCCGCGATGATTTTCAAATAACGCGCGCCCGCACCTTCTTCCAGTTTGTGAATCCAATCCTGCAGTGACGACATAATCAAAATCCTTCCAGATGATAGGCATGCAATTTCCGATGAAACGTCCGGCGGCTCACGCCGATTTTTTTCGCGGCCAGAGTTCGATGGCCATTTGTATCCTTTAACGCGCGCTCAATCAATTGTTTCTCGGCTTCTTTGATCGTCAAATCATTTCCCGCGGACGATTGTATGACGCCCCGCCGGCTTCCGCGCACCGACGGCGGCAAATCGCGCGCGAAAATTTTTTCACCCCGGCACAAAACCACCGCGTGTTCGATAGCCGTACGCAATTCGCGCACATTGCCCGGCCACGAATAATTCATCATCAGTTGGAGCGCGTCCGCCGTAAATTCATTCACCAGTTTGTTGTTTTCGTGCGCGAACTCGCGCAAAAAATTCTGTGCCAGCAACGGAATGTCGCCCGGCCGCCCGCGCAACGGCGGCAAAAGAATTTCCACGACACGCAGCCGGAAGAACAAATCTTCGCGGAATTTTTCGGCTTTGACAAGTTCTTCCAGATTTTTATTTGTTGCCGCAATGAGCCGAACATCCGCCGTCAAAGTTTTGTTCGAGCCCACGCGCTCAAATGTGCGCTCGCCCAAAAACCGTAGTAATTTCACCTGGATCGTCGCGTCAATTTCGCCGATTTCATCCAAAAAAAGGGTTCCGCCTTGCGCTTGCTCGAATCTTCCGATGCGCCGCTCGTGCGCGCCGGTGAATGCGCCGCGCTCGTGGCCGAACAATTCACTTTCCAAAAGTGTCGGTGCGAGCGCGGCGCAATGCACCGTCACAAACGGCTGCTTCGCGCGCGGACTCAATTGATGAATCGCCTTTGCGATGAGTTCCTTGCCCGTGCCACTTTCGCCGCCGAGCAGAACCGTCGCGCGCGTCGGCGCAACCTGCCGGACGATTTCAAAAATTTCCTTCATCGCCGATGATTCGCCGATGATATTTTCGAGACCGAATTTGGAATCGAGTTGCTGTCGCAGCGAAACATTTTCTGTTTCGAGATTTTGCCGGCGCAAGGCGCGGCCGATCCGCATTTCCAGTTCGTCAATCTGCAAACGGCCTTTGGCGATGTAATCGTCCGCGCCGCGCTTCATCGCGTCCACCGCGAGCTCCTCCGAGCCGTAGGCCGTCATCAAAATGCAGATCGGCGGCTTGGAAATTGATTTGGCGCGCGCGATGAGTTTTAGGCCATCCTCATTCGGCAAACGAAAATCCGTAAGCATCACGTCGAAATTTTCACGTTCGAGCAGCTCCATCGCCAGCTTTGCGTCTTCGGCAACATAAACGTCATAACGATCTTCAAGCGCCGCGCGCAATCCGTCGCGCGTTGGCTTTTCATCGTCCACAATCAACAATGCCGGTTTTTCAGTCACAAATTTTAATGTTGAGCGTCAGCAGTTTTTTCCTCAAGCAACCGTGGTCTGCGTTCGTGCAACGGCAGCCAGATGCGAAAAGTTGTGCCGCGATTGACATGACTTTCCAGATCAATTTTCCCGCCGTGCGAGCGCACAATGCGCTGCACAATCATCAAGCCCAGGCCCGTGCCCTTTTTCTTCGTCGTGTAAAACGGCTCGAAGATTCGATTGATTTGTTCCTGCGGAATCCCGCCGCCTGTGTCCGCGACGCTCACCCAAACGCTGTCCGCGCCTTCGCCGGTTTGCAACGCCAGCTTACCGCCGCGCGTCATCGCGTGCGTCGCGTTTTTGACGAGGTTCACCAAAACCTGCTGCATCTGCGTCGCGTCAATCGGCGTGGCGGTCAGGCCGCGCGCTAGTTTCGTCTTTACGGTCAGGCCGCGATTTTCTAATTCCGGCCGCTGCAATTCCAAAGTTTTTTCGACGACGACGTTGAGCGAAGTCAGTTTCAATTGCAACGGGGCGGGACGAATCGCCTGCAAAAATTGTGTGATGATGCAATCGAGTCGGTTGATTTCGCCTTTGGCCACGTCAAGATATTGTTCCAGCTTGCCGGAAATTTCCGTTGCATCAGCTTCAGCCGTGAGTGTTTGCGAACGCGGACGCGATTTTAAATTTGAATCAGCCGGGTTCGATTTAAGTTTCTTCAACTCGCGCTCCATGAGTTGCAAATGGATGTGCAGTGCGTTGAGTGGATTGCCGATTTCGTGCGCGACGCTCGCCGCGAGCAGCGTGAGCGCCTGAACTCGTTCGCTCTCGATGGCCTCGAAAGTTTTCTGCCGCGCCTCAGTCGCATCGTGCAAAATCAGCGCGACGCCGGAACTGTCTTCGAGCGGCGCGGCGTAAAGTCGCAAAAATCGCAAGCGCGGATAATTCACTTCAAATTCATGGCGTAGAACGCGCTCGCCGCCATCAGTGTCCGCTTTGGAAATTTTTCCCCAATCCATTTCCGGCAAAAGTTCGGAGATGTGCCGTCCCTCAACATTCGGTTGCAGCCCGATGAGACGCGTGACGGCCTGGTTGAAATAAATGATGCGGCCCTGCTTGTCCACGACCAGTACGCCGTCTTCAATCGTGTTGAACAGCGTTTCGAGAAAGCTACGCTCGCGCGCGAGCCGCTGGACGACCGTCTGCAATCCTTCTGCATCCAGCCGCCCAATGCGACCAAGTACTTTGTCGAGAAATGTGGATTTAGCTGCAGCCATTGAATTAAATTCGGATTTTAGCGTGACAATTTGGCACAAATTGGAACTTCGTCAATGCAAATAAAAGTTTTGTTGGCACAGATAAATTGGCCTAGAAGACTGAATCAGGTTGACGCCAGTTTAACCGAATACAGGGCCGTCCGAAAAAATAAAAATGATGCTTAATGCTGCACTGGATTTTCACCCGCCGTCAGCGACAGAAAAATTTCTTCAAGCTGGCCGGAGCTGCCACTTTGTTGGCGGAGTTCGTCGCGGTTGCCGACGGCGACTAATTTTCCGCCGTGGATGATGCCGATGCGGTCGGCCATTTCTTCGGCCATGCTCAATTGATGCGTGGAAACAAGCACGGTCACTCCCGCACGCGAACGTTCCTTGAGCACGTCCTTCACCACGCGTACGTGTTGCGGGTCGAGGCCGACCATCGGCTCGTCAATCACGAAGACTTCCGGGTCATGCAATAGTGCGGACACGATGGCCACGCGCTGGCGCGTGCCGTGCGAGAGGCTTTCAAGGGAGCGATTTACAAAATCGGCCAGGTGAAAACGCACAATCAATTCTTGCGCGTTTGTTTCGATGCGTGCGTCGGCCATTTTGAATAACTGGCCGGTGAAACGGAAGAATTCCCACGCGGTGAGCTTGTCATAGAGAAACGGAAAATCGGGAACGTAAGCGATTCGCTGCCGTGCTTCGAGCGGTTGCGTTTGAACGTTGAAACCGCAGGTGCGCGTGAAACCGGAAGTCGGTTTCATCAGGCCGGCGAGAATTTTGAGCGTGGTGGTTTTGCCGGCGGCGTTCGGCCCGAGCATGGCGAAAAATTCACCGCGTGGAATGGTGAGCGAAATATTGTTGACCGCCGTGAGGTCGCCGAATTTTTTGTAAAGGTTGACGAGTTCGATCACAGATTTAGTTTTAAGATTTGTTCCATTCGTCGAGCATGGCGGTAACGCCGTCGGGCAGTTCGATGCGCAAAATTTCGCCGAGCGTGCTGACGTAAATGACGATAGGATTTCCGAGCATATGCGTTTCCAGGCGATAAGCGTTCACCGGTTCGCGGTCAATCATCAGCCGTTCACGGTGCGCTTCCCAATGAAGATTTTGCGCGAGTGCGATTGAAGTTTGCGAGGTGACCGGCAAATTCAATTCTTCCAAAAATTCGCTGCCGAAATCTCCGGCGGATGCGCGTAGCAGCATGTTTGGATTCTGCAAATCGGCGAAGGTGAAATCACGTTCAACCAGCGCGCCGTCACTGGTGATTTTCAGGTGAATAGTTTGATTGGTCGCGAACGAATTGATTTCAACCACGGCAAAATGCGAGGATAATTTTAGATTTAATTCACGCCACGCACGCTTCGAGGAAAATCCGATTCGGCCATCGAATCGCACGCGGTTTGTGAAATCGCCGAGGCTCATGTTGCCATTGAGCCGGATTTGATAGCCGGCGCGTGCGACGACACCTTCAGGCGGTGGCTTGTCTTCGTCGAGCGCCGCCATGGCCTGTTCAATGCTCGTGGAAAATTCGCAGAAGCCGCTGCGCCGCCCATCCT
>Ga0182024_10017067_pt1 | contig 13684 bp, 10 predicted proteins | sample P32metaG_FD_120480 | JGI IMG/M metagenome (GOLD analysis project Ga0182024, IMG submission 120480) | Permafrost microbial communities from Stordalen Mire, Sweden - P3-2 metaG (Illumina Assembly) | ecosystem: Environmental > Terrestrial > Soil > Wetlands > Permafrost | place: Sweden: Stordalen... | reverse complement strand
GGGTAAAGGGCACGGTTTCCGTTCGTGCTTCCGAACGTCACAAACAGCGTGTAGTTGCCTGGCGCGAGTTCCATCTTGGGGGACGTGTAAGTAGGAATCTGGTTATCCTGCGGAGAAGGCACCAAAAGACCATCCTGTGCTATTCCGCCCAAGCTCCATTCGATCCAAGGCGGGGTGAAAGGCCAGGCGACGCTGTATGTCATGCCGTCATCAGGCCAGTCGAAACTGTTCCGTGTCGTCGTGCCGGTTCCTGCCAGAACGACTTGCGAGCTGAACTGATAAAAGCACGGTGAGCCCTCCATTTCCGGATGTGATACGCACGTGCCCGTTGCTGCTCCTTGTATTTGAGTGCCGACGAGACCGCCCGTATCAAGGTGAGTGTGGCCGTTCTGATCAGTGTACGTATCGGCCGTGATAGTGAATCCTTGTGTGATCTGAAAGTCGGTTCCAGAACTCGACACGTTTATGTTGAGGCCGCTACCGGTCGTGCTCGCACTCGCCGATCCATTGATGACATTCACCGCGGGGGTTCCCCACGACACGTACACGTGCGGTTGCGCCATCACTGGGAGCGCCGCTGCGATCATACAGAACACTGCTATTTTGCTTCGAAACATGTTTGCCCTCCTCGGTGCGTGCTGTCTTACTGCGCGTAGCCGACGATTTGGGACCCCTTGATAGCCATGGCATGCACGTACGTCCAGCTTCCACCGCCAGTTTTCGATAGACCCAATTCCGTGAGCGCACCACCGGTCACCTACTGCCATGGATGGCCCGACGGCAGACTGTATCCGACCACCGTTCCAGCGTCGATTGACCTTGCGAAGCTCTGACTGTCACCGCTCAGGAAGGGAATTGAATTATAGGTGCTGCTGGCGTAGTAGTACGCGGTCGTGCCGTCCGATAGGGCGATGTTGTTGGAGTTATCTATTGAAACTGGTTCGATTGGATTTGTGTTCGTAGTAGGAGTCCCGAGGTCCGTCAGCGTGCTGCCTGAGTACTCGAATAGATGCGCTGCGCCTGCGTTTGTGCCGAATAGGCCGACCACGACCCCGCCGGCATTGATGGAATCAGCGACTCCGAACACACTGCTCGGCGTCAAGTCCGTCAAGGTGCTGCCAGAATAGCTGTAGGCGTGCGCGCAGAAACCTGAACAAGCAGGGCTGAAAATTCCGACGATCGTTCCACTGTCGTTGATCGCTCTCGCCATGCTAGGGCCTGCGATCGGGAGATAGTGGATCGACGAGCCATCGTAGAAGAAGGATTGCGCATTCCACGGCCCCGATCCCGAGGACCCCAAGGGCCACGCTGGAAGCGTTCTGGCCAATCCGACAATTTGGCCACTTGAATTGATGCCAAGCGCCTCGCTCACAGCAGGCAAATCGGCAAGGTTCGGTACTTCCGTCATGACGCCGCTGGAGTACGAAATTGCGAGGAAGCCAGTAGAGGATGAACTGTTACCAGCGACCGCGCCCGCTGCGGTTCCCGCGCTATTGACCGCGTACCCACGTCGTGCGGAAAGCGTTTCAATTGTCCCCATGTCGGTCCAACTACTGCCATTCCAAATGACGGCATGTTCTTGAGCTGTCAGCGGCAGAACCGCGAGCACCAGGGCCGCGCAACTTAGAAGGGGTATTCGAAGAATCGCACTCATGCCCGGTAATTGCCCCGGAAGGGCCCCTTCAAAGCTGAGTTCCGCCAGCGGGCGTCAGGGTGTTTCGGAGGCTGGTAATGTCAGACCAGGATCGTCGCAGAATCTCGATGCGCACCATAGCCCTGAAACCCGTTCGCGGAACTCGTTCGCGCCTCGTCACCTGGCCCTTTGCCGCCTCGGACGATAGCCCGGCTGGAGAGCCGCCGGCGCCGGCTGAACACCCAGGAAGTTCTCAAGCTTGTGCTCGGGATTTGGTTCAGTCACGATCTTCTTGCCCGCGGAGGACTGCAGGGTGAACGGAAGCGTCTGGCGGCCAACGAACTCGGCCTCGTCTTTCAGCTGCTTCACGAGCGGATCGCTCGAATTGCGGATCGGCCGACCGTAGTAATCCCGGTTGTGGATCATCTCGGAGACCGTCGAAATCAGCGGGCTCGCCTTGTTCTCCAGCGTGCGCACCGGATCCTTGACGTACTGGTAAGCGTCGCGCACGTACGGCGCCGAAACTACCCGCCGGCCGTCTTCGCGCTTGGGGAAAAAGTAATCGACCAGGTCCTTTGGTCCTTGCCCCGTGTGCAGATATTGGGTCATCGCGCCGATCAGCCCGGCGGTCAACGCGTAGCCCACCACGAACCCGAGCCCGTGCGGATCGGTGGGCATTTTGCCGGTAGCGAGCTGCCTGACGGCGCGCGCCGCCGACTTCACTTCGAGGAAGTCGCCCAGGTTCCAACCAACCGAGCGAACCGACAGCATCGCGATGTCCTTGAACGTTCGGTGCCAAAAATGATTATCGTAGGTCATTTCGCCCATGCGGCTTTCGACGTGATCCCAAGCCGAGCTCATGGCGCGCTGCACCTCCTCCACCTTGGCGCCGGGCCCGAGCTTTCCCATTTCGTGCTCAGCCATATCGGCGAAGACACCCATCTTGAGCCGTGGAACAAGATTCTCCATGAGCGGCTTCGAGACGTACTCGATCGCAGCGAAGGGAGACCGCAGCGCGCCGCCGATGAAATTCCCGGAGCGAAACGCGGCCTTCATCTTGTCGGCGATCTGGTCCGAGTAGAAGGCGTCCATCCTTGCGCGGCCGCCGCCTTTGACAAGTTGATCCACCATGCCGGCTACTGGAGCACCTTCCGAGCCTGGCTTGAACCACTCGTGCAGCATTTTGCTGCCTTTCAGGTAATCGAGGAACGGCGCTGCTGGCGAGGTCGCAATGTGGAATGCCGCATCAATGGGATGACCTTCGAGCGCCTTGACGATTCCCAGGCCCATCCGCGAGGCCATGGAGTTGATGGCTTCCGCGCGCAGGTGAAACGCCGAAAGTCCGAGGTTGGCGCGGTTCATGGTGTTGTTCACGCCCAGCAGCGTGCGGAATAGTCCAGAGCGGCCGCGCAGGCCGGGTGAGAGGAAATTGTTCAGCACGTCGGCTGCGCCTTCCTGCGCATACCAGCGGCCGCCGCCAACCGGATCCCGAATGCTCTTGAAATCGGGCGGCAGGTCCTCGCGCTTGGGGACTTCCCAGCCCGGCTTGAGGCGGAGCTGGCCGGTGACTGTCTCGTCCTTCTGGCCGGCCACGCGTTTGGCGACTCCGTTTTCGGCCAAGTCGCGCAGCGCATGATGGGCGAGCAAATACCGGTCCATCTCACGCGTCTTCATCAACACCAGGTCGACAGGGTTATCGGACACTGGCTTGAGGCCGGCGTCTAGCGCCTCCCGGAACGTGGGAAAGTCGCGATGCTGCAAGAATGACTTCGGGCCTTCCATGCTGCGCTTGCCGCCGAAGAAGCTGTCAAAGAACTTTCCAGCCTGTTCCGGCCGCTCGAAGATGTGAGGGAAGTAGTTGGTGTAGAACTTCTCAAGGGCCCCTTCACCGAGCGCCTGGACCTCGCGGCGCCGCTGATCGAGCATGGTGCGGAACATCCCGGCGATTTTGTCGAGGTTATCGTCTCCCGATGACCGCCGATGCTCGATGTCGTCGATGAACCGATGGTTTTCCTCGGGAGTCCGGCTGTTGAAGAAGCGCCGCGCATCTCGTAGCCGCTGCTCGCCCTGATCGAACCGCCGGGCAAACTGGGCCATCCTCTGCCGAAGGCTCAGCCCGGTGAGCTCCGCCGCGGTGCCGCGTCCCTGCGGCGCAACGACCTTGAGGATATCGTCTCGCGCCTCGACTAGGTCCGAAGCTACGCGCTTCGCCGCGGGGATTACGTCCTCCTGAACGAACTTGCCAGCGCCCAGCGTCAGCAGGTCCGGAGAAATGCCGCCGCGCTCGCCAGCTGTCGCCAGCCGGCCGAATGCGTCCGTGAACGCCTCAGTGCGCGTGGGTGGAGTAAAGAACGCGCCCTGAGTACCTTCGCGCGAGAGCGCTTCATCGTTGGCATAACGCCGAAAGGCTGTAGCGGCTTTCGCTGGTCCCTGATCGAGTGTCCGGGCGAGCTCAACAGCTTCGCGGGAATAGCGGCGATCGCCGATAGCGGACTGGCGCGCCGCTTCCTCGATCGGCATCCTGTGGACGCGCGCGTCTTCGCTGAGCGCGATTGCCTCACGCACCCGATCAGTCAAGTCCCACTCCGGCCGGCCCTCGACGCGAAGTATCTGCGGCGCGATCCGCTCCAGCTTGGCGCGCATGGACGGTGTCGTCTCGCGGAATTCAGCGGGAGACTCGAACAAGCGGCCCACCAGCGCCTTCCCGATACGGCTCTTGGCCTCGGGAGTCAGAAACCCGCGATCATCCAGGTAAGCGCCTTTTTCCTGCTCGGTCAGAACGCCATCGCGCACCAGGCTGTTGATGAGCGAGGCGCCGTCTTCGCCTCGCAGCGCATCGGCAAGGGTTCCCTCGTCCCCAGAATTACTGAGGCGCGCAGCGACTTCACGGACCGTCTGATCCGATAAGCGGCGCCCATCGGATACGGCCCGTTCCTCCGGCGTAAGCTCGGCAGCGGCTGATTTGTTGAAATCGGTGATGGCCTTCTGCGCGTCGACGCCGCCGGCGATCTCACGCACTAGAACCGGTTGCTTGAACCGTTCCAACTCACGCGGATCGATTCCGAACTGTGCGGCTTTGGTCTGGACCGCATTGCGGTAGGCATCGGCATCCACACCACCACGCTGGTAAACGCGGGCGAGCGTCATGGTGCGGCTGTTACCGCCGAGCACGTTGCCGTTGGCATCCACAATCGGCGCGCCATGCTCGGCTGTAGGCGAGTCCGTGTGGGGAACTCGGAATTGAAGGTGCCGGGAGCCGATTGTTTCACCACGCGCGCGGCGTTGCCCGTACGGCTGTAGTCGCGATCGTTGGCGTACTCGTAATCGGGGTTCGCCTCGAAGCTATGCGGATTATGCGAGGCGTCGAGGTCGGCCAGATCCCGGACTGAATAGCGCACCGGATATCGCGTGGTTTCGCCAGGAACCAGCACGGCGGTTTCGCGGCCATAAGCCGGTTGAGTCTCGGGCGGACGAAGCTCGAGTGCCGGCGTGTCAACCGGAGGCCTACTTTCCGGTTCCGCGGCCTCGGACCGCGCGAACTTCCTCAACATGAAGGCAGCGTCCTCTGGACTCTTGAAGCGGCCAGCCGCACCACTTAGAGCCGCCTGCGAGACTTCCACCGGATCCCACCCGAGCCGTTGCGCCTCGGTCATGCCGTGGCGGAGCTGCGCGTATCGCACCCGCTGATCCGCCGTCATGTCCGCTGGATTATCGTTTTCGCCCACTCCGGTAACAGCCCATTTCAGCGAATCTCCAAGCGCCTGCGGCGAGTTGAAGTCCAGGCGTCCAAGGGCCTGCTGGTAACTGCGAACGTCCTCCAACTGTGGGCGATCATCACCGATGCCAAACAGCCTATTGCGCTGCTGGTCTGTCAGACTCGCCTCCATCCGCGCGAGTTCATCCGAAGCGGCGGACGTTTCCTGATTGCTCTTCAAGGTGCTGTTTGCGACACGCTCCAGCCGCTTGTATCGCTGCGCGCCGTCCGCCCCGAACAAATCTTCCAGATCAGTCTTGTCGCGGTTCCTCGCTTCGCTCGCTGCAGCGACCAACTCGTCCGGCGACATTTCCCAAAGTGGTTTCGGCTGCGCCGACGTGCTAGCCAGGCTCCTCTGCCCTAGCGTACTGCCCGGCCCGGATGAACCAGCGCGGTTTTCGCCGTTGTCAGCGGTGGCGCCGTGGCGGGCGTAGTATATTCCGGGGTCCGAAGCGTCGGGAGCGTCGGCGAGCTTCATGGTGTCTGGATCAAGCCTCACCATCTCGCCGGGCTTCGAGAGCCAAGGCGACGTCATCAGATCCGTGTCGATCGACTCATCCGCGGGAAAGCCGTTGGCGGCCGCGGCGCGCACGAGCTGGACAACGCGGCCGTGCGTGACCTTCAGGATCTTTTCGCCAGGCTGGTAGTTGTCGACGGTGTCCTGAAGGTCGCTGAGAACGTCGTGCTTGAAGTCGTTGAAGCTTTGCGGTGGCTTGGTCGAGTCCGGTGCCTGGCCTGCCGGTATCTCATCGGGGTTATTCCGGATCCGGCCGTTAATCTGGTCGATGACCTGATCAGTAGGCTGGCCTTCATGCCCACCCATATACCAGGGGGTGAGCTTCTCGTTGGGAACGACGTCACCGGCTTCCGGATTCGAACCGGCCACCCGATTCGCCGTTTCCAAAGCCCGGTCCATGGTCGACGACTCGATGCGGTCAAACTGGCCAGCCGTGCGATTAGCGAGCTGCGCAGCTTCCTGGCGCCCTTGATCAGAGAGAGGCACATTGCGCGAGCCGCGCGTGGTGTCAACGCTTGTGCCGGCAGAGCTCGATGGCTGCTCTTGCGGTTGAGCCTGCTCGGCTGCCCGATCGAAGATGTCGCCTGAGGGAGCGCCGGCCGCAACCTGATCGAAGATGTCGCCAGAGCTAGCGGGCGCATTCGCCCCACGGTCGAAAATATCGCCCTGGCCCGGCGCTTCCTGGACTGGCGTCTGTTCCTCGGGAGTAAGCGCCTCCACACCCGCGCGAGCCGATTCGACGGCGCGATCGGATGGTGTGGCCTGTGGTGGCGCTTCTCCCGCACGTGGACCACGTACGGCATGCGCTGCGGCCGCGGTTCCCATGCCAGCGCTCAGTACACCTTCGGTGATGGCCTGCGCAGCCGCCGGCCAATCCTGCTTGTTAATCGCGTCGCGGACGTCAGGGATGCGGTTGTACGCGTCCTTGAGCATAGAGAAGCCAAATCCAGCGCTGATCGCTCGAGGCAGCAGCGGTGCCACCTTGCCCACCGCCGAGAGAATGCCGCCGGTGCCGAGCATGCCGATGTTCTCGGGCGACGTAAGTCCACGCGCAAATTCGGCCGTGCCGTGAATGATTCCTTGAAGGATTGTTTGGGGCTGCTGGTAAGGCACCACCGATTCAGGAACCACCGGCGTGTTGGCCAGCTCGGTCGTCTTGTTCAGCGTCCCTTCGAGCATCGCGGGCGTCGAACTGGCGAGAGCTTTCACGCGGTCCCATACGCTGGGCGCTGGTTTGGTCTGCGCCGGCATGGAATTCGGACTCGTGGCTGGCGCGGGCTGCTGAGCAGGCTGGTTACGATTTGGGAACAGCGAGTCTAAATGGGCGCGGTGCGCAGCCTGGAAATCTTCCGCCGACGGCAGATTCTTCAGATCGATCTGGTCGAAGATATCTCCACCATTGAAATCCGCGGCCTGGTCGAAGATATCGGACACTCAGAAAGACCACCCATCCGCCGCAGCCAGTTTGCGCGCTTTGGACCTATCGCCTCCGGCTTTTTTTAAATACTGCGCGGCGAGTCCAAGGTCGATCAGTTTTCGGCCTGCTGCCGGAGGCGCGTTGCTAGCAGGCGCGCCATTGGTTTCAGCGCGTGCAGCCGCGGCCCATCCGCCCGGTGTCGCGGCCGACGTCACAGGTTTAGATTGTGGTGATACCGGAGCGGCCGCGCTTTGATCACGGCCATTTATCAATGCTTCCGCCATGGCCTGACCAGGCGCCGTAGCAGCGGGAGCCGGGCCTGCCGCTCTTGCGGGCCCTGAAGGAGCGCCCTGCATCGGCGCAGCGGCCGGGGTTGCAGGACCACCAGCGCTCGCAGGCGAGCTGGACGGCGCGCCGCCGTTGGTGCCCGCTGGCCTTGCCGGACTTAGATGGAACTGTTCCTCGATCTCCCTGGCTCTCTGATTAACTGAATTCACAAGGCCCTGGCTCTGAGTGAGGCCATTCTGGAGCCGGAGACGCTGCGCGTAATTCATTGTCAGCTTCTTCCCAGACCATGGATCTGTGAACTCCTCCCCATCCTGCGTCGCGGGCACCATCTTCGTGCCAAACAAGCCTGGCTCCTCCTGGTTCGCCAGAATCGCTTGTGCATCGAGCTGCTTTTGCCCTTCCTTGAAACCGGTATCGAGCAACTGGCCGTGCTCACGCTGCGTTCTGTCGAGCAAATTGAGCTGCGCGCGGCCGTTGAGCGCGTTCTGCGCGTTGGCTTGGGTGTTGGCACGGAGCTTGTTCCATTGATCGCGGAAGTTGTTGGTCTGCTGCAGCCGATCGTCGGCGGCCTGATCCTTAACCTGCTGGAGCTGCTGGTTCTGTTGTCCGCGGAGCTGCGTGCGATCCATGGCACCAGCCTGCTGAACATCCGCCCGCCGCACGGTGTTATAGCGCGTGGCGAAGTTTGCGATTTCCCCCGGCATCCACTTCTGGCCGGGAGGGGTGCCGTATTGGTCCTCGAGCTCTGGCGGCAGGTTCATACCGAATCGTTGACGGAAATCCTGCTGGGCTTGGAGCTGGCCAGCCTGGCGGCCTTGAGCTTCAGCTTGCTCGGCCTGCTGCTGGGTCTGCGCCTTGATTCGATTTACGTTGGCGTACTGCTGCGAATCAGGCGAAGGCAGCTCATAGGCCAGGTCCTCGCCGGCGGAGTCCTTCCATTTCACGGTCCGGGCAGGATCTGCCTTGCGCACAATCGGCACGCTGCCGGAGGCAGTGACGGGGCCCATCGCGTTTAAGACCTTCGAGGTGAGCGAAGAATCGCCCCCAAAACTCGCAGCTGTCGAGGGATTCCCTTGTTCGTCGAACATGGGCGAGGTTGGCTGACCCAACGCAGGAGAATCAGCACCGCTCGCGCCGAGCAGCTGCGCGGCTAGCGGATGCATGGGCTGCTGGTCTTCCACCATGCCTTTCACCACAGGAAGCGCACCCACATCCGTCATTTTCTGGTGAAATACGACGTCGTTCTGCTGCGCGATGCGCTGCTCTTGTTGCTCTTCCAGCGACTGCCGCTGCTTCTGGAGATTCGCGTTCTGGACGTTCGACCACATCGGAGTGCCAGGAATGGGCTGCGTCAGCATTTGCTTCATGGCGTTCCCGAAATTGCTTAAAAATCCTCCCATATTTTCCTCCTACATGACGGGCAGATCGGCGGTTCCTGGAGGCAACGCCTTATACAAAGCGCCGGCCCGCAGCAGAGCAACAAACTCGGCGTTTTTGGCGATGCAATACAACGCCTCCAGGTACTCGTCCCAGCGAATCTTTGACCAATCGGCCTGGAACAGGTACGAGAGGTATTCCATCACCGGCAGCAGCGCATCGCAGTCCGGATGCTTCGCTCGGAAGGCGTCGCTGAACAAATCCACTTGGGCCCGCGAGTCGGGCGTCTCAGTCCGGGGCACCTCGGTTCGGTCTGGCTCGGCGGATTTCACGCGGCTACGTGGCCTCCGGCGCTGGCTACTGGCACGTTGGCACACTGCGCCAGGAAGGCGTCGAGGTCGTTCTCAAAAACCTTCCAGCGTCCACCCACCTTGTGAGCGCGGATGCGGCCCGAATCTATAAATCTCTCCACAGTTCGCTCGCTTGTTCCGAGGCGTGCGGCCGTCTCAGCTTTTGAAAGTGCTCTCATCGTGGTGTTCCTTTGTGGTCGTCTGTCGGACTGTAACCAGCCACATTCCACTAATTGCCCGCGCAACGTTCCACGTGAAAAGCCTGAAGCGAATCGCCTGAGTGGAACCCGCCGCCGAGTATTATTCGCCTCGCAAGATGGCGAGCACTTCCTCCTGTTTCGATTTCGTCAACGCGAAGGTGCACAACACGCGCAGGATGAGCTCACGGCGCTTGCGCGAGGTCGTCTCGACGGCCATCTTGGCCAGCTCGATAATCGGGTCAAACTTGAGGCGGGCGCAAACCTCAGCCGGCGTCAGCATGTTGCTCACCACGATGCGCCTTTCCGTTTGGAGCGGCTTCCGGCTCGAACATTTCCGATGGCAGCGGAAGTAGCGCGCATAGCCCCTCGGCTTCGCCAACCTTCATCAAGTGTTCCAGGATCTCAAAGGGAGAGCCATTGTGCTGCACAACGAAGGAAACCATCAGTTTCTTGTCTTCCTTCGCGTCATCGCCCTTTCGGAATAATCGGAATCGAAAGGCCGTTTCCGAATTCGTCACGACGGTGCTGATCTTTGGAACCACGTGCGTGACGCGCAGATTCTTCATGGAAAAGTCCAGCTCCACGACATTGAAGCCCCGCGTTACTAGGATCCCCCGGTCTAGCAAACACTGCGCCCCAAGCGCGCATGCAACCTCGGGCGTCGCGATGGCGACGATCTTCATTTTGCTCGTCACGGCATTGCCCACAATCTTGTGCTCAACCGCCATAATGCGGGCCTGTTCGAACATGATTTCCCCGGTCATTTACATCTTTCTCCCTTATTTTGGCGTCCGTTTTTTTCTCTTCATGGGCGCTACTTCTGCGAGCGTGGGTCTGCCGGCTCTCGATGCCGGTGCATCTCAGTCAGCAGCTCTTCGAGGGTAAAGTGCCCCTGGCTGGTGTCATCGGCCACGATTCGCATCAACGGCGGGTCGCCAGCCGTCGCGAACTTGAGCAAGTCCCGGCGCGCCGCAATAACTAGCTCTGGCTTAGACGATTTTAGGTCGATCAAAATGCTGGCGACACCAAGATCCCAGGCGTCTTCCAGGTCCTTCTCGCTTCGCTGCCGCTGCCGCAGTATGAACGTAGCGGTCCGCGGATCCAGGGACTGCTTCTTCACCGTGCTTACCGCAAGCCCCTCATCTTCCGCGATGGTTTTGGCGGTTGCGCCTGCCAAGCGCTTGGCAGCAATTCTGCGCCGCTGCTCGTCATTAACCTTGGTCTTTCCCTTAGCTGGCATGCTGGTATCTATTCGTTCCTGTTTCGTTGGTTTAGTTGCATCGTCGCGTTTGTGGCGGTCTGGGCCGGTGCGTCTGCATTTGCTCGTCCGTCACCTGCAAATTGCCTGGACGCCGAGTCCTTGAAACTGCCTATTTCGACTTGTTCGCCTCTGTGCCGGTATGAAACTGCAGCACTTCACGGCTGGCAGGCAAAGGTCTGCAAAACCTTTATTCGTGAGTTCGATTCTCACCCGCGCCTCCAGCAACTTAAGGGAAACCTGTCGAGTTATCTACCGCTTCTGAGTTCACGCTCGTTCATCCTCGTTCTCGCTGTTCCTGTGGATATCATGTCTTTTTGACCGGAGCCGGACGGACAAAATCGGGTCATCCGCCGGACAAAATGACCGCCGCAGGAGGGCGACCATCCCAACTGCTGAATTCTCGGATCAAACTGGATCGCGCAGAAAAAAGCCGCGACGCCTTGCCGTGATCATTTCACTCGTTTCAGCTTCCGCCGCCGCATAGCGGTGGCATAGTGCTCCATGGCTTCTTTTTGCGCCTGTTGATCCGGGTGGACGTACCGCATGATTGTGCGCAGGTTGCTGTGCCCCATTATGGCAGCGAGAGTGAATGGGTCCGTTTTCAACTCGGTCGCATGCCGCGCGTGAGCGGAACATCGAACACAGCGTGCAAAGGAAAGCAGACAAAAGGATCAACATTGGACAAATGCCGTCTTCTCAAACAGAAGGGAGTTTCCAAGAGGAACAGTGACCACCTGGGGCAGAAATAATTCAGGGAACTTCCGACGCTAATTCGTCAGCACGAACTTCTGGATGCGCTTGCCGTCCTCCACCTCGCCGGTGTAAAGGTTCCCCTTGGAATCGATCCCGATGGTGTCAATCCAATGGAGCTGGCCCGCGTAACGGCCGTTGCCTCCGAACGAGCCAACGACGGTGCCGTCTTTCCGATTCAGAATCCAGACGATATTGTTCGTACCGTCGGCGGCGAATAGATATTTCTGCCCGGGGTCGTACGAGAACGTCATGTTGTATACGGTGCCACAGGGTCCGGTTTTGCCGAAGGGACCGCCGCAGTTGGGACCGCGAGCTTGCGTCGAGGGATGCACGAAGTAGCTAGTCACGAAATGGCCGTCTTTCGTGAATACCTGGATGCGGTCGGCGCCGCGCTCGCAGATATAAACCAATCCGTCCTTGGACAAATGGATGCAGTGTAGCGTCTGTGCAAACGCTTGCTGATCCGGCGGCGGACCCGTAAGATCGTAGGGCGGCGTCGGATCGTTATCGATCTCGCCAAGCGGGACACCGCGTCCTCCCCAGCCGCGCTTGAATGCGCCGGTGTTCATGTCGTACACGAGCACACGCTTATTGCGCGCGCCGTCGGCGATGTAGATTTCGTGCGCATCCTCGTCAAGATCGAAATCTTCGATCCCCATCAGTAGATCTGTCTGCTGATTGTCCTGCTTGAGTTCCTTGCCCTGGGGCCAGCGATGCCCGAAATCCCACAGCAGCTTGCCGTCGTTGCTGAGTTTGATGATGCTGTCGCCGGGATCGGTTCCCGAGATCCAGATGTTGCCCTCACGATCGACGACAAACGATTGCAGGCGGTTCGGCCAGCCTGGCACGAAGTTCTGGCTGCCCCAGCCTTTCAGGACCGTGCCGCTCTGATCGAATTCCAGGATCTCCGGGCCGAGCACGCAGCATTCAGCGCGCGGCGGAATGGTGGCCGCACCCAACTCATCGGGGCGCGGATCGGCGCGATTAATCGCCCAGATGTGGTCGTTCTTATCGACGAACAGATCGACGATCTGCTGCATGGCCCAGTGATTCGGGAGCGACTGGGGCCAGAACGGGTCCACTTTGTACACCGGTGGTTTGTCCGCGGGCGATTTATATTCTGGCGCGTCTTGCGCCGGTGCAAGCGCGGCCATCCCCAGCAGAAGTGCGGCCCAGATATGAAATGTTCGTGTTCGAATGTGCATCGATTCGGATGTTGCTATTTCGCGCCCCCGTTTGGGGGGCATACAGGGCCATGATACAGAGATTTATGCCGCGTTGGAACCTGCAGCCTCTTGCGCGGACCGCGATACGTGGGAGGCCTTTATTGAAAACTTTTCAAATTCGGGTTTGGGGCAGAGCCAGGCGTCGACCGAGGTACCGAGTCGTGACGCATCTTTGCTGCATTATGGACCGGGGGACGTATTTTCGAGAAATCCGTCGTTAGGGGATGTTGTATAGCCAAATCAGTATACAGTAACCCTGATCTGATTTCATGCAAACGGCTAGGAGAAGCGAGAAAACACTAGGTTACACTCGGGACAATCCAGCACTAATATGGGCAACAGCAGGAGATGCCCATCTGCTGAATGCACTGCTTTGCGTGATTTCCAATAACGACTTTTGGTGCTTGTTTTTCCTTGCGGATAGGTCAGTGGATGCGTCTGCAGGCGCAGTGATCGACTCATCACCCGTGCCTGGGCCTCCCGCCACCTACCGGACTTCGATGCGGGCCGCCAAAACGGCGGCGGAATTCGTTGAAGTACGCGTATCGATATGCATCATTTCGTGCTGGCCACCGCCCGAGCGCTGCGTGCGGCGAGGCCCCCAGGCCACCAGTTCCAATCGCCTGCAATACGCAGAAGCGCAGGGCCGATCACCATGCGAACTAGTGTCGCGTCAATAAACACGGCTACCGCCAGCGTGAATCCGATCATCTTAACCACCAGAAAGTTTCCGAAGGTGAACGCCCCGAATACCACAATCATGATCGCGGCGGCGCTCGTAATCAGGCCGGCGGTTCTGGCTAGCCCCTCAGGAATTGCATCCATTTCACTCAGCCCAATCCTCCTCGCTTCGAGGACGCGAGCGACCAAAAACACCTCGTAGTCCATGCTCAGTCCGAAGACGATCG
>Ga0182024_10017066_pt1 | contig 13684 bp, 13 predicted proteins | sample P32metaG_FD_120480 | JGI IMG/M metagenome (GOLD analysis project Ga0182024, IMG submission 120480) | Permafrost microbial communities from Stordalen Mire, Sweden - P3-2 metaG (Illumina Assembly) | ecosystem: Environmental > Terrestrial > Soil > Wetlands > Permafrost | place: Sweden: Stordalen... | reverse complement strand
CGCCCCCACGCGTTCCGGATCGAGAAACATGTTGAACGCGAAATAGCCGGAGTTGCCGATCTTTTTCGATTCTATCCACACGTGCATGGGCGGGAGATTGCCGAATTTCGCGATGGCGCCGCGTGGCGGGTCGAGCGAGAGATCCATCGCGCGGCTCCGGTTCGCGCCATCGCGAAAGACCACTTTCAAAGCGTCGCCGACGGGGCCGGTCAATCGCGAGAGCACCGCGCGTTCGAGAATCAGTTCGTGAATTTCGGGGTCGCTTTTGAGTTTCCGGATGACCGGCGCGAGTTCCTTGCCGTTGACGCTGTCGATGACCCAACCGGTCTTGACGCCGGCCTTTTCGGCTGACGATTCGGGGTCGACGCGCGTCACGACGGCCAAACCGTCGAGCACGCGAAGATCGATGCCGGGAGATCCGTCGCCTGCGCTGTCTGCATCGGCTTCGCCGTAGACGCTTGCCGGGAGAATCGCGAAGTGCGTTTCCTTGAGCCGCGCGAGCATTTCACGCATTACGCCGCGGGCGCTCTCCATGGAAGCGGCGGCTTCGATTTTGGGACGGAATTCGGAGTGAATCGCCTGCCAGTCCAGGCCGCCGGGATTTTTTTCCCAGTGCTTATCGCGGATGGTGGTCCAGACTTTTTCGAAGGAATCGATATTGAGGCGTTTCTGGTCTTTTGTGTAGTGGGAAGGGGAGGAGCTTTGGCCGCACACCAAGACCGCGGTCAAACCCAGCCCCACGCACCAACACATTCTCCCATCCATATACCAAGGTTGACAGGCACAGGCGGCGGGCGCAAGCGGCGATGCCGTATTCGCGACGACGCGGGCGATTTGAGAGTGTGGCCTCGATTGCCCGCGTCGCGCGAAAAGCTAAACGACAGAGGCTCTAGCGGTTGCCTTGATTCCCCTGGTTGCCCTGCTGGCCGCCGCGCTCAGGTTGGCCGCCCTTGGTGGGGTTAGCTTTTCCCTGGTCGCCGCCCTTTGGGTTCGGCTTATTGGGGTCGTGCTGGCCGCCCTTTTGGGAGTTCTTGCCTTGGTCTGGTTGCCCTTTATTCGGTGTCATTGAATACATCTCCTTGGTTCGGAATTCCGACGTGGTCCGAACTCGACGGTCATGCAGCAACTGGCCTCGCGTATTTTATTGCGTTTACGAGCGCGATCCACGCTGCACGCTCCAATCGTCCCAGTCCTCGCCGCTTGGATGATACCGGCAGGGGCGATTTCGTTCGCGTTTCTAGACCATCTCTTGATTTTGCGTCGGCCAGTTTCACTCGGCTCGTAACAGTGTTCTCAATGGATTACGCCGTCGACGGCACATTACGATATCCATGAAACTGGCCTAGCCGGTCACGATCGCGGGCGCGCCGGTGGTCCAGATCTGATCGAGAGCGCGACGGAAATTTCCGCCGAGGATCATCTGGATATGGTCCCTGGCGTAGCCGCGCCGCAGCAGTCCCTCGGTCAGGTCGAAGATTTTCCGCGTATATTGGACGCCGTCGAGATCGGCCTTGCGCGCCAGGGGTTGCGCGTGATCATGGCCGTCCAGATCAACGTCGGTGCCTAGTCCGACGTGCTCGATTCCCGCGACGCCCGCGACATGATCGATGTGATCCAGCACATTTTCGATGGTCGCGGCGCCGCCGGAGCTCACAAAGAAGCGAATCATGGTGATGCCCATGACGCCGCCGCGCGCGGCCAGCTTGCGAATCGCGTCGTCGCTTTTGCACCTGGCGCTGCCGCGAACGATCGCGCGGCAATTGGAATGCGTGACGAGCACCGGCTTCGCGGAAGCGTCGATCGAGTCGAGCGTAGTGCGATCGCCGCAATGCGACACGTCGATCGCCATCCCTAAACCATTCATTCGCCGGATGATTTCGACGCCATAGCCGGTCAGGCCAAGGTCCCGGGGATCGGTCGAGCCGCCGCCCAAACGGTTGGGCGTATAGGTGAGCTGCGACACGCGCTGGCCGAGCGCGTAGAAGCGATCAACATCTTCCACCGACCGAAAATGCGAGGAATTCTGGAGGCCGAGAAGCACGCCGATCCGGCCCGAAGCCTTGGCGCGGTCGATATCGGCGGGGCCGTCGACCCGCAGAAACTCAGCGGGGTGCGCGGCGAGAAATGAGTTCCAGCCGCTCAGGTCGTTGAAGGATTCGGTGTAGATGTCGCCCTTTGTAAAGCCGACTGCGGGGTGAAGAATAGTGGTGCCGGATGCCTTGAGCCTGGCGAAGTCGGCGCTCGAAAACGACGCCGGGTGCCGCTGCCATCCACCCAATTTGCGGTAATCGAGCGTCAGAAGGCCCAGCATGTCGATGACAGTGGAGCTTTTAACCAGGTCGATGGCTTGGGTTGAGTAAAGCGTGGAGGAAAGGTCAGGGCTCTGCGCAAACAGGCGAAAGCGCCCGCGATTGACCATAGGCGCGCCGGCGATGAGCGCGAGGCTGCCCAGAAAGGAGCGGCGGGAGACCACAATAAACTATCGGAAGTTTTTAGATTACCACGTCGGATTTGTTTCTGCCGCTGGATGGCGGTCCGTAACGAAAACGCGGGCGGTCAATCTCGGAGATAGACTGGGACATTCTCCGGCAACACGCCGCGAGGCCTCTGACGATGCGCCAGCTCATTCGATATTTCGTAAGTCTGGGCGCGGCCGGCCTGGTCGCGATGGGCGTACTCGACTCGTCGTTCTTATTTCTTCCCACGGGCAATGATCTTCTGCTGATTGTGCTCACCGCCCGCCACCACCAGAGCGTGGTCTCTTACGTGATCGCGGCGGCATTCGGGTCGATGCTGGGAATACTCCTGCTCGACACGGTGAGCCGCAAAATCGGAGAGCAGGGTTTGACGAAAGTGATCAGCCCGAAACGGCTCGAGTATGTCAAAGGAAAAATCAAGAGCCGCGGCGCGATCATGCTGGTGGCGGCCGCACTTTCACCGCCGCCGTTCCCGTTCACGGCGATCGTCGCGGCGGCGAGCGCGTTTCAATACCCGCGCTTCCGGTTGCTCGGCGTCATGCTGGCTGGCCGGCTGGTCCGTTTTTCGATCGAGGGCTACGTCGCGATCCGTTTCGGACGTTCGATCATCGCCTTCATGCGATTGGCGGAATTTCGATGGGGCATCGGCGTTTTCGCGGCGGTCTGCGTGGCAGGCAGCGTGGTCTCCGTCATGAAATGGGTCCGCGCGGCCAAGGCCGGCCCACGCCGTGGCGCGAGGAGCGCGGCCTGACAAATGGTGGCGCAGTGTGATATCCATAGAACGGTTCGAGGTGCTCGCCGACAACGGCTGAGTGAAAAGGGAAGCGGGTGCAAATCCCGCACGGTCGCGCCACTGTAAACAGCGAGCGGGCCGCCATGAAAGCCACTGTTCCTTCGGGGATGGGAAGGCCAGGCGGAACGCGATGACCTGTCAAGTCAGGAGACCTGCCTCAGCCGTGCAGATTGGGAGGCGCGTTTACCTCGTCCATGCTTACGCTGGTCATCGGCGGCGCGGGCAGCGGCAAGAGCCGTTACGCGGAATCCCTTTGCGCGAACGCGGAACGCGTGGCGTATATCGCCACCGCTCGCGCATCAGACGGGGAAATGGCCGCCCGCATTCAACACCATCGCGAGAATCGGCCGGCGCATTGGGCCGTGGTCGAGGAGCCTCTCGAAATCGCAAGCGCGATTGAACGGCATGCGGAGGGCTGCGACATCCTGCTGCTCGATTGCCTCACGCTCTGGCTCGGGAATTTGTGCTGGGCGCAGCGGGAAAACGCGGAACCCGATATCCAGGCGGCTGCGCTGCGGGAAGTGGCCCGACTCGCGGCGGCGTCGACAGATTCACAGGTGGTAGTAGTGACCAACGAAGTCGGCTGCGGCCTGGTTCCCGACACACCGCTCGGCAGATTCTTTCGCGATTTGCAGGGCCGCGTGAATCAGGAGGCGGCGCGTTCAGCCGACTGGGTGTATCACGTGGTCGCGGGCATTGCCGTCCCGATTAAACAACCGGGCGTTATCCAACAACCGGCCGCGGCGAAACCATCAGTGGTGGGCCGATGATGGAGATCCCTCGCCTGGTGATTGCGGGCACGCACAGCGGCGTGGGCAAGACCACGATCGCGACGGCGCTCATCGCGGCTTTCACGCGGCGGGGATTACGCGTCCAGCCGTTCAAAATCGGCCCGGATTTCATCGATCCGGGCTTTCATCAGGCGGCAGCGGGGAGAGTGAGCCGAAATCTGGATGGCTGGATGCTTTCGCGAAATTCGAATCTCGAAATTCTCGCGCGCGCTTGCGCGGATGCGGACCTGGCCATCGTCGAGGGCGTGATGGGACTGTTCGACGGGCGCGGCGCGACCAGCGAAGAGGGCTCCACGGCGGAAATGGCCAAGTGGCTGGAAGCACCGGTCCTGCTGGTGGTAGACGCGTCGGCAATGGCCCGCAGCGCGGCGGCGGTGGTTCGCGGTTTTGAAACCTTCGATCCGGACCTGGACGTCGCCGGCGTGTTGTTCAATCGCATCGGAGGCGCGCGGCACGCGGACATTCTACGCGAGTCGACCCGGGCGCGTTGCCAATCGACACCGCTCGGATTTTTGCCGCGCGACGAGAAGATCGCGCTGCCCAGCCGCCATCTCGGTCTGACCATGGCGACCGAGGCGCTGACCGGAGAATGTCTCGCGGCGATGGTCGCCTGGGTCGAGGATCACGTGGACCTGGACACGCTGCTCAAGCTGGCGCGCGAGCGTTCGCGTGGATTTGAAATATCGATGGCACCGCCAGCGCGCCGTGCGGGATCGAAAGCTCGCGTCGGGATCGCGCGCGATGCGGCGTTCTGCTTTTACTATCAGGACAACCTGGATGCGCTGGCCGAATGCGGCGCCGAACTGGTCGAATTCTCACCCGTTCGGGATCGAAAACTGCCGGATGAAATCGACGGTCTCTATCTGGGCGGCGGATACCCGGAGCTGCACGCCCGGGAGCTTTCGCAAAACCAGCCGATGCTCGAATCGATCCGCCGATTCATCGAAACCGGCGCGCCCGTTTATGCCGAGTGCGGCGGGTTCATGTATCTGACCGAAGCGATCGTGGACGCGGAAGGCCGGGAACATCCGATGGCCCGAGTTTTCCCGACGCGCGCCCGCATGCAATCGCGGCTCGCCGCGCTGGGATACATTCAACCGGAACCGGCTCGCGATGCGCTTTGGCTGGATCCTGAGGAGAAGCCGCGGGGACATCAGTTCCGCTATTCGAGCATGGATCCGATGCCGCCGGAAATTGCCCGCGCGTATAAGAGTCCCGCGGAGGGCTACCGGATTCATTCGGTCCTGGGCAGTTACATTCATCTCCATTTCAGGTCCTGCCCGCGTTTTGCGGAAAGATTTGTCGAGGATTGCGCACAACGGCGGGGCGCACAACGGCGGGTCACACAACCACAGCACGCAGTTCGGGTGGTGACATGAAGCATAAATTTCTGCTTGGGCTTGTGATCGCTCTCGGGGCGCGGGGCGCGGACGCGCCGCGGCGGATCGTGTCGCTTTCCCCGAACGTCACCGAGATGCTGTACGGTATCGGCGCATTCAACGAGGTTGTCGGAATCTCGGATTATTGCACCTATCCGCCGGAGGTGAGCAAACTTCCGAGCGTCGGCGGTTGGCACAATCCTGATCTGGAGAGACTCGCAGGGCTTCGCCCGGATCTTGTGATCGTCGATTCGGGACAAGCTCCCTTCCTCGAGGATCAGTTCAAGGCGCTCGGCTTGAACGTGCTGACGGTCTCGGATCACACCATTCAGGACGTGTACGCCGGTATGACCGCGCTGGGGCGCGCCACGCATCACGAGGCAGGCGCGGCAAAGCTGATCGCAGCCACGCGCGAGGGTTTGTCGCAAGTGTCGAAGAAAACCGCCGGGATCAGGCCGGATGCGAGGCCGAGCGTGGTTCTGATTGTCGACCGCACGCCTGGAACATTGCGCGACCTGTACATGGCTACCGCAGGCGGCTACCTCGCGGAATTGGTTGAGATGGCAGGCGGCCGGATCGCGGCGCCGCCGGCCAAGACCGGCTACCAAAAGCTGAGCAAGGAGGATCTCCTCGCGATCAATCCCCAGATCATTCTCGATTTCATTCACGGCGTCCAGAGCCGCTTCTCCGGCGATCCACTGGAAGCCTGGAGCGAAATGCCCGAGTTGAAAGCGGTGCGCACACGCCGGGTGTACGGCGTAAACGAGGATTTCGTTCCGCACGCGTCGCAGCGAATGGTTCAGACGGCGGAGTTGTTCGCTCACCTGATTCATCCCGAGGTTAAATGAAGGCGACCCGATGATGGCGTTGTTTGAAGCGCACGAGCTCGCGTATGCGTATCCGGGCGGGCCGCAGGCGGTGCGCAATATCAGCCTGTCCGTCGCGCCGGCGTCGATGACGGCCGTGATCGGCGCAAACGGCTCGGGAAAATCGACGCTGATTCGCATGCTCGCGGGATTGTTGCGGCCGGCGTCGGGACGGATTTTGCTCGACGGCAAGCCGATCGAAGATTGGCCGCCGAGGCTGCGCGCGCGAGAGATCGCCTACATGCCGCAATCGACGGCGATGGTGTTTCCCTTTCGCGTTCTCGACGTGGTGTTGAGCGGGAGGGCGCCGCACATTCCACGCTTTCGGCTCGAAAGTCCGATTGATCGTGAACGTGCCATCGAGGCGCTCGAAAGCACGGGTGCCGCGCACCTGGCGGACCGATGCGTGACGGCGCTTTCGGGCGGCGAGCGACAGATGGTAATCCTCGCCCGCGCGTTGGCACAGGAACCGCGCCTGTTGCTGCTCGATGAGCCTTCGACGTCACTCGATCTGAAGCATCGCGCCGAGCTGATGAGGACGCTCGCGCGGTTGAAGGAGCAGCGCGGCCTGAGCGTAGTCATGATCACGCACGACCTGCAACTTACTGGGTCGTTGTTCGATCGTATCCTGGCGCTGCGCTGCGGAGAAGCGGCGGCCGAAGGAACGCCCGACGAGGTTTTGCGGCGCGATATTCTCGCGGAGGTGTATGGCGAGCCGAACGTGCGCGCGGAGCGAATCGGAAATCAAACCATGGTGTGGATTGAAGCCGGGATCGACGCCTCGAATCCAAAGGACGGCGGCGCGTGAGCACGCAAACCATCGCGCTCGGCGCGCCTTTGCGCGGGCGATTGATCAGCACGGTTGCGATTCTCGTGCTGCTGGTGATCACGGCGATTTTAGTCGGACTGGCGGTCGGGCGCCAGCGGATCGACCTTTCAAATCTCCTCTCCGATCCATTCGCGCGCACGCTATTTTTCCGGCTTCGACTGCCTCGAGTGTTGCTGGGCGCGCTGATCGGCGCATCGCTCGCGCTCACCGGGGCCGCGCTTCAGGCGCTGTTTCGAAATCCGCTGGCCGATCCTTACACGCTCGGCGTTTCGGGCGGCGGGGCGCTGGGAGCGAGCCTCGCGATCGCGTTTGGATGGACGGCGCGCGTACTCGGAATTCCGCTGGTGTTCCTCGCTTCCTTTGCTGGAGCGATGCTGGCGGTCGCACTGGTACGGACGATCGCGCGCTCCGGGACGATCCTGTTGCCGGGAGCGCTGCTGCTCTCGGGCGTGGTGGTGAATCTGGTTTCGGCGGCGGCCGTATTGACGGTTCAATATGTCGCGGACCCCAACAGCGCGCTGCGCATTCTCCGCTGGATGATCGGCGACCTCGACGTGGTGGGACTCGCGCCGGTCGGCCAGATGTTTATTTTGCTCGCGCCGGCGTGGCTGGCGCTGCTTGCGCTTTCGCGGCAATTACATTTGTTGGCGATCGATGAAGAGACGGCCGCGACGCTCGGCGTGAATACCGGACGTTGTGAGACGGCGGTACACGTGATCTGCTCCTTCATTGTCGGGGTCACGGTCGCGACCGGGGGCGCGATCGGATTCGTCGGCCTGATCGTCCCGCATGCGGTGCGGCTGATGTTCGGCGAAGACCTTCGCATTGTATTGCCGGGATCGCTGTTGATGGGCGCGGCGTTTCTGGTTTTGGCCGATGCGCTGGCGCGAACACTGCTTCCATCCGGCGAACTCCCGGTGGGCGCGATCACGGGCCTGCTCGGCGGCCCGGCATTTTTGTGGCTGCTGCGCAGGCGGCAGCAGTACGCCGTAATTTGAGGAACGATGACGATAAGAACAACCGGCCCGCAGCGCATCGTCTGCCTGACGGAAGAGACCACGGAGACCCTGTATCTGCTGGGAGAGGACGAGCGAATCGTGGGGATCTCCGGATTCACGTGCCGGCCCAAAGAAGCGCGGCAACAGAAGCCCAAAGTGTCGGCGTTCACTTCGGCGAAAATCGACAGGATTCTCGAACTTCGGCCCGATCTGGTGATCGGCTTTTCGAACCTGCAAGCGCAGATCGCGAACGACCTGATTCGCGCAGGCGTCAACGTGATGGTCTTCAATCAGCGTTCGATCGAAGAGATTCTCGAGGTGATTCTTACGGTGGCGCGCGTAGTCGCGGCCGAGTCCGCGGGAGTCGCGCTCATCGAACAACTGCGCGGCGGGCTCGCGCGGATTGCGGAATCAGCAACGCGATTTCCCCGGCGGCCGCGCGTCTTTTTCGAAGAATGGATGGACCCGTTGATCAGCGGCATCCGATGGGTGGATGAGCTGGTGGAGGTCGCCGGCGGCGAGGCGATCTTTCCCGAGCTGCGCAAGCAGCACTCGGCGGGAGGGCGCATTGTCGAGCCGGGCGCGGTGGCCGCCGCGAATCCGGAGGTGATCATCGCGTCCTGGTGCGGCCGCAAGATAAACAAGGAGCAGATTCGCGCGCGCGCGGGGTGGGAGTCGATCGATGCGGTGCGCAACGGCCACATCTACGAGGTCAAGTCGACTTTCATTCTCCAGCCGGGACCGGCATCGCTCACCGAAGGCGTGCGGCAGTTGCATGCGATTCTGGCGCACGTGGCGGGATGCGAACCGCTGGCAGGGACTGAGCCACAAGAGAGAGGACTGGATTTATGAGCATTGCCACTAAACGAGGTGACAGCGGACAGACCGGATTGCCGGGCGGCGTTCGCGTTTCAAAAGCGCATCCGCGCGTCGAGTGCTACGGCACCATCGACGAGCTGATCTCGCAAATGGGTCTGGCGCGAGCGTTGGCCGGCGATGAGGAGGTGAACGAATTGACGCGCAGAATACAACGCGAGTTATTCAAGGTGGGAAGCGCTATCGGAACCGCGCCGGAGTCGCGGAAGGCCGCACCCGAAATCACCGCCGAGATGATCGCCGGGCTCGATCGCGAGGTGGAACGTATCGAGGCGATGCCCGGCATTCTGAACGACTGGTCGGTGCCGGGAGAGCTGGTGGGTTCAGCGGCGTTCGATGTCGCGCGGACCGTGTGCCGCCGGGTTGAACGCCTCGCCGTGGCGCTCCACGAGGCGGGAGAGATTACGAATCCGCAAATCCTGGTGTACTTGAATCGACTTTCCGATGTGCTGTGGCTGGTCGGGCGATTGCTTGAGCTTCGCGGGGGCGCGGATGCAACGCTTCGCGCCAAGGACAAGCCGGGTGCCCGATGGTCGCGGGCGTGGTGAAGAAAAGGCGACCCATCATGAAACCGGGAAATCAAAGCCGGTTTTCGCCGGCCGAAAAGCGCGGGGTTTATCGCGCGATTTATGAGCGTCGCGATATTCGATCGCAATTTCAGCCGACCGCCATTCCAGGCCCGGTACTCGGCCGGCTGTTGGACGCGGCGCATCACGGGCCGTCGGTGGGGTTCATGCAGCCATGGGATTTTATCGTGATCCGCGATGAAAGCGTGCGCCGCACCGTCCATGACTGCTTCGTTGAAGCCAATCGTCGCGCGGCCGAGCAGTACAACGGCGAGCGGCGCGCCCTCTACAGTTCCTTGAAGCTTGCGGGGATCCTCGAAGCGCCGGTGAATCTGTGCGTGACGTGCGACCGGCAGCGCTCGCGAGGCGCGGGGCTGGGGCGTCAGAGCGATCCGGCCACGGATCTTTATTCGACGGTCTGCGCGGTGCAGAACCTGTGGTTGGCGGCGCGCGCAGAGGAGCTCGGCGTGGGGTGGGTCAGCATTCTGGATTTCGACAGGCTGCGCGCGCTGCTCGAAATACCCGCGGAGCTGGTGCCGGTGGCGTATTTGTGCATCGGCTACGTTTCGGAATTTCCGGCACGTCCGGAACTGGAATCGAATGGTTGGGAAAGCCGCGAAAGCCTCGCGCGGCTGATTCATTTCGACCGGTGGAGCGGGCAGGACGAGCAGCGTGCGTCGGAATTGGTTGGTCCGGCTGGAGTGAACGGAGCGAAATGAAGACTGCCCGCGCGCTGATGATCCTCGGGACGGCGTCGCACGCCGGCAAGTCGATCGTGACGACGGCGCTGGGCCGCATTCTTGCGGACGAGGGATATCGAGTCGCGCCGTTCAAAGCGCAGAACATGTCATTGAACTCCGCGGCGACGCCGGATGGGCGCGAAATCGGCCGCGCGCAGGCGCTGCAAGCCGAGGCATGCCGGATTCCGCCGCGGGCGGAAATGAATCCGGTACTGATCAAGCCGTCGAGCGATTGCTCCGCTCAAGTGGTCGTGATGGGACGCGTGTGGGGTGAAGTATCGGCGGCGGATTATCACCAGCGCCGCGTTGAAGAGTTGTTTCCGATCGTTCTTGAAGCTTATCAGGCGCTCGCGCGCGAACACGATGTGGTGTTGCTTGAAGGCGCGGGCTCGCCTGCCGAGATCAACTTGAAGGCGCACGATATCGTCAACATGCGCATGGCGCAGGCCGCCCGCGCGGCGTGCCTGCTGGTTGGCGATATCGATCGCGGCGGTGTGTTTGCATCTCTGCTCGGAACGGTGGAGCTGCTCGAGCCGTGCGAGCGCGCATTGCTTCGGGGATTTGTGGTGAACAAGTTTCGTGGCGATCGGGAATTGCTCCAGCCGGGCATCGAGATGATCCGGCAACGCATCCGGCTTCCGTGCGCCGGTATCGTGCCGCATCTTCCGGACTTGGGTCTCGATGAAGAGGACAGTGTTGGTGTCGAGGATCGCCCAGGCGCGGCGCGCGCATGGAAATTGAACGAGGACCGATGCGACCGGCGCTTGCACATCGGGGTCGTGAGATTTCCGTACCTGGCGAATTTCACGGATTTCGACGCCCTGGGAGCGGAACCTTCGGTTTCGTTAGCGTATCTCGATCGCGCAGAGGATTTGCGCAAAGCAGATCTGCTCATCCTGCCTGGCTCCAAGCAGACGCTGAACGATCTGGATTGGCTGCGCCGCGCCGGCTTCGAACCGGGGATTCTGCATTTTGCGGGTAGCGCGGGCGTCGTGGGAATCTGCGGCGGCATGCAGATGATGGGGCGCTCGATTGATGATCCGCGGGGTGCGGAGAACAACGGCGTTGCGCGCGCCGGGCGTGGCCTCGGTCTCCTGCCCATCGCGACCGTGATCGAGGCAGAGAAAGTGACTCGCGTCGTGAGTGGTGATGTGCGCGCCGCGAAGATTTTCGGACAACGGCCTTCGATTACGCGTTTCAACGGCTACGAAATTCACCTGGGTGACACCCTCTATCCAGACGGAACGGAACGGTTCGCCGACATCCAGCGCTGCGGAGAAAGCATTAGGCGGCCGGATGGAGCCGTGGCTCCTAACGGACGCGCTATCGGCACCTACGTGCATGGTCTGTTCAGCGACGATGCATTTCGCCATTCGTTCCTCGACGCGGCCAGAGCGGCATGCGGATTGACGCCGCTTGCGGATAAGCTTTTCATCACAGCGGATCGCGAACGGAGTATCGACCGGTTGGCGGAGCATGTTCGACGCGCGCTCGATATGGATTTGGTCCACGATTGCCTGGGAATCACATGATTGCGCCGATCTCGCCGGGCAGATTTTTCGCGGCGTATTGTCTCGACTGGATTGCGGGCGATCCGCAAAACGCGCCGCACCCGGTGCGTGTGATCGGTAAGGCGATATCGACCGGCGAACGATGGCTGCGGCGTCGAGCGAGTCCGGCCAGTGAGTTCCTGCGCGGCGCAGCGTTGACAAGTGCGATCGCCGGCGGATCGTGGCTCATCGCCAGGCTTGCGGTCCGGGCCAGCGGCGCATGCGGCGAAGTTCTGCTGGCTTGGACCACGCTTGCCACGCGCAGCCTGCTCGACGAGTCGGCGGCCGTGCTCGACGCGTTGGATCGGGGTGAATTGGTGCTGGCGCGGAAACGGCTGGCAATGATCGTCGGCCGCGATACCGAGTGGCTGGATGAGCCGGAGATTCTGCGGGCCGTGATCGAAACGCTTGCCGAAGGACTTTGCGACGGGATCGTCGCGCCGATGGTGTATCTGGTGATCGGCGGCGTACCGCTCGCGTGCGCGTATAAGGCGGTCAACACGCTGGATTCGATGATCGGCCATCCCGAGCCTCCCTATCGCTATTTCGGACGCGCGCCGGCGCGCCTTGACGATCTGGCGAATTTCGTTCCCGCGCGCGTGGCTGTAATCGCGATTGTGGCGGCTGCGTTGGTGACGCGCCGCAGCGCAAGCCGGGCGTGGCTTGTCTTTCGCCGCGACGGCGATCGACATCCGAGTCCGAATGCGGGCCAGGTGGAGGCCGCGATGGCAGGCGCGCTGGGCGTGCGGTTAGGCGGCATGAATACCTATGAGGGCAAGCCGGCGCCGAAACCAGTGCTCGGCAGCGAAGGCCGCCGCGCGACGCGTGCTGACGCGCGCGCAGCTCTTCGAATCGCAGGCGTGGCATCGGCCGTGGTCTTCTCGGCCGCCTGGCTCTGGCTGCGATGGCAAAAGGACCGGGCATGACTACGAGCCGGGGTTACACGCACGGAGGCGACGTCGAGCGCGTTGCGCGACAAACTGACATTCGCATCGAACAACTGCTCGATTTCAGCGCCAACGTAAATCCGATGGGGCTGCCCGCGCGCGCCGCCGAGCGATTGGCGCGCGATGCCCGCGATCCACGCCTGTTGTCGCGCTACCCGAGCCCGGAAGCTCCCGAGTTGCGATCGCTGCTGAGCGAGCAGTTACGGGTTCCCATCGAATGTATCGTGATCGGAGCCGGCGCGGACACTCTTATCCACGCCGCGGTGCGCGCGATGAATCCGCGAACCTGCCTGATTCCAATTCCAGCATTTTGCGAATACGAGCGCGCATGCCGGGCATGCGGCTGTTCCACGCGACCGATTCCTCTCGCGGCCGGCTTCGCACTCGATCGTCAGTCGCTGGGGCTGTCAGGGCCTGGGGATCTCGTGATTCTCAATAATCCGCACAATCCGACCGGCGCTTGCATGAGCCGCGCTGAGATGCTGGAGCTGGTGGCGAATGTGAGGTCTTCAGGCGCGGCCGTACTTGTGGACGAAGCCTTTATCGACTATGCTCCCGGCGCCGCGATCACGCGCGAGGCAAGCGCGGAACCCGGCGTCGTCGCCATTCGTTCGCTCACGAAGTTTTTCGGTTGCGCGGGGCTGCGGGTGGGATACGCCGTCGCAGCCGTTGAAACAGCGCGTCTCCTGGCCGCGCAATTACCGGCCTGGCCAGTGACAATTCTTGCACTCAACGCTCTTTCAGAAGCGCTTCGCGACGGCGATTACGTTCGGGAATCGCTTGCAAGGAACGAAGCCGCACGATCGAGCCTCTCAGCCGCGCTCCGGCGCCTGGGCTGTCACGTGTTCCCGTCGGCCGCAAATTTTTTGTTT
>Ga0182024_10017065_pt1 | contig 13685 bp, 12 predicted proteins | sample P32metaG_FD_120480 | JGI IMG/M metagenome (GOLD analysis project Ga0182024, IMG submission 120480) | Permafrost microbial communities from Stordalen Mire, Sweden - P3-2 metaG (Illumina Assembly) | ecosystem: Environmental > Terrestrial > Soil > Wetlands > Permafrost | place: Sweden: Stordalen... | reverse complement strand
CCTTCCTTTTCGACATCCTATGTAAGCTCGACAATCAATACGAGTTGAGCTTTGCAACAGCAACGAGAACTAGTCTGCAGCCCCTCGAAGTGAAAACCACTGAACCAAATATAAGGGTAAGGGCACCGGAACATATCTGGACCAGATACAGCGGTAGGTAACATGGGGACTGATGTTTGCCTGAACAGTCGAATGGTCTTTTAAGGGAATGTTTCATCTCGAAGGGACGAGGACCACAGGATATGGTGGTGATTCCCTGGACATGGATGTTCGCGATCTTATTGGGCCGGTGCAACATTTTTCCTGAAGCGGTTGTCTAAAGGGGTATGTCCCAGTTCCGGTAGAGAGGTGCGATGCGTCAGCCCGCCCATCTTGTCTCCTGCATCGTTGTATTCGGCTTGGTTCTGAGCGGTTGCGGAGGCAGCCATCAGGGTGAGTCTGGTGGTACCGCTACGGTCGGTAGCGGTGGTTCCGGCGGCGGTTCTGGCGGCATCATCACTTCTGGTGGCCCTGGCACAGGCGGCGGTACTGGCACAGGCGGCGGTACGGGCACAGGCGGTGGTACGGGCACAGGTGGCGGTACGGGCACTTCTGGTGGCCCTGGCACAGGCGGTTCTGGTGGCTCCGGCGGCTCGGGAGGGTCCGGAGGTTCTGGAGGAAGTGTGGTTCGGATTCCGGGTTCGGAGAAGTTAGCTTCCAATGGTTCCGCCAGCGTAGATTCTGGGGCATCACCTTCCCGGCCATTCCAGGGACTTGTGAACGGAGGTCAATCCCGGGCCGTCGTCGGCGCCAAAGTTTATGTACTGCAGGCCAACACGACAGGCTACGGCGAGCCGTCGGTCTCGCTGCTCAGCTCCAGGACCGGCAACCCAGCAGACTCCATCGGATACTACGTACGCACCGGTGAATACGGCGGTTTCTCTATCGCTGGCGATTACACCTGTACCGCCGGCCGTCAGGTCTATCTCTATGTAATGGGTGGCAACAGCGGTGGCAACGGTTCCAACTCTGCTATTGGCCTGATTGCCTCGCTGGGCGCCTGCCCGGAAGCCGGAACCTTCACCACTGCCGCGCCTTTTGTCTTCGTCAACGAAGTAACGACCGTAGCGGCGGCTTATGAGATGGTTGGAATTGCCACCGACCCGACCCACGTTTCCAGTTCCAGGACTCCTCGCGCTTCGACCGGTACGGCCAACGCTGCCACACTGGCCAGCGTCGCCACGGGATTTGTTAACACCAGTCCGGACAGCAAGGTTCCCCAGGCTAAGATCCACACCTTCGCGAACATACTGTCCGCCTGCATTAATTCCAGTACACCGGCCTCCACCAGCTGCAACACGCTATTCACCAACGCACGGAGCGGCGGGACCACCGGAACGATACCGGGCGACACGGCCACAGCGGCCTTGAACATTGCCCGCAATCCTCATGCCAACGTCTCGGCGCTCTATGGCCTCCAACCCATTTTGTCTCCTCCTTTTCTGCCGACTCTGGAATCGGCCCCGTCCGACTTCAACCTCTCGCCCGCTTCTGGAGAATTGGACAACTCTGTCGCTTCCGCTGCGATTCACCCTTAAACGGGTTAACCTTGCACGCAACGAACTGAGCGGCGCTGACTTCGCCGGAACTATGAATTGGCTTGGACGTGAGAAGACGACGATTTGAGAAAGGGATCTAGATACGTGTAGCCACAATGAGTACGGCGTCAATGGGCTGTTCGAACTCTGCTTATTGGCTCCGGCGGTCACTGACTTCGTACCCTGGAGGAACATCAAACAAAGAATGGTCGGGGCCTCCACGTACAAGTTCCGTAACTGTCAGCGTGAGCTGACCCAACTGCGGGTTACTGCGGGTAACGGAGAGATACATCTGCAGGTCAGGCGAATACCAAAGATCCGTATGACTGAGAATCACGCGCGGACCGGAGACCGTGGTCCGGGTCTGGCGGGTTCCCACCGCAGTGAGGGAATCGATCGTCTGGTTACCGAGGCTCTCGCTCCTGACGTTACCCGTGGTGACCACAAGCGGACCTCCAGCTTGGGGTGAGAGGGCTATGCGGGAGTGGTATTCGCTGGTAGTGCAAGTCAACGCGGCCTGCGTACACTTTGTGCGCGTGCCGGCGACTGGATCGATGATGGTGGTACTGCGCAGGGGAGGTTCCGCGGTGGAGTCGGCAGGAACAAAGTCTCGCGTCTCGCGGTGAACACGACCCTGAGAGTCGCGAGCCACCAAGGTGTAGTACTTTCGCGAAACCGTGCCGCCGCCGATCAGCGGCTCATCCCAGGTGACCACAACCTTTGCGGAGAATGGGGCGTTGGCAATGGGGGGAACATCAATACCTTCGATGTGGGTGCGAACGCTGCCATCCGAAACAGTTGGCTGAGAGGTGGTCTGGGCGCCCACGAAAGCAGGAGAAAGGACAAAGAGGCTCAGCAGAATGGAGGCACGCATTGGTTGCACCTCACCTACGACAGTAGTGTGTCATAAGTCGAGGAGAAGTGGCAAGCTTTTTCAAGTAAGAAATACATGGGTATTTCCCACCTATCACACCGAGCCACCTTTCCGTTCAGGCCCGGCAACTAGTATTATCGGCGCGGCGCTTTTCTTCGAGAGGACTTGGGGCAGAGATGTCGGGTCATCGGGTTGCACGGTTAATCTTTTGCACGATGTTCGCCGTCGTGAGTACGCTTTGGAAGGCGCATGGGCAAAGGAATGACCATATTGAGGGTTCTCGGCGGTTCATGGAGTATTGCGCAGGTTGTCACGGCGACGATGGCAAGGGGGGCAGCAAGGTTGTATCGCTTGCGACGACTCTGAGCGTCATGACTCGTTCAGATGCGGAACTAACGCGGATCATCCACGATGGAACGACGGAGGGTATGCCGCCGTTTGCGCAAATCGGCGACGCGAACATCAGGTCCGTAGTCCACTATCTCCGCATAATCGAAGGAAAGTCGACGCCTTCGAGCACCTGGACGGAAGCACCAGTGACTGGAGACGTCGATGCTGGACAGGTGCTGTATTTCGGCAAGGCGAAGTGTTCGACTTGCCACATGATAAAAGGGCACGGCGGATTCATCGCGTCGGATCTTACAACCTACGGCCGGAGTCGCCCGGCCGACGCGATCTTGCAGGCCATCACGAGGCCGGACACACCGCTGGTGTCCTCAACGCGCGTTGTGAGTGTGATGACCAAGACTGGGCTTAAGTTGACCGGAGTCCTGCGTTACGAGGATAACTTCAGCTTGGCCCTACAGATGAAGGACGGCCGTTATCATTTGCTAACGAGGACAGATCTGACGTACGTGCACTACACCGATCACTCGCTGATGCCGCGTGATTATGGTGCTGGGCTGACGTCGAAGGAGCTGAATGACCTTGTGAGCTTCCTGATTGTCGCGAGCAGGAGCGGGAGGCGAGATCGATGAGTCTCCCAAGCACAGGAGATAGCAATCACAAATGCAAGCGGGCGAGCGTATATAGGCGGTTCACCAGCCCTGTGTGCGGGTGCCTGGCGGTGGGTTGGCTGCTGTTGGCAATGCACGCGGTTAACGGACACGGAGAAGCCGAGAAAGCTGTGGAGCACACAGCTGCAAGCCATAGCGCTCCAGTTTCGGCTCATGACATCGGTCTTATTAATGTTACTCAAAGCGATTTACTGCAGAAGCAAGTGAGAGACAATTGGGTCTCCTACAATGGCGACTATACCGGGCAGCGCTACAGCAGCTCGACGCAGATTACGCCGGGGAACGTAGGTCACCTGGCAGCACAGTGGGTATTCCACACCGGAGAATTCGGCGACCTCGAAGTGACCCCTGTGGTGATAGCGGGCATCATGTTCGTTACCAGCGCGAATGACGCGTATGCATTGGACGCAAAGACGGGCAAGCTGCTGTGGCAGCATATGCGGCCCCCCACACAAGGGCTTATCGACGACTCGGCCAGGCATCACAATCGTGGTGTAGCCATCCTGGGCACACGCCTCTATATGGAGACGGACAACGCACACCTGCTATGTCTGGATGCGCGGTCGGGCGGCCTGATCTGGGACGAGGCGTATGCGACTGGCAACAAGAATTACGGCGCGACCAGCGCACCCCTGATTGTGAAAGACAACGTGTTGGTAGGAACGGCGGGTGGCGACGACGGCGTGCGCGGTTTCCTGGCGGCGTTCGATGCGGAGACAGGCAAGGAGAAATGGAGATTCTGGACGATACCCGAGCCGGGCGAGAAAGGCAGCGAGAGCTGGCCGGGAAACATGTATTTGCATGGTGGGGGAACGACGTGGATGCCAGGCACCTACGATCCGGACCTCAACACACTCTATTGGGGCACCGGCAATCCCTCTCCTGACTACGATGGCAGCGTCCGCCCCGGTGACGACCTGTATACAAGCTGCCTGCTGGCGTTGGATCCTGATACCGGCGCGCTGAAGTGGTACTTCCAGTACACACCCCACAACTTGTATGACTATGATGCTGTACAGACGCCGGTAATTGTCGACGCAAAGTTCAAGGGTAAGCCGCGCAAGTTGATTGTGACAGCTAACCGAAACGGCTTTCTTTATATCCTGGACCGGACAGATGGGAAGTTCCTGTTCGCCAAGCAATTCACAAAATTGCAGAATTGGGCTACAGGCATCGACGAGAATGGGCGGCCTATCTCCGCTGGGCTAATTCCCGACGAGAAGGGTGTCCAAGTTTGTCCAGCAGCGGGCGGAGCTACGAACTGGTACTCGCCTAGCTACGACCAGGAGACGCACATGTTCTACTTCCGCTTGTTGGAAGCCTGTGCGGTTTTTACGTCGAAGACGGAGCCCTTCGAAGAGGGCCGCACCTATTATTCAACGGGTACGCAGGACGTGGGTGAGACTGGCAAAGGGTATATCAATGCCTTCGATCTTCGGACGCTTGATTTTGCCTGGCGCCACCTTCAGATCGGGATAAACAAAGGTTGGGGAGGCGTGATGTCGACGGCAACCGGGCTGGTTGCATACGGCGACGACGCTCAGAACTTTGTGATCCTTAATGGTTACACGGGCAAGCCTCTATGGCACTTCAACGTCGGACAATTGATCCGTGCATCTCCCATGAGTTATGCCATCAATGGAAAGCAGTACTTTGCGATTGCGGCGGGAAGCGACGTCTTTTCCTTCGCGCTGCCCTAGTGTCTCAACTACACATATGATGCCGGAGAACCGAGGCTCCGTAGGATTGCGGCTTTCGAATATTCCAGATCCGGTATGCCGAGCTTGACCTTGGGTCGATCCTTTTTGCCTTTCACTCTAAGCGGATATAAAGCGGGCTATCGCCGCAATCCATTGTTCATTTACGGGCATTCGCCGCTGAATTCGGACACAATTCGATTGCGATACAGGGGCGAGATTCCGCAAACGGCTTTGTTCTGATAAAGTTGCAGCCACGAAAACTTGGCTCTCGAATCGCGAATTCTAGACCGTTAAATTGGCATCCTGAGGCCGGCCATGACCAACCTGTTGCAGGATCTTCGCTACGCGTTGCGGCAGTTGCGCAAGTCCCCCAGTTTCACCGTCACCGCTGTCTTGACGCTGGCATTGGCAATTGGTGCGAATGCGGTGGTTTTTAGCGTTATGAACGGGCTGATCCTGCGCCCGTTGAATGTGCCTCAGGCGCAGAGCCTTTATTCAATCGGGCGGGCGAGCGATAAGGAAACGAATCAGTCGTATCCCGACTATCTCGACCTGCGCGATCGCAGCCACAGCTTTGATGGTCTGGCAGCTTATAGTATCCCCCAGGTAGCGCTGAACACGGGTGAAGGTCCATCCCCGACCTGGGGCGTGGAGGCGAGCGGGAACTACTTTGACGCATTGCGGATTCGGCCGTATCTCGGTCGTTTCTTCCATGGTTCAGATGAGCATGGTCCGAACAGCGCCCCTTACATCGTGCTCAGTTACGCATATTGGCACAGCCATTTTCACGATGATCGCGGTGTGGTGGGCCGTACGGTCCAGGTGAACAAGCATCCCTTCACTATTCTCGGCGTAGCACCGCCAGAATTTCGCGGAACACTAGTGTTCTTCTCTCCCAATTTCTTTGTGCCACTAGTGAACTGTGAGCAGGTGGATGGGGACGATGACCTGAACAATCGCGGAAACCGTTCGGTTCTCATGGTCATGGGACACTTGAAGGCGGGAGTCACTCCGGCACAGGCGACTTCCGATCTGAACTCGATTGGCTCGTATCTGGAAAAGACTTATCCCAAAGACGAACGCCAAATGAGCTTTTCCTTGGCGCGTTCAAATCTCTTGGGCGATCAGTTTACCGGTCCGTTTGAGGCCTTCTTTGCGGGATTGATGCTGCTGACGGGATTGATCCTGCTGGCGGCCTGCGCCAACCTGGGGAGCCTCTTTGCTGCGCGTGCCGCTGATCGTTCCCGTGAAATTGCTCTGCGACTAGCGCTCGGCTCGAGCCGCAACCTCATTCTGCGTGGTCTGTTTACCGAAGCCATGCTGATTTCGCTCGTCGGCGGGGCACTCGGACTATGGGCCAGCGTGGCGCAGTTGCGCTGGTTGAGCGCATGGCAGCCATTCGGGAATTTTCCCATGCACGCGCCCGTGAACCCGGACGCAACTGTTTATGGAATCGCTTTGCTTCTTAGCCTGGTCAGCGGATTCCTTTTTGGCGCGGTCCCCATCAGCCAGGTACTGCGCACAAATCCCCATGAGGTCGTCAAGTCGGGATCGGCCGGGAGAGTTGGGCGCCGGATTACTGCCCGAGACGTATTGCTGGCAGTGCAAATTGCGATCTGTGCAGTGCTGGTCACGTCCTCGATAGTTGCTGTGCGTGGACTGGCATGCGCGCTGCACAGCAATTTCGGTTTTGAACCGAAGAACGCGATGCTGGTGACTGCCGATCTGCACATGGCTGGTTACACCGGCGATCGAGTGCCCATCATGCAAAGGCGCATCGTCGAGGCCGTGGACCGGATCCCCGGCGTAGAAGCTGCGGGATTGACCGATGTGCTGCTCCTCAACGACACAAACGAATCAAGTGTCTTTACCGACGAAACAACGGACCTGCGTGCGTCGAATGCCGCCGCGAGCCCTTACATGTACCACGTATCTCCTGAATACCTGCAGGCGGAAGGCACAGCTTTGCTCGCGGGCAGGAATTTCACGGGGCACGACGACAGAGGCTCGCCCCGCGTGGCCGTGGTGAATCGGGAATTTGCGCGCAAAATGTTCGGCTCGATCAAGGGCGCAATGGGCAGTTATTACAAGATGCCGGATGGGACGCGCGTGCAGGTAGCAGGTGTTGCAGAAGATGGAAAATATGGGACACTGACCGAGGATCCACACGCCGCGATGTTTCTCGCCATCCTGCAATGGCCCTCCCAGTCGGCATGGTTGGTGGTGCGGTCGAGCAGAGATCCGCAGACCCTGGGGCAGGCCATCCGGCGCACGCTGCACCAGCTCGATCCAGGGCTGCCTGTCGAAATTAGATCGCGGTACGACGAAATGGCTACAGTTCTGTTCGGCCCGCGGATGGCGACGCTTGCTCTGGGAGTGCTGGGCGTGATGGGCGCGATGCTGTCGATCACCGGCATCTTTGGAATGGCTGCGTATTCGGTGAGCAAGCGGCTGCGCGAGTTGGGAATTCGTGTCGCCCTCGGGGCACAGCGTAAGCAAGTGTTGCAGGCAGTGTTGGGACGGGCTTTCCGATTGCTGGCCTTCGGTTCGGCGGCAGGATTGCTCCTCGGACTCCTGTCGAGCCGCGTGCTCGCTTTCGTCGTATATCAGGCCACGCCACGCGATCCACTGGTATTGGCTGGTGCTGTTGTAGCCATGTCGTTGTTGGGGCTGCTGGCTACGTGGATTCCAGCGCGGCGCGCGCTGTCGGTTGATCCCATGATATTGCTGCGCGAAGAGTGAACCACCGCAGCACAGACTGGAATAGGTTCCTCGATTCGCAAGGTGTGAGGGGCGCGCTCCTATCTGCAACCTGTCTGTATCAAACTGAGGTCAGTTGTTGCCGACTGATCCCTTCCACCCATAGACTCGTTTCGGCATCATATGTACCTCCTTCCATAGATTTGACGGGCTCGCGCAGTACCGTGATCTCTGTACAGCTACTCATGCTTTATCTGATCACGACCTGCGATCCTCGTGCTACAAGAGTCTGGTCCGATCTTCCACTTATTAGTCCCTCTTACCTCGAACACATTACGAGTTAGAATTTCGTCACTGAACTGCACGAGTCCTCAAATATGCCCACGGGGTATAAACCAGAGCGATTAATACAACGATATAGCTGGGAATGTGGATCATCGTTGCCGCTGCCGTAAGCGCAACAAGGGGGGCCCACGGAATCACAGATCGTAAGGCTGTCCGCCTCGACCCCCTGCCGAGACTCTCGAGAAGAAACAAACAGATCATGAAAGCTACCATTCCAACGCATGCCGATCCCATATGCGCACGCCAACCAGGAAGTTGACGTGCATCGGAAGCGCCTGAATCCTTGATGTTCCCGTAAATGATTTCGGCACAGTACAAAGCCCCCGCTCCAAGAATCGTAGCTAATATAAGAGCCGGGGCACAGATTCCTTTGGGCCAAGTCGCCCAGGTCTCCTTCTCTCATGGCCCGGCGATGATCCGCGATGAGGACGGCCAGCTCACCGGGTACGTCTACATCGACCTCAAGAGTACGAACTATGGAGGCTTCGTGGACCAAGCAAATCGCAGGCTGCAAAGCGAGATTGCCATTCCCGCAGGCTACGGCTACAAGTGGTCGGGAGAGTACGAGTTTGAGTTGCGGGCGAAGCAGCGACTCAAGCTCATTCTGCCAATCGTCTTATTCATGATCTTCCTGCTGCTATACATGGTGTTCCATTCCGTGGCGGAAGCGGTGGTGTTGATCGTACCCACCGTCTACGCCCTGAGTGGAGGACTGTTGCTGCAATGGCTGCTTGGCTACAACTTCAGCGTCGCCGTGTGGGTAGGCTACATCGCGCTCTTCGGCATTGCTGTCGAGACGGGTGTCGTCATGGTCGTCTATTTACACGAATCGCTGGAACGCAGGCTGCTGCTAGGGAACATTCACAACAATGCGGACATCGAGGAAGCCGTTATCGAAGGTGCTGTAAAGCGCCTTCGCCCCAAATTGATGACGGTCGTCGCGGTTCTGGCCAGTCTTGCGCCGATCCTCTGGGAATCCGGCATAGGCTCCGATGTGATGAAACCGATTGCCGCTCCTATCGTGGGCGGCATGATTACTTCAACCATTCATGTTCTGCTCCTTGTGCCGGTCTTCTTCGTGATGATGAAAGAACGGGCCTTACGCAAAGGAAACCTTCACCCACGCGCTCACACGGACATCACGGCACGCCCAGAGAATTCAACCCCAACGGCTGCAATCTAAACTTCAAGAAGAACGCTCATGCGAATCGATGCAATAGCGCTTGCAACGGCTAGACTCATACTGACTGCTTCACTGGCTGTTGCTCACGTCGACCAAACGCCAATCAGAGGAAAGCAGAATCCAGACTTATTCGACTCTGCAGTAGCAACAGAGAAACTGCTGGCTTGTTCCAAATGGCGTGCGGTGGATCTCAGTAAAACTTTCCAACAAGCGGAAATGTGCACCAAACTCCCGATGCAACGACCCGGCGTCATAACGCACGACATCCAGACCACTGCATCTGGTGGGGCCTTCTGGCCCGAAGGTACTGACGATTACATGTCCTCCCGGCTTCACCGCATGGGCTACCTGGCGTACATAGGAGAGACGGTCGCTGGGCGCGGTAAGAAAGTGAAAGACAGCTCGGTCGTGCCACACGTCATAGGCAGAGGGCTCCAGATTGACTTTCGTGATGTCGGCGACGAGCCAGTTGACGCGCTCAGCAGCATTCCCTAATCGTTTCCTGTTCACATCGATGGCCGTTTGCGAAATGTCGAGGACTGTGATGTTTTCGTATCCACGCGCATGAAGGTCATCGACCAGTGTGGATTCACCGCCGCCGACATCGATTACAGTCGCAGAGCAACCGGCAGCCGCTCGTTCAATGATGGCCAACGAGGTCCCAAGGTGCGGACAGTACCAGCTGACTGTGTCCGGAGCTTTCTCTTTGTAGACCTTTTCCCAATGAGTCTGCGCAGCCATGCTGAGTAACGCTCCTATATTGGTCGACTCCTGCTAATAATAAGCCCGCGGCGGTAGGTTAATAAATCTGCTTGACCCTGGAAGTTGTTCTAGGCTTGATACTTACTGTATGACGGCTACTGGGGTTCCAAAATGGAGCTTTCGATCTGGAGTTCTCGCGCGGATAACAGGAGCAAGCACAGACACGCTGCGACATTACGAGCGATTGGGCATTCTGAAAAAGCCGCCCCGAACCGATGGCGGTTTCTACGCATTGCCTACCTCCTGCCCGAAGCACAAGAGCCTCACCGCCCGCTTGGAGTTTGCCTCGCGCGAGTGCCACCCGTGGTTACCCCCATGGCCTGCGGGGCCGTCTCCGGAGTTCGTGGAGCCTGGCCCCCGAACATTCCGGAAAACCAACAGCGAAAGCAAAACCAGACTGCGACAGAACAAGCGGGTCGCTCTTTTGAGGGTCACGCCAAAGCATTAAGGATTTGCCGCTCTCCCGTGAATCTGGCCCAAATCTACGAACTGTACAAAATAATGGCCATCCTTTTTAAAAGATCTGTTATCAAAGAGTATGATGTAGGAGTAGGCGCCGATACGTAACATGTCGATGGTCGTGAAACAAACCCCACCCCCAAGTCGGCTGAGCCCACCCTCGAGTAGGTCTCTTTTGCTATGCCTGGCGTTGTTCGTGTTCGCCTGGGGTCTGCAATACAAGCTCTCTCTCTACGACCCGCCTCAATCCCAATCTCACTGCGTCCCTGCGGCGAAGTTGTTATCCAAAAACGAGCGGGCGAGCAAAATAGAGAACCTGCTTGAAAGAAGTGCGGATGTCGTGGGGAGGGGTAAGCATTCTGTGCTTTCTCAAGTGTATGTGCTGTTTTTGCTGACACTTGACCCCTGCGCCGCTCCTGCCAGCCGATCACGCGTCATACGGCCCGAACAGTTTGTAGTCCCTTCGTCCTGCACCGGAATGACTGCGTTCTTTTTCCGCCCTCCCCCAATTCTTACCTAATCTCGCCCAACACTCGAAAACTGAAGCATCCGGCTAGTCCTACGTGTCGGCTACAGCATGGCGTGTTCTCCGCCGGAGAATGTGCTCCACCATTGCTGGCGTCGCCGACTATAAACCCACGAATAGGTGCGTTCGAGACATGCGAAAGCAAATCTCCTTGATTCTCACGGCAGGCTTGATGCTGCCTGCCCTTACTGCCATCGTTGCTTGCAACTCCAACGACAAGAACGCAGAAGCGAACGCCGCCGAGGTTCCGTCGGCGACCGTAGCCGCCGTGAAACGGGGAAGTATTGTCCACACCCTGAACCTCGCCGGACAGTTTCAGCCGTACCAGGTAGTCGACGTTCACGCCAAAGTATCGGGTTACATTCGGCATATCTATGTAGACATTGGGGACAGGGTCCACCAGGGCCAGATCCTCGCGGTGCTGGAGGTGCCCGAACTGAGTGCGCAGTTGAAGGGCACCGTGGCCGAGGCCGCAAGCCGTAAGGATGAGATCACTCGCGCGGAAAATGAAGTGTCTCGTGCTCAATCCGAACACAATTCCCTGCATGCCGATTACGGAAGGCTGAAACAGGCATCCGCCACCCAGCCCGGGTTGATCGCGGAACAAGAACTGGATGACGCTCAATCGAAGGACCTGGCAGCCGAGGCGCAAGTGGATGCAGCCAAGTCTGCACTGTCTGCGGCAAAGCAAAACTTCGCAGTCGCGGGCGCTGACAATGAGCGCGTGAGCGCTCTAGCGGACTACACCAGGGTCACTGCGCCCCTTGACGGCGTAATCATCTGGCGTTATGCGGATACCGGAGCTTTGATTCAAGCAGGTACGTCCTCCGATGTTCAGTCTCTGCCCGTGGTCAAGCTTTCGCAAAGCGACCTTTTGCGCCTGCGTTTACCAGTCCCCGAAGACGTGGTGCAGGACATTCACGTAGGAGCCGAGGTACAGGTGCACGTGGACGCCGTCAATCGCTCTTTTGTGGGCAAGATTGTCCGCTTTACGCGAGACGTCAGCCTGGCAACGCGAACCATGGAAACGGAAATCGATGTCGAGAACAAGAATTTGTCGCTCACCCCTGGCATGTACGCCAACACAACACTCGAATTACAGCGGCGCGACAACGTGCTGACCATTCCGGCCCAGGCGGTGTTGCACAACGGCAACCAGGCGTCGGTGCTGGTGGTTGACGGCCAGAACCATGTTCAGCCGCGCAATGTGATTGTGGGCTTACAGGGATCGATGCTGGTTGAGGTCAAGAGCGGGTTGAACGAGGGAGAGCGGGTGATCGCCGGGGGACAGTCGAAGTATCAGGCAGGCGAAACAGTAAAGCCAATCCTGGAGCATCTGCCTGCCAACGACGCGAATGCTGAGCAATCAGAAAGCGACCAGTAGCAATGCCCAAGTTTGCTCTAGATTATCCGTTCTTCATCATCATGGCGTGTTTGGTGATCCTGCTGGTAGGTGTCACCAATATCGCCGGGATGCCGGTCGACCTGTTTCCAAAAATCGACATCCCGGTGGTGGTGGTTGCGACCTTCTATTCAGGGATGCCTCCAGCACAAATCGAAGCGGATATCACCGACACGTTTGAGCGCTTCTTCACCCTGGGCAGCAATATCGACCACACCGAATCTCGCTCTCTGACCGGCGTGAGTTTGATCAAGATCTACTTTAAGCCGGGAACTAACCCAAATGCTGCGTTGAGTAACATCGCCAATCTGGCTATGGCTGATCTACGGCGATTGCCGCCCGGAACCTTGCCTCCTGTAGTGCTAGGCATGGACGCATCAAGCCAACCTGTATGCCTGGTGACCCTGAAGGGCGCCGGGCTGAACGAAACGGACCTCAAGGATCTCGCGCAGTTCCAGGTCCGCAACCAGATCGCAAACGTGCCCGGAGCTTCGGTTCCCCAGCCCTTCGGCGGACGCTACCGGCAGATCATGGTCTACGTTGATCCGCTCAAGCTCGAAGCACACAACATGAGCCTGATGGATGTGGTCACGGCGGTGAACGATTCCAATCTCATATTGCCCGCCGGCGACGTGCGCATTGGAACCAAGGATTACAACATCTACGCCAATAGCCAGGTGCCAAATGTCGCCGCCCTCAACCGGCTGCCTTTGAAGTCTGTGGGCAACGCCTCCGTCCTGGTGGGCGACATCGGCAAGGCGGAGGATTCAGGGACGATCCAGACCAACATTGTCCGTATCGATGGGCAACAGTCTGTCTATATTCCGGTGTTGAAGCAGGGCGGGGACAGCAACACCATCACCATCGTGAACGGGATGAAGGCCGCAATTAAGAACCTGGTTGATATCCCGTCCCAGCTCAAGACCGCTGTCGTGTTCGACCAGTCCCTCTTCGTCAAATCCGCCATCTGGAACCTGGGGAACGAGGGTGGCATCGGTCTCGTCCTTACGGCTCTGATGATCCTGCTTTTCCTGGGAAGCATTCGCGCTACCTTCGCGGTGCTGCTTTCCATTCCTCTCTCCGCGCTGGCCGCCTTCCTCTGCATTCGCGTGGGTGGCGGCTCCATCAACACCATGGTGCT
>Ga0182024_10017064_pt1 | contig 13685 bp, 8 predicted proteins | sample P32metaG_FD_120480 | JGI IMG/M metagenome (GOLD analysis project Ga0182024, IMG submission 120480) | Permafrost microbial communities from Stordalen Mire, Sweden - P3-2 metaG (Illumina Assembly) | ecosystem: Environmental > Terrestrial > Soil > Wetlands > Permafrost | place: Sweden: Stordalen... | reverse complement strand
GAGCGTGCCGATCTCGTCGAGAAAGATGGTGCCCTGGTCGGCGGCCTCGAAGCGGCCGATCTTGTCGCGGATGGCGCCGGTGAACGATCCCTTCACATGGCCGAACAGCTCTGATTCGAACAGGGTGCCGGTGAGCGCGCCGCAGTTGACGCGGATGAATGACTTGTCGCGCCGGGACGAGTTGTAGTGGATCGCCTTGGCGATCATTTCCTTGCCGGTGCCGTTCTCGCCCAGCAGCAGCACGGTTGCCCGGCTGTTGGCCACCTGTCCGACGGTCCCGAAGACCTCGTGCATGGCCGGCGAGTCGCCAATGATGTTCTCGAAGCGGTAGCGGTCGCGGACTTGGGCGCGGAGCTGGGCGTTTTCCTCCAGAAGTTCTTCCTTTTGCCGCATCAGCATGCGGTTGATCTGGATTGCCTGGGCGAGGAACGCCGCGATGATATCGAGGAATTTCTGGTCGCTGCGGAGCTGGTCATCGCTTTCGAACGGCTTATCGACCGACAGCGCCCCGGCAGTGCGGCCTTCGATCTTGATGGGGACGCACAAGAAGCTCACCGCCCCAGCAGCCGTCTCGGCTGAAAGCCGGCCCGTGCGGTTCAGGAAATCCGGTTCGGCGCGCAGGTCGGGGATGATTCGCGGCCGACCTGTCGCCACCACGTTCCCAGTGACTCCTTCGCCTAGCGCGTACTTTCCGCGTTCAATTTCGTCGGGAGTCATGCCGACTGCCGCTTCAGTGCGCAGCCGACCGGTGGACTCATCGAGCAGGACAAGTGCCCCGCGGCGCATATTTAGTTTGTCCGAAATCATTTGCATGATCTTTCCGAACACGTCGCGCAATTCGATGGTGCTGGAAAGAAGGTGCCCGATCTCGGTCAGAATGGACAATTCATGGTCACCATGCGCATGCCCCGCTGGAAGATTAGGCACTGCATCAGTTCCCATGTCCACAATGTACGCATGCTCCTAAGGGTTTTCAATAAAATCCGGTACTTTTTGGCTCATTCTTCACGGCCTTCGATCGCAAGCGCTTCCCAGTCAACGGTTTCGATAGCCGAGATGATTCCCGGCGGTAGCCGGACACCTTGGACGGTTTCGTTGGGGACAGCGCACAGAACGGGCACTCTTCCCCATTTCTGGATGGCCCGTGGGTTGGACTCTTCGGCGATCGAAGCGTTCTCAGCAGGGTATTTGTTGATGACTACCCCCGCCACGCTGACACCGGCCGCCCGCAGGCCATCGACCGTCAATAACGTATGGTTGATCGTCCCCAAACCGGGCCGGGCAACGACCACCGCGGGTAGTTTGAGCCATCGGGCCACGTCCAGGAAGGTGTGCTTGGGGTCCATGGGCACGCGCAGGCCGCCGACCCCTTCCAGTATAAGAAAGTCGCTTCCCGGACACATCAGGTCGATCGATCGCCGGATAGCGTCCCATTCCAGCGGCCGGCCGGCCCGTTCCGCAGCGATGGCCGGCGCCAGCGGCTCGGCAAACCGCTGCGGGCAGATCAGATCCAGCGGATGCGGCGTATCCGAGCAAACCGCGAGGAACTCGGCATCCTCGCTGACCAGCCCCTCACGCCGTCGTACGCAGCCGGTGGCGCAAGGCTTCAGCACCGCCACGCGTGCCCGCCGTCGATGGCGGAACCAGTGAGCGATCGCCCCGGCAATGACCGTCTTGCCGACCTCGGTGTCGGTGCCGGTGATGAGCAAGCCGGGAATGGGGGAGGCGGGGAGCATGTGGGGATTCTACGACAGTCGCTCCGGCCTGTCGCGCTGTCACGTGGGTGCCCCACATGGCCCGACCAAAGCGGCGTACTGAAGTATGCCCAACTGACTACTTGCCGCTGACCGCATGCGGCGTATACTCCGATAAGGAGCCCTCATGGCAGCGATAACATCGGACATGACCAGATCGGAACGCTGGCCCGCGAAAGCCGGGCCGCCGCTGCAGCAGGGGGACCGGCTGAGCCGGACGGAGTTCTTCCGCCGGTACGAGGCGATGCCGCCGAACGTGAAAGCCGAGCGGATCGAAGGGATGGTGCACATGGCCGCGGCTGTCACTTTCGAATTCCACGGGCAGCCGCATGCAGACATTATCACCTGGTTGGGCGTCTATCGAGCGGCAACGCCCGGCGTGGTGGCGGGCGACAATTCTACGGTCCTGCTCGACACCGACAATGACCCGCAGCCAGACGCATGCCTGCGCATTCTTCCGACGCACGGTGGTCGAACGCGCACGAATACTGACGGATATATCGAGGGACCTCCGGAACTGATCGTTGAAGTGACCGCCAGCACGGTGAGCTTTGACCTGGGGGCCAAGCTGAACACGTACCGCCGCAACGGCGTCCGCGAGTACCTCGTGTACCGCGTTTACGACGGCGAATTCGACTGGTTTGTCCTACGCCAGGGCGAGTACGTCCGGCTCAATCCCGACCACCGGAACATTTACCGCAGCGAAGTGTTCCCGGGACTATGCCTGAAGGCGGACGCGTTCGTCGCCGCCAACCTGGCCGAGGTGTTGTCCGTGCTCAAGGATGGGCTCGACTCCGCCGAGCATCAGGAATTCGTCCGCCGGCTGGCGTCGACGAACCAAGCGACGTGAAGGGCGCCTGAGGTTCCTCACATCACGTTTACCACCAACGCAGCAACGCAACGTTTTTAGATTGGGTTCCTTGCGTCACTGCCGATCACTGCCTCGCCCCATCTGCTCGAGGGTGCGGGCAGTGCCGAGATACTCAAGCATGTTCTGTTTGTTGGTCAGGGCAGCGGCACGGTTGAATCGGTAGAACTCCCGGTCGGGCTGGATGCGCGCGTAATAGGCGTAGATTTCGCGGTCCCGCTGCGGGCCCAGGTCATGAGCGAAGATGACCCGGGCATCATCGGGCCAGGCGGACTGGTTGTTGTAGACCGGCTCCTCGTACGTTGGGTCGCCAGAGGTGTAGGGGAAGAGGATCACGGCGGGGTCGCCAGTGTACTTGGTGGCCCTGAGGTTGACCTCCTGCATGACCGGCGAAACAAAGGTTTCGTCATCGAAGGCGTATTCCGGGTGCTCTCGAGTAACCCATAATGTGTTGAGCTCCGGCAGGGTGACGACGGCCAGGATTGCCAGTCCGGCGGCGAAGCCTGCGGCAATGCAGGTGCGGGCGGCGGGGAAGGCGAATTGCAGCGCCCGTCCGGCGGACAGGAGCAGCAGGATGATCGCCGGGGCGATCAGGATCGCATAGTGCTCCAGGAAGAAGGTGTTCAGCATGTAGAGGCCGACGAACAGCGGGAGGGTTGCCAGGAGCATGCCGCGGGCAGTGGCCAGGCCGGTGTCGCGCAGGCCGCGGCGGGTCAGGCCGATCAGTCCCAGCGGCAGCAGGGCGGCCAGCGGGAGTGCCGGGAGGGTCACGTCGGCGATCATCGGGGCGTACAGCTTGCCCCAGGCACGGAGGAAGATTTCCGGCTGATGGTTCTGGATGAAGGGGACGAAGAACGATTGGTAATAATCCTGCTTTTGCCGGAGCGTTGACTGCGGCCTGGCGTTCTTGTCGAAGGGGTGGAAGCCGAAGGCCGTGTTGGGCTGGTCCTGTTCCAGGTAGAGAGAGTAAGGCGTTTGCAGCCAGTGACTGGTGACGCCGTGGTTGAAGACGGCCTGCAGGGCGAGGAAGGGGGCGGCGGAGCAGAGGACCAGGACGGCGGCCTGCACGGCGCACCGGACGCGCTTGGTGGCGGCTTGCGTACGCGATGCCACGATCGGCGGGACGCGGAGCCGGGCGATGTCCCGGGCAACCGCCAGGGCGACGGGGATGGCGAAGCACAAGGCATCCACCGGGCGGGTGATGGCGCCCCAGCCGGCGAGGATGCCGATCGCCACGAACCAGCCGGCATGGCGGGTCTTGCGCCAGCGCAGCCACGCCCAGATCAGCAGCAGGCCGATGAGCAGCATCGGCTCGTGGCTGGTTAGCAGGACCGAATAGACGCGGAACCAGCTCAGCGACGCCATCAGCAGCGCCGCCAGCAGACCTGCGGCGGCGTCCAGCATCTCGGCGAGGACCCGGTAGAGCAGCCCCACGATCGCCCCGGCAACGCCGATCGGCATGAGCCAGGTCGGCAGGTTGAGCCAGATGGTTGGGACATACAGCAACGCCGCTCCGGGGAAGTACAGCGACGCGTACTTGGGCCGGTTCAGGACGTAGAAGGTGTCGAAGAAATCCGCCAGCTCGTGTTGCGGCATCCAGAGCCGGCCTTCGGCCAGCATCTGCATCTGGAGGTAGTAGCTCTGGTCGTCGTGGGTCTTGGGAAAAAGGTCGCGCCCCTGGTTGACAGCGGTGAAAAGGAAGTAAGCCGAGGCGAGCACCGCGATGGCAGCCGCCGTGACGGCGCGGGCGCGCGGCGACGGGTGACGCGCCCAATTCAAAGCCGCCATGATCGCCCGGCTGACGGGCGGGACCACGGCGATGGCGACTGCCAACGCAACCACGAACCAGCGGCGCAGTCCGAACGGATGCCCTGCGTGGAATGGGTCCAGCAGGAGTACCAGGGCGACGCCCGGCGCGAGCAGGGCGAGAGTGAGCGCGGCGCGCGGCATATCGACCGCTGCCGCCGGCTCAGCAGGGGCATAGTTCAGCTTGTGTGAATTGGGGCCGTTGCGCTTCACTAAGGGTCAGATTAGCGCCAAGTCCGGTGATGCGCCAAGGCTGACTTCGCGAGTTCTTCAATCTTTCCACATTGTGGGCCGCTGCACTATCATCCATCCTGATGGAATTACCTGTTGTTCCCAGCGAGCAGACCGAGCCGGCGGGGCCGTGGTACGCCGCTGGCCTGAAATTCACATGCAGTCAGTGCGGGAACTGCTGCACCGGCGGGCCGGGGTACGTTTGGGTCAGCCCCGAGGAGATTGACCGGCTGGCCGAGTTCCTCAAGATTTCGCCCCAGCAGACGGTCGAACGCTATTGCCGGAAGATCGGCGAGCGGCTCAGCTTCAAGGAAAAGCGCGGGCCGGGCGGGTTTGACTGCGTGTTCCTGACTGACAGCCAGACCGCACCGTCGAAAGGCGGCGTTCCGCTCAAGCGAAAGGGCTGCTCAATCTACCCGGTCAGGCCACTGCAATGCCGGACCTGGCCATTTTGGCCGGAGAACTTGTCGGGGCCCGCCCAGTGGGAACGTGCCGCCGTGCGATGTCATGGAATGAATCACGGGCGCAGGCAGTTTTCGTTGCCGCAGATCGAATCGCTCCGGGACGCCCAGGATTGGCCCGACAACCCGCCGACGTCGGCAAAAAGGGGGTGAGCCATGCCCTGGCGCATTTTCATCACCGTAGCCGAGGTCAGCGGCGACAAGCATGCGGCCCAACTGATCCGGTCGCTGAAGCAGCTCGAGCCGGACGCGATCATTGAAGGTCTCGGCGGGCCGGAGATGGCTGCCGCCGGCGCGACCATCCACCGCGATACCGTCGCCCGGGCCGCAATGGGATGGCGCGGGGCATTGCGGGCGGTCGAGATCCACGGCGTGCTGCGCTGGACACGCCGGCATTTTGACCAGAGCCGGCCAGACCTTTGGATCGGCGTCGATTCCCCTTCGATGAACTTCCATTTCGCCAGGACGGCCAAGGAAATGGGCATCCCGACGCTTCAATACGTCGCGCCGCAATTGTGGGCGTGGGCGCCGCGGCGCATGAAGAAACTGCGCAAGTGGGTTGACCACCTTGCTTGCATCCTTCCGTTTGAAGAAGACTATTTCCGCGGGCATGGCGTGAACGCGACATTCGTGGGGCACCCGCTGTACGACGAGCTTCCCGCCGAACGATACCGGCCGGCCGGGGAAAAGTACCCCAGCCGCCCGCCGGTGGTCGGTCTGCTGCCCGGGTCGCGGCGGAGCGAAGCCGAGGCGAACTTCCCCGGGCTGCTCGCCGCGGCGGCGACCATCCGCAAGGCCTTCCCCGAGGTGACATTCCTCGTCCCCACCACGCAAAACACCCATCCGGTAGTCGAACGGCTCGTGGCTGGATGGGATGTGCACCTCGATCGCCCCTGTGAACAAATTGCGCCCGCTCCACCAGAAAATGTACTGGCCGGGCAATCAATGAAACAGGGCCTGCAAACCGTGCCGCCTGGAGCGGTGACCGTCGGCAAGGGTCGCTTCGACGAGATGGTGCCCCGTTGCGACCTGTGCCTGACCGTATCGGGGACCGCCACACTGCACGTCGCGTCGTATGGCGTGCCGATGATTGTCGTCTACCGGGCCAACCGGGCGGTTTGGGAGCTGGCCGGGCGATGGCTGGTCCCGACGCGGACCTTTGCCCTGGTCAACGTGCTGGCAACCCGGCGGAAAGAGCTCCTGGTAGACGGATCTTCCCGCGGCCACATCGTCCGCGAGTTTGTTCCGTGGTTTGGCGACAGTAACCCAATTGCCGAATTGGCAATCAACTACCTTCGCCATCCCGAGGAATTGGCGGCTCAAGCCGGGCAGCTCCGCGAGTTGGTGGGGGAGTTGGACCGCCCGGGTGCATCGATTGCAGTGGCACACTTGGCGATGGACATGATACGGACGTCAAGGGACGCCAAACTCGAAATCCGAAATCCGAAATAAATCGACGGCGATAGCTGTCGCCCTGAGCGCAGCGAAGGGTCTCTTGTGTTCAGACCCAGAGAGCTCCTTCCTGCGCTGGAGATGACGAGTTGCGCGCTTGGCGCGACCTTGTAAGGAAGTGTCGTTGAATTGCTTCATGCTCGGCACGGAGCAAAGAGACCCTTCGCTGCGCTCAGGGCGACGGCTATCGCCGTCGATTTATTTCGAGTATCGGACTTCGGATTTCGAGTTTGGCCCGCTCATGCCACCATCCCCAGTGCCGCGGCCTGGGCCACTTCGATTTCGACCTGGCAGCCGAGAAGTTCTTCCAGGAGCCGGAATTTCTTGCGGCGCTGGTACACCCTTCGGGCTTTGGCGCAGTCGGTTTCGAGATAGCAGGTCACGTGCAGCGTCGGCAGCCTCGTCGCCCGACCAACCAGGGCGAAGACCAGCCGCGGGGATTCCAGCGACCGGCTGTCCAGCGCGTCGGCGGCACGCAGCAGGCTGAGCACCAGGCGGAGTTGATCGGCATCATCCGACCGGCTCAGGATTGCATCGCGGCCGGGCTCGGGCACAGCGCCCTTGTGATATAGCGTGAGGTACGCCAGTGCCCGCCGTTCGGTCATGGATACGGGCAGCGAAGCCTCGGACATCAAGAGGCGCGCCCCTTGGATCGGGTGGGTCTTATTGTGGATCGACCGGCCCACATCATGGACCACCGCCCCCAGGCGAAGCAGTTCCAAATGGTTTTCGGCCAACTGGTGAAGAGGCCAGGTCAATTCAAACAGACTTGAAGCGATGGTGGTTACACGCCGCTCGTGCTCCACTGCCCCCAGTTGCCTGGCGACCCAGCGCTCGATGGACTGATGGCGCGGGCAGCGAAACTCTTTGCTCGTACGATCAGCAAAGTAATCGGCATTACCAAAAAGGCGACCGGAACCTTGAGCCCGTCGAAGGGGCTGGCCAAATCCAATCTGACGGCGAATCGAACGCATCGGCTCTCTCCCGCGATGGTGTTTACATCAACCTTCCCTGGTTCCACCTTCCGCTTGCGGCTTCGCGATCCTCTTTCAACATCAGCAGTTTTTCCGCGAACAGCCCAAGGGGGCTAAAAACACATCGGGTCTAGGGTAACAACCCATTATTAGCTTTTTGTGAACAAAGCCAATCGTGATGCGACTCACAAAAATGCCAGGCCCAGCTTGGCAGAGAACCCAATGTTCGGTTAAAGTCCCAGCCCACCTGTCGAATTGCAGATTTCGTTCGCCAAAGGCCCGTGGGACAAGCTCAGGACAGGCCCGTCGCTTCTCAATTATCGGCCAGGAAACAAGGAATTCTATGCCAAAAGTACGCCCCCTCCAAATGGTTTCGCGCTTCACGACAACTGCGGTCATCTGGTCCATCAGCGGCCTTTTGGCCGTCGTATCCGTCGGCTGCACCCAGGATAAACCCCAGGACCTCAACCCGCCGCCGGTCGAACCGGCACCCGTTCCAAGCAAAGCCGAAGCCAAGCCCGCCGCCGTACCAACCCAGCCGCTGGCGGTGACGCCCGCTCCGCCGACACCCGCGACCGTCCCAACGACCCCCGCGCCTGGCATCGCTCCGGAGGCGACGACCCTCCCGACCCATGAGCCGGCCCCTGCTCCGCCAGGCGATACCGCGACGACCAAGACGGCGGATGTCACTCTCCCGCCGACGACCGCCCCCTCCTCGGAGCCGGTCCCGGCGCCCGCGGCTGCGCCGGCAACGAACCCCGCCGATTCGGCGCCATCCCACTCCACGGCCCGTAGTTTCACCGGCACCCTCCACGGCGGCGTCGTCGCGGCCGGTAGTGAAACGACAGGTTGGGCGCTGCAGGTCGACGGCGCCACCGGCGCCATCGACATCGACGTCACCGCGATTTCCGGCCAGGTCAAGTCCCTCGACGGCAGGCACGTCACCATCACCGGCCAACTCAAGGAAAAGGATTGGCTTGAACGCGGCAAGACCCAACTCCTGATTGCCGACACAATCACCGTCGCGCCGCTGCCTGACATGAACAAATAACCGCTCAATCACATTTCGAAAGAACCACCGCCGCGCCGGCAGGCTACAATCGAGTCCAATGAAGTACTTCTACGGCGAATACGACGGGTCGGAATTCCCCACCCCCGACCAGCTCTTTGGCTTCGACCAGCTCATGAACTTCATCATGCAGTACGGCGACCAGGCCCTCAAAGCCATCGAGCAGATGATGCAGGACCCCAAGGACGACGCCCAGTCCGACCTGCTCGAGCAACTGCTCCAGGACGGCATGCTCGACAAGGATGGCAAGGGGAACCTTCGGCTTACGCCCCGGGCCGTCTCCAAGATGCAGCGCAAGGCCCTCATGGAGGTCTTCGCCAACCTCCGCACCGGCCAGCGCGAAGGCCACCAGAAAGTCACCCCCGGCGCCGGTGGCGAACGCATCGAAGGCACCAAGCCTTACGAATACGGCGACCCCGTCAGCGAACTGGACCTGCACCAGACCCTTCACAATGCCCTGTCCAGACACGGCCTTCCGCCCAAACAGTTGCCAGCGGCCACTGGCCAGTTGCCAGAGGGGAAGGCGCCGCTGTCTCCCGCGATCCGATTCGACGACAAGGATTTCGAGCTGCACCTGCACGAAGGCGTCACCAGTTGCGCTACCGTCGTCCTGCTGGACATGAGCGGCTCGATGATGCGCTACGGCCGGTTCCTGTCGGCCAAAAAGGTCGCGCTGGCCATGCAGTCGCTGGTGCGCACCCGCTTCCCCCAGGACACCGTTGATTTCATCGGCTTCTACTCTGGCGCCACCCGCATCCCGGAGATTGCCCTGCCGCTGGCGATGCCCAAGCCGGTCACGGTGTACGACTACCAGGTCCGTTTGCGGGTCCCGATCAACCAGTTAGACCGCGCGCCGCAGCACTTCACCAACCTGCACATGGGCCTGCAACTGGGCCGCCGCCTCCTCCGCAAGCGTGGCGGGGAGAACAAGCAGATCTTCATCGTCACCGACGGCCAGCCGACCGCACACGTGGAGGGTGATTACGTCTACCTGCTCTACCCGCCTGACCCGCGCAGCACGCTGGCCACACTGAAGGAGGCCGTGCTGGCTGTCCGGGAGGGCTGCCGGATCAGCACGTTCGCCCTGATTGAGGACTACTGGGGCATGGACTGGGTCGGCTTCGTCGACCAGCTCTCCAAGCTCACCAAAGGCGTAGCCTTCTACACCAGCAGCGGGGAGCTGGCCAACTGCGTCATGGAAAGCTACCTGAGCGGGCGGAAGAAGAAGTCGTATATCGCGTAAACGGGAGCTGCCCGTGCCCCATGGAACACTGCATTCGCGCGGGGTGCTGCGTGTGCAGCCACACCGCTGGGACCGTCGTGGAATTGATGCCTTGGAGCGGCGGGTCCTTCTGAGCAGCAGTGCCATTGCCCTGGAAGGGGCGGTCCACGCCATCAACCTCACGGAGGGATCGAGCGCGTCGGTGCAATTCGCGTCTTTCTCCGGGGGCCCGTCAGGGTCCGGACCGACTGATTTCTCGGCCTCGATAAACTGGGGCGACCGTTCAACTTCGCCGGGAACGATCGCGGCATCGGGGCCGGGATTTACGGTCTCGGGGCAACATCTCTACGCGGAGGGCGGGTCATATAAGTTCACAGTCACCGTCACGGGCAGAGGCATTCGCCTCACGCGGCTGACGGGAGTTGCGGCAGTGGCCTATGTGCCGCTGACCGTCAATGCCAATTCCATCGGGGCCGTCGCGGGCGCGCGGCAGACGTTCACCGTCGGTAGCTTCAACGACCCCGCCGTCCTGGACAAGCATTCATTATACATCGCGCGGATTTCCTGGGGCGACGGAACAAAGAGCACCGGAACCCTGGTTGCGAACTCCAGCGGCGGGTACAACGTTGTCGGGTCCCACCAATACAAGAGAGCCGATTCGTACCCCACGAGTGTCAGCGTGACCGATCGCAAGGCGCGTCCTGTGACCGCTTCGGCAACCGCCAGCGTGGCCGCCGTTCAAAGCACGCAATCGATCGTTGAAAACCAATCCGGAGGGACGATTGATACGCCCGGTGGTTCCGATGTTTCAATTCCTGCCGGGCTGATCGGGTCTTCGGTCGTCACCGATGTCGAGGTGCTGTCTGCGTCAACCGAAGTGCCGCAGTCGACGGGCCTGACAACAGCGGGCCCGGCGATCGACATTGCTTTTGGAGCAAAGGCGACGAAACGCACGGTATCCGATTCGGCGCCGCCAATCGCGAGCGACGCGGTCAGTTGTACCTTTGACGTTGCCGCCAACGATGTCGCCGGCCTGGCGGACGCTTCTGCATACGTCACCATCACGACCCCGGGCGGACTGGCCGTCCCGCTGGTCCTGAGCACTGTGTCCGAATCCGCTGGTCAGGTTAGCGTTTCTCTTCCCGTCGCGACACTCGAGGCATTGGTGCCGGCAAGCCAGGTCCCAACCGCCAACCTCCAGTTCGCGTTTGTGGCCGCGAACATTCAGGCTATCTCAGCGACGCCGGTTGTCCCCAACGGGGCAAAGTATTTTGATTCCCAGACTCAATCATATGTCCCTTTTCCGCAGAGCGGCTTGCCCCAGGGATGGGACGCCAACGCAAGGACCCTGGTTCTCGCGCCTGACCTTTTCAGCACGGTAGACAGCGCGTTCCCGGCCAACGCCGTCCAGCAGATCGCCAGCCAGGGCGGTTATATCAATTTGGCGAACGAACCCCAGGTCATCGGGTTCGATTACGACTGGCTGCAGGACCCTGCGACATCAGGGGCCGCTCTTGCTGCCTTTCTCAACCAGTTGACGACACTGCCGGACGGCAATGGCAACACGATCCGGGACGTCGACATGGAGGGTTCCGGCAACGGCGCCATCGTAGCGCTTGCGGCGGCCGCGCGCTCCACCATGGACCTGGACAACCTGACCCTGCTTGGAGCGCCGCTCGACGGCACGCCCGCGGCGAGCTTCGTCCTGAGTGGCGCCGACCTGATTGCCACGTCCCTGCTGAATGCCGCCAACCTTCCCGAAACCGCGGAAGTCTTCGATCAGCCGATCGAGACGCCGGCCTCGATCTTCGGCAACAATGGACCGGCGCTGGCGGTGAATAGTTCCGAATTGCAGACGATCCGCAGCAGCTTCATTGCCAACGACCCGGATACACACATCTTCGCCGTCGCCGCGTCCGCCTCAGACCCTCTGGGTAGTGCTTTCGGGTCGGCGTACGAGTCGCTCAATGCCACGATCTTTGGCGGACTTCCCAACGACGGCGTCGTTCCTGTCTCTAGCGCTAGTGCCCTGGACCCCAACGGCAACGCCCTGTTTCCCGGGCAACTCACGACAGTCGGGCCTGCATCATCCAATACCGCTTACGCTGGCCTTTCCCACATTCAGCTTGCGGGCGATGCGACAGTCATCTCTGACGTCCTGTCGGCGGTGGACGCACGCCGGCCTACGTTGCAACCGGATCAGCCGAGTATTGACCTGGCAGCGATCGTTTCCGGCACTCCGGACTCCGCCGTCCTGTCGTTCCGCGACTCCGGGCCGGCCAATACGTTCGCTGACTACAGGATCCAGCTCGTGGGGTCCTCACCGGATGTTATCGCGGCGTTGCAAAACGGCGCCATTCAGGTCGAGGGCGCAACCACTGGCAAGGCACTCACAGGGTCGGACCAGAGCCTGACAATCAACATCGGTACGGATACTCTCGTCGGCAATGTCGCGTTTGATGTCGAAATCTTCGCGCCGGCGGCGAGTCTTTCCCCGGTTGTCGTCCCCGTATCGGTCCAGGTTGCTCCGGTTCTGGCCGTATCGGCTTCGACGCATGTCATTCTGCCCCAGCAGGCCATCACCCTTCAGGTTTCGGAGCTTGACGGTGCAGGGGATCCGGTCAGTTTCGATCCGGCAAATCTTGTCTATCAGTCTGAGGACAACTCCATTGCCACTGTCGAGAGCGGAACTATCACCGGCGTCGCCAACGGGACGACGACTATCGTAGTGTCCGATTCCGCTGACGGCGCGACGGGTCAATTCGTCGCCGTGATCAGCAATATTCACCTGGCCATCGCACAGGGCAGCGTTACCGTGGGACAGGGAGGTCACGCCCAGCTATCGGTCGATGCGACGGATAATAACGGAAATACAGTCCCCGAGAGTTACCTGGACCTGCAATGGAGCGTGGCAAATGAGTCAGTGGCCACGGTCGACCAGACGGGCCTGGTTACCGGCATTGCGAACGGGGCTACGGAAGTTACCGTGACCGATGTGACCCCGGGCATCGATGCGCAGGCATCGGCACAGGTACAGGTCCTGGGGCTTACCCATTTCGTGCTCGGCCCCGCCAATCCGACCGCGGTATACGGGGGCACGCCACTGCAGATCACGGTCACGCCGGAGGACGTTGACAACGATCCGGTCACGCTTCCAACGGGCGAGCTTCGGTGGACATCCAGCAATGCCAGTATTGCCACGGTGAACCAAGATGGTGTCATTACGGTCGTTGGGGCCGGTAGCGTCGACGTAACCGTGACAGACCCGCCAACGGGCATCAGCCAGACGATTGCCGTCGAGGTGATCGGGCCGCCCGTCCAAATCGTTCTTAGTCCGGCGAGCGGGACTGCCAGCTATCTCCAGCGAACCACAGTACAGTTCACCGTCACGGCAAAGGACGCCGACAATCATGTTTTCAACGTGCCGGCAGGGTCGCTCCTCTGGAGCTCCAGCAACGCTGGGGTTGCGGCGGTCAATCAAAACGGCCTGGTCACCGCCGGGACACCGGGCGGGACGGTTACGGTCACGGTGATGGACCCGGCGGCGAACCTGAAGTCCACGGCGATAGTTGTCGCGTATGGAACGGTGAGCACTCTCGATCTGTCCTTTAGCCCATCCGACGAGGTCGACATTTCAGGCGAAATCGCGCCGATCGTCGCCGCGTTTGATTCCGTTGGTCATAGGCTGACGCTTCCGCCGGGCCGAGCACTTCAATATAGTAGTGCCGACGACTCTATTGCGTCGGTGGGCCCATCGACGGGCATTGTCACGGGAAGATCATCCGGATCGACCACGATTCTCGTTACCGACACAGCAACGCGGGTTTCCGGCTCTGCGATTGTAACCG
>Ga0182024_10017063_pt1 | contig 13685 bp, 11 predicted proteins | sample P32metaG_FD_120480 | JGI IMG/M metagenome (GOLD analysis project Ga0182024, IMG submission 120480) | Permafrost microbial communities from Stordalen Mire, Sweden - P3-2 metaG (Illumina Assembly) | ecosystem: Environmental > Terrestrial > Soil > Wetlands > Permafrost | place: Sweden: Stordalen... | reverse complement strand
TCTGCTTCCAGCCGGGCCAGGATGAATGCGTCGATCGGATTGCGTGCCCAATCGGCCAAGCGTGGCGTGGGGGGCGGATCGGTCGACAGGGCAGGAAAGCCCAATGGCCTTCGTAGGGCGCTCCCTCCTCGATCCACTGCCGGAGAATCGCGACCTGATCGTCGGAGAGCCGAGCCTTTTTGCTCGCTGGGGGAGGCATCATCTCGTCGTCGTCGTGCGAAGTGACGCGCCGGAGCAGCTCGCTCTCGTCGGGCTTGCCGGGCACGATGGCCGCGTGCCCCCCCAGATCGGCCGTCGCGGCAGCGGGCAGATCTAGCCTTAGTTCCGCCTCGCGATGTTTTTCGTCCGGGCCGTGACAGAAGAAGCAATTCTGCGACAGGATGGGGCGGACATCGCGATTGAAGCGAACCGTTTTGGGCGGATCCGCCAAAAGCGACGACGGCGCAAACCAGCCCGGCAAACCAAGCAGGATTCCAACGGCGGCGGCGCATCGCAGGCGGGATGGGGCGGCGGGAGACATGCCATCCAGCGTAAGCTTTGCGCCCGGCCAAATCAATGATCCTGCGGCACACGGCAGGAGAACTGCAAAGTCGATTTTGGGCTTGCCGTGACGGGTTCTGAGGCGAAGAATCTTGAAGCTTGAGAGCTTCACCATGGCCAAGGCCGGCTACCTTTTTTCGTGCCTCCTCAGCAGAATCTGTGGGTGAGTTCTGGTTGAGGTAGGTTGCCAAGTTGATGGTACAACGCCAGTTCGATGGTTTCGTACTCGCGAAAGCCGTACGACTTTCTCATGGTCAGTTTCGCCTTGTTGTTAAAACCCTCGACGATTCCGCTGGAGATCGTCCCTTTGGCCCGGAACCAGTTGAGCAATAGCTCGCGGTGCGAGCGCAAGCTGCGAGCCACGTTCTTCAGTGGCGGTAGCCGGGAACGCATGACCCGCGAGCACCACTCGTCGAGGAAGCGGCCGGCCCACGCGGGCGATTGGTACTGCCAGAAGCGTTGAAAGTCTTCGCGATGCAAGTATGCCCGCACGCTCTGCAAATTGTACTTGAGCAGTTCGTCGAGCTTGACGGTCTGCCGGTCGGTGAGGTTCTCGGGCCGTTTGAGCAGGCACCAGCGAGAGTGCGTCAGCAGCGGTTCGTAGCCGTCGCTCCGCAGGCGTTTGGCCTCGGCCGCCCGGATGTCGTCGATGGCCTTGCCGAGTTGCTTCATGATCTGGAAGCGGTCGAGCACGTGAATCGCGCCGCCGGCTTGTTCGGCCAACACCTTGAGGTAGGGCTGCCACAAGTCGCTGCACACGAAACGCAGGCCGGAGCAGAACGTGTCGCCCAGCAGGTCCAGTCCACCGCGCAGGCTGGCCTCGGTCCGCTCGCGGCCGATCCACAACAGGCGTTGGCAGCCGGCGTCGATCTGGTAGACCAGTGTCAGGTAATGATGGCCGCGTTGCCACTGAATCTCGTCGACGCCGATCGCTTGCGTGCCCGCCAAATCGCGGTGCATCAGGCCCCAGCGGACGGCATGCCGCACCGAATCGCGGACATGCTCCCAGGTGGTGTGGAACACGGTGGCCACTTCCTGCCAGGAGAGCCGGTAACCTTTGTCCGCTTCGGCGGCCGCCCGCCTCCCGGTTTCCGTTGCGTCGGCAGCTTGCGCCGGATCTCCGCGTACAACTCCGGCGCCGTCCAGCCCATTTTGGCGGCCTGCTTCTCGAAATGAGCCCGCTGCCGTTTGTCGTTGACCGTCAACAGATATGGGAGGTAGGCCCAATTCAACGGGAGGCCATCGGGGCGGCGCAGCCTGCAGAGCGCATCCAGTTCCCTCCGCGTATAAAGCCGGGCAAATGCTCGGGCCTTGAATGCCGTATTGACGCCGATGCCGTTTTCCACAGCCGGTGGTACGAGCGGAGCTTGCCAATGATTTGGTTGGCTTTTGCTTCAATCACGAGCGGATCGTGGCGGAATTTGCGGGCTTTCAGCATCAGCGACGCCTGCTTGAAAGAGCTAAATGGTTCAACTAGCAAGTCTACTTGCGCGCAACAGGGCCGGGACACTAATGACTAGAACGCTGGCCAGTTTTAGTTGAAAACGGTCATCCTCAAAGGCGCACGGATGTTCGCCGTTTGGCGCGCGCCATCGATACGGCCACGAAGGACATGACCTGCTTGGCCGAATGAACAATTCTGTCGAGGCGATTTTGCCTTTGATCACAGACCTCTGCAATCAGGACGGCAATCCGGACGATTCGATCAGCGCCGGCTGGCCCCCTGGGACGTGGCAACCCAAAACTTGACCGCTGCCTGCCGTGTCGCCCGGCAGCCGCCGCTTGAGGCATCGCCTATTTCGTTTGACCCACGGCCGCCGTCGTCACGTGGTTTGGCGCCAGTCCACTTCACATGCCACGGTCGGAGCGATGGTGGCGACGGCGTTGTTGATCGTGTAGTTTTGATGGCCGTTGCCGCTAAACCAGGACACCGGCGCCATCGCCGTTATCATGGCGATGGATCGTGTTGTGTGCCCCTGTTGACTGTCGGTGATCATGTCGACGGCGGCCAAATGCCTCAATTCCACCACCCATGGATGTGAACATGTGCTCACGATCGGGGTCTTGACGATCCGTGCGGCGATTGGACGGCGTATTCACTGCGTATGTTGCGGAGAATAGCTTGACTTGCGGCGAATGGGAGCTACAATCACCGCAAGGGATGCGGTGATTATGCCATATGTTCATGAACTGTCAGGCTGGCCGACACTAACTTGGGACGGCGATTTGGTCGCCGCCCCCCTGGTAGCAGTGCGCCACAAACAAGGCCGCCTCCTCGGCAAAATGGAGGCAATGGGATTCGACCTGCGGGCCGAGGCCAGCCTGACAGTGCTCACGAGCGATGTCGTCAAATCGTCCGCGATCGAGGGTGAAAAGCTGAACCCGGAAGAGGTTCGTTCGTCGATTGCCCGCAGGCTTGGCCTCGACGTAGCGGGCCTTGCGAAGGCTGGCCGCGACGTTGAGGGTATCGTCGAAATGATGCTCGATGCGACAGGCGGATTTAGCGAACCACTCACGAAGGATCGTCTCTTTGCCTGGCACGCGTCGTTGTTCCCCACCGGACGCAGTGGCATGGCGAAGATCGCTGTCGGCCAGTGGCGACCCCAAGAAGCAGGCGAGATGCAGGTTGTATCTGGCCCCATCGGACGTGAAAGAGTTCACTTCAGGGCACCGCACGCCGACCGACTTGAACCAGAAATGGAGGCCTTCATCAACTGGTTCAATGGCCCCGCGTCGGTTGACCCGGTTCTCAAGGCTGGGATTGCGCATTTCTGGTTTGTCACCATCCATCCGTTTGAGGACGGCAACGGCCGCATCGCACGGGCCATCGCCGACATGGCTCTCGCACGCGCCGATGGGACGAAAGATCGTTTCTACAGCATGTCGTCACAGATTGCGGAAGAACGCAAGGAGTATTACCGAGAACTGGAGATTGCTCAGCGCGGCGACCTGGACATCACGGGCTGGCAGGCTTGGTTCTTGGACTGCTTGAGCCGTGCGATTGACGGCGCGGATGAGCTGCTTGCTGCGGTGCTTCACAAGGCGAAACTATGGCAGCACATTAACCGCAAGCCCGTCAACGAACGGCAGCAACTGGTCATCAATCGTCTCCTTGACGACTTCAAGGGATTTCTCACAACCTCAAAGTACGCCAAACTCGCCAAGTGCTCTCCCGATACGGCACTTCGCGACATCCGCGAGCTTTTGAGTCGTGGCATACTAGTGCAGAACCCGAGCGGGGGACGGAGTACGAGTTATCGGCTCGCCGAGCCCGAGAATATTACCGCCTGAGATACAGCAAAGTTACGATTAAGAGACGCGGCCCACTGTGGTTATCGTTCTCATCTGACCTCGCTCTGAAGCCGGCACCGAATGCGAGTAGCGTTCAGCCATGCCTCGTCGAAGCAACCCAGCGTCTTGCCTGCTGCACCGCAAGCGCGATCTGCTGACCATGTAACGCTTCTTCATGGCCGTCACCGCCTCAAATCCACGCCCAGGAATCCATCTCAAATCTTCATATTCCACGAATCAACTCTTGGGCCGCGGGCGAGCGGCGAAACCTGGACGACCTGATGACCGAGGCGTCACTTCAGCCGATTTTGCAATTCAGCCGAGAGCGTCAAACCTAAGGCAGGGCGCCTAAGCCCTTGATGTCGCGAGGATGCGGTCAAGTTTTTTGCTAAGAACGTGAAGCGCTTCAGCACTGTACTCCAGATGCTCGATTATCAGTCGTTGCCCATATGGGAGATACGATTTAATCAAATCTTTGCCGACACCTAGGGCAGCTGGCCGAAACCACAACTGCTCGGCCAAGTCGATCGGCGGCAGATAAAGTAGCTGAAAATAGTTCTCAGTTATGGGGAGACTATGTTTCGTGCGAATCCGACAGATGTCGTGAAGACTCGATAAAATCCTTTGTCGCGAGCTTTCTACTGCGGCGTCGAGCATGGTTTCGTCAACACCTATGGCGGTTAGCTGAGGCTGTTCAACATACCCTAGGGCCAACTCAAAGGTCGACCATTCGATATCGCTTTTTACCTCAAAGAGTTCAGACTCAGCCCCGTCCATCACGTCATCGAAATCCAACGTCGCGTCGACCCAGTCCCTCAATTGTCCCCACGTGTCCAATACCGACCAAAGCGCTGACGCGAGAGGTGTTGGTTCCCAGCACTCTTCGTCATACTCATCGATGCACCACTTCGTCGGCGCCAGCTGCTCGATCTTCGCTCCTAAGGCACAGAGATCGGTGATCAAGTGCCCTACATAGATGTCTGGCATGTCTTGGAAGAAATCCTTCAATGAATTTCCCCACTCAACATCGTCAAGGATTTCGAGGACGTAGGAGTACCAGGCGTTCGCATTCTCCTCGGACCCGGCGAATATGGCCCAACCCACGTTAACCGTATCGAACAAGCCAGCCAACTTCAGCAACTGAGATGTCCTCTCCATCGAGAGATAATCGCCTGCCTTCCATTTCGAGACTTGAGCGCGGCTGACATTTAGCTTCCGCGCCAATCTGGACTGGTTCAGATCAGTGTGTTCGAGGATGTAATCAATCAGGATTCGGGACTCTTCGATGCTCATTGAACAGCCCTTTCTGGAAAAGTTAACCAAAATGAATTAACATGAAGGTTAACAATTAACTTCGCAGGCTTCAATAGTTGGTTAACATCGGTTTCGCCGGTTTGACATCCCCTTGCGTCAGCGACGAACCCACCAGCTTGAGAGCATGAACGGGCAGGCGTCGGCACTCCACCCGTCAGTTAAGAATCGGGCGCGTTGAATTCAATCCGCAAACAAGAAAGCCTTTCTGCAACATTTTTTGCAGAAAGGCTTTAGGAGTCGGGGCGACATGATTTGAACATGCGACCTCTGCGTCCCGAACGCAGCGCTCTAGCCAGGCTGAGCTACGCCCCGAGGGAATCGAAGCTTCGTATTCTAGCGACCTGACCCAAACGACTCAACCGGAATGCATGCCCACACGAAAAATGCCGAAACGCCGCAAACGCCAGTCTCCAAAACGCCAACCACCGCATCATCAAGGCATTTCGCCCTCGGGTGAGGCCGTCTCAAAGCGGAATATCTGCCCGTTGGCGCTCGACAAGCAGCGGCGAACGCCGACGCAATGACGCAAGCGCGCCACCCACCCGAGGCAAGAGGAAGCGGCCGAGCGAAAAAGGCTTGGCTCCGGCCAACGCGATCTCGGCCATTCGTCTAGGGCACCCTGACGTCCGAATCCGGCGTCCGGACGCGCACCCCATTCCCACCACCGATGTCAACCTGCGTCCCGCCGGCCGGATCGTTGACATGGATGCCGCCTTGCGGACCGCCGATTTCAACCCCAGCGGAAGGCGTCTGCCCAACAGGCGCTGGGTCCACAGGCAGTGGCTCGACCGGCGCTGGTCCGACAGGTAGCGGCCTGCTATCCAGAGGCACCGGCTTACTTGGGTCGCAACCGGCCAAGGCGAGCGCCGCCAAACCAATAAACGTCAGGTGTCGCATGTTGCATTCTCCATGAGGGGATGGCTAATTGGCCGATTGGCCGCAGCCTGCCGTATTACGGCGGCACCGCTGCCGAGATTCATCCCGTGCAACAACCGTGCCAACTGGGTCCGATGCGTTGGCCCAAACGATAGAATCAAATCGACAGCGCAAACAGACGCCGAATTACGTCCAGGCCAACTCGTACGTCTCGCCGGGTGTCGGCGCCAAAACGCGCCAATAGGCCATGCGGCCGGCCGAAAGATCGATCGGCTGTTCGGGCGAGGCGAAGGAGCGACCGCCCGGCGAACGCCGGCAGCGGCCGTGTAACGCGGAATAGGGCCGGTCTTCCGGAAATCGGACCATCAGCGTCAGGCAGTCGGTCGGATAAACGACGTGGGCGTAAAACTGTTGCTGCGCGGGCTGCTCGAAGGCGCCGACATATTCGACGTGGTTTTGCACGAGCATCCGACTCGGTTTCGCCGCAGTCGTCAGGCCGACGCGCAGGACGCGGCCCTGGGGCAGCCCACAGCGCGATTGCAACGGCTCATGCGTCGGATCGGCCGGTCGCCAGTCAGCGTCGTCGGGATGCGAAAGCGAACGAGCGCTGAGCCCCTGGCCCGAGGTGGCATAATAAAAATCGATCTCACCAAGATTGGCGGGCAAGTAGCGCAAGCGAAACGTGTCGACCAGAACGGCCCGCGAAGGAGAATTGCTGGACGATTTTTGCGCCGAGGAGTGGACCGCCGCCGAGAGGTCGAGCAGTTTGATGTTTTCGGCGACAATCATGGCCCCGCCGGGGGAGTGCATGCCGCGACCGGCGCTTTGCGGCTGACAGATCAAATCGGTCAGATGAACTGGCCGTCGGAGCGATTCCGCCAGCACGATCGCGACGGCGGCCAACGTCGATGAGCTGGTTGGCTGCCCGCCTTCGATTTTGCTGATCGTGCGCACGCCATACCCGGCGCGCTCGGCCAGATTTTGTTGCGTCATTCCCGCCTCGCCACGCAACGTGGCAATGGTGTCGCGGTCGGGCAAAACATGTCCGCGTGGCATGCATTTTCTCACGGGCCGGTGGAGCAGAACGATGACGCCAAGCAGGCGAGAAATGTGCCGCCTGTACTGGCGGCCGGTATTCCACTTACGGTGCGCGTTGGCGGCCGGTTCGATTCCTTGTAAAACGAAAACGGCGACACAGAATTGAAATGCTGGTTTTGGCTATCCCGTGCGCTACAAACGGTCCTGAGTGGCCGGATGCAAGCAGGAACAGCATGGGGTTGTGCCGGAATCACCAGTTCTTCCGCGCCGCCTGCCTGGCACGTTGGCGGTGGGGGAGAAGAGGCATCTAACCCGTCTAGCCGGTTTCGCAATGTCAGTGCGCAGGGTCCGCGCCCGGCTTCAACTCTGTCTCGTGTCTCGTAAATGAAGGTTTCCCGCGGCGGACAAACAATCGTTTGTCTTGCGCGCGCATGCACTGACGTCTTTGGCGGTCGCGTGAGGAGTGTCGCGGAATTAGATTCCGAAGCACTTCACTTGCCGACACAATCCGCAAAACCCGGCCGAGATTTCCAAGAGGCACTCGACGGGTGCGCGGCGGCAAGGCGAGAGTTTTTTTGTTCGATCGGAACACACTGGCAACGGAGAAGGCATCATGAGTTTTCATTCCACGCTGCGTCCTTGGTTCGGAGCACGTCCTGAAAAGAAACGCCCGGCGCGACGCACCGCTCCGCTGGAGCGCCGCAACTGGCAAGCACGAATCGAAGTGCTCGAAGATCGGGCGATGCTCACCGCCGCGGTCGCGGCAACCTACAGCGTGACCAACGACTGGGGTTCGGGCTTCCAAGCTCAGATCCAACTGGCGAACCAGCAGTCGACCAGCGTGCAGAACTGGCAATTGGCGTTCGACATGGCGCGAAACATCACGTCGATCTGGGACGCCTCGATTGTCAGCCATACGGGCAATCATTACGTGATCGACGGCGACTCGTGGGACAATTCGATCGGCGGCGGCGCGTCGCTGGCGTTCGGATTCGTGGCCAGCGGCAGCGGTACCGGCTCGACGCCCACGAACTACGCGATCAACGGCACGGCGCTGGGAGGACAGCCGGTCGTGCTGCCCGGCCTGTCGATCGCCGACGCCAGCGGGACCGAGGCAGCGAGCGGAATGACCAATTTCGGCTTCGTCGTCACGCTGTCGGCGGCGTCGGCCACCGCGGTAACGGTCGGATACAGCACCGCGGACGGAACGGCGCTGGCCGGAACCGACTATCAGTCGACCAGCGGCTCGCTCACTTTCGCGCCCGGCCAGACGAGCCAAACGATTTCGGTTCCCGTCATCGGAGGCGTCGTCGGCACGACGAGCAAGACATTCTCGCTGTCGCTCAGCAATCCATCGGGCGCGACCGTGACACGCACGCAAGCGACCGGCACGATTGTCGATAACATTAGCCCGCCGCCAGTAATTCCGACGGCCGGCTTTCAGTATCAAGTGACCAGCAATTGGGGGACTGGTCTCTCCGGCCAAATCACGGCCACCAACAGCAGCCAGCAGACGATCGGCAACTGGCAACTTCAGTTTACCTATGCCGCCAATATCACTTCGATCTGGGATGCCACGATCATCAGCCATACGGGCAACCAATACGTGGTTCAGAATGCCGGTTGGAACGCCAGCATCGCGCCGGGCGGCACCATTTCGTTCGGCTTCAACGCCGCCACGGGGAATGCGGCCATCGTGCCGACCGGCTATGTGCTGGGCAACGTCAGTGGCGGTTCAACCGGCGGCGGCACCACCAGTACGGCCCCGACGCCGGCGAACGACTCGGTGATCGTCAATCCGAACCAGGCGACCACGATCAACGTGTTGGCCAATGACACCGATGCGGCCGGCTATGCACTTTCGGTCATCGCCATCACGCAGCCAACCAAGGGGACCGCGGTGTTGAATAGCGACGGCACGGTCACCTACACGCCTGGCAGCGGCTACATCGGTGCCGATGCGTTTTCATATACGGTGAGCGACGGACACGGCGGCACGGCTTCGGCCCTGGTATCGCTGACTGTCGGCACCCCGGCGGCGACGGCGGCCTGGCCGGCGCAGTTCTACGCTCCGTATGTCGACGTGACGCTCTATCCGACCTACAACCTCGTGACGACGACGCAAACGCAAGGCATCAAGTATTACACCTTGGCGTTCATCACGGCCGACTCGAACAACCAGCCCGCCTGGGGTGGATACACGAGTTACGAGGTCAACGGCGGTGCGTTGGACATGGCGCTGCGGCAGCAAGTTGCGTCGGTACGGACCCTGGGTGGCGATGTGATGGCCTCGTTCGGCGGTGCGGCCGGCCAGGAGTTGGCCCAGGTGATTACGAGCGTGCCGCAATTGACGGCCGCTTATCAGACCGTGGTGACCGACTACAATCTGACGCATCTCGACTTCGACATCGAAGGGGCCGCCGAGGCGGATGATGCCTCGATCGATCGCCGTTCGCAGGCGCTGGCCTCGCTGGAACAGACGGCCACGGCCGCCGGTCACCCGTTGCAAGTCTGGTACACGTTGCCGGCATTGCCGACGGGTTTGACGGCCGACGGACTCTACGTTTTGCAATCGGCGCTGAAGTACGGCGTGCAGCTTGCCGGCGTGAACATCATGACGATGGACTATGGCGAGTCGGCCGCTCCGAATCCGCAAGGACAAATGGGCCAGTACGCCATCCAGGCCGCCGACAGCTTGTTCGCCCAGTTGGGAACCCTGTACGGCACGACGAAGACCAGCGCCCAGCTTTGGGGGATGGTGGGCATCACGCCGATGATCGGGCTGAACGACGATACGAACGAAGTATTCGACGAAGCGGCCGCGCAGCAATTGACCACGTTTGCCCAGCAGCATGGGATGGGGCGGATCTCGATGTGGTCGCTCAACCGCGACACGCAAGGAACCGCCAAGAGCTACGTCGACGACCAGTCGAGCAGCATTACGCAGAACGCGTTCGACTTCTCCAATATTTTTGAGAAGATCTGACGCAGGCTCTCGGGCGTGTGCGACTGTGAAACTCGCGCACGACTGGCGCCCACTCACCGATCCGTGCCGGCGCGGGCAGCGCCGGCCGAGTCGGTCGGGCCAATCGTTAGTCGCGACCCATCAAATAACGAATGAAACGCGCCAGGGGCGAATAGTAGCCGAGGCGGCGTTTGATGTCTCGTTTTTCGTTGCCCCACCAGCGGAAGGGCTTTTCGACCGCGGTAATGCCGAGCTCGCGTTTGAGCCGCTTCTTCTCTGCCGTAATGCCCAACATGGTTTTGAGCGATGACCGCCGATAGCGGAGGACCATGGTTTGTTTCCTTACACTTCGGGGACCGGGCGGCCGGGGGAACGATTGGACGAAGGCCAAACAGTATCGCGCGGGGCCGATTCGACCGAGACCGATTTGTACTGGCCGCGATGCCGAAAGCAAAAACGGCAGCATCGCGACCTGTCAATCTGGGCAAGCCTGCCAACCGTCGCAAGGCATCGCCGGCCATGCCGCAGGCCTCCACAGAGGCAAAGCACTTGAGAGGGAGACCGCCAGCCTGCACGCCAGACTGTCACCCACCCCACGATCGGTCTGCGACGGTCGCGCCGGCCGCGACCACTTGCAACATCCCCCGGCCGGCGTCTGCCACGAGGAATTGGCACCGGCGGCGCAGGCCCGCCCTTTTTTGGCTGATTTTGGCGGGCCGATCTGTCCACGGCCCGGCGTTTGCCAGTGACAGTTGGATTGCGCCTGTGGGGGTGCATGAGACCGGGGGACCTCCCTGGTTTCAATTCTTCGTTCTTCCTGATAGCGAGGCCGCTGTTCCAACAGCCGCCACAACCGACCAGAGGAGAGTTTGTCCCAATGACCTACCAAGAATCAACACAGCGTTTGCAGCGACTTGCCAGCGACGTCGGCAGCCAAGATGCGCCAGTCTTTTTTTCCGACCGTGCGTTCCGTCAGCCACTTACCAAGCAGGCTGGGACGGTCGCCGACTATCTGGAGCAGTTGGCCAAGAATCCGCCCGACGAACCGGCGACGTCCCTTTCTGGGAATGGCGTGGCTTGTCCGGTGCTGGACGTCGTTGCCGGCGAGACCGAAGACGGTCGCAAATGTGTAATCTTCGAGTATGATTCCGTCAGCGCGCAGTGAGCATTGGTTCTGTGTTTGCGCCAACCGCTGTGCGCCTAAAAGAACCGCGCGAATGATGGATATCGAAGTTGCCCAAGCGATTCGACTGACCGATTTTCGGCCAGCCGATAAAGATGCGCTGGTCGCGTATCTCTCCGACTGGGAAGTTTACCGACGAACGCTAAGAATCCCGCATCCCTACACTGCCGACGATGCCGATCGTTGGCTGGCGAGCCTGGAAGGGACGACCGAGCGAAACGGTCTCAATTCCAACTGGGCAGTACGCGATCGGTCTGGCCAATTGATCGGCGGTGTCGGTTTGGAGGGAGATGCCGTTTCGGGCTCGCATCGGGCCGAGATCGGCTACTGGCTGGCTCAATCCTTTTGGGGGCAGGGAATTATGACGGCCGTTGTCGGCGCGGTCTGTGGGCATGCCTTCGAGACTTTGGGGCTGGCGAAGATCACGGCTCACGTTCTGCCGTCGAACGAGGCGTCCGCGCGCGTGCTGGTGAAAAATGGCTTCGAGCAGGAAGGCTATTTCCGCCGCCATTTCTTGAAGGCTGGGGAGTTGATCGACACCCGTGCGTTTGGAAGGCTGCGTTAAAAGCAGGCTGCGAACCGGAGTCGATCTTTTTCGGCGATCTCAATCCTCGGCCTTACTGCCGTCGCCGCACATTTTGACGATCTTGGGATCGAACCGCGCGACCACTTCGACCAGGTCCTGCTGCTCGCGCATCACGTCCTCGATATTTTTGTACACGCCCGGCACCTCGTCGGCACCGGCCGAGAGGACTTTGACTCCGCGCTGCTCCAGATTTTTCTGCACCGCCCGCCAGGTGTACTGTTTTTTGGCCGCGGTGCGCGACATTCTGCGGCCTGCTCCGTGCGAAGCCGAATTCAAGCTTTCGGCGCAGCCGCGGCCGCGCACGACAAAGGCCGGATCGGCCATCGAACCGGGTATGACGCCTAACTGGCCGCGGTCGGCCGGCGTCGCTCCCTTGCGATGGACAATCACCTCGCGGCCGCCGTGCATCTCTTTCCAGGCGAAATTGTGATGGTTTTCGACGCCGGCAATGATTTTGGCGCCGAGCAACTTGGAGACCAGCCGATGAATCACGTCGTGATTGGCCGCGGCATAGTCGCCCATCAAATTCATGGCCGCCCAATATTCCTGGCCAGCTTCGCTATCGAGATCCAACCAGGCCAGCCGGCCGAGCGACTCGTACTTTTTCGGCAGCCGGGCGCGCGCAATGGCGCTATAGGTCGAACAGACCGAAGCGCCGGTGCCGCGACTGCCGCTGTGGCTGAGCAAGGCCACATACTCGCCCGCGGCCAGTCCCAACTCGGCGTCGGCCGCCGGCAGCGAAAGCAGACCGAACTCGACAAAATGGTTGCCCGATCCCGAGGTGCCAAGCTGCCGCCAGGCTTTGTCCTTGTTCTCGCGGGTGACGCGAGTCACCCACCAGTTTTGCTCCATCACGGGATGGTCTTGCGGCTTCTCGTGCACCGATCCGACGCCGAACCGCGTTCCTTTTTCCAGCGCGCGCTGAAAGAGATCGAACTTCAACCGATCGGTCAGCAAAAAGGCAGGCATGTCAAAAACCGACAGCTTCATGCGGCAGGCGATGTCGACGCCCACGGCATACGGCACAACGGCCCCCTCGAGCGCCAGCACGCCACCGATCGGCAACCCGTAGCCGACGTGGGCGTCGGGCATCAGCGCGGCACCGGTGGCCATCGGCAAGGCACATGCCTGGCGCATCTGCACATGCGATTCGGCGTCGATGCCGCTCTCGCCCCATGTGCGATAGGTGATCGGCTCGCGCACTTCGGCCGGTGCGGCGGCGTCGATCACTGCCTGGGCGAAAGGACCAAAATGCGGATCGCCGAGGTGATTGGCCGGGCTGGCCAGAATCTCGGCAATGAGCTGTTTGACGTTCAGACTGCGCAAAATGCCAGCGTTGGACGCGCTCTGGATCGCCAGAATCGCGCTCTTCATGCACTCGGCGGGCACCCCAAGTTTTTCTAGTTGGCGGGCGTTCATAGCGATTCAATCTTAGGTCGGAACAGACAAACAGGCCGCCTGCCGGCCCCGTGACGCCAGCAGTGGCGCTGTTGGTTTTACCGCCACCGCTGTCTAACGTAATGGTCGCGGCTGGTGCCGTCAAAAGCGGCGGGGCCGGGGTTGGTCGGATTCGCCACCGGTTGGGCCCCGTCGGAGACGAGTGACGTACCGGCGAGCGCACCCGCATGCGGTAGCTTATAATTTAATTGCAAACGATCCCGGCCTTGTTTACAAACAAGTCGCAAGCAATGCAGGTGACACGCCGGGCTCGCCGTAGGTTCACGACATCACGTCGCTCGTGCAGGGCAGGAGTGAGATGGTTGATCTCCGATTCACGAAGCATCAAGTTCCGCGAGGCACGCGTGCCGACGCCGAGCGTCAGGGCGTGCTCTTCTTGTTTAAGAACGCGTTAAGTCTCCGGCTGACGTAGCAGATTCGGCTCCTCGCCTATC
>Ga0182024_10017062_pt1 | contig 13686 bp, 10 predicted proteins | sample P32metaG_FD_120480 | JGI IMG/M metagenome (GOLD analysis project Ga0182024, IMG submission 120480) | Permafrost microbial communities from Stordalen Mire, Sweden - P3-2 metaG (Illumina Assembly) | ecosystem: Environmental > Terrestrial > Soil > Wetlands > Permafrost | place: Sweden: Stordalen... | reverse complement strand
TATTCAAGGCACGGCGCAAGCTAATGGAGGCATGGTCGGCGTTCGCAATGGGTAACCAGAGCAGCTGACTCTTAATCAGCGGGTCCAAGGTTCGAGTCCTTGTGCGCCCACCAATAAAATCAACATCGTAGGTCAGGCAGTCGGCCCGTCGACGTCGGGCCAAAATCATGCAGGGTAACGCCTGGGGTAACAGCCGACAAAATTGACGTGCGTTGCGCCGCTCGGTCTGTCGGGTGGGTAATCCGGCTGCGGCCAAAGCGGACGCGAATCGCGGAGACCTAAAATGGATGCGAACGACACCGAGACCTGTAACACCTGCTTGGGCACGGGCTACCTGCCAACCATGAAAGAGCCCAAGTGGGGAACGCCGATTGACGCGGTGCCCTCGTTGTTCTGGCACCGGTCGGAAACTCAAGCCGGCGCCAATCGGTTCTGATAGGATGGCGAAGGCGAGACGCACGCGGCGCGGTTGATGTTGGAGGAAACAAAAAAGCCGCCGAAGCCGAAGCCGCGGCGGCTCTCTTACAGCGAACCCTCTTAGCCGAGCACGCCGACGACGCGACCAATCGTTCGCGAGCGCCTTCAGCGTCGAGTGCGCCATCGAGTCACCGGCCTGATCGAGAAATTGCTGGCCGATTACTGCAGGAAGCTGGGCTTCCTCAAATAGACGGTAGCGACCTCAGTGAAAAAACCTCGAAATAAAACCAAGAAACCGAGGACTAAGAAAACCGACTCAACAACCACAACGCCCCCACCCCAACAACCGCCAACGCCGCCCCCCACGTTACTGCAGACGCTAATGCATCTGCGTCTGCTCCGGGCGACGAAATGGGCAGTTCGGTCCGTGTTAGGAGTGCTCGCTTTAGTGGGGACCATATTCGGAATTTGGGGGCCGCCCTGGCCAACCGAATCAATTTTTTCTCCTGGCGCGCCTTCGTTTGGGTCATCATTTGATGTTTCCTTCAACGGGACCAACAAAAGTGCATTTTTTTCCATTTCGAATATCGCTGCTAAGTGTAAAATTATTTGCTTTCGCGCGGCAAATCCCAAAGGAGGCGGAGTCCAAGGCACGGATTCCGCGGCCCTAGCAATGGGGCCTAAACGTTTAGGCCCCGGGGAAACGCAGCCGTTCACCTGCTCATTTCTAGGAGCAATATTGTCGGGGGACACTGACGCGATCGACTTGGTAACGCACGCAAAAATTTCATTTGAAAGTACGTATGATAATTCGCTCACGCTTTGGCTTACTCGCAAAACCACGACCAGCGAGCCTTTCAGCCTCAATACCCAAACAAGGCCGGCGCAATGGGTGCAGGGCGACCTACCCGGCGCCTGCGACTTTCCCCATCCTCCCCAGCTCAAATGACCGGCGATCGCCCCGATTGGTCGCGCCCACTGCCGCGGCGTCTCGTTATCCCCGACGTGATGACGCTCGCAACGCTCGCCCACGTGCGCGAGCTTCGCCTCGCCGAGGCGCCGGCGCTGACGGTGCATGGGATGGCTTGAGCCGGTTGAACGCAACCCGGCGTTCACCCCGGCGCCCGGCCGATGTCGACGGTTCGGCAATTGCGCCGCGTTGTAAGGATGATGGCGCTGTGAAAGGGTCTTGGTGCGAATGAACCTATGACAGAAAATCAGGCCCCAATAAATACACCGTCACTGAAGCTGGGGTGGCCAGGAAACTACTCCGCCGCTACCTGTTACTGCCGGAACAGCGGCACAATCGAATAACGTTCGCTACTACCGGTATTGATGATGCGGTGTACGGCGCCCGCTCCCGACAACGAGTTCCCATAGGGTGATCGTTGTCAACGTATCGCATCAGGGGGCGGTTCACATGCATCCCCGACCCGCCGCATGTGTTCAGACTGAGCCCGAACTGCAAGCGGCCAAGCGACGGCACCGCCGACCGCGGATATGAAGTGCCGCCGTCCAATGTCAATTGCCATTCGCCCGGTCCCCAATGGGATCATGCCCGCTGCAATGTGGGGACGACCGACCTAGGCCGATCCGGCAGGAATCACGTCGACCTCGACATCGAGTTGGTGTGAACCTGAGCCGACGAAAACGCCGTAGACAGGTGAAACATCAGAGTAATCTCGGCCAACCGCGAGTGCGACGTGATCGTTTGCAACATCTATTGCGTTTGTGGGGTCGAACCCTACCCACCCGCTCAGGGGGCCGCACCAGACCGACACCCACGCATGTGTCGCGTCAGTCCCCTGGAGGCGTTTATTGCCCGGCCAAGGAACGGTGCGGAGGTAGCCGCTCACATACGCAGCCGGAAGGCCTAGGCCGCGCATGCCTGCGATCATGATCTGGGCGAAGTCCTGACATACTCCGCGCCGCTCTAAAAAAACCTGCGCAAGCGGCGTCGATATTTCTGTCGCTTCAGGTTCATAAGAAAAGTCCGTTTTGATTCGGCGCATCAGTTCGCGGCACCCCTCATAAATTCCGCGACCTTGACAAAAGCTGTCGCGCGCATAGCACGTCACATCGGCCGATAGTTCGATGCGAGGGCTGGCGAATATGAAATGCGCGGGAGCGAATGAGGATAGATCTCGAACATATAACGCTTCGTTCGCGACGGTCTCCCACGCGAGATCTGCCGTCGACAGTCTCTCCGCATGGGCGAGGTCAACAACCGCTTTGGCTTCGATGCTGAGTTCATTGTGGGGAACATCGATGGTGACGACGTTTACGACGTTACCATAGAAATCACGTTCTAAGTCTACGGATTCCGGCAGTGGCGAAATATTCAAAGCATTCTCGATACAGTGTTGCCCCGCTTCTTCGCGTGGGGTGACACGCAAAACCAATTTGGCAGACGAAACATGTGAGTCGTAGGAATAAGCTGTCAGATGCCGAATTTGATAAATCACGCCAGGCCGCTCATGCTGAATCCGACCGCGATCTCCGGACGTTGTAAGAAATAACGAGCGGCAACGGAATCCGCGAAATTCGCGATTCTTTGTTCGCACGCCAGGATCATAGAGGTTTCGAGATTCATTGCCGCCAATGTCGATATTTCCGCCGTCAATCGGGCAATTATCTGCTGCGGCTCTTCAAGCAAGCCGTCCTCTTGCAAGGTCGGCAGAGTGGCGACGTGTTGATTAATCATCTCGATTTGAAAACAGACAGAACGCGGATTGAAAGGATCCAGCAGCGCCATGTCACGCACAAGCGCCAATGCGATCCCGGTCATATAGCGAGAGCGGTACGTGATCTGAGAGTCGATAAGATCCAGAAGGACATCGAGATCGTCCGCGGTCGCTTCTTCGAAAGCGAATGTCCGCGCCAGGCGGCAGGTATTGATTGCGCGTTCGGTCCGCCGGCCCATACCGAGGAAACGCCAGCCCGCGCTCCTGTTCATGTTCTCCTGTTCGAGACCGGCCAATGCCGCGAGCGTTTGCAGGGCGCGATCCGCCGCTTCGAACACGTCGGCCTCGCTCGTCAACTCGCCTGAATTTGTAAGCTGGGTGTCAAGCGCGCGTAAAAGTTTCGAGGCATCGATCGATATACGCTCGCGAATAATTGAGCCGGCATTGCGCGCCAATCGAACGCCGGAAAGGCCCGAGCCGTAAGCATCTTCGTCGCACAAGGCCTGCTGGGCAATCGTGGTAATTTGAGCGCCCTCGATTTCCGGGGAAACCGCGCCCCACGCGACCAGTTGATGCACCAGATGCGCAAGCGATTTCGATGCGTCGCCGGACGATAAATCCATCTCGAGGCTGCGCGCGCAGAGGCATCGCACGACGCGAAGCGTCGCCTCGGCGCGTTCGAGATAGCGCCCGTACCAGAAAAGATTGTCAGCGGCACGGCTTGGAAGGTTTCCGAGAATCCTCCGGATTTTGACGTCGTCGGTCGCCGGAAGCAGCGTTTCCATCACGACCGGTTTTGACGATAATACCCACACGTCGGCCGATTGGACGCCTTCTCCCATGCTGACGGCGCGAGCATCGGGCCGAGCTGAAATTCTACAAAACCCCCCCGGCATGACGCGCCAGCCGTCCGCGGTCGCCGTGGCAAATACGCGCAGGACAAATGGCCGTGGCACCAGTTGGCCGTCATCCCAGACCGGTGCCGTTGAGAGACGCACGACTTCCTGGCCGACATAATCAAGGCCGCGGTCCTCAATCACTCGGGACAAGCGCATTCTTTCGTCGGGGCAAAGATTGGAAGGCAGAATTTGCTGCTCGGCTTCGAACCCAGGAATATTATTGGCGAAGGCTCCCGCGATCGCAAACGAATCGAAATTGCTGAGCACGTCGCGTTTTGCCTCGCGGTCACCGCACCACCATGTCGCGATATTAGGCATGAGGAGGTCTTCACCCAAAAGATGGTTGGCGATCATCGGCATGAAACTCATCAAGGCTCGGGACTCAGCAAAGCCGGAGCCTGGTACATTGCATACGGCGGTATGGCCGTTCCGCATGGCCGAGATCAGCCCCGGTACGCCAAGCCGTGATTGCCCGTTTAGCTCGAGCGGATCGACAAAGTCGGAATCCACGCGTCGCCAGATCACGTCGGCGCGTTTCAGCCCGGCAATTGTGCGTACATGTGTGAGGCCTTGATGCACGACGAGATCGTCGCCTTCTACCAACAGAAAGCCGAGGTACCGTGCAAGATAGGTCTGCTCGAAATAAGTCTCGCTATAGGGGCCGGGCGTCAAAAGGCAAATGCGAGGCTGTGACCGTTCTGCCGTTGCCGCCAGCGATGAACGAAAGGCGCGAAAAAACGGAGCGAGACGCTCGACGTTCATGCTGCGATAGCGCGCAGGCCAAGCGCGCGACATGACAAGCCGATTTTCCAGCGCATATCCGGCGCCGGACGGCGATTGCGTGCGGTCGCCGAGTACCCACCAACGGCCATCGGGCCCACGACCAAGATCCGCCGCGTAGATGTGCATCCAACGCTCACCCGGCGGTTTAAGTCCGACGAGTGGACGAAGATAGTCCTGGCTTCCGGCGACGGCCGCCGCCGGGAGAACACCATCGGCGACAAGACGGCCAGCGCCGTAAACGTCCGCAAGCAATGCTTCGATGACCGAAGCGCGCTGGGCAACGCCGGCACCGATCTCCTTCCAATCGTCCTCCTCGATCAGCAAGGGAAGGCGGCTCATCGGCCAGGCACGTTCTCCAGCCTCGCCATGGACACGATATGAAACCCCAACATCGCGAATGCGCCGGCCAGCCACTGCCAGCGATCGCTCGCTGTCGTCCGATTCAATTAAATCGAGAAAATTGCGCCAAGACGGACGCGGCTTTCCATCCTGGCCGATGAATTCATCGGGAATCCCGGGCAGGGGCGCATAGTTTGCGTACCACGCTCCAGGCGTCTCGGAAGCTAGTACAGAGGCGTTCATTGTCTCTTCAACTCGGTAATGCAGAACCGGCCAATGCACTTGCGCAAGTCGAGCGTCAGGGGAAACTCTCCCGCAACTTGCTCGACTGGCGCATCGACCGGCTCGGCAGTATGACCGTGATCCTGGAATCGCGCTAGGCGTCGCGCCTCTGCTTCGTAGAAATTCACCGGAAAGGTGTCATAGTTGGGCCCTCCGGGGTGGGCGGCATGATAGACGCAACCTTCCGGCGCACGGCCATTCCACAGATCAAATCTACGAGATCGAATGTCAGCGGCGAGTGCACCGGTATCGTCGGTGCAAGCCTGAAACCGGCTGCCAAGCCTTAAAGCGAACGGCGGCGGCGACTTAACCTGATTCGCTGGTGGAGGTCATCGGAAGCCTGTGACCGTTACAGGTGACGGCGTGGCGGCTCTCCACTAAACCGTCGGCCTTGACCTGGAGGCGCTCGAGAGTGCCAAGGCTCCAGCGCCTGGCGCAGCTCGAGCTTTACGCCTGAATATTCGACCGCGCCGCAGAATGGAAACCGGAATTCATGCTGCACTTTGAACCATTCGGGATCGAAATGGTATCCGGCTCGCCCAAGATCGGCGAGCACGCGCAAAAAGTCCTCCCTTAAGAATTATAGGGTAGTACAAACCGGTCATGCACGGCCGTGCCCCAGCGTACTAATTTTCCGTATCGGGGTTCGCGCCAAAACCATGCAACCAGCGCACGAACGAGAAGCTGCTGCGCGAGACTAATGCGCGGATCAGGCGACTCAATAGAACGAAATTCGATCAGCCCGAGCCGGCCGGTCGCGCTGTCCAGCGAATGTAATTTGTCGATGCAGATTTCGGCACGATGGGTGTTGCCGGTGACATCGGCAAGTACGTTTCGGTATGGACGGTCGACATGCGACGGCGGAATGCCGGCCGCCTGCGACTTGGGCCTCAAATCGAGAGCGATCTCGAGTTCGTGTTGCCCGTCGTGACGGGCCTCATCCATGCGGGGGAGCCTGATTTGTCGGTCCTACGAATAGCGAATGTGCCGGGTGGCGAGGCTGAAGCGACTCTTGGATTCCCCTTCAGGATAGTCTGCGAAGTCGCGGAGGAAATTCAGCCAGTAGTCGCGAGACGTCCGGTCCTAGATCTTCCGGCCTCCGACCCATCGTAGATAGTTCAACGGCCAATGCTTTTCCTCAAATCCAGAGTCATTGGAAACTCATTGGTGGATACTGCAGGCGGTGGTGGCACGACGCCAGGGCTGTGACCCCGCTCCTCAAACCGGCCATTGCGACGAGCCTGCGCCTCATAGGAGTTCACCGGAAAGGTATCATAACTGCGCCCGCCCGGATGGGTCACGTGGTAGACGCAGCCCCCAAGCGAGCGATTGTTCCCGCGGTCGACGATGTCGAACGTGAGGGGCGCGTGGACCGGCAAGGTCGGATGAAGCCCGCTGCGTAATTTCCACGCTTTATAGCGGACGCCGGCGACAGCCTCCATCGACACCCCGGTGGACGTCATGGGCATTGCATGGCCGTTGCAGGTGATGAAGTGACGTTCCGCATTGAAACCGTTCACCAGGACCTGCAGCCGCTCGACGGACGAATCCACAAACCGAACCGAGCCGGAGCCGAAATTCTCTTCGCCCATGACGTGCCAGGGCTCCAGGGCCTGTCGTACCTCCAGTACGACTGCGCCGTACTGAACGCGGCCGTGAACAGGGAAGCGAAACGCCCTCTGCGCTTCGTACCACTGCGGATCGAACGCGTAGCCGGCACGGTTGATGTCGGCGAGCACCTCGAGGAAATCGCTCCAGACGAAGTGCGGCAGCATGAATCGATCGTGCAGAGCAGTGCCCCAACGCACCAAGCGGCCTGCTTGCGGCTCGCGCCAGAACCAGGCGATGAGCGCGCGGATGAGCAGCTGCTGGGCCAGGCTCATGCGGGCGTCCGGGGGCATCTCGAATCCGCGGAATTCGACCAGGCCCAACCGACCTGTCGGGCCGTCTGGAGAGTAGAGTTTGTCGACGCAGATCTCGGTCCGATGCGTGTTGCCGCTGACATCGGCCAACAGGTTGCGCAACAGTCGGTCCACCAGCCAAGGCGGAGGCGCATCCATTTCAGGGACCGGGATCATCCCGAGCGCAATATCCAGCTCGTACAGAGCGTCGTGCCGGGCCTCGTCGATGCGGGGGGCCTGGCTGGTCGGTCCGACAAACAAGCCGGAAAACAGGTACGACAAAGCCGGGTGGCGCTGCCAATAGAGGAGCAGGCTTTTCAGCACGTCGGGTCGGCGCAGAAAGGGCGAATTCGCCGGGCTGGAGCCGCCGACCACCACATGGGCGCCACCTCCAGTGCCGGTGTGCCGCCCGTCGATCATGAACTTGTCCGCGCCTAACCGGCATGTCCGGGCGTCCTCATAGACGCCGGTGGTGATCGCAACCGCCTGTCGCCAACTGCCTGCCGGCTGAACATTCACCTCGATAACGCCCGGATCTGGGGTCACCTTCAGGACGCTGAGCCTGAGATCGTCAGGAGGGGGATAGCCTTCGATCCGGATGGGCAAGCCATCAGCAGCCCCCTCTAGCTGCGCAACCAGCTCAAGGTATTCCTCCAACCGGGCGACCGGGGGCATGAAGATGTAAAGAAGGCCGTCCCGCGACTGGACAGTTACGGCGGTCCGTACCACCGGTCTCTTGCCGCGCCGGCCAGCGAGTGGCCGGGCGGTGGAGACGGGCGCCGGCGCCGAGCGTATCGCCTCGAAGTCCGGCAACGGGCCCCGTTCCTCATACGGGTCCAGGGGCACGATGTGCGGATAGTCCTTCGGCTTGACGGAAGGCAGCCCGTCGAGGGGCAACCGCAAGCCAAGGGGCGAGTCGCCCGGTACAAGGTAGAGCCGCCCGCGCCCGAACCGCCAGGCCTCGCTCAGCCAGCCGTCGCCCTCGGCTTTCGTGAACGCGCGGCGAAGCGGCAGGACATATCCAACCGCTTTCGAAAGACCGCCCTGCATGACTCGGCGCAGGCGCGCCCGCGCCTTCGAATCATCAAGATCCGTATCGTCCAAGTCCACATCCGCCGGCAGATCGCCTTCGGCCTTGATCCAATGCAGGGGATCCTCCCGCGCCGGTATCACCAGGGCTGGGTCGACGCCGAGCCGTCCTGCCAGCCGTTGGATCAGGCCAAGCGCGTCCGACGCCTTTGCCGCAGGTTTGCGCCCCGCCTGCGTGTCCAATAGGCCGCAGCGCAAGATTGGCTGGCCGTCGCGCCTCCAGTAGAGGCCCAGTGCCCAGCGCGGCAAAGCCTCGCCCGGGTACCATTTGCCCTGGCCGTAGTGAAGCATCCCGCCGGCGCCAAAGCGGCTCTTCAGGCGCTGGATGAGCTGTTCCGCGATGATCGGCTTGGTGGCGCCTGAAGCGTCGACGGTCCATTCGGCGGCCTCGAAGTTGTCGATGGAAACAAAAGTGGGTTCACCGCCCATGGTGAGCCGCACATCTTGGGCCTGTAGGTCCGCTTCCACCCGTTCGCCGACCTGATCGAGCGCGCTCCAGTCGGTATCTTCGAACGGTCGGGTGATGCGGATCGGTTCGACCAGGCGCGAGACCGTCATCTTGAACTCGAAATGCTCGGTCGCCAGGCTGGCCTTCCCGCTGATGGCGGCAGCGGAGCGGTAATGAGGGGACGCCGCTAGCGGAATGTGTCCCTCTCCACACAGAAGGCCGGATGTGGTGTCGAACCCGATCCATCCCGCCCCCGGGATGTAGACCTCGGCCCACGCATGCAGGTCGGTGAGGTCGCGCGGGGTTCCGATGGGCCCTTCGATCGGGTCGATGTCGGCCTTAAGTTGGATGAGGTAGCCGGAGACGAAGCGCGCAGCGATGCCCATCCGGCGCAGCATCTGGACCAGTAGCCAGGTGCTGTCACGGCACGAGCCGGACGCAAGCGACAACGTCGCGTCGGGGCTCTGAACCCCCGGCTCCATGCGCACGACATAGCTGATGGTCCGCTGAATTTGCGCATTGAGGTTGACGAGGAAATTGACGGTGGGCTTGCCGGCCGGTTGCAGCTCGGCGACAGCCGCCTCAAGGCGGCGCCCGTCGTCGTCTACAGCCATATAGACCGCCAGGTCGGCCGCCAAGTCGGCGGAGTAGGTGAACGGCAGACTTTCGGCGTAAGGTTCGACGAAGAAATCGAAGGGATTGATCACGGTCATCTCTGCCGTGAGATCGATGGTGATGCTGAATTCCTTGGTTCTCTCCGGGAACACCAACCGTGCCAGCCAATTGGCGTGGGGATCCTGCTGCCAGTTGATGAAATGGGCGCCCGGCGTAACCTTCAAGGAATAGCTCAATATCCGCGTACGACAATGCGGGGCGGGCCTGAGGCGCAGGACGTGCGGGCCAAGATGCACCAACTCGTCATAGCGGAATCGGGTGAAGTGGTTGAGCGCGGCGACGACCGACAGGGCGAGCTCCTGGTTGGCGGAACGAGCTCGTCACCTTAAGCTAAACGATCCACCCCCGTGGCCTTAATAGTGGGCAATTATCCTTTTGAGTCGGCAAAATGGTGATTTGACAGCCGAAATAATAGAGGCGTGGTGTAAGACGTTTAGGGAGTGAATACCCGCGGAAGTGTGATCATGTTGAGACGGCATAAGGGTTCCGGTGTTTCGCCTAGTGCCGACCGATCCTGGCGCCGGCGCATTGCTCGCGAGCCAGATTCATCATCCCGATGTCCTTGCAATCTCAGACGCCGGTAGCCGCTGCCATTGTGACCTTCACTGCGACCTTCATTGATAGATGATCCGCCGCGGTCCCGAACCACGTGCCTTGCAGAGGAATCGCCTCGCACGGGTGATGCGCGACCGCGACGCGGACGAGATTCTGATTTCCGACAACGCCACGCGACGGATCGAAGTCGACCCAACCAGGGCCGGGCACGTAGACTTGCACCCAGGCGTGCGTGTTGCCGCCGGCGACATCGTCGTCATCACCATCGTCGACTAAATGCACGTATCCAGAGACGAACCGCGCGGCTATTCCGCGCGAGCGAAGCGCCGCTATCATAAGCACCGCGAGGTCACGACAACTGCCGCTCCCGAGATTGAGCGTCCAGACCGGAGCTTGGTTTCCCTTCTCGTGCCGTGATATGTGCTTGAAGGTCCGCCTGATGGTCTGCGTCATGTCGACGAGCAGTCCATGGGTGTCGGCAGATCCGTCTTTGCGGAAGAACGTGGCGCTCCAGCGATCAACCGCGGGGTGCGGGGACTGCGGCCCAATGAAACGTTCGAGGCCAGGCCAATCTTCCGCCGCGTAGGCAAACGGATAGGTGCGGGCAAAATCCTTTATATTGGTTGCGAGAAATTCGACCGGCGCATGGTCGAGACGAATATTGCTTACAAAGCGAAGCTCGCTGGCACGGTCCGCGAAATGGGCGGTCGCCACGTGATTGCCGAAAACATCCCGCATCCAGGCAAGTTGCTTCGGAGTGGGCGTGATTTCAAGCTCGGACTCGAGTACCTTTTGGTCGTCGTCATCGCGCGGACGCAGCATCATCCGGTGCTCGCCGAAGGCGACCGGCTGATTATAGTGATATGTCGTAACGTGTCTGACGCTGAGAATCGGCATTGCCGTCCCACGATAATGGATACGCCAGTGACATGCATCGCGGCAGCATACATCTCCACAACATGCATTTTTTGGGCCAAATATTGTGTAAGTTTTCTCTGCAATCGTGAGCGTCGATGAACGACATCTGCGAACGACTGCGAATGATGACCGATTTCAGAGATAGCTGACGGACCGTACCGGACACATGGGTAACTCTTTTCGCCATTGGTGACTTGGTCGGCGGTCGACCGCGAACTCGTGCTACCCATATGAATCCTATTCCCAACCGTATACTTGCCATCCCCCATTGGCCGCGTTATCGGCGAGACGCAAAGAGATAAAGACGCGCACAGCAAGGGACGGAGACGCACCATGCGAATGAAGCCGGCGATCACGCTCGATGACGCCAAGCGGCTGTTGGCCGCGGCCGAGGCGGAAGCGAGCCGCAACAATTGGGGCGTCGTGATCGCCATTCTCAACGACGGCGGCCGCCTGGTGGCGCTGCATCGCATGGACGGCGCGCGGCCAGGCAACGACGACATTGCGATCGGCAAGGCCCGCACCGCCGTCATGAGCTGCCGTCCGAGCGCGGTCTGGGAGCAGTGGATCAACGCCAGCCACGGCGCGCGCTCCACCATGGGCCTGATGGCCGCGCAAGGCGGCCTGCCGATCCTCATCGATGACGACATCATCGGCGGCGTCGGCGTCTCCGGCGTGCGCAGCGAGCAGGACGAGCACATTGCGCTCACGGCGATCAAGGCGGCCTTTCCGCAGGCGCGCGTCACGCGCAAGGGCGAGGAGAACGACGCGGCGACATTCTGACGTCGGGGAAGAACAATGCTCAAGACCAAAAAAACAAAAAAAATCGCGCGCAGGACCGTCCTCAAGGGCATGCTCGCCGGCGGCGCGGCCGGCGCCGGCGCCTTGGCGCTGAACATGCCCGCGGTTCGCGCCCAGCGCGCCTCGATGAAGACCGGATTGCTCACGGTCACGTCCGGTCCGCTGGCGCAGGGCGGCTATCAGATGAACCAGGGCATCGAGGTTTTTCTGAAGGAAAAGGATCATGTCCTGGCCGGCCGCAAGATCGAGCTCATTGCGGCCGATACCGGCGGCAGCCCGGCCGGCGCCAAGACCAAGCTCGGCGAACTTGTCGAGCGCGACCGCGTCGACATGATTCTCGGGCCGTTTGCCGCCTTCGAGCTGCTGGCGATCACCGACTACATCCGGGAGAACCAGATTCCGCTGATCAGCATCGCCGCGGCGGAAGACGTGACGCAGCGCAGAGCCAATCCCTGGGTGGTGCGCACCGCGGTGAGCTCGGCGCAGACGCCGCACGTCATGGCGGATTATTGCGTCAACGAACTCAAGCTCAAAACCATGGCGACGCTGGCGAACGATTTTGCGTTCGGGCACGAGGAATGCGCCGGCTTCCAGCGCGTGTTCGAGGACGACGGCGGCAAGATCGTCCAAAAACTGTGGCCGCCACTCTCGACACCCGATTTCGTGCCTTACATCTCGCAACTATCCAACATCGACGGCGTCTTCAACGGCCTCGGCGGCGGCAATCCGGTGCGGTTCCTGCAGACCTATGCCGCGATGGGCCTCAAGGACAAGATGACCATGACCGGCGGCTGGAGTTTTATGGACGAGCCGCTGCTCAAGAGCATGGGCGACGAGGCGATCGGCGTCTACACGGCGCACTGGTACACGCCGAGCTACGATACGCCGAGCAATCAGCGTTTCGTCGCCGCCATGCGCACGCAATACAACGAGCTTCCCGGCGGCGGCGCCGCCGGAATGTACGTGGCCGGACAGGTGATCGAAGCCGGCTTGCAGAAGACCGGCGGCAATACCGACGACAAGCAGGTCTTCATGGCCGCCGTGCGCGGGGCGTCCCTGACCGATACGCCGCGCGGCAATTTCCACTTCGACCAGTTCGGCAATTCCGTGGGGCCGGTCTTCATCCGCAAGTGCGAACGCCGGGACGGCAAGCTCGTCAATACGGTGATCAAGACCTATCCCGACGTGAGCCAGTTCTGGTCCTACGACGCGAAGGCGTTTTTGGCGCAGCCGGTCTATACCCGCGACTATCCGCCGGCGAAAAACCTCCGCTAGGCCTCGGCCGAAGCGTGGAAACGCTAGCTCTTCCGGCGTTGCTCGGCCTGGATCGCTTCTTCGTGGTACCAGCCGCTCGCGGACGCAATCTTCAGGCTTGCCGGCCACGGCGCATTCTTCGGCGCAGTCTTCGCCGGCGCTGCCGCGTCATGCTGGCTCGGTACGGCGAAACGGCCTCGCGCCGGGAAGGTGTAGATCTTCGCCGATTGGGAAAAATTCGTCGTCATTGTTCGGCTCCTTCGCCGTGCACGCCGGTCGATGCGCGTCATTGTTCGAATCTCTTGGGTCGCTAATTTATATAATGCTTTGCCCGGTCTTTGTTCGGCATGCCTCACGGAAAATCAGCACATGGCTACAATATGTGCACCTGCCGCTTTTGCTTATTCCAAGCGCAATCATTCGCCGTGAATTGCCGCGGTGCGCTCTGGCTTGCCCGCCCAGCGCGAACAGCGCACCAGCTGGCACAGTAAATGCTTGAAAATTGGCGATACCGTCGCCGTGTGCGCGCGGCGGCTCCGGGCATCAGCCCATCCGACGTTGTCCCACATCAACGAGAGACGCCAATCACCATGACCAAATATAAGCTCGAATACATATGGCTCGACGGCTACACGCCGACG
>Ga0182024_10017061_pt1 | contig 13686 bp, 13 predicted proteins | sample P32metaG_FD_120480 | JGI IMG/M metagenome (GOLD analysis project Ga0182024, IMG submission 120480) | Permafrost microbial communities from Stordalen Mire, Sweden - P3-2 metaG (Illumina Assembly) | ecosystem: Environmental > Terrestrial > Soil > Wetlands > Permafrost | place: Sweden: Stordalen... | reverse complement strand
GCTGTTGGTGGCGAAGGGCTGCTTGTTGCCGTGCGGCTTGGGCTCGACGCCGTTGCGGAAATACCCGGTCATCAGCGAGGCCTGCATCATCATCGCGACGCCGAGCATGGCGAGGTCGATGTGCTGCCCCTTGCCGGTGCGCTCGCGCTGAAACAGCGCGGCAGCGAGCGCGAAGGCGCCCATCGTGCCGGTCGCGTAATCGACCGCCGGCGCGCCGATCTTGATCGGGTTGACCTCCTCGGTGCCGGTCGAGGCCATGATCCCGGAGGTCGCCTGGATCACATGGTCGTAGGCGGTCTGCTCGCGCCGCACCCCGTCCTGGCCAAACGCCGAGATCGAGCAGTAGATGAGGCGCGGGTTGATCGCGAGCAGCGCCTCGTAGCCGAGGCCCAGCGCCTCGAACGCGCCAGGCCGGTAGTTCTGCACCAGCACATCGGCGCCGGCGACGAGCTTCTTGAGAATCTCGCATCCCTCGGCGGTCTTCAGGTCGAGGGTGATCGAGCGCTTGTTCGACCCCTGGGTCAGGAACGAGGTGCCCATATTGCGTCGGTTGAGCGCCCGGTCGGTGCCGCCTTCGCGGCTCTGGTCGGGCTCGTCGGGGTGCTCGATCTTGATCACCTCGGCGCCGAGCACGGCAAGCTGATAGGCCGCGAACGGCCCCGCCAGCACATGAGTGATATCGATGATGCGGATGCCCTCGAACGGACGGGTCATGAGTGCGCTCCCGGAATGCCTGTGCGACAATCGTGGCATTCAATGACGGCTAGCGCAAAGCCCCTCTACCATCGCTTTGGCCGGGCTTGACCCGGCCATCCACGTCTTCGGCCCCGCGCCAGCACATAAAAGGTTGACAGTGATTCGCGAGAGGATTCAAACCTGGGCGTGGGTTTGGCGATAGCGTGGAGTGGGGGCCATCGCGTCGCGCGGGGATTTTGTTCGCGGTAGCGCCTGCGTGGCGGCTTGTGCCGTCGCGTGGTTGCTCTGCGCCCGGATGCCGGCGCTCGCCGCCGATGCGGCGAATGTCGAGACGGTCCGCTTCGCCGATCCGCGCTGGCCGGCGGTGCAGGTCGTGCGCGGCGGATCGCCGAGCGCGGCGATGACCACTCCGGCGAGTTCCCCCGGGCCGCTATTCCGCACAACACCCGCCAATACCGAGATCGTCACCTTCGGCGACGGGCGCGGCGCACAGGTGCAGGTCGTGCGCGGCTCCGGTTTCGCGCCGGCGCGCCTCGCGGGCCGGGTCGAGACGGTGCGGTTCGCCGGACCCGGCGCGGCGTCGGTCGATATCGTGCGCGGCGGGGGGCCGGTGGATACCGGCATCGGGCTCTTCGGCGCGGCGCAGGGCGGCGAGCTCGATCGCGTCGCCTTTGCCGTCGACGGCGCCGAATCGGGCCACGGCAGTAACCTCGCGATGTGGCGTCCCGAGCTTGACGGGCCGCAAGGGCCGATGCAGGTCAGCGCCGCCGCGGCGCTCGATGTCGGTGGCGGCGACCGCTTCGACCCGCGCCAGAACCGGTGGCTCGGGCGCGCCTATCTGGCACGGCTCTACCAGCGCTACGGCAACTGGCCCGACGCGATCGCCGCCTATAATTGGGGGCCGGGCAGCGTCGACCAATGGATCGCCGCCGGCCGCCCGGCCGAGCGGCTGCCGCTCGAAACCGCGCGCTACCTGCTGCGCGTGCTGCGCGACGCGCTACTCCTGGGGCCTTCGTAGATCAGCGTTCGTGAAAGATCAGCGTGTCGCCCAGCCCCGCCGGCAAGGTCACCGCGATGCCGGACGCGGTTCGGCGATGGGAAACTCCCGCCGCGTCGAGGCAGGCTTCGAGCTTGGCGAGGCTCGCGACCGCGATCGCCGCCGCCACCAGGCATGGCAAGCTGCCGGCCGGGACGATGCCCATCGCCTCGTCGAGATAAGCCGGCGTCGCGAAATTCAGCGCGCCGCGGTCGAGCGCGACCGTCGTGATCTTGCCCTGCCGCCGTGCAGGGCGGCCGGCGAAGCGGGTATAGCGCGTCGCCGGCTCGGCCGGGTCCTCGGCGGCGATCCACAGCGCGGTCAGCGCCTCGGCGCCGTTCGGGTGGTCGAGCATGTCGTCGAGCCACACCAGCCGCTCGGTATGGTGGGTCAGGAACTGCGCGCGACCTTCGGGCATCGTCCCGTGCGCGACGCGGGCGATCGTGAAGCGCGCGAAATCGTCGCCGACCGGACGGCGCATATCGACGAGCGGTAGGGACGCGAACCCCGCCTCGGCGAGCCGGCGATGCTCGGCGGCGGCGTCCGCGGTGGCGAACGCGGCGAGGTGCAGCCCGGCGTGGTCGGCGATCCGCTCGCGCAACTGCGCCGAAAGCGGTGTGTCATGCGTCGCGGTCAGCACTTCGAGATAGCCGTTCCTCAGCATCGCGCAGCGATTGCCGGTGCCGGACGGCACGGTCGCGCCGCCCTCGCGGTTGGTCTGCACGGTAAACCGGGTCAGCCGGAACCCGCAGCGTTCGAGCGCATCCGCCGCCGCGTCCATCGCCGGCACGAAGAACGCCGTGTGGTCGAGGAAGACCTCGCCGGGGCCGGGGAGTTGGGCTGCCATGACTTCCTCTCAATTGTCATTCCGGGGCACGCCATAGGCGTGAACCCGGAACCCATGAACACAAGCCGTCCCGATGCTAGCCCCGTCCGTGTTCATGGGTTCCGGCTCTCAGCTGGGCTTCGGCCGGAATGACAGGGTTTATAGAACACCGCCAGCCAGACAGTCGGCCGCTCGGGGTCGGTCCAGTCGACGCGGTGGCGGCGGTGCGGCGCGATCTCGACCCAATCGCCGGGCTGGAGCCCCGCTACCTCGCCATCGGCGAAGCGAAGCCGCGCGGCACCGGCCAGGACCAGCACGAATTCCGTCTCTTCCTGGTCGTACCAGAAACTGTCGGGGCTCGCCTGCCCATGCGAGACGATGCGCTCGATCCGCGTCGCCCCACTGCCGGCGAGGCGCTCGACGATCTCGCCGGCGCTCGCATCCGGCAGGTCGCGCAGCAGGTTCATGTCCCGCTGGCCAGCAGCGTCGCCGCGACCGCCTTCCGCCAGCCGGCGCAGCGCGTCTCGCGCTCCTCGTCGGACATTTCCGGCGCGAAGGCGCGGGCGGCCTGCCAGCGCGCGATCATCTCCTCGGGCGCCGGGCAGATTCCGCGCTGCAGCCCGGCGACATAGGCCGCGCCCCACGCCGTCGTCTCGATCGAGGCCGGCCGCTCGACGCGCGCCGGCAGGATGTCGGCGAGGAACTGCATCGCCCAGCCATTCGCCGCCATCCCGCCATCGACGCGCAGCGTGTCGATCGCCAGCCCGCTATCGGCGCTCATCGCCGCGATCAGGCCGCGGGTCTGGTAGCCGACCGCTTCCAGAGTGGCGCGGACGAGCTCGACGACGCCGCAATCGGCGGTGAGGCCGCTGATCGTGCCGCGCGCCTCGGGCGCCCAGTGGGGCGCGCCGAGCCCGGCGAAACCCGGCACGAAATAGACGCGCTGGCGCGGATCGGCGAGCTCGGCGAGCTCCTGCGTTTCCGACGCGCTGGCGATGATCCCCAGCCGGTCGCGCAGCCATTGCACCGCCGCGCCGGCGATGAAGATGCTGCCTTCGAGCGCATAGGCGGTCTCGCCGCCGAGCCGATAGGCGATCGTCGTCAGCAGCTTGTGGGTGGAGACGGCGGGCTTAGCGCCGGTATGGACCAGCGCGAAGGCGCCGGTGCCGTAGGTCGATTTGACCATGCCGGGTCGGAAGCACGCCTGGCCGATCAGCGCCGCCTGCTGGTCGCCGGCGACCCCGGCGATCGGGATCACGTCGCCGAAGAGGGCGGGCAGGGTGCTGCCGTAATCGGCGCCGGTGTCGCGCACCTCGGGCAGGATCGCCGCGGGAATGCCGAACCCGTCGAGCAGCGCGTCGTCCCAGGCCAACCGATGCAGGTCGTAGAGCATCGTGCGCGAGGCGTTGGTGACGTCGGTCTGATGGCGTCCGCCGGTCAGCCGCCAGAGCAGGAAGCTGTCGATGGTGCCGAAGGCGATGTCGCCGGACGCGGCGTGCTGCTTGAGCCCCGGCACGGTGTCGAGCAACCAGCGGATTTTCGACGCCGAGAAATAGGGATCGATAACGAGGCCGGTGCGCTCGGCGACCGGCGCCGAAAACCCCTCCGCGCGCCAGCGCTCGCAGAGGGGCGCGGTGCGGCGGTCCTGCCAGACGATCGCGTTGTGCACCGGCTTGCCGTCGGCGCGGTCCCACAGCACCGTCGTCTCGCGCTGGTTGGTGATGCCGATCGCAGCCACGGGTCGCTCCCCTGCGGCGGCGATCGCCTCGCGGCAGGTCGCGAGCACCGCCCGCCAGATCTCCTCCGGGTCGTGCTCGACCCACCCCGGTCGCGGATAGATCTGCCGCAGGTCGCGCCGCGCGATGTGGCGGACCGCGCCGGCAGCGTCGAACAGGATCGCGCGGGTGCTGGTGGTGCCTTGGTCGATCGCCAACAGATAGTCGTCCGCGCTCATCGCCGCGATCCTCCCGCACCGCTTCCGTCTTTATTGCCACAGAACGCGCCGCGGCCGGGCGCTTAATCGTTCCTGGTATCGGCAGGTCGTTCGGCTATGATGGCCACCCCGCCTTTTTCTTTTCGATCGCGCCGTGGCCGCAACCCCGCCGAACCCCGCGCTGCCCGAAACGGAGCCTCGGCAGCCGACCGCGCTGTCCGCCGTCTTCCGCCGGATCGCCAACGAGCCGCCGGCGCGGCCGGCGCCCGCTCTGTCGTCCGGGCCGCAATTGCTCGGCTTCGCCGAGCCGGTCGAGCACGTCCCACCGGTCGAGGATTTTCTCGCGCGGCACGAGGAAGCCGCGACGACGGTGGTCGCCGAGTCTGTCGAGACCATCGTGCTCGAGCCCGTAGCGCCCGAACCGGAACCCGAACCCGAACTCGGGCCGGAGCTGCCGGCGCCCGAACCGGAGCTGCCGCCGCCCGAACCCGAGCTGTCGCCCGCGCCGATCCGCGCGCGGGCCCGCGAATTGCCGCTGGTTTCTCCGACGCCGGCCGCTCCCGCGTCCAATAGGCCGCAGAACCTGATCGGCCGGCTGGGTCGTCGACCTGGGGATGCCGCGCCCGCGCCTGCGCCGCCGACTCCGCCGCCCGCCCCCACGATGCCCGCGCCCGCGGCTCGTCGCCCGACCGAGCCCGCTCAGAAGCTCGCCGCGCCCAGCCCGCCGCCGGCGCCGCCCGACCGCACCGGACGGCCGTCGCTGCCGCGCAACCGGCGGCTCTACCGGCGGGCCAAGCTGCCCGCCGAGATTGAGATCGGCGGGGTGCCGTGCACGCTGATCGATGTGTCGATCGGCGGCTTCGCCGCGACCGGCGTGCCGCAGGTCGAGCCCAACGCGCTCGTGCCGGTGACGATCCGCCTGACGATAGACGGCATCGAGGTCGGGACGCTGCTCGACGCGCGGATCATCTACGTGACCCAGGGGCGCTCCAGCGGCCGGTTCGTCGACCTCAACCCAAGCCAGATGGCGTTCCTGCGCTACATCGTGACCTGGCGCGGCGAGTCGGTGGGCGCGGTGGGCACGACGACGCTGCTCGACGCGATCGCCGGCGGCGCCGAGCGCGGCTTCGGGTCAGGCGCCGCCGGCCGCTCCGACACGGAGCCGAAATCGCGCTGGTGGGCGGGGCTGATCGGGCGAAAGATCACCCCGCCGCGGTAAGCCGTTTCAATACACCACGACGCTCCTGATCGACTTTCCCTCGTGCATCAGCTCGAACCCCTCGTTGATGTCGGCGAGGGCGAGCTTGTGGGTGATCAGATCGTCGATGTTGATCTTGCCGTCCATGTACCAGTCGACGATCCGCGGCACGTCGGCGCGGCCGCGCGCGCCGCCGAACGCGGTGCCCTTCCAGATGCGCCCGGTGACGAGCTGGAACGGCCGCGTGCTGATCTCCTGCCCCGCGCCGGCAACGCCGATGATGACGCTGACCCCCCAGCCGCGATGGCTGCATTCGAGCGCCTGGCGCATTGTCGTCACATTGCCGATGCACTCGAAGCTGTAATCGGCGCCGCCCTTGGTCAAATCGACCAGGTACGGCACCAGGTCGCCCGCGACTTCCTTCGGGTTGACGAAATGCGTCATGCCGAATTTCTCGGCGAGCTCGCGGCGGCCGGGGTTGAGGTCGACGCCGACAATCATCTCGGCCCCCACCATCCTTGCGCCCTGCACGACGTTGAGCCCGATGCCGCCGAGGCCGAACACGACGACCTTGGCGCCGGCCTCGACACGGGCGGTGTTGATCACCGCGCCGATCCCGGTGGTGACGCCGCAGCCGATGTAGCAGACCTTGTCGAACGGCGCGTCCTCGCGGATTTTGGCGACCGCGATCTCGGGCAGCACGGTGAAATTGGCGAAGGTCGAGGTGCCCATATAGTGGTGGATCTTCTGGCCGCCGAGCGAGAACCGGCTGGTGCCGTCGGGCATCACTCCCTGGCCCTGGGTCGAGCGGATCGCGGTGCACAGATTGGTCTTGCGCGACAGACAGCTCTCGCATTGCCGGCATTCGGGGGTGTAGAGCGGGATGACGTGGTCGCCCTTCTTGAGGGTCGTGACCCCCGGCCCGACATCAACGACGATGCCGGCGCCCTCATGCCCGAGGATCGCCGGAAACAACCCCTCCGGATCGCCGCCCGACAGGGTGAACGCGTCGGTGTGGCAGATCCCGGTCGCCTTTACTTCGACCAGCACCTCGCCCGCCTTCGGCCCGTCGAGATGCACCATCTCGATTGTCAGCCTTTTTCCGGCCTCATGAGCCACCGCCGCGCGCGTTTCCATTTGGCCTTCTCCCCGGATTGGCTTTGCGGAACTATAGCAGGGCGATTGACACGTTAAAGCAGTCGGCTTAGGCATATGCTGAGACATATGCAGGAGTACTTATGGCGACTGAACGCCACGTCAGATTGTTTCGCAATGGCCGCAATCAGGCGGTCCGCATTCCGCGCGAATTCGAGCTTCCCGGCGAAGAAGCGATAATGCGCAAGGAGGGTGACCGGCTTGTCGTCGAGCCGTTGCCGCGTAAATCGTTGCTCGAGGTGCTGGCGACTTTATCGGCGCTCGAAGAAGATTTCGCCCCGATCGACGATCCCCCTCCCGAGGCGGTCGATTTATGACCGCCCGGTATTTGCTCGATACCAACACCGTCTCCGACCTGGTGCGAAACCCTCAGGGGGTGATCGCCGACCGGATTGCCGAAGTGGGAGCCGCGCAGGTCTGTACCAGCATCATTGTGGCGGCCGAGCTTCGTTTTGGTGCGATCAAGCGAGGATCGCAGCGGTTGTTAACCCAGCTTGAAACCGTTCTGCAACCTCTAGATGTCCTCGCGCTCGAAATGCCCGCCGACCGTTTTTACGGCGAATTGCGCACAAGCCTGGAGCAAAGGGGACTGCCGATTGGGTCAAACGACATGCTAATCGCTGCACACGCCTTGATGCTTGGCTGTACGCTCGTGACGGAGAACGAGCGAGAATTCTCCCGCGTCCGAGGTCTAGAGATCGAAAACTGGCTGCGGGCGCTGCCGCATTGACCACCGGGTCGGGGGAGTTTGACATGCTACGCATCGCGGTCGGCGGGTTTCAGCACGAGACCAATACCTTCGCGCCGCAGCGCGCGACCTGGGCGGATTTCGAGCGCGCCGACGCCTGGCCCGGCTACGTCCGCGGGCCCGCGCTGTTCGACGCCGTTGCCGGGTTCAACATCCCGATCGCCGGCGCGGTCGAGACCTTGCGCGGGCTTGGCCACGAGCTGGTGCCGCTGTCGTGGTGCTCGGCGCCGCCGTCATCCTATGTCGACGAGGACGCCTATGAGCGGGTCGCCGCCGCGATGCTCGAGGACCTTGCCGCCGCGGAGGCACTCGACGGCCTCTATCTCGACCTGCACGGTGCGATGGTCGCGGCGCATCACGAGGACGGCGAGGGCGAATTGCTGCGCCGTATCCGCGCGCTGCTCGGCGAGCGCCTGCCGATCGTCGCGAGCCTCGATTTTCACACCAACATGACGCGCGAGATGGTGCGGCATGCGAGTGCGATGGTCGGCTATCGCACCTACCCGCATGTCGACATGGCGGCGACCGGCAGCCGCGCCGCCGAGTTGCTCGACCGGCTGATCCGCGAGAAGCGGCCGCTCTACAAGGCGTTCCGCCAGGCCGATTTCCTCATTCCGCTGGTCTGGCAATGCACGCTGGCCGAACCGACCCGGGGCGTCTTCGACCTGATGGAGGAGATCGAGCGTGGCAGTGCCTCGCATAATCAGGGCATCGTCAGTATCACCCACACGCCGGGCTTCCCGCCCGCCGACATCAAGGAATGCGGGCCGGCGCTAGTGGTCTACGGCCACGACCAGGAAGCCGCCGACGCGGCGGCCGACCGGCTGCTCGCCGCGATCGTCGCCCGGGAGGCGGAGTTCGCCGGCCGGCTCTATACCGCCGACGAGGCCGCGATCGAGGCGATACGCCTCGCGAAAACCGCGACCAAGCCGATCCTCCTCGCCGACATCCAGGACAATCCCGGCGCCGGCGGCACCTCGGACACGGTCGGGCTGCTACGCGCGCTGATCACGCATCGGGCCGCGGGCGCAGTGATCGGCATGATCGTCGATCCCGAGGCTGCCGCGGCGGCGCATGAAGCGGGCGAGGGGGCGCTGCTTCCCTGCGGCGTCGGCGCTAAGGTCGGCTATGCCGGCGAGACCCCGGTCGAGGCCAGCTGGCGGGTCATCCGCGTCGCGAGCGGCGATTTTGTCGGCACTGGACCGATGTTCGGCGGCGCCAAGTTCCATATTGGCCCGATGGCGCTGGTCACCGACGAGGACAGCGGCGTTTCGGCGGTGCTCGCCGCCGCGCGCATCCAGGCGATAGACCAGGAGCAGTTCCGCCATGTCGGCGTCGAGCCGTCGCTTGTGCCGATCCTCGCGCTCAAATCGACGGTGCATTTCCGCGCCGATTTTCAGCCGATCGCCGAGACGGTGCTGTGTGTGCTGTCGCCCGGCGCCCATGTCAGCGATCCGGTCGAGATGCCTTACGAGCACTTGCGGCCGGGCGTGCGCCTGCGGCCGCTGGGACCGGAACATCATTAAGATAGCCGAGCTTTCCTCCCGGTGTCGTACCGGCGAAAGCCGGTATCCACTTTTCCGCCTGGTGAGCACCTGAAGAGTGGGTCCCGGCTTTCGCCGGGAAGACAAAGTGATAGGGTTCGCCAGCGACACGGTCAGAGTGAGGAAAACCCCCATGCCGGAAGGCTACGCCCACCCCGAATACCTGGTCGAGACCGACTGGCTGGCGGCGCATCAAGGCGACCCGAAGCTCGTCGTGCTGGACTGTACAACCCATCTAATCCCCGATCCCAAGATCACCTACACCGTGAAGTCCGGTCGCGAAGACTTTGAAAAGGGCCACATCCCCGGCGCGCAATTTGTCGATCTGCAGGCCGATCTGTCGGATAATAGTGGCACCAGGCTGCGCTTCATGCTGCCGCCGCCCGCCGAGTTCGCCGCCGCGATGCGCCGGTTCGGCGTCTCGGACGACAGCAAGATCGTGACCTACAGCACCGCCAACCCGCAATGGGCGACGCGGGTGTGGTGGGTGCTGCGCGTTTACGGCTTCGACAACGCCGCAGTGCTGAACGGCGGCTTCCAGAAATGGGCCAAGGAAAGCCGCGCGGTCGAGACCGGGCCGGCCAAGGGGCGGCCGGCCGGCTCGTTCACCGAACGGGCAGCCAAAAAGCTGATGGCCGAAAAGAACGACGTGCGCGCGGCGATCGGCGACGGCGCGGTGTGCACGATCAACGCGCTCCAGGCAGTGCAGCACGCCGGCGCCGGAGGTAACACCTATGGCCGCCCCGGCCGTATCGCCGGCAGCGTCAACGTGCCGACGGCGGGGCTGATCGACCCCGCGACAAATACCTTCCTGCCGCCGGCCCAATTGCGCGCGCAGTTCGACGCGGTCCACGCCTTCGACCGGAAGGTCATCACCTATTGCGGCGGCGGCATCGCCGCGAGCGCGACCGCGCACGCGCTGGTCATGCTCGGCCACCCGGATGTGCGGCTTTACGACGCCTCGATGTCGGAATGGGCGGTCGATGAGAGCCTGCCTATGGAGGTGGGGTAAAACCTCACCCGTCGCGGGCCACGCCCGGAGCCACCCTCTCCCGCATGCGGGAGAGGGGATTTCCGCCCGCACTGGTTAGCCCTCTCCCGCATGCGGGAGAGGGTGCCGAGCGCAGCGAGGCGGGTGAGGGTAAGTTCGCTAAGCCGTCGGCCGTGCCGAAAACCCTATACTCCCGTCGTCTTCAGCGTCTTTGACCGCGACGTCGCTCACCAGCGCCGCGCGCGGCCCTCGCCGGCACGCCTCGATCAGTGAAGCGATCGCCGCCTCCTCGCCGGTTGCGAACAGTTCGACGCCGCCATCGCTGCGATTGCGCACCCACCCGCGTACCCCCAGCGCCGAAGCGGTGCGCTCGGCCCAGAAGCGGTAGCCGACGCCTTGCACCCTGCCGGTGATCACCAGGCGCACGCTGCGCATCAGGCGAATTCCAGGATCACCTGGTCGACCGCGAGCGAGTCGCCGGCCTTGGCGCGGAGCTTCGCGATCGTGCCGTCGCGCTCGGCGCGCAGCACGTTTTCCATCTTCATCGCCTCGACGATCGCGAGCGCCTCGCCGGCCTTGACCTCCTGGCCTTCCGCGACGACGAGCGCCGAGAGCAGCCCCGGCATCGGCGACAGCACAAGCCGCGAGGTGTCGGCCGCAACCTTGGGCGGCATCATTTGTAGCAGCGCGGCGGCGCGCGGCGGCAAGATTTGCGCCCGGCGGGTGACCCCGGCATGGGTCAGCCGAAACGCGCGCCCGAGCAGCCGCTCGATCTGCACGGTCGCGACGCGGCCCTCGACGCCGAGATGCAGCAGTCTTTCCCCCGGCCGCCAGTCGCTCGCCGCGAAGCACGTATCGCCGTCGTGCTCGACCGCGTAGCCGCCGGGTTCCGGGCGCAGTGTCATCGCGTGCGGCGCGCCGTCGAGGAGCACGGTGACCTCGCCCGGCATGGGGCCACCCTCGCTCTCGACAAGGCGCCGCTCGGCGATCGTCGCGGCGACAAGCAGGATGCGGTCGGGCTCGACGAACGCCGTGGGCGGCGCGAACCCGTCGGGAAATTCCTGCGCGATGAAGTCGGTCGACAGCGCGCCGTCGACAAAGCGACGGCGGTGCACGATCGCCGCGAGAAAGGCGATGTTGTGGCGCAGGCCCGCGACGTAGAACCCGTCGAGCGCGCCGCGCAGCCGCTCTATCGCCTGGTCGCGGTCGGCGCCGTAAGCGCACAGCTTGGCGATCATCGGGTCGTAATAGACCGAGATTTCGGCGCCCTCATAAACGCCGCTGTCGACGCGAATGCCGTCGCCGGATGGCGGCAGGTAGCGCACGAGCCGGCCGATCGACGGCAGGAAGTTGCGCGTCGGGTCCTCGGCGTAGACTCGCGCCTCGATCGCCCAGCCAGTCTGCGCCACCTCTTTCTGGGCGAACGGCAGCTTTTCGCCCGCCGCGACGCGGATCATCAGATCGACGAGATCGAGCCCGGTCACCATCTCGGTCACCGGATGCTCGACTTGCAGCCGCGTATTCATCTCCAGGAAGTAGAAGTTCTTGTCGCGATCGACGATGAACTCGACCGTGCCGGCCGAGCGGTAATCGACGGCCTTGGCCAGCGCCACCGCCTGCGCGCCCATTGCCGCGCGGGTCGCGGGATCGAGAAACGGGCTCGGCGATTCCTCGATGACCTTCTGGTGGCGGCGCTGGATCGAGCATTCGCGCTCGCCCAGATGCACGACGTTGCCGTGCGCGTCGCCCAGCACCTGGATCTCGATGTGGCGCGGCTGCTCGATGTATTTTTCGAGGAACACGCGGTCGTCGCCAAAGCTCGACTTTGCCTCGTGCTGGGCGCTGGCCAAACCCTCCCGCAGCTCGGCATCGTCGTGGGCGATGCGCATGCCCTTGCCGCCGCCGCCGGCCGAGGCCTTGATCATCACCGGGTAGCCGATCTGGCCGGCAACCTTCGCCGCCTCGCCGGAATCGGCGATGACGCCGAGAAAGCCGGGCACGGTCGACACCCCGGCCGCCGCCGCGAGCTTTTTTGATTCGATCTTGTCGCCCATCGCCGCGATCGCTTGCGGCGTCGGGCCGATAAACGCGATGCCGGCCTTGGCCAAGGCTTCCGCGAAGGCGGGCCGTTCCGATAGGAACCCGTAACCGGGATGCACCGCCTCGGCGCCGGTCTCTTTGCAGGCCGCGACGATGCGCTCGATGCGCAGATAGCTCTCGGCGGCCGCCGGCGGGCCGATCGCCACCGCCTCGTCCGCCTCGCGTACATGCAGCGCCTCGGCATCGGCCTCGGAATAGACTGCGACGGTGGCGATTCCCATACGCCGCGCCGTGCGGATCACCCGGCAGGCGATCTCGCCGCGATTGGCGATCAGGATTTTCTTAAACACGACAAAAACAATCGTCATGGCCGGGCTTGCCCCGGCCATCCACGAGGTTGTTGTTCGGCGCCGAACGATGCTCCAACATTTGGGTATGTATGGAAATGCTTGGAATTATATCCTTACAAATCGCCCCAACGGGATTCTCTACATCGGCGTGACCCGCAATATCGCTAGGCGAATTTGGGAGCATCGAGAAGGCATCGTCCCCGGCTTCACCAAACGATATAGCCTTAAGCGTTTGGTCTATGTGGAGCGCCACGCCGATATCCTCACCGCCATTCAGCGCGAGAAGACCATGAAGCATTGGTCGCGTACCTGGAAAGTGCGGCTCGTTCTCGCTTCGAACCCTCAATGGGATGATCTGCGTGACCAGATCGTATGAATCGTGGATGGCCGGGGCAAGCCCGGCCATGACGATGGGGGGCGGGGCAAGCGGCCACATCACAGCGGAATGTTATCGTGCTTCTTCCACGGGTTGGCGAGTTGCTTGTCGCGCAGCATGTGGAGCGCGCGGCAGAGGCGCCTCCTGGTGGTCGCCGGCTGGATCACGTCGTCGATAAACCCGCGGCTGGCGGCGACGAACGGGTTGGCGAATTTCTCGCGGTATTCTTGCGCGCGCGCGTCGATCGTCGCCTGGTCCTTGAGATCGGCGCGGAAGATGATCTCGACCGCGCCTTTCGGTCCCATGACCGCGATCTCGGCCGAGGGCCAGGCGAAATTGACGTCGCCGCGCAAATGCTTCGAGCTCATCACGTCATAGGCCCCGCCATAGGCCTTGCGGGTGATCAGCGTCACCTTGGGCACGGTCGCCTCGGCGAAGGCGAAGAGCAGCTTGGCGCCGTGCTTGATGATCGCGCCGTGTTCCTGGGCGGTGCCGGGCAGGAATCCCGGCACGTCGACAAAGGTCACGATGGGCACGTTGAAGCAATCGCAGAAGCGCACGAACCGCGCCGCCTTGCGCGCGCTGTCGATATCGAGGCAGCCGGCGAGCACCATCGGCTGGTTGGCGACGATGCCGATCGTCGCGCCCTCCATGCGGGCGAAGCCGACGATGATGTTGCCGGCGAAATTGGGCTGCAGCTCGAAGAACTCGCCGTCGTCGACCACCTTCTCGATCAGCTCCTTGATGTCGTAGGGCTTGTTCGGGTTGGCCGGGATCAGCGTGTCGAGCGAGG
>Ga0182024_10017059_pt1 | contig 13687 bp, 16 predicted proteins | sample P32metaG_FD_120480 | JGI IMG/M metagenome (GOLD analysis project Ga0182024, IMG submission 120480) | Permafrost microbial communities from Stordalen Mire, Sweden - P3-2 metaG (Illumina Assembly) | ecosystem: Environmental > Terrestrial > Soil > Wetlands > Permafrost | place: Sweden: Stordalen... | reverse complement strand
GCAAAGACCATTGCCCCCGCCCACGCCGCCCATGTATTTGCCGTCAACTCCCGAAGCAGCAGAAACGCCAATACGATCGCCGCAGTGTGCAGCAGCAGATTGAGAATGTGAAACGGCAGCGGCGACAGTCCCCCCGGGCTGCGGTCCACTGCCGCAACCCCCGCCCAGATCGTGTACGCCAGCGGCGTATAGAGTTTCAACACCGGCTCGCGCCAGAAACCAGCCGTCCCCGCCCACGTGGGCGGATTCAGCGCCGGATTGGCATAAACCGTGTCCGGATCATCCCACTGCACGAAGTTCGCTCGCGCTACCGGCCAGAAGACCAGCCACGTTGCGAGTATCAGGCAGACGACGGGCATGGCAGCGGTTCGCGGCATTGGGCAGCATTGTATGTGCCGCCGCCCGATTTGCGGAGCTACAATGGCCCGTGTACCGTGGCGTCACCAACCGCCCCGATCGACCAGCTCAAATGGAAAAATGAATGCGAATTCGAATCGGCTGCGAGATTATCTTTCAACTGCCCGCCCCCACCCCAATGCTTCTGATGCTCTTCGTCCGTCCCGAGCGGGCCTACGATCTGGAACGGCCCGAAAACCTGGATATTTTGCCCGACACGCCGATCAACACATTCATCGACAACTTCGGCAACCGCTGCGCCCGTGTGCTGGCTCCCGCCGGAAGGGTGCGGTTTTTCGTTGACAATGTTTGCCGCGACAGCGGCAGGCCGGAGGATGCGGGCTTCGGCGCGATACAGCACAACGTCAACGATCTCCCCATCGAGGTGCTGCCGTTTCTTCTCGCCAGCCGCTACTGTGAAGTCGAGCGTCTCTCCGCCCTCGCCTGGGACATGTTCGGCGCGATCCCGCCGGGCTGGCCGCGCGTGCAGGCGGTATGCGACTGGGTGCACAACAACGTCGAATTCGGCTACGCCCACGCCCGCGCCACCAAAACCGCCTGGGACGTCTACGGCGAACGCAAAGGCGTCTGCCGCGACTTCATGCACTTGTCGATCACCTTCCTTCGCGCCTTGCACATCCCCTGCCGCTACGTCACCGGCTATCTCGGCGACATCGGCGTCCCGCCGGTGGACATGCCGATGGATTTTTCGGCCTGGTTCGAGGTTTATCTCGGCGGCCGATGGTGGTCACTGGACGCACGGCACAACATGCCGCGCATCGGCCGCGTTCTGATGGCCTGCGGCCGCGACGCTGTGGATGTCGCCCTCACCACGTCGTTCGGACAGCACACACTCGAAAAATTCACCGTCTGGACGGATGAACTGAAATAGGCTGGGTGTTACCGCCGTTTGTGCCCTGAGTGTGGCGCTTGTCCCCCAAGAGCCGAGCCGATCGACGCCGGCGGCGCGGGCTGAATGGCGCTTTTGCGTCAGAAATGGGGGTTGCGATGAGACAGATTGAGACAAAATGAGGCGCTTATGAGACAATTGTTAGTGTAAGATAACTTTATATCGATCCGTAACTCCCTTTAGCGGAAGGCGTTATAGCCGATCTTCCATTGAGTCGAGTTGGCGGAATGCAAGAGGCGCATCATTCGGCGTTTCGGGGCTGCCAGAGCTGCCGAGCGAACCGGTTTTTCTGACAACCCAACTGATTTGCCGGGGTGGCTGCGCGCAGCTCCTGTTGGCGGCGCTTGGCCATATCGTTCAGAATGTCGGGAATGGGCCGCGACGTTCCCCTGGGGGGTCGAGACGGCGCGTGCAAACGAGAACGATCGATTGCACGTTGGCAGGCGTTGGTTGCCACTCGCCACTGGCAGACCGATAACACGGTCGATCGTTCTCCTTTTGTCGATTATGGTCCGGCGATCATTCGGGGGATTGGGCCGACGGTGACCATGTACCTTTACTACCGGCTCAACCTAGGACAATACGAACTCCGAGGAGCCGAGTAGCCGAGGCAAAAAATGCAGAGAGAAGCGTTTTGACGGAATTACTCCGGCGTTTCCTATCTCAGCTCGGCGTTCAATCTTCCGGCATTTCATAACAAAGCGTCACCGCCGCGCCCGCCCCGCCGAAGCTGGAGGCGATGCGGCAAACGCCGGTTTTTGTGGGTATAATCCGTCCGTGTTCAAAACGGGGCGGGGAAAGACGCAAGCGGATGCCGTTGCGGTAGAATGGCCCCTGTCCGGCTAGGTGCTGGAGCGGCTGCGCCGGATTGGGCGGAAAGAACTGGATGCAATCCAATAATGAAAACAGCAAAATAGCCATGAAGAAGAAGGTATTCATTATGCTACCATCCATATCTGAGGGTACGGCGGATTTGTTGTATTGGGGCGGCAACGTGCTTGTGATTATCGCGGGAATTCTGGGAATCCTTGGTGCTTTCGGCGTGGTGTGGGGAGATCGTGTTCGGGATTCCCTTGGCGACCAAAGGATTGCCGCCAACGAACTGAAAACGGCGGAAGCCAATAGGGATGCGGAGCAAGCCAAAAGGGAGACGGCCGAATTGCAGCTTAAAGTAGCGGTACTTTCGCCGCCTCCGTGGAAACTTACGAACGAATCCCGTGTGTCCATCGAAGACCGCCTCGGACAAAAATATATTGGCCAAAAATTTCGGGTTGAATACGGTAATGACGATGCGCCGGGCCGCGCTATGGCAAATGACCTTTGTAGAGTGTTGGAAGGAAAGCCACTCTGGTCGGGAACTACCCTTGAAGTTGAGCCAATCGACCAAACCCAAGGCGTCTCCGCCATCACCGACCTCGATGAAATTGTGGCGGTCAATTCTAGTACTGGAACAGTAAAAATGGGTCCGTCCCCGCAAACCGGACCTCTTAATGATCTCTTCATCGCCCTCTCGGCCGCGAAACTCTCTCTGGATAGCCCAACGATTCCGGGAGGAGGGGTAGCAATGCGCCATCGCGGCAGGAACGACATACCAAGCGGACTTATAATTATCACTGTTAAGTCGCCGTGGTGCAGCGATATGAATCCAATGAGCGACCCGATCAATAATCCGCAGGGGAAACCATATTAATGAGTTATTTCGCATCCCATCGCTCAACTTGCCCCCGACCAGCTTCTCCACGGCCGCGAGGGTGCTCTGTTTGGGGTTCGATTTGAAACGATACCAGTACCAGCTTCATGCGATCGGTCCCATTTCGGCCGGAAGCCGCTGAATCGACGCTGGTGCGAACCGAGGCGGGTTTGACGCAGTACAGTTAATGCCATGTCACGCCGCCTCGTCTTCACGCTCTCAGTGTTGTCGATTCTGAATTATGCTGCCGTGGCGTTCTTGCGGTGGACGGGCGGCACGGACGGAGCGCGGTACTTTTTTCAAAACCGGAAATGGACGCTCGACCTGCGCTCCGATGAAGCATTCGGATCGCTTATCGCCATTCGCCACTGGCAGACCGTCAACACGGTCGATCATTCGGTTTTTGTCGATTATGGCCCGGCAATCGTCTGGGCGATTGGGCCGTTGGTGGTCATGTACCTCTGCTTCAGGTGCGGCTTGGTGCGGGCGAATGCGCAGAAGAACTGAACCGCCCGCTGCGCTTGAGGCCGCCGAGACCGCGGAGGAAAGCAATCCCCACGGACTGTTGAGATCATCTCTGCGTTTCTCTGCGCACTCGAGCGAAGCGGGCGGTTCAAATTGTCTCTGATACTTGGTTAAGTGTGACCGCCGCGCCCGCCCCGCCGAAGCCTGACGCAATAACCACGCTGCGCGAGATTCGGCGCTCCAGAATGGATTGCGAAAAGCGGAGGCCGGGCATCGGCAGCGGCTCACTCGTTCGCACGTTGCCGGGGATGCAGGCGTGGGTGTGGCATTGGCAGTTCAACACGACGGATATCAATCCCGCTGCGCCCAGCGTGTGGCCCAGCGCTCCTTTATGGGAATAGAGAATGGGTTGCTGTCGCGAGAGCAGTGGAGCAGTAGAGCAGTTGAGCAGTGGATGGGGAGGAAAATCAGCCGCCAAGGCGGATTGGATGGCGGTTAGCTCGGTTTCGTCGTTGGCCTTTGTGCCTGTGCCGTGGGCGTGGATCAGGTCGAGCGGGCGGGAGCCGATCGCCGTTGACAATAACCGTCGCAACATGCGGCCGGTTTCGTCGCCGCGGGTCAGGTGGGTGGCGTCGGCGAGCATGGCGAAACGCTCGATTTGAATGCCGCCGGTGCGGCGCTCGAGGCAGACGGCGGCGGCGGCTTCGCTGACGAGGAAGCCGCGGCGATTCACGTCGAATGGGCGGCAGCCGATTTCCGGGGGGGCCAGGACGCCGAGGCGCGTGAAACTGCCGAGAAAGAGCGGATGCAGCGAGGATTCGGCGGCCACGACCAGCACGCGGTCGACGCCTTCGCCGAGGAGCATGGCGCCGCGGATCAGGGCGTGCAGGCCGCTGGCGCAGGCGGTCGAGATCGTCAGACGAGGGCCGCAGGTGAGATTCAGGTCGGCGGCGATGCCTGCTAAACCAAATACAAGAGAAGATTTTACCGCGGAGAACGCAGAGGACGCGGAGGAAGACGCGGAGAAGAAATTCATACCAAGTTCTGACTTTGATAATTCCTCTGCGCTGATTTTTCTCAGCGATCTCTGCGTGCTCCGCGGTGCGATCGCATTTCCCTGATTCGCAAGCCAAGCCTCGATTGGTCCTTTGCTGGTTCCGACGACCAGTGCGGCGCTGCGCCGCTCGCTTTCAGTCCAGCCAGCCGCGCTCAAGGCCTCGTTTGCAGCGCGCTTTGCTAAGGCGCAGACGCGCGGTTGGTCATAACCGCCGACGGCTCGTGAGTGATCGGTGATGAATCGCCCGGCCAGCAGTGCGTCCCATGTCGCGGCGAGCGTGTCGCCGAGCGGGGTGCAAAGGCCTAGACCGGTGATGGCTGTGGGGAATGGCTGCACTCTTCGCTGACTCTACCCTGATACGGCGGCCGCGTCGTCAGGCCGAGGGTGCTGAGCAATTCCATGTCCTCGTCGTAATCGGGCGACGGGACGGCTCGCGTGAGCATGGCCTTGGTGTCGCTGGAGAAGATCGAGTTGGCTCCGGCCATGAAGCATAATGCCTGATCGCTGACGCTCATCTTGGCGCGGCCGGCCGACAGGCGGACGACGGAGCGGGGCATCAGGATTCTCGAGGCGGCGATCATGCGGACGGTTTCGGTGATGGGGACATCCGCCTCCCCTGCCAGCGGCGTGCCGGGGACTTTGGCAAGCACATTCACCGGGACGGATTCGGGATGCGGGTTGATCGTCGCGAGCTGATGCAGCAAGGCGATGCGATCCACTTCGCCTTCGCCAAGGCCGATGATGCCGCCGCTGCAGACGGTGACGCTGGTTTTGCGGACGTTGGCGATGGTGTTCAGGCGGTCGTCGTAGGTGCGGGTGCTGATGATCGTGGAATAAAATTCGCGCGAGGTGTCGAGATTGTGGTTGTAGGCGTAGAGGCCGGCATCTTCCAATCGTTGAGCTTGATCGGCATTCAACATGCCGAGCGTGCAGCAGACTTCCAGGCCGGTTTCGGCGACGGAGCGAACCATTTCGAGCACGCTGTCGAACTGGCGATTGTCGCGCACTTCTCGCCATGCAGCCCCGAGGCAGACACGGCTGACGCCGGCGGCCTTGGCGCGGGCGGCGATGGCGACGACTTCATCCTTGTCCATCAATGGCGAGGCCTTCACTTCCGTCTGGTAGCGGGATGACTGCGAGCAATATGCGCAATCCTCCGGGCAGCCGCCGGTTTTGATGGAGATGAGTTTGCAGACCTGCACCTGCGACGGGTCATGGAACTGGCGATGCACCGATGCGGCGTGGAAGACCAACTCCAGCAGCGGCGTGCGGTAGATCGCCTCGACTTGCGAAAGTGTCCAATCGTGACGTAACTGCATCATCGGGCGACGTACCTGCATCATCGGGCGTTGCCGAACAGCTTGGGCACCGAGGTGAACTGGCGCGGCACAACGCCCTTGCGCGACTGATCGAACATGAAGATGGCCAGCAGGCCCGTGCGGTTGTCCAGAATATACAGATCATCGCTGCCGCTGGTTCCGTGGCAGGTGACGACCTGATAATCGCGGTTGGCGCCGTTGACCACGTCGGCCCTGGCGGCGGGATTGGAAAAAGTCGCCAGCGCCAGCAAAGAGGCGGTGATGCTCAGGATGATGATGGTGATGATTTTTTTTTCGATGTACATGTTGGTTCTCCGGTAATCGGCAGGCCGGGAAATAATCAGTATCCGCGGTTGGGTGTGACGGCGGCGCCCTGGAACTGCGAGCTGAGGTCGATCCACGGCATGGTCGAGAGCGTGTTGCCGCCATCATCGTAACTGACGGCCGCCAGGCGGCCTTGCGATGCGTCGATGATGTAGACCACCGCCGCAACGCCCTGCGTGATGACGCCGGGGATCATCACGTAGTCTGACGGCCGTGCCACCTGCGCGCGGGCTGATGACGACGTCAGCTTCAGGGCCAAGCCGACGAGCAGAGCCACGTTCAGCCAGACCAGCCCCCAAACGATCAACGTCTTTTTCATGGCGGTTCCTCCCATCAAACGGTTACTCCGATCAATCCAGGTGAGAGCGCTTGGCATTGATGAACATGACGCCCATGCCCACGATGCCAAGGCCGACAAAACACAACCATTGGAAGGATGTTGAACCGGGCGTCGGGGCCATCGGTTGTTTATACCCCTGCAGCCGCGCGTCGACCGGCGCTTCATCATCGGCGAACGCCAGCACCGGCGAAAGCACGACCACCGCAAGCACCAGCCACCGAGCCATTCGACCGTGACGCGTCACCCTTGAATTCCACATCATCCATATCATAACCAGCTCTCCAGCGGCCGGGCAAGTGAGCGAAATTCTTTCCTCGGCAGGGAGACGGTTTCCCACTTGGCCGAGCGTTTGCGCATCCGCTGGCGATAGTCGGCCAGATCGATGCCCATGAGCAAATACCAGCGATCCTTGTGGTGGAACATGCCCGGCATCGTCCGCTTGGGGGCTTCGACCCAGTAGATGAAGGTCATGATGGCTTTGAATCCCTCGCCGAAGATTTCCTCCCATTGCAACAGGTCCAACACATCGCGCTCGCTGCTCCAGGTCTCAAAGCCGCTTTTCATCTTGCGTTTGCCGTTTTGTCCGATGCAGCTTCGGCCGTTGAGGTCCACGAGGATGTTGGGGCCGTTTTTGCTGTAGACGACGAAGTCAAAGCTCTTGAGCTTCTGATCCGCGAAGAGCGCCCGCTTGGCCTGCTCGACGTTGACGTAGGGAATCGACCGCCCGCGCAGGAAGGCCTCGAATGCGACGGCGTAATGATTTCCCGATGCCCCGGGCATCAAGGCAATTCTAAGTAGCGGAGCGCGATTCTGGAACCCCCGCGGATCAAATAAATGCGAACGCCAAGGCGCCAAGACGCCAAGGAACACGCCAAGAGAACAATCGATTTCCTTTCTCCGCGTCTGTCTTGGCGCCTTGGCGTTCGTCTTATCCGTTGCCCGCGCTTACAGTATCCGCCATGCGCATCATCGCCGGTGAATTCCGCGGCCGTAAATTGCTTGGGCCCCAGGGGCCGGCGACTCGGCCGGTGACCGATCGCGTGAAGCAGTCGCTCTTTGACATTCTCGCCCCGTCGATCCCCGGCGCGGTGGTGTACGACTGCTTCGCCGGAACCGGCAGCATGGGGCTGGAGTGCCTGAGCCGCGGGGCCGAGCGCGTGCTGTTCTTTGAATTCGATCCCAACGCCGCGGCGATTCTGCGGCGGAATGTGCAGGCCCTGGGGTTGTCCGCGCGAAGCCGCATCGTGACGGCCGATCTGTTCGGCTGGGCCGGCTCCGCGTCGCCGCCGGCGCGGCCGATTGATCTGCTCTTTCTCGATCCGCCCTACCGCTTTCTCACCGAACGCCCGCTCGATATGCAGAAGCTGGCGGCCACGCTGGCCGAGCAGCATCTGTCTGAGAACGCGATCGTCGTCTTTCGCCACGCCGCCGACGCGGCCTTGGATTTGCCGCCGCTGCTCCGATACGATCAGCGCAGCTATGGGTCGATGACCGTCGATTTCCTCACATGCCAATCCACCCCTACAAGTACTTCTCCCCCGCCGACGCCGCACGAGTGAGCAAACTGCAGTTGCACGCGCGGCAGGTCGTCGAAGGCGTCATCACCGGCCGGCACAAAAGTTCGCACCGCGGTTTTTCCGTCGAGTTCACCGAGCACCGTGATTACGTCCCGGGCGACGAGCTTCGCCACCTCGACTGGCGCGCCTACGCCCGCAGCGACCGCTACTACATCAAGCTGTACGCTCAGGAAACCAACCTGCGGGCGACGATCGTGCTGGACAACAGCGCGAGCATGAATTTCGCGGGCAAATTTGAGTACGCACGGCATCTGGCCGCGTGCATGGCGTATCTGTTGGCCAGCCAGCAGGATTTGGCGGGGCTGGTGGCGGTGGATGAAACCGTGAAGGCGGAGATGGCGCCCGGCTCGGCCCCGTCGCATCTGGACCGGCTCTTTCGCGCGCTGGAGAATCTCAAACCGGGTAAGGGAACCGATCTGGCGGCGCAGTTGCACGCTCTGGCCGAGCGTCTGCCCCGCCGCGGTCTCGTGCTGATCATCAGCGATCTGTGGCTGCGCGACGCCGCCGAATTTGCGCGCGCTCTGCAGCATCTTCGCTATCGCCGTCATCAGGCGGCGGTGCTGCATCTGCTGGATCGCGCGGAGATTGATCTTCCATACGACAAGCAAGTGGCGCTGCTGGACCTGGAGACAAACGAGCGAGTGCAGATCGATCCGGCGGAGATTCGCGACGGGTATCGCAGGCAGGTCGAGCAATATCTCACGTCCGTCCGCCGGGCGTGCGGCGACAGTGATGTGGAATACAACGCCATGTTCGTGGATCAGCCGTATGACAAGGCGCTGACGCAGTGGATCAATCGCCGGTAGCGCGGATTTTATTGCATGGGCTTTCAGTTTCTATTCACGGCCGCGTTGTGGGCTTTGCCGCTGGCGGGGCTGCCGCTGGTGCTGCATTTGCTCTTTCGCCAGAAGGCGCCGGTTATTCCGTTCAGCACATTGCGATTCATTCAATCGAGCATGCAACAGACCGCGGCCCGGCGGCGCATTCAGCGCTGGCTGCTTCTCGCCTGCCGGGCGCTGCTGGTGGCGCTCTTGATCTGGGCGCTGGCACAACCGGTGCGCAAGCTCAGCGCCAATCTCCTCGGCGGCGGCGGCTCGACCGCGGCGGCGATCGTCGTGGACACCAGTTACTCGATGATGTTGCAGGATCAGCAGCGATCGCTCCTGCAACAGGCCGACGACGACATCCAGGATTTGCTCCGCACGGAGCTGCGCGATGCCCGCGTGGCCATTTATCGCGGCTCCAGCACCGCGCCGCATCTGCAACCCGCTGATACCTATCGCGGCGATCGCTGGGAAGCGCTGGTTCCCACGCCCAGCCCCGCCCCGCTGATCGACAGCATTGACGCCGCCGCTGACATGCTCACGGCCAGCGGCGAGGACAATAAATGGCTGATCGTGCTAACTGACTCGCAGACCCGCGAGTTTCCGCGCCCGCCGCCCAAACTTGGTAGTGCCCGCACGATTTTCATCGACCTTCATCCTGCCGATTCGCGCAGCGCCGCCATCACCGACGTGCGCACCGATCCCGCGCAGCCGCGGCTGGGAATTCCCGCGCAGATCGCCGTCACGCTGTCCGGCCGCCCGAATGACGCCCAGCAGGTACAGCTTCAGATCGCCCCGGCAGGGCAGGCCGCAACAACCACCTCCCCTCTGCCGCTGGCGCGCTTTGACGCCACCGGCCGCGCTGAATTGCGCTGGCCGTTTAGCTTTGTCGATTCGTCATGGCTGCTGGTGACGGCGCAACTGACGTCCACTGAATCGCTGCCGTGGGCGGCGTCGCGCGATGCGCTGGTCCGCATACCGGCGCGGCAGTCGGCGGCGGTGCTGGCGGTTGGGCATCCCAATCCGACGGCTGTTCAGATGATCCAGCTCGCCCTCGATCCGAGCCAGGGCGAACGCCCCGCCTGGCCGCTGGTTGTGCATGATGGCGAGGTGCGCTGGGATGAGTCGCTGGTCGTGGCGATTCTCAACCAATGGCCCGACGCGCTGACGCTGCAGCGCATGACTGACTTTGCCCAGCGCGGCGGGTCGCTGGTTTTGTTTGTCCAGCCGGGTCTGGAACAGGACTGGCCCACGCTCGATGCGCCGCGCCAGCAAGCGCTGACCGCCCTGCTGCCATCAGCGCCGCAGCCGGCGCCGCCCGATGCGACGTACCACGCTTCCATCGCGCGGCCCAACGATCCGATCCTCGCCGGCACGGGCGACACGCAGTTGGCCGGCGACAGGCTGGTCGTGACACGGCTGATGCGCTTCAGCCCCAATTCGCAAACGCAGGCCATCGTCAACGCCGCCCCCACCGATCCCGACAGCGGCGCGGAACTGACCGGCCTGCTGTGGCACAAGAAAGTAGGCGCCGGCTCGGTCTATACCTGGGCCACGCTCCCCGACCGCTCCTGCGGCAACCTGCGGGTCTGGGATCTCTTTCCGCCCATGCTCGTCAACTCCGCCGCCACTCCCGGCGCGATGGGCGAGGAGGCGACTGTGAACGTCGATATCGGCCAACCCATCTCGCTCCCTGCGGCGATCGTGCCCGCCGATGCCGAAGTGGACCTCATTCCCCCGCCGCCCAACCAGCGGCCGGTGAAGGTGGACAGGAGCGGCGATCGCTACACCTATTCCGATACCTCCCAGCCGGGCCTCTACGCCTGGCGCTGGCGGCGTCAGGATGCCCAGGGCGGGCTGCTCGGCTGGTCCAACTTGCAAATACCGTCCGCCGAAGCCCGGCTGACCTACCGCCCCCTGAGCGAAATCGCTCCCGATCAGGCCAATACCATCGCCGCTCATTCGCTGGAGGAGGTCCGCCAGCGGTTGGTCCAGCTTGCCCAGCCGCACCCGCAATGGACCCTCCCCATCGCTCTTGTGTTGGCGCTGCTTTGTCTGGAGGCGTTGCTCGGCGCGATGCCCAAACGCGGCGGCGGCAAGGGTCCCGATTCGGCCCACGGTCACGCAGCCCCCCGCCCCGCCTCTCACCTCGCCGCCTCCGATAGCCGATAGCTGTACTGGTCGAAACTGTTTAGCGGCCCCGCTTGCGGGGCGCTTTTGCCAAAGCAATCCAAACCCCCATGAGCATCTTCACCATAGCCGGACTGATTCTTGCCACCTGGGCGATGCTGAGCGTGGCTGGCTCGGAGCGGCAGGCGAGCCTTGCCGATTGCCGCCGCCGCGTTGAGCAGGAGCCGGCCGCCGCCCCGTCACCTCCGCCGCCGCACTCGCCAAAGCCTGCGCCCGCCGCCCCGGCGCCAGCGCCGATCGCAAGGGCCGCACCCGCCAAGCCGCCGGCCGCTAAACCCCCATCCCGCTAAACCCCGTTGACACCGACCGTTGCAACCTCATATCCTTCAATACATGGCGACACCCAAGAAGCACGTCACCTTCGTCTGGATATATGCGATTATCGCTGTTGCCGCATTGCTGCTCCTGGGCCTCGGTTCGATTCTTGTCCACAGCGGCGAAGCCGACAACAACAGAAACCTCCTCGCCGTCGGATGGGGACTGCTCGGCACCGCGGCGCTGATCGTCGTCTCGCTGGGTGTCGCGCTGCCGATCGCCCTGAGCGTTGACGCCGCCCGCCACGCCGTGCAGCGGCATCAGGATGAAGTCCTCGCCGGCTTCAATGAGCAGCTCCAGCAGGTCTGCCTGCTGCTGAATCTTCTCAACGAGAATCAGCTACTGAGCGATCGCACCAAGACCGTCGCCTTCCGCGAAAAGGATCGTGACGCCGTGCGCCGCGCCGTGCAGGAGGAAATCGCCCGCCAGGATTGGGAAGCGGCTCTGGCATTGGTCAACGAAATCGAAACCGTCTTCGGATACAAAGCCGAAGCCGACCGCTTCCGCGAGGACATCGCCGCCAAGCGCGACGAGATCGTGCAGCGGCAGATCGGCGAGCAGATGGTGGCCGTCGATCGCTGCACCACCGCCGAAGCCTGGGGCCAGGCGCTGCAGGAAGCGCAGCGCATTATGACGCTGTTCCCGAATGACGAGCGCGTGAGTCAGTTGCCGCAGGAGATCGAGGCCCGCCGCGCCGCCAAGAAGAAATCGCTGCAGGACGCCTGGGCCGAAGCCGTCAAGAATCACGACGTGGACGGCAGCATCGAGATATTGAAGCATTTGGACCAATACCTGACGCCCTCCGAGGCCGAAGGCATGCAGGAAACCGCCCGCACGGTCTTCAAGGAAAAGATTGGTTTGCTGCGCGATCAGATTCGCCAACTGGTCCAGGACCACCGCTGGGCGGACGCGGTGCGGCTTGGCGAGACGATCATGACCGACTTCCCCAACAGCCGCATGGCCCAGGAAGTCGGCGACATGATCACCATGCTGCGCCAGCGCGCCGCCGAGGAAACGGCCGCGAATGTTTAGCCCGGATTTTTCACCGCGGAGGAAAGAATTTATCAGCCACAGATTTCAGGCAGATTCACACAGATAATTCAAAACTCGATTTGTTCTTATCTGCGTGCATCTGATTGTTTATCTGACTTCGGCGAGCTCAGTCGAGCCGCGGCAATACTGCATTTCTCTGCGTCTCAGCGGTGAATATGATTTTTCCGGCCTAAGTTTGGCGTACCCAATCAGGAGGTCGCCCATGCGTTTCTGCCGTGAGCGCTGCCGAACGGTTGGACTGCCGGCAAGGCGTCATTTCCCGCGTGGCATGACATTGGTCGAAATCATCGTCGTGATCGGCCTTATCGCCCTGCTGCTCGGCCTGATCGTCCCCGCCGGCGTCTTGGTCTGGCGCGCGGCGCTTTCGCTGAAGCATCAAATAGGGAAGTAGTGAGCCAGTGTTGCGCCTCTAAACTAAATTCGCCGAACCTAGGCTTTCGGAGAGAATTCGCGCGCGATGTCTTGAACCAGTTGATTCGCCGACGAACGGCCCCACAAATATCGGTCCTTGTCGCGGAGGGTTAGCGGCCCCGGCACTTCGCGAGCCACCGCTTTGCAGTAGTCACAGTATCCCGGCCATACGCGATCCGATTTTGCGTTGCCCAAGGCGTGGAATTTGTCGAGTTCATCGCAGACCCGCACGTCAAACACAGTGAATTCTTCTGGCCAAAGGACGGACAGGATTGCAGACGCCATGGGCAAATAGAATCCCCATTTCTCCATGGCCAATAGTAATCGCGCTTTGGCCGATTCGGCCCTAAACAAGTCGCTTGTGAATTGCTTCGCTGCCTCTTCTAGAGTGCCGGCTTTCCTTGCTAATCGCCGGGCGAGTTTCGACTTCGCGCGATTTGCCTTCCAGATGATAATTGAAAACAGATCGAAGGCGTCGAGTTCTCCTTGGCTGTGAAACCGTGGGCGTACGACTTCAAAGAGATAGGCTTCAAGGTTGTAGTAGGCTAGGTAGTCTTCGGTCATGGCTCTACTCCACAGGGCGATTTTTCCTATTCGCCTTCGTCAGTTTAAGTAGGGTAGACATTGCCCACCCAATTAAAAAAGCCCCAATAGCCGCCACGCGAGTGTCACAACCCCAGCACATCCGAAATCGAATACCGCCCCGGCTTCTTGTCGGCCAGCCACTGCGCGGCTCGCAGGGCGCCGTGCACGAAGGTGTCGCGATTTGTGGCCGTGTGGCCGAGTTCCAGGCGCTCGCCGACGGCGGCGAAGTAG
>Ga0182024_10017058_pt1 | contig 13687 bp, 10 predicted proteins | sample P32metaG_FD_120480 | JGI IMG/M metagenome (GOLD analysis project Ga0182024, IMG submission 120480) | Permafrost microbial communities from Stordalen Mire, Sweden - P3-2 metaG (Illumina Assembly) | ecosystem: Environmental > Terrestrial > Soil > Wetlands > Permafrost | place: Sweden: Stordalen... | reverse complement strand
CAACCCTGTCAACCCTCAAACCGAACCAACTCCTTCCCCACCAGCAACATACCCCTGTCCTACGAGTACCCCTCAACCCGCTACAATAGAAGTAGAGCTAAAAAGCAAAGCCCCGGCGATCCTCCGGGGCTTTACCTTTTTAGAATGAAGACTTTGCCATCATCGCCAAACCAAAACCCAGCAAAATCAATGCTTTGCCAACCCGAACCAACCGAAGTACAAACCTAAGTCGCACCGAATGAAGACTTTGCGCAATATTGGTACCAGGGGAGGGGGTACTGACCACCGTACATCTTGCTCTTAGCCACCCAAAAGTTCTACTATCAAACTCCCTTCCCAGAGCAACGCCCGGAACCAGGAACTTGGCTAGCATGAAGCGAGTCATCTGAGGGCTATCAGGAGACTACGCACACTTCGAATCCCGGAGGTGCAAGATGGACCCGTACCACGCGAACCGCCGTCTGAAGCTGGGCATAGCCACGCTGCTCGTTGTCATCACAACCTTCGCCGCCGCGCAGGATCTGCAGCAGGGCGTGACCTACGTCTGCAACGGCGAGCGCATGTTCATCGAGAACTGCAACATCCGCGACACCTCTGACACCTCCACCTGCATGGTCGGCCATCCCGATCACGTCATGCCGAACGGCCTGATGCAATACACGAACATGACCCGCGGCACCTTGAAGAAGCTCTTCCCAACCTGCACCCAACCCTCCGCGAAAGAGCTCGCCGCCCACCAGGCCTTCCAGAAGAAGCAGCAGGAGATCTACGACGCCAACGTAGCGAAGGCGAACCCCCAGCCCGTCGCCAACAGAGCCTCGGCCACCGGAGGCAATGCCTCGCTGCAGCAAATCACACCCCCGAAGAACGCCGAGGAACGCGCCATGCGCCGCTGCGTCTCCTCCGGACGTCTCCCCGCCACCTGCACCGGCAACTCCCTCCTCGGAGCCTTCGGCCAGATGCTCGGCTCGGTCCTTCCCGGCGCCAACAAAGAGCCCGCTCCCGGCCCCACCATGGCGGGTGTCTTCGAAGGCCCCGGCCACTGGCGGCTCGACTTCATTGACGGCGGCGTCCTCGTCAACTGCTCCTTCCTCTCTCCCAATCAAGAGAATTACACCATCGACTTCAAGACCGGCCATGCCGTCCTCACCATCGACACCACACCGAAGCCGCTCATCCTCACCCTCCGAGGGAGTGAGAGCATCGTCGGGCCGCCGGGGCCTGTGGTAATAGACGGAGTCGTCGCCAGCGGCTACACCCCTGGCAGCTCCGCCCCCGGCCACACCGAAACCTCCCAAAACACCACCCACGAAACCGTCAATCAGAGCCAGACCGGCAACTACGGCCAATCCCAGCTCACCTACCAGGGCAACGGCCAATACGACGCCGCCACCACCCACACCAGCAGCACCTACGTCCCCGGCGCATCCACACCCGGCTACACCAACTTCGCGCACAAACGAGCCACCTGCCCCGCTATCAACCTCTCCTCCAAGGGCGCCGGAGTTGGCATACAGACGATGCAAACCGATCTCCTCAAATCCATGTTCAGCGATGGCGAAAAAGGCCCGCCCACGCCTGCCGGCATTCGTATGCACGGCATCTTCGCGGCCTCCACTGGCTTCAGCGCTCAGTTCTTTCCCGAGTCCGTCATCCTCGGATGCGGCCCCGACTCCGCACGCGCCTATCCCTACACCGTCGTGACAGAAGGAGCAGGGGCGGTCATCAAAGTCGCGGCTCCCGACCACCCACTCACCCTCGCCTTCCGGCCCGATGGCTCGCTCGACGCCGGCTCCGGGCCGTATCTGGTCCACGGACGCATCGTCACTGGCCAGAACGAAAACGACGACTACACCTTCGCCCCAATGGAGCAGAGCTGCGAGCTCGCCGTCCTCGCTCCGAGCCACGCAATTCCGTCGGGCGGAGGCACCGCTGCAACCATGATGGCCTCCGCAGGAACTCCAGGATCAGGAGCTCCGCGAGCCGGGACACCCGACAACAACGGCGGCACGCTTTCAACTCCCGCCGCGCCCCTGGGCAACGCCACTCTATCGATCACCTCGGGATTTCCTGCGCAACCGGGAACTCCTAATCCTCTCGCCGGGCGTCCCTACGTTATGCTGCGCGACAGCTACGCAAATGCACTCGCAAAGGGTGGAGTCTCCGTCCCGGCGGGAATGTCGCCTTACAAATACGTGGGCAATGTCTGCGGTCCCAGCAGAACGCCCGACTGTCAAAAGGCTCTGGACGCCATCAAGGTATCTGCCGCCTCAGCCGTCCGCGCTGACGCCAACGGCAGCGGAACCTTTCCCGGCGTCGCCCCCGGAACCTACTACCTGATGATCTCCACGCGCTACAACAACCAGCCCTTTGTGTGGGGGCAGGCGGTGCAGCTCAAGGCCGGCCCAAACTCGCTAGCCCTCGATCTGCGCAACGGGACGCCGGTGAACTGAGGAAGAAGCCGTCCCGAAGAAGCGGAAATCCACTCGAAAACGGTGTGCTTTTTGTAGCGTTTTTTTTGGCGGGTGGGTTTTGTGATTTTTGCTGGGGGTTTTGGCAAAAATGGGTGGTAGAACGTGGTGTTTTGATGGTGAATTCGTGGTGGAATGCGTGGTAAACATGGTGCTTTGACGGTCAGTTTTCAGGCTCGAAAAATGGGACAGGCATTCTGGGTTTATTTTTCAAGGGTTCCCATTTTGGAAATCGAAGACCAAGACAAGGTTGGCCGCCGCAGAGTCATCCCCCAGAAGTAGCCAAAAGACTACCGAAGAATGTACGGTTTTGCAGTAGCTTAGTCCGTACATCAATGATGGCCTCGACTAGCGTGAGAAGATACTGATGTCGAGGTCATCGTGGCAGATTGTCAGACAGAGGTTCGCACCCTTCGCGGCATCCAGCAGTCGTTTATGATTCCGACGCCGCTCTCACGAGTATTACCGCTCGAACCCAAGGGTACGGTCTACACAAAAGGCTGGGTTGTCGAGCTCTTGCTTGATCTTTCGGGATATAACGCCAATGCAAATCTGGTCGATGCTGTGGCGGTGGAACCGTCTGCAGGCGAGGGTGCGTTTCTTGGTCCTATGATCGAGCGGTTGTTGGACTCCTGCGAGAGACTTGACCGGACCGTATCAGAGTGTTGTGGTTCGCTCATCGCCTTTGAATTGAATGAGATGAGCGCAGAGCGGGCACGATCATTTGCTACGAGAGTTCTCGTCGACCGGGGAGTAAATCACACAATAGCGAGAAGCCTTGCTCAGGCATGGGTTCGCACCGGAGATTATTTGCTCGAGTCCATCACGATCAAGGCAGATTTCGTCATAGGAAACCCGCCTTATGTTCGTCTGGAGGACATCCCGGTCGAAACCGCTCTTCTTTATCGCGATGCTTATCCAACAATGTGTGGGCGCGCCGATCTGTATGTCGCCTTCTTCGAAGCTGCGCTGCACCAGCTGAACAGTTGTGGTGTATGTGCATTTATCTGTGCAGACCGTTGGATGCGAAATCAATACGGCTCGGGACTGCGCAAGCTCATCACGTCATCGTTCGCGGTGGAGGTTGTCATCGAGATGCATGATGCCGATGCATTTAACGACGAGGTTGACGCCTACCCTGCGATCACTATTATCCGCAGGCAGAAACAAGGTCCAGTCATCGTGGCCGGTGCCGGTCCTGAAGTTGCAACGATCCCTTCTGAAGAACTCGCTTCAATTTTGCTGACGAGCCCGCACGGCAAAGTGCACGTGCTACCTGCAGGATTGCGTACAGCTCGCGTAGATAGCTGGTTTAGAGGTGGTGATCCATGGCCTTGTACTTCGCCGGAACAACTCGCCCTGCTGCGTCGGTTGGAAAGAGAGTTCCTACCGCTCGAAGCTAATGCCAGCGTAGGAATTGGGGTAGCTACCGGCAATGACAGCGTATTCATCACTAAAGATGCAGGGTTGGTCGAACCCACTCGGCTGCTAAAGCTCGCGGTGGCAAGAGACATTAGGGAAGGCACAATGTTGTGGTCGGGGCACTATTTAGTCGACCCGTGGAATCAAGACGGTCTCGTAAAGCTGAAGACCTATCCGCGCCTGAGTACCTATTTCGAAAAACACGAGGCCGCGTTGAAAGGTCGTCACGCTGCCCTCAAGAGTACACACGGCTGGTACAAAACCATCGATCGCGTGACACATTCCCTAATAACCAAACCGAAGCTGTATATCGCCGACATCAAAGAAAAACTGGATCCAGTGCTGGACAACGGCGAAACCTATCCGCACCATAATCTCTACTTTGTTGAGTCGGATGAGTGGAATCTTGAGGTGCTTGGCGGACTTCTGATCTCCGCGATCGGCCAGTTTTTTGTAAAATCCTATGGCGTTCGTATGCGCGGTGGCTATCTACGCTTTCAGGCTCAATATCTGCGACGCATCTGTCTACCCGAGCCGAAGGCGATTTCGCAGACTGATTCAACTGCCCTGATCGATGCATTTCGTCATCGCGATAGACAACTGGCCACGGAGACGGCCCTCAAAGTTTATGGAATTGATGCATGTGAGAAGGAGATAGTACTTGGACATTGATAGACGCTTGCAGAAAGCCGTTCAAAGCTACTGGGACGCAAGGTCAAGTAACAAAGAGAAGCAGATTAAAGGCGGCAAGATAGACGCTGGCACGCGTGGAGAAGTAACTGGCGGATCTCAAATGGGAGCGCTTGAAGTGCTAGTAGCGGATATCTTGTGTGATGCTGGTCTAAAACGATTGGACATTCGCACACGCACGGCGCTCGAATTGCCTGGGTATTTCAGGGGAACAAAGAAATGGGACTTGATTGTCGTTTCGGAAGGCCAGTTAGTGCTCGCAATGGAGTTCAAGTCTCAGGCGGGTAAATCGATCGGTAATAATGTGAACAATCGATCCGAGGAAGCCGTAGGTAGTGCCAAAGACGTCTGGATTGCATACCGAGAAGGTAGATTTGGCAAGTCTCCAACTCCATTCTTGGGCTACTTATTCTTGCTGGAAGATCGTGACAACGTGAAAGTTCCGGTCGCGAACAAAGAACCATATTTCCCTGTTGATGCTGTGTTCCGGGGTGAAATCAAAAAGAATATAAAGGGCGTCAAAACATATCAAGGAGTTTCATACAGCAAACGGTATGAATTGCTGTGCCGCCGACTGGTGCTCGAGCGACTTTATAGCTCAGCCTGTTTCATCATGGCCACAAACGAAAAAGATACGAAGATTATTCAGCCTGCAGAAGATTTGAACTTCCGACGGTTTGAAGCTGCCCTGAGGGGGCACGCGCTCACTTTTCTTGGCAGTAGGGCCTAAGGGTACTAAGTTAGTGGGCAGGTATCGAATTTTGGCGTCGCATCCGCAAAGCAAGCGATAACTTCACCGCGCTCCACACTGGAAAATGTTCCGCCCTTCACCTGATCCTGATACTCTTCCCCCGCACCGCAAAATCCATTCCCCGTTTGCAAAAGGAGTCGCCCATGGCCCTCAAACGAATGCTCCTCATCGTCCTTCTTGCCCCCCTCGCTCTCGCGCAGGCCCGCTCCCAGACCACCCTCAAATCCATCCTGCTCGATCAGCTCCGTTCCACCCACAACAAGCCCGAGTGGTTCGTCCCCGTCAACACCGCCGTCGATCACCTGACCCCCGAGCAGGCCCGCTGGATCCCTACATCGAACGGCCCCAACAATCCCGCGCCCGCCGACCACTCCGTCGGCATGATCACCTACCATCTCCTCTTCTGGAACACCAACGCCCTCGCTAAATTCAAAGGTGAGAAAGCCCCTCCCGTCCCCAACGACAACAGCGAAACCTTCAACGATTTCGACGCTGCCAACTGGCCCGCCACCGTCCAGAAGCTCGACGCCGTCCTGACCGCGTGGGAGCAGGCCGTCGAAGCCGCCGACGACGCCAAGATCGCAGCCAACGCCACCACCATCTCCCACATCGCCACCCACAACGCCTACCACACCGGCCAGATCATCCTGATTCGCAAACTCCAAGGATCATGGAACCCCGCCAACGGAGTGAAGTAGCACCATTGTCCTGTCTCTTAAGTTCGTGGCATAAGCGCTTTGTGATCACGGCTGACACAAGCAGTGGAAAAAGCAGGTCTCTCCACTTCCCCTTCGACGCGCTTCGCTTGCTCAGGGGACGGTCGGGATGACAGATCGATGCGAACTATTTCTGGGACAGGACATTAGCAACGGGTGCTACAAGACGGCCTGGCGAGAATGTATAAACAGGATTTCCACGTCTGCAAACGGGTCTATAATTTCCAGCCATAGAAAGGAGGGTTACCTATGCCCTCAACGAACAAGCAACCACCCGATAACAAGGAAATCGTACGCAGGTTCATCGACGAGTGCTGGAACCATGGAAAGCTGAACGTCGTCTCCGAACTTGTCGCAGACAAATGCCGTTTTCACGATCCCGTATTTCCCTCCCTCACCTCGGGAGCGGACAACATGAAGAACCACATCGAGAGCAGCCGCAGGGGCTTTCCCGACCTGAAGTTCAAAATCGACGACACGATCGCCGAACGGAACGAGGTCGTGATCCACTGGACAGCCAGCGGAACTCACACCGGCCCCTTCCTCGGCATGCAGCCGACCAACCGGAAGGCCACCGTCTCCGGCACTTCCATCTACCTGATTGAAGGCTCCAAGATCGCTGAAGAATGGGCGTACTGGAACCTGATGACGATGATGGAGCAACTCGGAGTCAAGATGGCCCCACAACAGGGTGAATCTCACCCGGCTGAGTCCCAGCGCTCTGAATCAAAGATGCAATCCCGATAAACAACCGGCCCACCCACATCCGCCACATCATGGGTGGGCCGTTTTTTGTAGCGCCGCGGCTCTGACTGAACACCACAACAAGCTGCGAGTTGAGTTCCTCTCTATATACCTATACAAACAACCGCGGAGTCACTGCGGCTTCACCCCGCGCAAAGACTGCAGATCCTGATCCAGCATTCCTGCCAGATCCACTGCGAGGCCAGCGCCCTTCGCATCCGTATAGCTCCCCAGCGTCCCCTTCAACTCCACATCCGTCTTTTTCCCCGCAATCTCCTCGGTGCAAGGGGTCCCCGTGAGATACGAAGCCGTAAATCCAATGGTCCTCTTCGCCGTCGTCTGCTCCTGAATCACCACATTCAGCACCCGATCGGCATTAGCGGCCACATCGACCACATCCACTCCGCTCAGCGATCCGACGGCCTGTCGAATCTGCCCCGCAATCAGCCCGGATGAGTCATCCCCCGCAACCGTCAGCAGCACCCGAATCCTCCCCGCCGGCACCGTCCCACTCGCCCGGCACGTCAGCAAATGTTTCTTTGGATCAGGCCGCGCCGAGTTCTCCAGCATCGTCAACTGAGTCTTCGAAAGCTTGTTCAGGCCATACGCCGTGAAGTCGCTCGCGGAAACCCCCAGCGCCTGCTGAACGTCCGGCGTCCACACCGCCGCAGGGCTCTTCGCCGAACTCTTGGACTTCGGCTTGGGTTTCGCCGTCTGTGCAATCCCGACCTGCGCGACAAGACCAGCGCCAACCACCAAGACGCCACAAACTCTCCAGGAAGAGACGACAAGCTTCATTTGTTCCTCCAATTCAAGCACACTAGAAAGCTACCCCCGAAGGTGTCGAAAGAACAAGGCCGACCGCCACAACTCCTCTACGCCATCGGCGACGCCTCCGTCCGCAGGGTCGGCACCAAAGCTCCACAAAGTAATCCCTGAACCCCACAGGGAGGCAGACGGTAACATAGTCCCCATGCGCCGCCTCCTCTTTCTTCTCACGATCGCTACTCTCGTCGCCCACGCTCAAGCGCCCACCTCTCCTGCCCCCATCGAAATCGTCACCCAGGAGCAACACCTCTGGACCACCTTCGCCCAAGGTGATTTCGATGCCGTCCGCAGCCTCTTCACCCCCGACTACATTCAGGTTGACAGCACCATCGAGGCCCTCGACGCCACTCTGATCTTTCTCAAGCACTGCAAGCTGACCTCCTACGAACTCCGCGATCTTCAGGTGCGCATCCTCACGCCAAACTCCGCCCTGACCGCATACCGTGTCCTCAGCAGCTTCACCTGCAACGCCGAAGCTAACGCCGAAACTAAATCCTTCGACAACAACTCCCTCACGGTCTGGGTCCGCCAACCCGGCAGCGCGAAATGGTTGGCCCAGGCCCACGTCGAGACCCCTGCCGCCAAGCCCTGATCGCGGTGCTCACTTACTTATGGTGATCATCCGGGTGCGGCCGCTCCGGTACCGGTGCTGCGCCGGCAACTCTCGACGTAGAAAATCGCATCCCATTTTCGAGTTATATTCCCCTGCGCAAAAGAGGAGATAATATTGTCAAAAGCCGGATTTGCGCCATCAAGCTACGGACTGAATACCTTCCTCCCTGTAAAGGTCACAAGCAATATTCAAAAACTGGAGACCATTCCGAAACTTCTGTTAGACAAACCGCGTCTTCACACCCGTGGGCTGTGTCGTCGAGCACGTCTACAGAGGGAATAGGATGAATTCCAAGCTAAAATACTTCGCGATTACCCTGATGCTTCTTATCACCCTCAGCTTCACCTTTGAGCGCCAGGCGCACGCCTACGTCGATCCTGGGTCCGGCCTCCTGGTCTTTCAGGGCATCAGTGCGATCGTCTCAGGTGCGCTCATTTACTTCCGCCGCCGCATCAAGAATCTCTTCACAAAAGCCAGGCCTGAAGCAGTCCAGCCTCCGGTAGTCCCCTCCGTAGTTGATCCCGGTTGACATCATTGACATCGCCGAGCGGGGCTCTTACCCTTTTACTGGATCGCTTTGATTGTATTTGCGCGGCATCAGGCCTCCGCCACTTGAGAGGCCCCAGACGACCGTACGCATGTCCTGTTTGCTCCCATTGAAAGAACACAGGTTTTGAGAGCGCTCACCCATCCTGCCACGGTCGCCTTTGGCCTTGCGAATCTGTATCTGCTCGCTCTCACAGGTCCACTCATCTCCACCGATCATGACCTGGTCTACCACCTCATCGGTTCTGCCTCGCCGATCATCATCCCGATCATCGTTTACGTCATCATCCTCTCGCTTGTTTTCACGGCAATGCTTTTCCTGGCCAGACGTCCAGGTCCTCTGCGCATCATCATCTGGTCCGCCTTCCTTCTAGCCCTGCCGTCGATCCTTCTCCACACCTACGTCGACTTCTTCGACAAAGAAGTCCCCGACTGGCTGACCAATCTGGTCGCTCTCACGGCTCTTCTCCTGCTGCTCGCCGCCTGTCTTCGATGGAGGCAGTTCCAGCCCACCTTTGAAAGGATCCAGCCTGCTGCCGCGACCATCCTCGGCTTCTTCTCCTTCAGCGGCCTGCTCATCTTCGGGCAGTTGCTCTGGTGCGCCGCTCAGACACGCAATCTCAACCCTGCCCCTACGTTGCATCACGCCCAATCCACGGTACCCGTCACCCCTCACCAGCGCGTCATATGGCTCGTCTTCGATGAACTCTCCTACCAGCAGTTGTACGAGCGCCGCTTCCCCGGTCTCGCCCTCCCGGCATTCGACCAGCTCGCTGCCCAGTCCACCGTCTTTACGCACGCCGTTCCCGCTGGGGAATACACCCGCTTCATCCTCCCCACCCTGTTCACTGGCCTGCCCGCGAACGAGATCAAGGTCTCCGCCCGTGGCCTCCTCGTCTCCCTGCGCGACCCCGCCACCGGCGAATGGACCCCCTTCCACCAGCACCAGACTGTCTTCCAGGATGCCCTCGATGCCGGTTACAACACCGGTCTTGCAGGCTGGTATAACCCTTACTGCCGCATCTTGCCCGAAGTCCTTGACCACTGCTTCTGGACTTACCGTGAATCCACTCCCGCTAATTTATCGCCCAACCGCTCTCTCGCCACCGACCTTTTCAGACCCTTCCGCAATCTACTTCTCGACGCGAAACACCTCTTCGGGCATGGCCCCGGCGCTCCCTCCGACGAGGACCGCGACATCCGCCAGCACTCCACCGACTATCGCAAGCTACTCGCCGCCGGAGACGCCTACCTGGCCGATCCCTCCATCAACTTTCTTGTCCTCCACATGCCCATCCCGCACCCCTATGGCTTCTACGACCGCAAGAGAAGGGCCTTCTCCATCAGGCACACCTCGTACATCGACAACCTCGCGCTGTGCGACCAATATCTCGCCCACATCCACCTGCTCCTCGACCAGCAGCATCAATGGGGCTCCACTACTCTTATCGTCATGGGCGATCATTCGTGGCGGACAAGGCTGATCTGGGCCGACTCCGCCACCTGGACCGAGGAAGACGCAGCCGCCAGTCACAATGGCGAGTTCGATGATCGCCCGGCCTTCATCGTCAAGCTCCCCGAACAGCAGACCCATGGCCGCATCGACCAGCCGTTCGACCTCCTCCACACCCGCGCCCTGCTCGACGCCCTCCTGCACCATCGCCTCCACACCGCCGCCGACCTCCGGGTCTGGGTCGAGCAGCAAAAATAGTCCTCGGCAAGATCGTTCCCGTTATCACGGCCAAAACTATTATTTTCTTCACTTTTTTGCCTGATTTAGGCCATAATAAGCATCTCCCCATCGCACTACAGACTCCAACCTAGTTCGGAGAACTCAATGGCGCGTCCCTATTGGTCTGGTCAAATCCAAATCTCTCTCGTCTCGTTCGGCGTCAAGCTGTTCCCAGCCACTGAAGCCAAGAGCGAGATCCGCTTCCACCAACTAAGCCGCAAGACCGGCGAACGCATCAAGCACCAGAAGGTCTCCGGCGACGAAGGCCCAGTCGAAAAGGCCGACATCGTCAAAGGCTACGAGTATCGCAAGGGCGAATACATCTCGATCGAGCCTGAGGAGATCGAGAACCTCCGCATACCCTCTCGCCACAATTTGCAGGTTACCCAGTTCGTCGATGCCAACGAGCTCGACCCCGCATTCTTCGAGAAGCCTTACTTTGTCGTTCCCGAAGACGATGTGCAGGCTGAGGCGTTCGCCGTAGTCCGCAAGGCCCTGCAGGCCACGAAGAAAGTAGCTCTCGGCAAGATCGCCTTTGGCGGCCGCGAACATCTCGTCGCCATCTCCGCCACCACCGACGACAAGCTTGGCGGCATGATGGCCTACACCATGCGCTACGCCGAAGAACTCCGCGACCCCGCCGCCTACTTCGGCGACATCAAGAAGGTCACCGTCGACGAAGACCAGCTTTCCCTGGCCGAAGAACTGATCAAGCGCAAGGCCGCAAAGTTCGCTCCTGAAAAATTCACCGACGAGTACGAAGCCGCACTCAGAGAGATGGTCAAAGCCAAGATCGAGCACGCCCCCGTCCCGCAGGGCGAGTCCGCACCCAGGTCCGGCAAGGTCATCAACCTCATGGATGCGCTGCGCAAGAGTATTCAAGGCGATGGCGCTGCAGAAGGGAAGAAGAAAGCCCCCGCCAAATCCGCGGCCGGTACGAAGAAAGGCATCGTCCTGGTCAAGCCCGGGCCTCAGTCAGAAACCGGACGGGCGGCCAAAGCCACCAGGTCCCCGCGCAAATCCGCATAGCTCATGGCCACCGCAAAAAAAACCCCAGCGAAGTCCGCTGCTAAACCGCGAACGAATTCTGTAGCCAAGCCTCGAGCCAAGTCCAACGCATCCGCCTCCGACGCCGTCGATCAACAACTCGCGCGCTATCGCGACATGCGCGACTTCAACATCACTGCCGAGCCCGCCGGCAAAACCACCAGCAAAATAAAATCGACGCAACAGCCCCAGCTCCCCTTCGTCATCCAGAAGCACGCCGCTTCGCATCTGCACTACGACTTTCGCCTCGGCTGGAACGGCGTTCTCAAGAGCTGGGCTGTCGCCAAGGGTCCCAGTTACCTCACCGCCGACAAACGCCTCGCCGTCCAGGTCGAAGATCATCCTATGGAGTACGGCGGGTTCGAGGGCATCATTCCGAAGGGCCAATACGGCGGCGGCACCGTCATGGTCTGGGACCAGGGGACTTGGAACCCGCAGCCCGGCCACACCGATGTCGATGAGGGTCTCCGCACCGGCTCGCTCAAGTTCGTCCTTCACGGCACGAAGATGAAGGGCAAATGGGCGCTCATTCGCATGGGCGGCAAAGCCGCGAACGAGCGCAAGCCCAACTGGCTGCTCATCAAAGAGCACGATGAATTCGAATACACAAGCGACGACGAACCCATCACAGAAGCCGAGCCCGACAGTGTCGTAACGGGCCGCAGCATCGACCAGATCGCCCACAGCGAAGACCACGTCTGGAACTCAAAGGAGACTGCAAGAGGCAACGCGTGGTATCGCAATGACGAATCGTCTGCCAAAACCAAAGGCCCTGACGGCAAGGGGAAGACCGCCAGTCTGAGCAAGATCCAGATACCTGATAAGCAGCCGCCAGCGAAGCTCACTCTTCCACCCAATACCCCGAAAGAGGCCCTTCCCACCTTCATCCCCCCGGAACTCGCGCAACAATCCACCACGCCCCCCAGGGGCACCGGCTGGCTCCACGAGCTCAAGCTCGACGGCTACCGCATCCAGGCCCGCAAAGACGGAGCCAACGTCCAGCTTCTCACCCGCACCGGCCTCGACTGGACCCACCGCATGAAGACTGTCGCGGCCCAGCTCAAGGTTCTCCCCGCCGACACTGCGATCCTCGACGGCGAACTCGTCGTCCTCGCCCCCAACGGCACCACCAGCTTCGCCGACCTGCAGGCTGCCTTCCAGGAGGGCGTCAAAAAGCCCCTCACCTACTTCGTCTTCGACCTGCTCCACCTCAACGGTCGCAACCTCCGCGGCCTGCCCCTGGTCGAACGTAAACGCCTCCTCGCCGAACTCCTGAAAAACTCCGGCGAGTTCCTCCGCTTCGCCGAACATCTGGAAGCCAACGCCGAAGACGTCTTCCGCAAGGCCTGCGAGTTCCACGCCGAGGGCATCATCTGCAAACGCGCCTCCAGCCGATACTCCTCGGGTCGCAGTGCTGACTGGCTCAAGCTAAAGTGCGTCCACGAGCAGGAGTTCGTCATCGGTGGTTTCACGCTGCCCTCGAACGGCACCCACGGCATCGGCGCATTGCTCCTCGGGTATTACGAAAATAACGAAGCAGGATCGAAAGATTCCGCGAAGAAGCTCCTCTACGCCGGTCGCACCGGCACTGGCTTCACGCAAAAGACCCACCGTATCCTCCGCGACCAGCTCGACGCGCTGCGCCAGTCCACCGTTCCCTTCGACAAGCCACCAGCCGAAGCCCGTCGCGGCGCCCTCTGGGTCAAGCCCGAGCTCGTAGCCCAGATCAACTTCGCCACCTGGACCGCCGACAACCTCCTCCGTCAGGCCTCCTTCAAGGGTCTCCGCGAAGACAAGCCGGCCGCCGAGGTCCGTCGCGAGGAACCAAGCATCGCCCCGAAGGCCCGCGGCACAAGACAAGCCTCTCACGCCGCTCATGCACCATTAGCCGCAAAGACAGCGGCCGAGGCTCACGCTAAGACCGCAGCCAAAGGACTGCCCAAGTCCTCGACAAAGGCCGCCCCCAGCGGCCCCGCCGAAACAGCTCCCGTCCGCCTCACTCACCCAGAAAAAATCCTCGACGCCGAAACCCACCTCACCAAGCAGCAGCTAGCCGACTACTACTGGGCCATCGCACCGCACATGCTGCCCCACATCGCCGATCGACCGCTCTCGTTGGTCCGCTGT
>Ga0182024_10017057_pt1 | contig 13688 bp, 15 predicted proteins | sample P32metaG_FD_120480 | JGI IMG/M metagenome (GOLD analysis project Ga0182024, IMG submission 120480) | Permafrost microbial communities from Stordalen Mire, Sweden - P3-2 metaG (Illumina Assembly) | ecosystem: Environmental > Terrestrial > Soil > Wetlands > Permafrost | place: Sweden: Stordalen... | reverse complement strand
TGGTGGCGCCTTCCTGGTTAGACGCCGTGGCTTACTGTGAGTGGCTGAGCGCGGCGGCGGGACGCCAATACCGTTTGCAGACGGAGGCGGAATGGGAGCGCGCGGCGCGCGGCGGAGCGGAACAGAAACAATTTCCCTGGGGCGATGAGCCGCCGGAGCATTTGGCGAATTATGCAGCGCGATGGAAGAGCGGGCCGGAACCGGTGGGGCAAGCGGAGCGGAATGCGTACGGGCTGTGCGACATTGGGGCGAACGTGCACGAGTGGTGCGCGGATTGGTTTGCGGCGGAATACTATGGAGTGTCGCCGGAGCGTAATCCGCAGGGACCGGCGTACGGGCTGCGGCGAAGCTCGCGCGGAGGGTCTTGGCGGCATCAGATCAAGGTGTCAAGGTGCGCGGCGCGGGCGAGTATACCGCCGGAATTTCAGTATGCGGATTATGGATTTCGAATTGCGCGGGAGCTGAAGAAGTAGGTAGCGCCCGGCAATCCTCTCGAAGTGAAATACCGAGACAGTTTTTTTCATGCGCAACACGTGCGCCAATGCCCGTCAATGCGCTTTCGGGCTCGTGCTATGCTCCGGCGTGGCGGGCGAGGAGGAAAAAGCGAATGAGGGGACTTGATGCAAGGTTTGCGAGGTTGCGCACGGGTGCGATTCGCGCACTGGCGAGTGTGGCCGTGATTTTGCTGGTTTGCTCAGGAGCATGGGCGCAGAAAAACAAGAAGAATCAGAGCGCTTCGGATCAGCCGATGCCGTCGATGCCGATGTCGGCCAATGATGAGATCGAGCATGACATCGGCGAGATGCTGGCGGCGCAACAGCTGGGAAACATGGAGCTGATGCACAAATATTATTCGGACAGCGCGACATTTGTGAGCAGTGATTACGGGCCGCCGATCGTGGGATGGAAAAACTGGTCGGCGGGATATGAAAGGCAGAAAGCGGCGTTCCAGCAGATGCAGATCATCCGGCGGAACACTTTTATTTACACGCACGCCGACGTGGCGTGGGCGACGTACCAATGGGATTTTTCGGCGATGCTGGCGACGGGGAAAGGATATGACGCGCGGGGGCAGACGACGCTGGTGTTCAACAAAGTGGGCAATGATTGGGTGATCGTGCACAACCATACGGCGGTGGATTGCAGTTCGCTTGCGCCGGTGGAGGCGACGCCGCCGGCAGCTGCGGCGCCGGGGACGCCAGCGCAGCCGAAGCCGCAGAATTAACAAAATGCGAACGGCGCGGCTTCAGGGGCTAAAGCCCTTTTTGTTTAGGAGCTTTACGGCGGGGCTGAAGCCCCGCCCTTCCTGGTGAGACCCGAGAGGGCCGTTCCCAAAGTCAAAATCAGAATTTGTTGAAGCCCTCGTAGAGGAAGACGCCGAAAGCTACTAGCAGCAGGACGATAGAAAGAATCATGGAGAGCTTGATGGGCTTGGACAGCTTGTCAATGCGCGCGACAATTTCGCGCTGCTCGTTCGCCATGGAATCGCCGGCGCGATCAAGAAAGATTTGATCGTCTTCACGAATTTCGAGTGTGCCGCGATAGGCGAGAAGACCGACGAGAACGGCGGTTACCGCTCCCCAAAGAACCAAAACGCCCAAAAGTGCGCCGTGAATCGCTTCCATGGGTGCCTCCCGCCCGCTGGCCGCGAAGAGTGCCCGAGTGCAGACGGCCGAGCAGGCCCGAGTTCTTAGCTGGATTGGGGGAATTATGCACCCCGAACGGCGGTGGTTTCAAGCAGGAACGCGGTCGTCTGGGAATTGGATGCCCCAGAACTTGCGGGCGGGATAAAGCATCTCGAGGCCGAGTTCGAAGACGCCGGGATCTTTGGAGTGCGTGACACGGATGACACGAAATTCCTGGGTTTCCTGGGAGACGCCGTTGAGGAGTTCGATGCGCGAGCCGAGGCCGGGTTCGAGCGACGCCCGGACCAATGCGCCACAGCGGCTGACGGCGATGGCCTCGGCGAGGGTTACGAGAGGTTCGCCGTCCACACCGTTGCTGAAAAGTTGCACCGGGATGCGAATAAAAACGCGCGACGAGCGGCGGCGCTCTATCATCGCGCGGGTGGTAGCCATGTTTTCGTCTCCTGTTCGCCGCGAGCCCAGCGATTCAATGTAGTGCGAACGTGGAGGTGGGTCAAGAGTTCCTGATCGTGGTGTGCTGCGTTGACAAACCAGGGAGCACGCGTCAATATGGTTGGGCCTCGTAGTTTTGTTTTGCCACACACCAGCAAGGCCCGAGTGGCGGAATTGGCAGACGCGCTAGCTTCAGGAGCTAGTTCTCGCAAGGGAGTGGAGGTTCGAGTCCTCTCTCGGGCACCATTGATTACTCGTAACTTAGGCCGAACCCGTCGATGGGATGATCGACGGGTAATGGTTCCTGGTGGCTGTTGAAAGGTCACTTCCAGCACCTTGGGGGCGACCAAACCCTCGACGGCTTCCTGCAAATGATCCTCACCATGATTGGAATATCGCAAAGTCATGAGGTGTGCGTTCTCCCTTCCATCAAATTGCATTTCGTTCATGCAAACCTTCATTCAGAGATCATGCTCGGACTCCGCGGAGTCCCCGGGCGGAGGGGTTGACTGGCTTTTCCTGGCGTTCAACTCGGCTTGAGCTTTCACTACGGTCCGGCGAGCATAGTCCTGCGGGCCGTGCTTGTCCTGAGATCGAAAGTCGGCGATTTTCCGGATTACTTCCTCGGCATCTACGCCTCGGGCCAAGTTCCGTTTGGCATAGGCCCAATCGTGCTCCGACTGGCTCAAGGTACACACGCCTGGCGAGGATTCCTTCGGAGGCGAACTGCGAAGGGCCTGACGACCAGAATCCAGAGATTCGGTTTGCAAATTGAAATCAAGGAGATGATACGTGCGATCGGAATGCTGTTCTGCTTTGACGATGAATTCCGAGTCGTATTTTCGGTTTGCGAATCCAGGAAGGCGGAGCACTCGGGTGGAGTCGGTCGAGGCCGGGTCGCCCCCAAATTTACGCGCGATCGCCCTTAGCAATGGTTCGGCCTGGTTGCTTGTAACATCCTCAACCTTCCAGACCACCTGAAACTTTCCCGGCGACGTGCTGAGTACGTAGTTGGGAGCTGGCACCAGGCTCGACTGCTCGATGGTGGCCAGCGACGCCTTCCCATCGTGATCGAAGTCCGAATAGAGGTGCCGAATGGTCCCGATATCCTGTTTCGTCCGAGAGCGGGCCTGCGGTTTCAGGGGATTCATGCCTATATAAATGTCGGAGAATTCCTGGTAGTTCTTGAACCGCAGCCAATCCTGGAAGGTTGGCTCTATGATCTTTGCGGCTGAGGTGATGCGCTGAATCGTTCCGCCGCGCTTGGGGTTGCGAACCAGAATCGCCAGACGATCGGAGGGATGAAAGCTTGCGCGAACATACTCCACTGCATTGATTTCTTTCGGTTTTGCTCGCTCGCTCATCACGCTCGTCCCTCCACTCTTTGATACACCGCGCAGTAGTCGAAGAGATCGACATCCGGATCGTAGCTGTTGATTTCAACGACTTCGGAAATGAATCGGCGTCCTGGCCGGCGTTCGACATGGATAACGACGTTAAGTGAATCGGCGATGTTGATCTTAACGGAGCGATAAGGTAACTCCACTCCGCTCTGCAGAACGCAGCTCGTAAATCGAGCCAGGCCCTGCCTTGCAGAGTTCGCGTGAATGGTGGACAGAGTGCCCGAGTGCCCCGTGTTCAAGAGCTGGAGGAGATCGAAGGCCTCTCCGCCGCGAATCTCCCCAAGGAGGATGCGGTCCGGGCGATGGCGCAGGGAGGCTTTCAGTAAATCGCGAATCCCGACGGCGGGAAGCCCGTTCTGGGCTTGGCGTGCTTCAAAGCGAACCAGATTGCCATGCGGCATCTGGATTTCAGCGGTGTCTTCAATCAACAGAATTCGCTCGTCGCCGGGTATGAATCGGCCCAGTGCATTGATGAGCGTGGTCTTACCCGAACTCGTACCCCCGCTGATGAGAATATTCTTTCGCCCGAGGACATAATCCTCGAGGCGGTTCGCAAGAGTCTGATCAAGTGCTCCAGCGCGAACCAGATCTTGCACATCGAGATGATGGCAATTGAACTTGCGAATCGTTAGGACCACGCCGTCCAGACTACAGGGCGGTATGACTGCGGCGACCCGGCTTCCATCGGGGAGACGTGAGTCGAGAATTGGCTTTGATTCCGAGATGTCATCGCCCAGGCGGCGGGCGATATTTTTCACTGCAACCATGAGCGCCTTTTCGCCAAGGCAGACACCTTGCACTTGTTCGAGGAATCCCCGCTTCTCGATGAAGATGTCGCATGCGCCGTTCACCATCACTTCGCTGATGGAATCATCGAGGAGCAGATGCTCGATGGGCTTCAGGAACGGCAGGATGGTCTCGAATCCATTCATCAGAGTCTTCCTTGAGCGAGCTGCTCGAAATAAGAGGTGTTGACGTCGTTGAAGTACGGCTTCAGGTAACACAACGTCGGGGGCATGGGATTAACACCGTCATAGGCGATTACGACGGACTGTGCATTCTTGAGTTCGGTGAAAGTCTTCGTATCAAAACGCAAATCTGAGTGTGGGTAGTAGCTCTTCGATGTGGTGATGTTCGCTTTGTGGGAAATCGCCTTGCCCGTGAGCAGACTGATGCTGGCATCGTGTCCACTTTCAGATAGGTTATAGCTGACCTTGAGCTGATCCTCGCGCCCGCACAGCTCGCTGGCTGTTTTCGCCGAGAAATCATCGGAAAGAGCGAGGAAAATCTTGGTGCGAAACGTCTGCAGAAGCGTGCGCCAGCTGTCGCCCGGCACTGCGGATTTTAGAGAGCTGATGCTTTGTGTGGCGATAATCGCGATGCACTTTGGCTGTCGGGAGAGGCTGAAAAACTTCTCGTCTCCGGTCGGTTCGTTCTCGCCAACGGTGACGAAGTGCTGGTATTCGTCACAAAGGAACAGGGTCTGGCGGAAGTATTGCTCTGGATGCGCTTCGATCACCGGGATGCGATTGACAACGGCTCGTTGAAAATCAAGCTTCATCATCACGCCCAGGGCCCTTGCGAGCCCCGGGTTCATGGCTACTGGGAAGTTCAGGGCGCAGACTTTGCCGCTTTCAATGAGCCAGGTGAAGGAGGGGAGCGGCGTCCCATAGCGGTGATCGGCATTAGCCAAGCGATCGTAGCATTCTGGTGGCGGGCAGAAGGTGCGTTTGACGCTGGGGTTGTCGTCGAACAGAGAAAGAAATACAGAAATTCCCTCGACAATGGATGTTCGAAGCTTTGGTTCGATGCGTCGCCAGTCGTTGTAGAACCAGCGTTTGACTGCTTGTAACTGCTCCTGACGCTCGAGATCGCTGTGGTCGAAACCCGCTTCACTCCAACACTCGAATGCAATCGCTGCGGACTCAAGAAAGCGCCGCACAGCGGGTGTTTCCCTGGCGCGGTACATTCCGGTATCTTCGTCAAAGAGGAAATCAAACAGTTTCAGGTCCGCGACGTGAGTCCGGAAGTCGTTCGGAGAGACCAGGACAAAATAGCGATCTTCGAGGCGGCGTTCCGCGTCATGGATCTTGCTTTCGAGGACTTCGGATGCGATGGCGCATTCGTAAACGTCAAAGAGGGTGACATAATCATAGGCGATCTTGTGAAGCAGGATGATGAATTTGACCAGATTCGTGTAGGCCTGCTGCCAGAATGGTTCCCTTCCCTTTCCAAATAGGTTGTTCAGCAGCGAGGCGATACTGTAGGCCAGTGCGTAGGCGTCGAGATCATTGTGCAGAGGATTGTAACGGTACTCGGATTGGAGGCTGATTTCGACGTAGTCGCTCGCGCGTCCACTCCGTTCGAGAATGCCTTTCACCTTGCGGCAGAAGTCCCCTTTCACCTCCAGAACAAGTCCGCCGATCTTCCGCTCCTGGTCTGCTGCCTGATAGGCAAGAATTTGCTCCGCAAACGGGTACATGCAGCAGCTCGTCTTTCCACTGCCGATTGCGCCGAAGACAGCGATGCCTGTGGATAGCCCACGCTCAGGAATCGTGAGCCAGTGGGGAGATTCGGCGGGGCCCGGAGTGCGAGAGTTGTGGACTTCGCCAATCACCAAGAACAACTTCTCACGCGCGGGCGGGTCGACATAAGCGGGCAGACGTCCGGGCCGAATCTTTTGCGGAATCTTCAGTGCAAAAATGTAGATTCCCGTGAGCAAGATCGAGTAAACGATGAACGGCGTGGTGTAGAGGAAAACGAAGTAGGAATACCGGAGTCCGAGGAACAGTGGTCGAGCGCGCAGAAAGAGGAGTTCGACGAGGAAATTGTCTGCGGGAAACGGCATCCGGAAATACAGAATGATCCCGGTCGTTGCAGCCAAGACGCAGGCAATCAAATTCTTGGAATGGATCAGGCGCTGAATCATGTCATTCGGCTCCTTATAGTCAGCTTGCGTTGGGCTGACCCGTATCGATCAGGTGGGTAGCGAATCGAATGTTACGTCGCGCGACGCTTTCCCCGTTCTGCAGTCCGAGTCCTTCTTCGGTCAGCTTATGGGCGGCCCAGCTGTCATATAGATGTTCAATGTCTTGATTCTTGAAATGGAGATTGGACCGCTCAAGCCATTCGACATCCTCATTCGAGAGTTTTCCGTACTGCTTTGCATCCCAGGCCGCCCGCAGTCGGAAGTAGCGGATCAGTTCCAGCGAGTCGTACTGCTGAAGGGGCGTTGTCACCAGAGAGGTGAAACACTGTTCCGCTTGCTTGAAATGGGCGGAAGAATTCGAGATATAGAGGAAGCAAAAATCGCCGAGGTGACGGAAGAGCGGCGTATAGGCGTGAAGGTGGTTTCGAAAGCCCGCCAGCCTTGCTTTTCCCGGGTCCACGTACGACAAGGTGAGAGCGGGCATGCAGGGACTCTGTGAGGAATCGAGAAAAAGCGGAAAATTGTCCACGAAATAGCGCCAGGTCGGCTCGGCAGCAGAGACGCCGTAATAGGACTTCGCCGGCAGGACCGTCCGCGGGACGCTGATCTCTTGACAGAAATAGTTCAGTTTCTCCCGCTCGGTTTCCAGGTACTGATGTCCCTGATTGGCAAGGATGAAATCCAGAAGGATCAGGCGAGTGCGGATGAACTCGGTCGAGTGGCGGCGCCGGTTGCGGAGATTTTCGCGGTCGATCTGCCGGTAGAGCGTTTTCGAAGACAGATGATACACACCGCCCAGGTTCAGGTATTCACGCCATGTAGCGTGGCCGCGGCTTTCAAGCTTGTCGGTAAAGAGGTGCGAGCGTTTGCCCCGACTCCTCTGGTTGAAGGCGATGAACTGTCGTGGCAGGAAATACCCGGAATAAGTGGCTACCAGGTACAGGAACCCTGCCTCCGCAGTCGTGTAGCCCAAGGCCTCCAGGGCGCTTATGTGGTGAGGGGCGACTTTCACAGGGAAAGAATGTCCGCCGTGAGTTCGTGCTGATCGAGCACGCGACGCAGACGGTCCGTCTCGCCCTGTGGTGTATAGAGCGAGAATCCGGCACGCACCTTTTCTGCTATCTGACGCGGTCGGTAATGTTCGGTGACCAGCTCCAGATTGACTCGGGCCATTTCTCCCTGACAGTCTTCATACTCGATCGTCAGATCCGGAAGCGGGATTTTGTTGCGCACGACGCGCAGGCCGTTGAGCGCGGCAATTTCGGCTTGCGCTTGGGCTCCCAGGTTCGTGACGTCACGATTGATTTTCCTCTTGAGCTCGTAGTCCAGGATGACGCGAAGATTGCGCCCTCCCTTGGCCTCAATGCGGGGAGCTTCCTTCTGATAGAGGCGGTAAAGATCGGCGTCATGATTTGCTTTTCGAGGATCGACGAAGTCGTGATAGACCTCTTGGGTCGCGGGCAGCAGCCGGGTCGCGCGCAGCAACCGATGTCCTTTGCGGGTCAATGTCAGAAGTTCGCGCGGGCTGGCCTCAGGCCCCTCGAAGGTGTGCTGGCGCACGAGCCCTTTACGGATAAGACTTTGGCGGTCTTGGTCGAATTGTTGCCTATGGCCGTGATAGGCGTATTGCGCGAGGTCTTCCAGGGCAATGACGCGGAATTTCCCGAGCTCTGCGGTCGTCCGAATCTCCGACTCGCGCAGGCGATAGCCGCGATCGCGGTCATAGAGGGTAGTACGGCCACGTGTGAAGTGAATTGGACGTGGCTGCTGCCGCAGGGATCGTTCTGTGTTGCTTTCTTGCTCCTGAGAACGGGCAGGTTGTCGGCTCATCTCAAGCGGAACCGATTCGTTTTCGAGAAGGCAGTCCTCGCGGACAGAGAATTCGTGTCGAGCCTCTTCCGGGTGCCGCGGTGTGAAGTCGCGAGACATCTTAGTGCGGATCCTTGTTGTAGTGGGGCAGCGAGGAGTGCCCCGTGGCTACTTGTCTGTCCAGGTGCGAGAGCTTGCGGCCAGTGTCCTTGAGGAAGAACTTGCGCTGGATAAGATGGACTGCCGCAAAGATGTTCGTAGCGACGACGGTGAGGGCGAGCAGGATGACCCCGCCATAGTGGTGAAGCAGGACAGACCTGTAAGGGATCAGGAATCTTAATTCCCCCATTAGCCAAAATCCCAGGGCCAGCAAGATCGTGCTGGTGATGATCAGTGTGTTCGCGATCATAGAAATCTCCTCGGGTCGCATCGAGGTTCCGAGACGGGGCTGTCGACAACCGTACTGCGTTTCGGGGCGCGGGCGGAAAGCGGGGTGAAAAGGAGGCCCTTCTGAGGCGCGCCGGTTGTTCCAGCGGTGCAAGTCGGTGGGAATGGATGTGGCCGCTGTGAGGAGCACGGTCTCGGCAGCAGGCCGGCGGTGGCGCGCCGAGGCTCGGACGACGCTGCCCTGCGTCCGCCCGCGATTTGTTCAGTATGGCTGCTGATGGAAAGACTCATTGGAACGCCTCGTCTTCGCGGAAGTAAGTGATGGTCATTCCCAGCGGGTTGATGGGGATCAGTTCGTTCGGGACCTGAGTCTTGAAGACGAAAACAAAATTCGCGGTGTACAGATCACGTTTCAGCTCGCTATGGTCGGCGGGCGAGTAATAGACCATATAGAAGTCCACGCGCGCGCGAAACGGTTGAGTTTGCATCTCGTCCAGCGCGACTTTTTTTACCTGCACATCGATCTCTGGTGCCGCCGTATTGGTGATGAATTTCTTGATGATGTCGTCTTTGCGGTAGGCATCGAAAATGCCGTCAGCCAGCTTGCCGTCCAGAAAATAGAGCGACTTCGAGAAATCGTCCTGAATTGTGTAGCGGTTGCGACGGTAGTAGAGAGCGCAAAACTGGGACAGGAAATACTTGGCCTCGGCATCCTGGGGTTTGTATTCCAGGTTGTGGTAGTTGATGGCTTCGGCGCGGCCCAGATCGTCGATGCGGATAACCAAGGGGCGAAAATTCTGGAAGGTACGAATCGTCTTCAAATCCAGCAGCGCGAGGCCCGCCGCGACCAGCGAGACCAGACAAAGAGCGATCTTGAGGTACGTGTTCGTTACCATCGGGTCCCCGTACTGCTCAAGGTAAAGGCGCTTAGCGTCCTGGAATGTTGCGTCCTGGTCCATCACATCACCCTTGTCAGGACCGCGGCCGGTGCTTCAAGCAGACCTGCGGACGAACCGCCGGCAGTGCCGCTGAAAATATGATTGGTAAGCGAAGGGATTTTCAGCAGCACATAGATGGCAGCGAGAAAGGTAATGAAGAGGACCGGAAACCAGCCGATGAGCTGGGCGGTTGAGAGCGTGCCGGAAGGCGGCAGGCGAAGCGCGCCGAGCATCAGGTTTCCGATGACATACACGACGGCGGCGGCGATGACCTGGTAGAAGGCATATTGGATGAAACAGCGGAACCATCCCCAAAAGAGCCACTCCATCTTGGGAACGATAAAAAACGGAACGAAGACCGGACCGACGAGCACACAAACGGCCGTGGCGATGAATCCGTAGGCGATGACCACGATCGCGATTGCCTGGGCCGTCGCGAGAAGAATGGTCACGATGACGTAGATGGCCGTTCCCAGGAAATCTCCCCAACCGGGAGAGTCCATGCGGGACTCGAAGTCGGCAACCTGCGTCACCACCGTCTGCAGTTGTGCCTGATCGATCTGAGTGGAGAGAAACTGCGCTTCGTTGGTTACCAGGTTGTGAAAGCTGGTTCCGACGCCGGGGATGGGCGTGCTGTAGTAATTGACCATGGCGAACCCAAAGCTGATGGTCAGAAGCAAGCTCGCGAAATGATCGAACTGGAAACCAGGCCTGCCACTGGCGGAGGAAAGTGCGGACTTGACTCCAAACCAGGCCACCAAGATTGTGGCGAAGGAGCGGAACAGGTTCTGGCCCATGGAATCGAAGAAGCCGAGGTTTTGGGTGAGCAAATTGTTGATCGCCTGAAAGATGTACTGCAGGAAATCGGTTTGCACTGCCGTCAGCTCCTTCGACCCCTGGGCGTCCGCTTCCGCACGCTTATTGCATGCGGAAATTCTGCAGTGAATCGGTGATGGTTCCGGTCACTTGCGCCATGTTCCCGGCGATGCTGGCCTGGCGCCCGATGTCGGTGTTGACCGAGTTGGTGCTGGCGTCGCGCTGTTGTTTAGCGAGGATGGTCTGCTGTTCCAGAAGCGAGGCCAGGAGTTTGTTTGAGTCCTGCACGGTACGGAGGGTTAGAACCCCTGCCGCATTGATCTTGTTCAGGACGGAAACTTCGCTGTTGAGATCGGAATTCCCCGAGAACGAATCCTCTTCGAGATTTCCTATCTGGGTTTCGATCCCCTGCGCGCTGCCACGGATCGCGCCGATGGTGGCCATGGCGTTCATGTTTGCGCCGTCGGCAAGTTCGATCGACGCATACTGTGACTGCACGCGCCCCAATTCCATCGGATCCATTCCCGACAGCTCGTAGGGGTCGTATTGGGAGAGAGGTGTGGTTGCCTTTAGATATCCCGTGTTGATGTTAGGAAGCACGCCGGTGTTTATGCCGTTAATCCACGAGACGGTGTTTCCGAAAGTGTTGAGCGAAGTGACATTTCTCCACTGCGAGAACAGCGCGCGGTAGCGGGCGGGCATGTTCTTGACGAACTGCGCCATCTGCAGGGCGAGGTTCAGTTGGCCAGTGATTTTCGCGTAGCTCTTCTGCAGTTCGAGAAGGTGCTGCTGGAGCTGATAGTAGCGAAGCAAGGCGTTCTGGTAATTGGTTGGATCAAAGACGATTCCGCTGCCGAGTTGCGCGGTCGCGGTTCCCACTGCTATTCCCAACGCGAGCAAGCAAATCAAAATCCGACTTTTCATGGCACATCTCTCCTTTTGGCCTTCACAGATCAGAAGGCATTTTGTGGTTCGCGTAATCGGGCAAGGCGAGGTCGCTCGAGAGATAGACTTTGACCCGGTGGCCTTCGCGAATGGTTACGGTGGGCGGGATGTTCAGGAATTTGTCGAGGATCTGCGCCGAAGACTGCGCGGTACTTTGGGCGAATCCCTGGCGCATGAGGTCCGAGCCGTTTGCGTTGAGAGCGCCAGCCGTTCCGCCTTCGGCGACGCCTCCCAGGGCACCGATCGCGAGCGACACGCCGAAGATACGCAGATAGTGGTTGTTGACCTGATCCCGCAGCCCGGTGTCGCCAATCTGGTTGAGGCCCTTGAACTGATCGAGGCCGACGGCATACCCGTCGGGCATGAGTAAGCGATGGAAGACCACGGCCAGACGAGTTTGGCCGAATGTATCGACTTTTTTCGTTTCACCGAGCAATTTTGATCCTGCCGGAATCAGCAGGTGCTGGCGGTCGTTCGAATACACGTCGGTTGAGAGCAGGCATTCGACCGGGCCGGCAAATGCCCCGTCGAGACGGTTGATGAGAACAGATTCAAGGATCGTTCCCTCAAAAAGTAGATAGGTCTTTCCTGCCGCCGCGTTCAAAGAGCCAGCCGTCGCGGCGGCAGGATTTCTTGCGTCCTCCTTTTTATCGAGGGTTAGTTCCGCAGAATCATTTCCTGGCGGTGCGGGCGTCGGCTTTCGCGGAAGATCTTTCAAGAGCTGCGTGACCGCAGCGGAGTCGGGTCCGACAGGGGTGAAGTTCTGGGCGCCAGGAGCAGTTTCGGACTCAGGCGCCGGCGCACTCGGCGGAGTTTTGCGGTAAGTCAATGCTACGTTGGAGGCAAACCGCGACACGTAGGCGCGTCTTTTTCGCTCCACTTGAATGGGGTCTTCCGCTCGCTGGTCGGGCGCACTGCCGGACGCGTTCTGCTGCTGCGCTAGTGGCGCGTCTTGCGACGCGGCTCCAAGCAAACGAGTCTGCTGGGCCAGAGCGCTTTGCGCCACCAATTGCTCGCGCTGCAACTGCTCGATGCGGTTCTGCAGCTCGTTAATTTTAGTTTCGTTGACTTCAAGTGGCGCTGCGAGCGGACTCGCGGGCGAGGCAAGCTTCGCTGGAGTCGCGGGTTTCTTGCCTCCGGTCAGCCACATGATCGCAACCATCAGGAACGCTAGTCCGATGAGCAACCAGGACTGCACATTCTTCGGCAGAAGACCCTGGGGCTGGGGAGCTTTTTCCTGTACTTCAACCGGCTGGCTCATCGTTCATCCCTCAGTTCGCGGACGGGTGCCGCGTAAACGGAAGTTTTTTCTCACCGATCGCAAGGTAGCCCGAGTCGACGACTTTCGGCGCGATGTACACGCCGTTCTCAAACTGGAACGAGAGCAAGTTCGGTTTGCCATCCTTGAATTCATACAAAGCGGGTTTTTCGCGCGCGGCGCACCGGATGTATGTGAAGGAATCGTCATGGTAGATGGCGGAAACCAGAAACGGCTCGCGAGCGGATTTCGGGTCGAGCCGATAATCGAATTCAAGTTTCGTCGCGTAACTGGAGCGAAAGCGGTTCACCTGTTCGGTGACGGCATCCTGTGCAGCGCGGATCTGCTCGGCCACATGCGAGCGCAGGGTGTCGAGTTCCTTCTTGTAGGCCTCGGCCTCACCGGCGCTGACGTAGCCACGCAGGCCGGTGTTCGCCGCGATACCCGAGCCTTCCTTTGGCTCGACGAAGATTTTGAGATCGGGTTCCGTGTTCGGCTGGTTGCTGATCTCGGTCAGCAGGAAGGAATAGACATGGCCACTCGCAGTAATCAGATTCAGATTGCTGCGAATGCCCGTCTGAGCGGGATGCACGTAGCAGAGATTGTGGGCGCCGTTGATGACCCAGAATTCCTTGTCGCCCGTCGTGAAATCGAGAATCTCTTCGTCCTCGGGCAGGACGATGAGCGTTGAAAAGCGGAGCTTGGCGCGTACGGGAATAATGTCTTCCTTCGCATACTTGACGACCCGCGCTGTCGCCTCGGTTGCGGCGGCGATAGAGTACGGGATCGCAACAGCACCCAAGATCACGATTGCCGCGGTGCGAAGGAACCACGAGTACCATTCACTGTGAACACGATGTTTCATCGTCTGCTCCTTTGGGAATGCGGTGTTTTCGAGACAGTTCCATCGTGTTTGCTTGAGACTGCGATGATCGATGCGGCAAAAAGCAGGGCTGCGGTGAAGCTCTCCGCCAACACACGCATCCGCGGGTGTAACAGCTCGAGCTTGGCTGCCCAGCAAAGCAGGCGGAGGGCAAGAATCAAGGCTGTCCTCCTGCGAGCACTTCGAGACCTTTTTCAAAGCCGTGGGTCTCGAAAGCTTCGCGCCGCTTCTGGTTGTCATAG
>Ga0182024_10017056_pt1 | contig 13688 bp, 10 predicted proteins | sample P32metaG_FD_120480 | JGI IMG/M metagenome (GOLD analysis project Ga0182024, IMG submission 120480) | Permafrost microbial communities from Stordalen Mire, Sweden - P3-2 metaG (Illumina Assembly) | ecosystem: Environmental > Terrestrial > Soil > Wetlands > Permafrost | place: Sweden: Stordalen... | reverse complement strand
CTACGCGCCACGTGCGATCAACCACATGCCCAGCGAGATCGAGATCAGCAGCGACCGTGGCAGCAAACTGCGTGGGCGTAAACTTTCGGCTGCGCATCGACGTGCAATCAAACTTGGCATCCAGAAAGCGAAGGCACGGAAGGCGGGAGGGAAGTAAGATTGGACGAAACGGTTCGAGAAGGTCTCAATGCCATTCGAACTGCGGCTGTTGAATGGGATGAAGGCGGAATATGCGGCGCATCAAAGGTACCTCGATACGCCTCGCTGGCTAGCCTCGGGAATTAAGTTCATTGGTGATTGTGCTTGTTTCTTCGTAAATGTCGTTTTCATTTCCCTCGACGCTGGTCATCGCCCTGATTTCGTTCTGACTTCACTTGCTTCACGATTGCCTGCTCGACTTCCTTGACATCGACGCTGAAATGAGCCGCGATTGCGGCCAGCGTCCAGCCAGAATCGAGCATCGTCACCATCGTCTCGGCTTGGTCCCTCGCTATCATCAGTCCGCCTTGAACAGTTTAACGGTGCGCTGCGTCGACAGTTCGCTCGACGCCTTTCAGCAGACTCCAACTTCTCACCCCAGTGTCTTGTTGTTCAGCCCTTTTTGTTATTCCTTTAGAAACAAAAGTCAGGAAGTACTATCGCCGCCACTCACAGGCACAGCGGAAAATGGTGAAAAGTCGGCCCCTTCCACGGTGCTTTCCATAATTTAGTGGCAGCGGAGGCGAGTATGGCGCTCACAAAATGCCCGGAATGCGACAGAGAGGTTTCGAGTTTGGCGGACAAGTGCATTCATTGCGGTTATCCACTCTGTGCTAATACCGCTCCGACAGAACCATCCTCGGCTCAAACTGGGGAAATGACCAACAAGAAATACAAGCTGGGGTGGCACGGTAGCATGAAAACCTTCTACGCAACTCTGGCGGCTATCCTCACTGCGGCTATCATCATCTTTGGAGCCATGTGGGGCAACGCCTACTATGAAACGGCACGGAAAAAAACCGAACACAATGCCTATTTGAACTATATTTTTTGCGATACGAGGCTAGCATCTCTTCCCCCTTCTCTTCTTTCTCTTGATAAGGAACGTAAGTGGCTCGACCAACATTCCTATGCTTCTTATGAGATGTCGGACTCGGAATTGAAGGCGTGTAAACAAGTGGCTGGACAGCATGAATAGGCACAGCATGAAAACCTTCTACGCAACTCTGGCGGCTATCCTCGTCGCGGCTGTCATCATCTACGGAGCCGTGCGGGGCAAAGCCTACTATGACGGGGCAAGGGAAGAAGCCGAGCGCCGTGCCGTCGAGGCCGAAAGCCATGCCACGAGCAACCGCAACATGTGCTATGTCGAATTTGCGACGTACGAGACTACGGACATCGAAGACATATACAAGTGGCTCGACCAGCACTCATACTCTTCTGCTTGGGACAAAGAACGCAAGACCAAGGGCTACAACAACGGTCCAATAGAGAAGTCCCTGATGTCGGATTCGGAATTGAAAACATGTGAACAGGCGATAGCCGTAGCCACAGAAGCAAATAACAAAGCGATAACAAGGGAACTAAACACGACATCCACGATGCACGCCACCGTTACGGACGGCAACATCAACTCTGTGTACGGCGTCGTTACCAACGATAAGACAGGGGCAGTATCCGGCGCACCGTTAATAGCCGTTAACGACAAAACCAAAGCTGAATACAGCACTACGACAAATGAAAAGGGTGAATGGCGCTTCGACAATTTACCGGCCGGAACCTACACCGTAATCACACTGAGAGCAAGCAATGAATAGGAAAGAAGACTTTCGCCAAAGCCGCAATCTATTGGGAATGTTCGATGAACTCGTCGCACACGCAGCCGCTCCGAAGCCGGAGAAGCACCTGACCGAAGATGAAGAAAAAATGAACGCCGCCGTTCGCGCCTTTCTAGTAGCCGAGCAACATTTTCAAAGGATGGATGCCCACCCTTTGAAAGTGAGCAAGAAGGAAGTCAACTTTCGGTGGTGGACGGCGTTGGAAGACATGTCCGCCGCCGATAAAGCTCTCTGGCACCTTTTTTGCGGGCCGGACAAGTCGCCCCGCAGCAACGCGGAGTATGCCAAGTTCAGGCTGAGGCTCGTGACTGGCGTGCCTAACCGCTCGGATGCGTGATCGGAATTCCAGAATATTACAAAGGTGATGCAAGACGAGGCGCTGAGGTGAGCATGAGAATCTCCAAGAGCAAGTTCTGCGCAGGCGTGCAATGTTTGAAGCGTTTGTATCTGCTCGTCCACGAACCAGAAATCGCGGCTGAGCCGGACGGTACCGCAGACGCGATCATCGAGCAGGGGCGCGAAGTCGGCTTGCTCGCACGCAAACTGTTCCCCGGTGGAATCGAGGTTTGCTCTACGGGACTCGATCAGGCGATTCGCACGACAAGGGAGCTAGTAGCGAATCACGAAGTTCCTGCGATCTTTGAAGGAGTCTTCGAACACGATGGAGTCCTCGTCCGGGTAGATGTCTTGCAACGTCGCAAAGACGAGCGTTGGCGATTGATCGAAGTTAAATCCACAACCGACGTTAAGGATCATCATCTCGAAGACGTTGCGATACAGCACCGGGTGGTGAGCCGCTCGGGAGTTGATCTCGCGGCATCTTGCTTGGCGCATGTGAGTCGAGATTACGTGTATGAGGGCGTCACTATCGACGCAAGCCGCTTCTTCAGGATTCGGAATCTGACCCGGCAAGTTGAGAAATTGCAACCCGAGCTTACCGTTCAACTTCGATCAGAGTTTCGTATCCTCACGATGTCTGAAGCTCCCCAAATTCCTGCTGGACGGCAGTGCACCGATCCGTTTACCTGCGAGTTCTACGACAATTGCAATGCTCCGATTCCCGACGATCATATTTCTCGTCTCCCCAGAATTCACGCCAGTACTGTTTCAAAGCTTTTCGCTCTCGGCGTCGAATCGATTCACGATATTCCCGAGACCTACGATCTTACGGAGAGGCTCCGCCGTGCGTGTACAAGCGTGCAGACGGGACAGGCATGGTATAGCCCTGACCTTAGAGATCAGTTGAGCAAGCTGACGTACCCGCTCTACTTCGCGGATTTTGAAACCGTTAATCCGGCGATTCCTCGGTTTGCAGGAATGCGACCCTACGATCAGATTCCTTTCCAGTGGAGCCTACATGTACAGCGAGAGCTGGGCGCTGCGCTGCAACATTTCGAATTCTTAGCCAACGATACGAGCGATCCTCGCCGAGCATTCATCTCGACGTTGAGCGATGCGCTGGGTGATTCCGGCAGCATCGTCGTGTATAGCCAGCAGTTTGAATCGCAACGGCTTTCCGAACTCGTCGCGTCGGTACCGGAATTTGCAGGGCGTATCAACAAGATTCAGCGTCGACTCTGGGACTTGCTGCCTGTCGTTCGCAATCACGTGTATCATCCAGCGTTCGCCGGATCGTTCTCACTGAAATCAGTGCTGCCTGCACTGGTCCCCAGCATGACCTACGACGGCATGACCGTCGCTGACGGGCAGGCTGCCGGATTGGCTTGGGAGTCTCTTGTGCACGGGGGATTGGATCGAGACGAGCACAACAGGGTTCGGAAGGCGCTACTGGCGTATTGCGGCCAAGACACGCTGGCAATGGTACGGCTCGTGGAAGGACTTCACCATGTCTCACAGTGATGCAGGAAACAATACACGTAAGCATGCCGTTCAATAATTTCGAGCAAAATCAATGGCAACTTTGGTGACGTGACCACAACTCTGGTGGTGGGTCGGCATCCACCAGCGCCGACACAAGATAGGTTTGTACGGAAATCGGCCGAATTTCGGCTCGCAGCGATCAACAGAATCGAGCGCCTGCCTCACCATCACGTATCCGTCATAAGTTCCAAGGTATTGATCTTGCCAACCGTCGTCACTAGGGGATACTCGAAAACCCAGCCCTTGGAGCGACCAACAGAAGCTGTCATTGTTCATGATGAATATGTCGTAGGAATCTGATCTGGGATTAAGATAGTTCCATCCCAACAGCCAATATGGGTATCTGATTCGCTTTTCCTCGTGGAAACGAACAAAGTATTCGGCGACGGACTCGATCACAGAAGCCGGATCAATACTCTCCAATCTGGAGTATATTTCGTGGCCATGCTTCTTGGGGTGCGTCAGGTCATCTCGGGCACCGTGAAACTCGGCGATCAGATTGAGAGTTTCGCCGTTGATGCTGATTGCCTTTCCAACCAGTTCGACGGGCCACTTCTTAAGCTTATCCTTGATTGTTGGTTTCCTAAGGGCATCGATAATGACTTCTTCGCGTTTCCCCTTCATGTGCGAACGCATCTGGTCATTAAGAAATGCCTCAAGGGCGACGATCCCGAAATAGAGCGCACTAGTTAAATGTTGGGACCTCTCCATTCCGGTTCTGACCTCTTTCGCGGTGGTTGCTTCACGGACCATGAAGGAGAAGTTCAACCATGTAGGATCGGCTACCCAATTCATTTTCTGAGCCTCATCATCAATTCTATCCCCTCAACAGCGACTCTGGCGACAAATGTAAAGATCAACATCGTGGTTCTTCTCAGTAGATTCTTTCCCGCGTTGATTTCTTGATTCTTTGGGTTCGACCGAATCGCAATCGCGGACCCGTGTATAGTGCGCTATTGGAATCCATCGGTAAAACGGGACAGTGGGAAAAGTGGTCCTACGGAGAGAGCCCGATGGTGCTCAAAGTGGTGCCGTCAAACCGTTAGGATCAACCCAAACATTACGGATTATGTCGATAGGTAAGGTCCGCTAACCACCCAACTTCCGACTGCCAGCACACTACGTTTAGTGTCATATTACTAACGCTTTACTTTGTTATAGTTAGAACATTGCTCCCCCATCAATGATCATTGGCAATAGGACTGAGAGTCTGGACGAATGTCGTAATCCGCGTACAGGATTCCACGAGTGCTTATAGACCAGTTGAAACCAAATATTACCGTGCGAGGCCCGATCTTCCCTGAACCCGTGCAGGTCATCGTCGCCATTCCGATGGGCACGTCCGTCAAGCTGATCGGCAAAGGGCTAAACACCAATCAGGTTCACGAGCTAATTCTGAATGCGGAACAACTTGCCCAACTAGACTCCAGTCCTGAAAAAGAACCGTTTGACGGCGATCCTGTGCGGTTTCGATTGGGCGTTGAAGCCTATCGGCTGGGCCTCGCCTACGAATATGATCCCTATTTCGCACTCTCCATTGCTAGAGTGGACCCTCTTCCGCACCAGCTAGAGGCTGTCTACGACTATTTCCTCACGATGCCCAGAATTCGCTTTCTCCTCGCCGATGATCCCGGCGCCGGAAAGACCATCATGGCCGGGCTTCTCCTAAAAGAGTTGAAAATCCGGGGTCTGGTAAAACGCACACTCATCATCACACCCGCTAGCCTCTCATTTCAGTGGCAGCGCGAAATGAAGGAAAAATTCCGAGAACAATTTGAGGTTATTCGGAGTGATGTGCTTCGTGCTAATTACGGTATGAATCCGTGGCAGGAACGGAATCAAGTCGTCACCTCAATCTCTTGGGTTTCCAGAGTAGAGGATGCCAAGGATAGCCTTCTCCGAAGCCGATGGGACCTCATCATCGTTGACGAAGCTCATAAGATGGCGGCATACAGCGCCGACAAGAAGACTCTCGCTTATCGGCTCGGAGAATCGCTATCCGGCATGACAGACCATTTTTTATTGATGACAGCGACCCCGCACAAGGGCGATCCCGAAAACTTCTGTCTCTTTCTCGAACTGTTGGATCGTGACGTGTATGGCAACGTCAAGAGCCTCGAAGAGGCTATGCGGCGAAACTACGCTCCATTTTATCTCCGGCGCACAAAAGAGGCGCTCGTCTCGTTCCCAAACCCCGAGACAGGGGAGGTCAAGAAGCTTTTCACGGAACGATTTGTCCACACTGCATCCTTCGATCTGGATGGCGAGGAGTACGACTTTTACGACGCTCTCACTAGGTATGTCGAAGACCAGTCAATCAAAGCTGCACAGGACGATTCTCCGCGCAGTCGGGCTCTAAGCTTCACGATGGCCATGCTCCAAAGACGGTTTGCTTCCAGTGTTTACGCTGTTCGTCGAAGCCTTGATCGCATGCGCGACAAACGGAAAAAAATTCTGGAAGACCCCCGCGAATATCTGCGGAAGCAGATGGAAATTCCTGAAGATTTGGACGACCTGCCCGAAGAGGAGCGCGAAGAATACATTGAGGAGATTGAAAACGCTGCGATCAGTTTTGATCCAACCCTGCTTAAAGACGAGATTCTCCAGATCGGTAGATTGATCGATCAGGCTCGGGCACTGGAACATCGTGAAGTTGAGTCGAAGCTGGTGAAGCTCAAAAAGGTCCTCGCTGAACAGGAAATCTTCTCTAATCCGAACATGAAGCTGCTCATCTTCACTGAGCACAAGGATACGCTGGACTATCTCGCCGGAGACGGGCAGGACGGACGCCCTTTAGGCAGGCTGAGGGAGTGGGGACTAAAGACAACTCAAATCCACGGCGGAATGAAAATCGGCGACCGCGATATGCCGGGCACACGAATCTATTCGGAGCGCGAATTCAGAGAAGAAGCACAGATTTTGGTTGCCACAGAAGCCGCAGGCGAAGGAATTAACTTGCAGTTCTGCTGGCTGATGATCAACTACGACATTCCTTGGAACCCAGTACGGCTTGAGCAACGCATGGGTCGCATTCATCGTTACGGTCAGGAACATAATTGCCTGATTTTTAATTTCGTTGCTCTTAATACACGGGAAGGCAGAGTCCTTCAAAAGCTGTACGAGCGGCTTAGTGAAATTCGAAAGGCGTTAGGCACTGACCATGTGTTCGACGTAATCGGCGAGGTTTTTCCATCAAACTTGTTGGAGAAACTCTTCCGCGAAATGTATGCGAAGAGAACTGATCTACCCAATATCGAAGCCCGAATCGTCCGCGAGGTCGACGCCGAGCGGTTTCGGAAGATCACCAACTCGACGTTAGAGGGTCTGGCGAAGCGGGAGTTGAATCTCGGAGCAATTGTCGGAAAGTCGGCGGAAGCGCGAGAGCGCCGTCTGATCCCGGAGGTCATCGAAGATTTCTTTACGGCGGCTGCGCCGATTTCTGGTGTTACTCCGCGGCCTGTCGCAAAGGACAGCCACGTTTATCGGGTTGGCAAAATTCCTCGAACGCTCCAACCGATTGGAGAGCGCCTCGAAGGAAGATTTGGCAAGTTGGGGCGCGAGTATCAGAAGGTTGTATTCGATAAACAGTTGCTCCCCCAAGATGCGACTCTGGAATGGGTCACGCCCGGACATCCTTTATTTGAGACCGTCAGGGAGGACGTTTCAGAGCGAGTGACCGATGACCTACGTAGGGGAACTGTCTTTTATGACATGCACACGGCGTTGCCCTACCGACTAGATGTGTTCGCCGCATCGATAAAAGATGGCAGGGCCAATTGCCTCCACCGTCGTTTGTTTGTGGTCGATGCTCAAGCGGGCGGAAGCCTGACAATAAAACAGCCAACGATTGTGCTGGACGTATCGCCTGCTCCAAAGGGGACGCCTGTTCCCGACGACGGTAATCTTCCTGATCGTGCCAGTGTTGAGGGTGCGCTAATCGAAAACGCGTTGAAGCCCTTTTTAGATGAGGTCGCTGCACAACGTGCGAAAGAAGTGGACACCATCTCTCGTCACATGGAGATTTCGCTCGGGGAATTGATCCACCGTCAGAATCTCCAACTTGCGGAACTTGTTGGCCGTCAGCAGTCAGGCGTCACCGTGCCGGGCTTGGACGGCAACATCGCTCTGTCAGAATCCCACCTCGATGAATTGAATAATCGACTTGAAAATCGTCGCGCAGAGTTGAGGAACGAGAAGCAATGCACCATTGGAGACATCTTGCATCTCGGTCGTGCTTGGGTTTTGCCCCATCCCGAGCGCAATTCGCCCGGCTTCGCCTTCATGGTACGCGATGAGGAAATCGAGAGAATAGCGATAGAGGCAGCAAAGAAATTCGAAACTGACCGAGGCTGGGAAGTTGAGAGCGTCGAGTCCGAAAACCGAGGATTCGATTTGATCTCACGCAAGCCGCATCCGCACGATCCAAAGACGTTCACCGATGTCCGATTTATTGAGGTCAAAGGCAGAGTCTCTGTCGGAGAGATTGCCCTCAGTGCGAACGAATACAAAACGGCAGAGCGGCTGAAACAGGACTACTGGTTATACGCGGTCTTTAATTGCGGCTCGAACTCTGAGCTGCATCCCGTTCGGGACCCGGCGAGGCTGGGCTGGCAACCCATAGTCAAAATCGAGCATTACCAGATAAGTCCCTCAAATATTCTGGCCGGAGAATCCATTTGAAGGGCCAGCCAAAAAGATTGATTGAAGTCGATCTTCCTATTAAACGAATCTCTGCACATTCCCGTCGCGAAAAGAGCATTCGGCATGGGCATATTTCGACCTTGCACATCTGGTGGGCCAGACGCCCGCTTGCGGCTTGTCGAGCCGTACTCTGCGCGTCTCTTTGGCCTGACCCGGCAGATTCCAATTGTCCTTCGCGATTCCGAGATGTCGCAAGACAATGGATGAAGAAGTGGTCAAATAATTACCTAAACCTCTTGGGTAGCGAGAGCTATGACCGATTTATAGAGTTCCACAATGATCCCAATAAGCTAGAGAGCAATGAAGAGCTGCGACACGCATTACTAGATTTCATCGCTGATTTTGCAGATTGGGATAACTCAACATCAGAAGAATACCTCGAAACCAGTCGTGCTCTGACTCAAGCGGCACACGAATCACTTGGGGGTGCGCCGCAAAGCAAGCCGTTGGTTGTTGATCCATTTACTGGCGGTGGATCGATCCCGTTAGAAGCTTTGCGCGTCGGAGCCGATGCCTACGCGAGCGACCTCAATCCTATCCCCGTGTTACTCAATAAGGTGATTCTGGAATATATCCCGAAGCATGGTCAGGACCTTGCCGATCAGGTGCGAAAATGGGCTGACTGGATGAATAATGAGCTAAGAAATGAGTTAAGCCAGTTCTATCCAGAAGATACGGACGGAGCAACACCTATCGCGTATATTTGGGCGCGAACAATAATTTCTGAAGCACCCGGTGGGTCAAAAACCGCCGTGGAAGTGCCGCTCCTTAGTTCGATGTGGCTCGCAAACAAGTCAGAAAGGCGTCAAGCATTCCGCTGGGTTCGAGATAAGCATGGGACTGTAAAAACGAACATTGTCGAGAAGACATATGCTGACGGCCGCTCACTAAGAATTGCAGTACCAGTCCTAGAAATTTTCTCGCCATCCTCCGCTGAACAGATCGAGCCCGGCACTTCTCGGGGAGGGGCAGCGACCTGTCCCGTGACTGGGTTCACTACATCAGTGGAGAGTGTGCGAAGACAGCTTGATGGACGCTCAGGAGGAGCTTCGGACGCTCGTCTACTCGCTGTGGTTACAACAAACCCTACAATCGCCGGCCGCCATTACCGTAGCCCATGTGAGAAAGATATTGAAGCGGTTCGTGGTGCTTCCGACGAATTCAGAGCACAGACGCTAGCCCATAAAGGTTCTGAAGCGTTCGTTCCAAATGGCCAACTTAATCATCTTCGGGGCTTCTTTAACGTTGTACTTTATGGCATGAAACGATGGGGAGACTTGTTTGCTCCCCGACAGGCGTTGGCCATGGTTACCCTCGCTAGACTTGTAAGAGACCTGCGGATCAAGCTGATCGAAGTTTATGGAGTGGAATTCGCGAGTGCGATACAAACTTGTTTGGCGATCGGTGTAGATCGACAGGCAGACTCACTCTCTTCCCTAACTAGGTGGCAACCGTCGCGTGAAACGGGAAGCAACACCTTTGGAAGACAGGCGCTACCAATGGTGTGGGACTATGTGGAACCAGTACCTATTTCACACTCTGCGGGTAGTTTCGGTAACGCCGTGGATTGGATTATTTCTGTTATTGAAGGAAATCTTTGCGTTCAAGGAAATGGACAGTCGGAAATGGCCTCTGCTACGAAGCATCCGCTACCCGACGACATTGCGGACGCCATATTCACCGATCCGCCTTACTATTCAGCCATTCCTTACGCTGATTTGTCGGATTTCTTCTACTCATGGCTCCGGAAAAGCCTTCAAGAAGCACACCAATCGCTATTCGCGAGCGATCTCAGCCCAAAAGAGGACGAGTGCGTGTCACTCTCGCATCGGGCAGCAATGTACAGGCACAAGAATAGTGCTTGGTTCGAGGAGATGATGACTCGCGCTTGCGCCGAAGCTCGAAGAATCGACAAGCCAACCGGGATTGGCGTCTTTGTCTTCGCGAACAAAGAAACGTCGGGATGGGAAGCGATGCTCGGCGCTTTGGTTAGCTCGGGATGGATTGTAACCGCATCGTGGCCCATCGACACGGAAATGGGGTCACGCCTCCGAGCACGCAACTCTGCAACCTTGGCTTCCTCAGTCCATTTAGTTTGTCGTCCACGCAAGGCAGAAAAAGAGTCTTCTGAAGACGAAACAGTTGGCGACTGGCGTGAGGTATTGCAGGAACTGCCCCGTCGCATCCACGAGTGGATGCCACGATTGGCAAACGAAGGTGTCGTTGGGGCTGATGCCATATTTGCCTGTCTGGGACCCGCGTTGGAAGTCTTTTCGAAATACTCGCGAGTAGAAAAGGCCAATGGAGAAGCGGTAACCCTCAAGGAATATCTAGTTTTCGTGTGGGCTGCCGTTGCTAAGGAAGCTCTCGCAATGGTATTCAAAGGTGCCGATGCTAGCGGCTTCGAAGAAGATGCGAGACTCACAGCGATTTGGTTATGGACGCTCTTTGCGGGGCAATCTCGCGACAACGGATTCGAAGATAACCCGGATGGAGATGAAGAAGCGGAGGAAACTGGCAGCAAACAGAAGGGCTACGTTCTCGAATACGATGCCGCCAGAAAGATAGCTCAAGGGTTAGGTGCTCATCTTGAGTCACTGCCCTCCTTGGTTGAGATTAAAGGCGAGACAGCTACCCTGCTTTCCGTCGCCGAACGTACTCGAAGGCTCTTCAGCAAAGATGAATCAGAATCCCCCATAAAAATACGAAAAAAGAAAAAGCCCCAACTTCAATTAGGTTTTATCGCGGAACTGGAACAGGCAGAAGAGATTGGGAGTTGGGGAAGTAAAGGGGCTCCAAGTCGAGGCGCAACCGTTCTCGACCGGGTACACCAATCCATGATCCTGTTTGCCGCTGGCAGAGGCGAGGCTCTTCGTCGGTTCTTGGTGGATGAAAGTGTTGGCAGAGACGAAAGGTTCTGGCGTCTGGCGCAAGTCTTGTCCTTCCTATATCCAAAAACGAGCGATGAGAAACGTTGGATTGACGGCGTATTGGCTCGGAAGAAGGGACTTGGTTTCTGATACCTGAAAACCTCGCTCCGCTTTGGTACGAAAAATTCATGGAGACCGTGCAGTGCCATGAATCTTCCGCAGCCTTAAGACAGGCGTCGATTCAGGGACAGCTCGGGAAATGGACAAAGGCGTTGACTGCGGTTGTGTGCTCAACCTGTGAGGCGATGGGCTGGAAAGCAGCAGCCAAAGGAAACCGCTCCCATCTATTGCCAGTTTCAGGGGAAGAGTATTTAGCCCTCGATGTTGTCGCATTCGAACCCGCTGGCGATCGCCGCTGGCGTTTTCCCGTGGCTGTTATAGAACTAGAGAATAGCCGAACTGATGACAGGGTGGCTTACTCACTTTGGAAGGTATTGTGTACTCGCGCTGATCTCCGAATTGCCTTTTGCTACCGCAGAGATTCGACCGAAGGCACCGCACTCGTTAGGCACCTATCTGAGCAGGTGACCACCGCGATGGGCATACGAGAGAGAACGCAGATTGGTGGGGAGACCATGCTGATCGTCGGATCGAGGAACGAATCCGCCACGTTCCCATACGGGTTTTTTAAGCAATGGCGCTTCGACACAAATTTGGGGCGCTTCGGCCGCGCCTGATCCGGAGAAATTCAAATATGGCACTCAAACCTTGGTACAAGGTCGTTACCCCACGCGAAGACCTCAGAGACGGTCGTCCCCTTGATGCTTCAGAATTCGCGGTTCATCTCGACCACGTTCGTGACAATCGCGCACCCGCTGATTATCAGGAACCGCAACGGTTCTTTGACCGCACGTTCCTCACCAAGAATCTAATCGAACTCGCTTCAACCGCAATCCGGAGGCTCTCCGGTATCAAAGTTGAGACCTCGGCTGTCTTCAATCTCACGACCCAGTTTGGCGGTGGTAAAACTCACGCGCTGACCCTGCTGTACCACTTGGCGAAGGGAGGTCCAAAGGCATCGAGCTGGAAGGGCGTGCCGAGCATACTGGACGCTGCTGGCGTCAAGTTGGCACCTGAATCTGCCATTGCGATATTCGTTGGGACAGAATTTGACTCCCTGACCGGGCGCGGCGGCAAGGACGGCACGCCTCTCCGTAAGACACCGTGGGGCGAGATAGCATTCCAGATCGGGGGCAAGGATGCATTCGCAGTAGTTGCGAAACACGATGAACAGCAGACCGCGCCTTCCAGCGAAGTGATCCGAGCGTTCCTGCCTAAAGACAAATCCGTTCTCATCCTGATGGATGAGTTGCTGAATTACATGGGAAGAAATCGAAAGTCGGGCCTGACGGGCCAGTTGTATTCCTTTGTTCAAAATCTTTCAGAAGAGGCTCGTGCCCAAGATCGTGTTGTACTCGCTGTTTCGTTGCCCTCGATGCTCGATGAGATGACCCCTGAAGATGAAAGCGATTTTGACCGCTTTCAGAAACTCTTAGATCGGTTGGGGAAGGCGATGATCATGTCGGCTGAGACCGAAACATCCGAGATCATACGTCGTCGTCTATTTGAATGGGGTGGACTTCCCGAAGATGGAAGGAAAGCTGCGGAAGAGTACGGGGAATTTGTCCTTAATAACCGCGCCCAGTTCCCAAGCTGGTTCCCGGCAGACAATGCAAAGGATGCATTTGCCGCGAGCTACCCGTTCCATCCCACGTTGCTTTCGGTATTCGAGCGCAAATGGCAAGCGTTACCCCGATTTCAGCAGACTCGGGGCATCTTGAGGCTGCTCGCACTCTGGGTGTCCCATGCATATCAGGCGGGGTTCAAGGGGGCGCACAAAGACGCACTGATCGGAATGGGCACCGCGCCTCTTGATGACCCGATGTTTCGATCCGCCGCATTCGAGCAATTAGGTGGTGCAAAGCTGGAGGGCGCTGTCACGACAGACATCTGCGGCAAGAAGGACTCGCACGCCCTGCGTTTGGACAAAGAGGCGGTTGACACAATCAAAAAAGCCCGGCTGCATCAAAAAGTCGCGACGACCATCTTCTTTGAATCGAACGGAGGACAATCCAAGACTGAAGCTACTCTTCCCGAAATTAGATTGGCCGTCGCGGAGCCCGAAATCGAAATTGGGAATATCGAGACTGCTCTCGAAACACTTTCGACGACTTGTTATTTCCTTTCGTCGGAAAAGAATCGCTATCGTTTCAGTCTATCTCCGAATTTGAACAAACTTCTCGCGGACAGACGGGCCAGTGTTCAGCCAAAGAAAATTGAGGAGAGGCTGCGTGCAGAAGTTCAAAGAGTGTTCGCTGTTGGCGGCGGAGTAGAGAGAGTTTTTTTTCCAGAAAAGAGT
>Ga0182024_10017055_pt1 | contig 13688 bp, 11 predicted proteins | sample P32metaG_FD_120480 | JGI IMG/M metagenome (GOLD analysis project Ga0182024, IMG submission 120480) | Permafrost microbial communities from Stordalen Mire, Sweden - P3-2 metaG (Illumina Assembly) | ecosystem: Environmental > Terrestrial > Soil > Wetlands > Permafrost | place: Sweden: Stordalen... | reverse complement strand
TGGTTGCGCTCGACGCCGTCGCCGTTGTAGAGCGCGATGGCGTATTCGACCGCCGCGTCGGTGTCGTCGGCGAGCGCGGCGAGGCCGAACAGCCGCACCGCCTCGTGCATGTCGTTGGGCACGCCGCGGCCGGATTTGTACAGCGTGCCGAGCGCATATTGCGCTTCCGGGTTGCCGGCATCGGCGGCGATGCGCAAGAGTTCGGCGGCGCGGCCGAAATCCTGCGGGAACAGCTGGCCCTCCATGTAGAGCAGCGCCAGATCGTAGGCCGCGAGCGGCTGGCCGAGCTTGGCGGCGGCGGCGAGCCACTTGGCACTGGCTTCGCGATCGCGCGGCCCGGCGCGGCCGGCGAGGCTGAACATGGCGAGCGCGAACATCGCCTCGCGGTCGCCGCGGTCGGCGGCGAGCTTGTACCATTCGGCCGCCTTCTTATCGTCCTTCGGAACGCCAAGCCCGCTGGCGTAAAGCTCGCCGAGGAGCGTCATCGCCTTCGGGTCGGCGTTGGCGTCGACGCGCTGGGTGGCGAAGCCGAGCGCGGTGAGATAATGGCCGCGCTGAAAGGCGCCGAAGGCGAGGTCGGGCTGAGCGCCGCCAGTGGCCGGCGGCACGGCGGTTTTCGACGCCGGCGCTTTTTCCGCTTCGGGGGCGGTTTTGCCGGCCGGATGTGGCGGCGGCGGTTTCAGTTTGACGTCAGGCCACTTCGGCGCGGCGGCCGGCGCCGGGCCTTGCGCGGCGGCCGTAAGCGGCAGCGCGACGGCGGCAACGGCAGCCAGCGCCGCCAGAGCCAGCATCCGCATCAGCAAAACGACCGGCGGACGCACGGCTACGCGGCCGGCTCGGCCAGCGCCTGGCTCGCGGCAGCCACCGCGGCGGCGGCTCCTTGCGGGTGCGTCCATATCCAATCACCCAGGGCGACGAAATCGGCGCCGGCCCGCGCCAGCGGCCGGACCTCGTCGGCGTTGGCGGCGTAGCCGATGCAGGGCACTTCGACGATGTCCGCCCACCACTGTAGCCGTTCCTCCACCGCGTCGAACGGCGGCCGGTTGCCGCGGCGGTCGGGGTCACCGAACATCACATAGTCGGCGCCGGATTCGGCGGCCAGCATGGCATCATGACGGCTGTGCAGGCCGCCGGCGCCGGCAATGCGCTCGGGCTTGAGCGTCGCCAGCGCGGCGACGAAGGCGTCGATGCCGAAAACATGCGCGCCGTCGGCGCCGGCGCGGCCGACGCTGTCGACGCGGCCGTCGAGCAGGAGCGCAATGTCGCGGCGCTGCACCGCGGCGGCGATCGCCTTGGCGCGGTTCGTCACCGCGCGCTCGTCGGCATCGGCGAGACGGAGCAGCACGGCGGCGACATCGCCGGCGGCAAGCGCGGAGTCGAGAGGGCCGAGCAAAGCCGCGGCATCGTCAACGGGCGGGGTGACCAGATAGAGGCGGGGCGGAGTGCGCTGAGTCATATCCGTCACCCTGAGGTGCGAGCGAAGCGAGCCTCGAAGGGCGACAGCCACGGCGTCTCGGCTAGCATCCTTCGAGGCCCGCGCTGCGCGCGGGCATCTCAGGATGACGGCTTTGGCTTTCCGGCTCGACGTCTTGCATACAGCTTTATCTCGGTCCAATCACCTCTGATCAAGGCCTCCTTCTTTGCACAGGGGAGGGTCACATCACGCCGCTTTCCGTTCGAGGTCGGCTTGCCATTCGCCGAGCGTGGCGAGGCCGTTCATCATGGCGCGGTGGCCGAAGGCGCGCTGCGCCGCGGCGACGTTCTCCGACTTGCCCGACCAGGCCTGCTGCGGCGCCGCCTGCAGCGCGCGGCCGTACGAAAAGGTGACGCGCCACGGCAGCGTCCCCATCTTGTTGATGGCGTCGAGGTGGGCGGTGGCATCCTCGTCGGACTGGCCACCGGACAAAAACGCGATGCCGGGCACCGCGGCCGGCACGCAGGCCTTGAGAACGCGCAGCGTCTTCTCGGCGACTTCGGCGACCGAGGCGCGCTGGCCCGACTTCTTGCCGGGCACCGCCATGTTGGGCTTGAGCACCATGCCCTCCAGCGCGACGCGGGCGTAATAGAGCTGCTCGAACACCGTCTTGAGCGTCCACTCGGTGATCTTGCAGCAGCGGTCGATATCGTGGTCGCCGTCCATCAGCACTTCCGGTTCGACGATCGGCACGATGTCTTCGTCCTGGCACAGCGCGGCGTAGCGGGCGAGCGCGTGAGCGTTGGCACTGATGCACTCGTAACTCGGGATGCCCGGACCGATATCGATGACGGCGCGCCACTTGGCGAACTTGGCGCCCAATCCCCGATATTCGATGAGCCGCTGGCGCAGGCCGTCGAGGCCTTCGGTGACGACCTCGCCCGGGCAGTTCGGCAGCGGCTGGGTGCCCTTGTCGACCTTGATGCCCGGCAGCACGCCGGCCTTCTCGATGAGCTTGACCAGCGGCGTGCCGTCCTTCGCGCTCTGTCTGATGGTCTCGTCGTAAAGAATGACGCCGGAAATATATTTCGACATCGCGTCGGCGGAGCGGAACAGCATTTCGCGGTAATCGCGCCGGGTGTCGGCGGTCGATTCCACGCCCAGCGTATCGAAGCGCTTTTTGATGGTGCCGGTGGATTCGTCGGCCGCCAGGATGCCGCGGCCGGGGGCGACCATCGCCTGCGCGATTTTGTTCAATTCGCTGAGATTCATTGTCGCCCTCCTTTGGGTTCGGCGGTCCGGCGCGGCGGCGGATTCGTGTTTGCTTAAGTCTAATCCTGTCAGCGGCGTGTTGCAGCGGCTAAAGCGCCAATCGCTTCAACGTTGAATCGATTGGCGCTCTAGTATTTCGATTGAGCATGATCTTTTCGGAAAACCGGCGTCCACTTTTCCGGATCATGCTCTGACTGCGCGACCTTGAGAACCTCGACGCCCGGCAGCGTCTTGCCTTCGAGCCATTCGAGGAAAGCGCCGCCGGCGGTGGACACATAGGTGAAGCGGTTGGTCACGCCGGCGAGGTTGAGCGCCGCCATGGTATCGCCGCCCCCGGCAATGCTGACAAGCTTGCCGGCGCCGGTGAGTTCCGCGGCGGCCTCGGCGACCTCCACCGTGCCGGTGTCGAACGGCTCGTGCTCGAAGGCGCCGAACGGCCCGTTCCACACCAGGGTTTTCGACCGCGCCAGAACCGAGACCGCCCGCTCGATGCTGCGCGGCCCGATGTCGAGAATCATGTCGGCCGCCCCGACCTCGTCCACCGCCACGACCCGCGACGGCACGTGGGCGGCGAATTTCTGCGCCACCACGGCGTCGACCGGCAGCACGATGTCGCGATGCAGCGCTTTGGCCTTGGCGAGGATGTCGCGCGCGGTCGCCACCAGGTCGGGCTCGCACAGCGACTTGCCGACCGGCTTGCCCTGCGCGGCGAGAAACGTGTTGGCCATGCCGCCGCCGATGATCAGGGTCTCGACGTGGGTGAGAAGGTTGCCGAGCAGGTCTAGCTTGGTCGAGATCTTGGCGCCGCCGACGATGGCGGCCACCGGCCGCTCCGGCGCATGCAGCGCCTTCTCGAGCGCTTCCAGCTCCTCCTGCATGGCGCGCCCGGCATAAGCGGGGAGGAGGTGCGCGATCGCCTCGACCGAGGCATGGGCGCGGTGCGCCACCGAGAACGCATCGTCGACATAGATGTCGCCGAGCCGGGCCAACGCGGCGGCAAAGTCCGGGTCGTTCCGGGTCTCGCCGTTGTGGAAGCGGGTGTTTTCCAGGCACAGGATGTCGCCGGGCTGCATGGCGGCGACGGCCTGCTCGGCGACCTCACCGACGCAATCCGCCGCGAAGGCAATGGGCCGCTTGAGGATGCGCGCCACCGCGGCGGCGACCGGCTTGAGCGACTCGCTCGGATCGCGGCCCTTCGGCCGACCGTAGTGCGACAGTAAAATGACCTTGCCGCCGCGGTCGGCGATCTCGACGATGGTCGGGGTATTGCGCTCGATGCGGGAGACGTCGGCCACCTCCCCGTCATGCATCGGCACGTTGAGATCGACGCGCAGCAGCACGCGCCGACCTTTGACGTCGGCTTCGTCGAGGCTGCGGAAGGATTGCATCGGCACGGGCGCGGGATTGGGTGCGATAAAGATCAGCCGAGCTTACCCATCGCCACCGCGGTGTCGATCATGCGGTTGGAGAAGCCCCACTCGTTGTCGTACCACGACATGACGCGCACCAGGGTGCCGTCCACCACCTTGGTCTGGTCCATGTGGAAGATCGAGGAATGCGGGTCGTGGTTGAAGTCGCTGGAGACGTTGGGCGCGTCGGTGTAGCCGAGGATGCCCTTGAGCTCTTGCACGGCGGCGCGCTTGACCGCGGCGTTGATCTCGTCCTTCGAGGTCGCGCGCTTGGCGATGAACTTGAAATCGATCACCGAGACGTTCGGGGTGGGCACCCGGATGGAGACGCCGTCGAGCCGGCCGGCGAGCTCGGGCAAAACCAGGCCGACGGCCTTGGCGGCGCCGGTCGAGGTCGGGATGATGTTGAGCGCCGCGGCGCGCGCCCGGTAGAGGTCCTTGTGCACCTGGTCGAGCGACGGCTGGTCGTTGGTGTAGGAGTGCACGGTGGTCATGAAGCCCTTGTCGATGCCGATGGCGTCGTTGAGCACCTTGACCACGGGCACGAGGCAATTGGTGGTGCACGAGGCGTTGGAGACCACGGTGTGGTTCTTGGCGAGCTTGTCGTGGTTGACGCCATAGACCACGGTGAGATCGACGCCGTCGGCCGGCGCCGAGACCAGCACGCGCCTGGCGCCGGCCTGCAGATGCGCCGCGGCTTTGTCCTTCGACGTGAAAATGCCGGTGCATTCCAGCGCCACGTCGATGCCGAGCTCCCGCCACGGCAGAGTGGCCGGGTCCCTGATGGCGGTGACCTTGATGGCGCCGTTGCCGCAGCTGATGGTGTCGCCATTGACCGTGACCTCGCCGGGAAAGCGGCCGTGCACGGAATCGTAGCGCAGCAGGTGCGCGTTGGTCTCGACCGGCGCCAGATCGTTGATGGCGATGACCGCGATGTCGTGGCGGCCGGCCTCGACGATCGCCCGCAAGACGTTGCGGCCGATGCGGCCGAACCCGTTGATGGCAACGCGTACCGACATGTTGTTCGCTCCCGGACTTGCCTTGCTGCCGGATAACGGCCGTGCGGCCGGTGCGGCATCGTTTATGTATGTATTCTATCGAATTACGGCTTGCTCAATCGCGCCAGTGCCGCCGCCACCACCTTTGCGGCGGTAATTCCGAAATGTTGGTAAAGCTCCTGGTAGGGCCCGCTGGCGCCGAACCCGGTCATGCCGACAAAAGTTCCGTCCGAGCCGATGATGGCGTCCCAGCCTTGGCGGATGCCGGCTTCGACCGCGATATTGACGCGCGCGCTGCCGATGACCGCGGCGCGCTTGGCTTGCGGCGCGGCGAGCAAGAGTTCGAAGCACGGCACCGAGACCACCCGGGCCGAGATCTTGTGCCCGGCGAGCAGCGCCTTGGCCGCGACGGCGATCGCCACCTCCGAGCCGGTGGCGAACAGCGACACCACGGCGGAGTCATCCTCTGCAGCGACCAACTCGTAGGCGCCGAGCGCGCAGCGATTGTGCTCGTCAAAGCCCTGGCGCAGCTGCGGCAGGTTCTGCCGCGTCAGCGCCAGCACGCTGGGGCCGTTGTTGCTCTCCAGCGCCAGCTGCCAGCACTCGAGCGTCTCGACCGCGTCGCACGGCCGAAACACTTTGAGGTTGGGGATGGCCCGCAGCGCCGCGAGTTGCTCGACCGGCTGGTGGGTCGGTCCATCTTCGCCGAGCCCGATCGAATCGTGGGTCATCACCAGGATGACGCGCTGGCCCATCAGCGCGGCAAGCCGAATGGCCGGCCGGCAATAGTCGGAAAACACCAGGAACGTGCCGGAGTAGGGGATGACGCCGCCATGCAGCGCCATGCCGTTCATGGCCGCCGCCATGCCATGCTCGCGCACGCCGTAATGGATGAAGCGGCCGGCATAGTCCGCGGCGTCGAGCACTGTCATGCCTTTGGGGCGGGTGTTGTTCGAGCCGGTGAGATCGGCCGAGCCGCCGATCATTTCGGGCAGCGCCGCGGTCAGCGGGCCGAGTGCGGATTCCGACGCCGAGCGGGTGGCGATCGCCTTTGGCGCCTGCGCCAGCTTCGCTTTCACGGCGCGCACCTCGGCGGCGAACATGACGTTGAGCTCGCCGCGCATGCGGCGCTCGAACTCGGCGTGGTGCTGCGGATCGCTGGCGGCAAGCCGCGCTTGCCAGGCGAGCCGCGCCGGGCGGCCGCGCGCGCCGGCGGCGCGCCACTGCTCGAGGATCGCGGCCGGAATCTCGAAGGCCGGCGCGCTCCAGCCCAGGCGCTGCCGGGCCGCGGCGATCTCGTCGGCGCCGAGCGCCGAGCCGTGGGCTTTTTCGGTGCCGCCCTTGGTCGGCGCGCCGAAGCCGATCGTGGTGCGGCAGGCGATCAGCGACGGCCGGTCGGATTGTTGCGCCGCCGCGATAGCGGCGGCAATCGCCGCCGGATCGTGGCCGTCGATGCGGCGCGCCGCCCAGCCGGCGGCTTCGAAGCGCTTCACCTGATCGACCGAGTCGGCCAGCGTCAGCGGGCCGTCGATCGAAATACCGTTGTCGTCGTGCAGCACGATCAGCTTGTTGAGTTTGAGATGGCCGGCGAGCGCGCTCGCTTCCTGGCTGATGCCTTCCATCAGGTCGCCGTCGGAGGCGAGCACGTAGGTGTGGTGATCGACCATGTCATCGCCGAACAGCGCGGCGAGGTGGCGCTCGGCGATCGCCATGCCGACGGCGTTAGCGAGACCCTGGCCGAGCGGGCCGGTCGTAGTTTCGACGCCCGGCGTGTGGCCGTGCTCGGGATGGCCGGGGGTGAGCGAGCCGAGCTGGCGGAAGCGCTTGATCTCCGCGATGGTCATCCGCTCGTAACCGAGCAGATAAAACAGTGCGTAGAGCAGCATCGAGCCGTGGCCGGCCGACAGCACGAAGCGGTCGCGGTCCGGCCAGGCCGGATCGGCGGCGTCGAACTTCAGAAAGCGGGTGAACAGCACGGTGGCGACATCGGCGGCGCCCATCGGCAGGCCCGGATGGCCGGACTTCGCCTGCTCGACCGCGTCCATCGCCAGCGCGCGGATGGCATTGGCCATGCGGTCGTGCTCAGCGCGCGCGTCCGGGCCGCCGGACGGAAAGCGGGAGTCTTGAGCGGGCGCTGCACTCGCCGCGAGAAGACGTTCCGGCATCGTCATGAATGTGGCCAAGCGCGGCGTCACCAATAGCGGCCGCGGTCACGGGAACGGGCCGCGGACAGATAGCATGGGAGCGGGTCGAGTCAATTGCGCGGCGGGGTGGCGCACCGGTCATGCACAGGGACGCATGCAAAAGCCGCGTTAGGCGTTGACGCTCCAGCTCGACGCGACGTAAGGTTCCTTTCGTAAATGGTTGCCGTCGCACGGTTTTCGCTACTGTTCGAAGACGCGGATAGGCCCATGAGCGTAAGCGATTCGATCGACCATGCGAGCCGCCGCCTGACGCTGGCGCTCGATGCGCTGGAGGCGGCGGCCGAGCGCCGCGAGCACGCCGACCGCACCGAGGATGTGCTCGCCGATCAGGTTCATGCGCTCGGCACCGACCGGGCGCGGATGGCCGGCGAGCTCGATGCCGCCGCCGCCCGCACCCGCCTGCTGGAAACCGCCAACCGCGAGGTCGCGCGACGCATCGATCACGCGATCGAGGCGATCCGCGGCGTGCTGGTGAAGGGAAACCAAGCGGCCGAAGGCTAAGCGATGTCCCGAGTCGAGATGTTCCAGGTCTAAAAGCATGTCCCGGATCTAAAGCATGTCTCAGGTGAGCGTCACCATCAACGGCCGCCAGTTCCGCATGGCCTGCGAAGACGGTCAGGAAGGCCACCTGATGAATCTGGCGCGCGAGCTCGATGCCCGCATCGAAGGCCTCAAGACCAAATTCGGCGAGATCGGCGACACCCGCCTCACGGTGATGGCGGCGCTGACCATCGCCGACGCGCTGTCCGAGACCGGGCAGCGCATCCGCAGACTCGAGGACGAAATCGCCGCCATCCAGGACGCCCGCGCGCTCGACGCCGACCGTACCAGGGCCGAGCAGGCCGAGGTCGCCGCCGCGCTCGCGGCAGCCGCCGAGCGCATCGAGACCATCACCAAGAAGCTCAACGCCACCATCGGCCCCGGCATCGCCATGGGTTAGGGCGACGGCATAAGCGACATTCTGTGGGTCGACGGCAAGGCCGGCAGCGGTTTGGCCTTCATTCGCGCTGCAAGCCGGTGTAGCGTTGGCGCAGAGCTGCTGGCGAGACGTGCCGAAGTCTTGTTATTTCAGCTGCAGCCTTTGTGCCCACGGCGGGCGAGCATCCAGAGATTGAAACGACACCAGTCTTGCGGGCGCCGCCTGCTGTTGTGGCGCGCGCGGGGCGAATTTCTGTGTGGGGGCCGTGATGAGCGCAATACTTTCAGCGTATGCAACACGAGTGCGGAGGCCGGGCGCGATCGCACCCCGGTCAAGCTGGTCCATACTTGTCGGGGCAGTGGCCGTCGCCGCGGTTTTCGGCGCGCTTATTGGCGCCGCGCCGCCGGCGTGGGCAGGGTTCACCGAGCAAGGCAACCGTCTCATCGGCAGCGGCGTGAACGGAGACCCCCCGGGTCAGGGGTTTTCGGTCGCATTGTCGGGGGACGGCAATACCGCGATCATCGGTGGACCTTGGGATGACGCGACGCCGTGCAACTGTCAGACCGGAGCGAGCTGGGTCTTCACCCGCAGCAACGGGGTATGGACGCAGCAAGGGCCGAAGCTCGGCAACACGACCGCCTACGGCACCCGGCAAGGCACTTCGGTCGCGCTGTCTGCCGACGGCAACACGGTGATGGTCGGAGCCCCCGGTATCGCTGGTAGCCAGAGCGTCGGAACGGCCTATGTTTTCACCCGCAGCGGCGGCGTCTGGAGCCAGCAAGGACCGACGCTGGTCCCGTCGGACGATAATGGATTTCCCAATTTTGGCAGCTCGGTCGCGCTGTCTGCCGACGGCAACACCGCGCTCATCGGCGGCTTTGGCGACGCCGCCGACGCCGGAGCGGCATGGATATTCACCCGCAGCAACGGGGTGTGGTCCCAGCAAGGAGCCAAGCTGCACGGCACCAACCCCGCCGGAGCAGCCTCGGATCAAGGTTGGTCGGTTGCGTTGTCCGCCGACGGTAATACAGCGGTCGTCGGCGGCTATTTTGACAACAACGGCATCGGCGCGATCTGGGTTTTCACCCGTAGCAAAGGGGCATGGACCCAGCAAGGGCCGAAGCTCGTTGGCACCGGCACCGTCGGTCAAGCCTACCAGGGCTACTCGGTCTCGCTATCCCACGACGGCAACACCGCGCTCGTCGGCGGCTGGAAAGACGACAACGAAACCGGAGCGGCCTGGGTTTTCACCCGCAGCAACGGGACGTGGACCCAGCTCGGAGCGAAACTCGTCGGCAGCGGCGCCAGCCCACCTGCCGCTCAAGGAACCTCTGTCGCACTGTCCGGCGACGGCAGCGTCGCACTCGTGGGGGGATCCCAAGACAGCGCGAGCATCGGAGCGGTGTGGCCGTTCATCCGAGCCGGCGGCGCCTTGGTCCAGAACGGGCAGAAGTTCCGTGCCAACGGCTTTACGGGAACTCCGTATCTAGGCGCTTCGCTTGCGCTGTCCGGCAACGGCAGCACCGCGATCGTGGGCGGCTACGGCGACAACTCAACCTTCGGAGCGGCATGGGTCTTCACCGGACCAGCGGTTGCGTCCCACGATTTCGACGGCGACGGCAAGTCCGACATTTTCTGGCGCAATACCAACGGCACTCCGGCGCTGTGGCTGATGAACGGCGGCTCGATCTCGGGAACCGGGAGTTTCGGGACCGGAGCGAATACTTACGCTGTCATTGGCCAGCGCGACTTCAATGGCGACGGCAAGGCCGACATCCTCTGGCGCGACACCGGCGGCAATCTCGCCATGTGGTTCATGAACGGGGCGACGCTGACCTCGTCGGTGCAATTCGCCACCGTGGCGAGTACCTGGACCGTGAGGGGCACCGCCGACATGAACGGCGACGGCAAGGGTGACCTGCTGTGGCAGGACGCCTCGGGCGATGTCGCCATCTGGTTCATGAACGGCAGCACAATTTCCTCGGCGACCGGCCTCGGCACGCTGGCGCCGGCGAGCGGCTGGAGCATCGTCGCCTCGACCACCGGCAACATCCTGTGGCGCCACTCCTCCGGCGCGCTGGCGCTCTGGCAGGTCAACGGCTCGACGGTGAACGCGGTGTCGCTTGCAAGCATAACCGGCAACTGGGTGGTACAAGCCTTCGGCGACTTCAACGGCGATGGCGTCTCCGACATCCTGTGGCGGGACAGCACGTCCGGGACGGTGGCGATCTGGTTCCTCAACGCCGGCGGGGCGATCCAATCGACCGGCGCTGTCGGCACCGTGCCGGCCACCTGGGCGATCCAACAGACCGGCGATTACAACGGCGATGGCATGAGCGACATTCTGTGGGTCGACGGCAGCGGCAATATCGCGATCTGGTTCATGAACGGCGCGACCATTTCCTCGACTGCCAGTGTCGGCGATGTCGGCACCACCTGGCAGGTGCAAAACCTCAACGATAATTAGCCGGCCGATCGAAGCAAACGCCGCGGGAAGGCGAGTAAGCGGCGCCGACAGCGCCTAATTCGCTGACGGCGCGGCCGGCAATTTGGCGAACGCGGCGTCGAGGTCGACGGTCACCGGCACCTTGTCGTTCAGATCGCCGGGCCCTTTCCAGGTGCTGGCGACCACGCTGTGCGGTCCGGAGAACTGGAATTGCGCGGCGATGGTCGGGCCGCCGTTGATCATGTCGCTGAAGCTCGCGATCGTGTTTCTTTTCACGCTGTAGACTTTGACCGGATACGACCACGGCGAATGGCCGCCCGACGACATCATGCTGAAGACGAAGTACTGCGAGTCCGGCGACCACTGCGCGACGGCGACGTAATAACCATCGGTGCCGCGCGGCGAGGCGTAATCCTGCGACGTCAATGTGTCGCCCTTGGCGGACCGGAACACGACGCGGCTTTCCATGTCGGGCGTGGCGTAGAGCGTGACGTCCGCGGGATAGACCACCGCATGGGTCGCCTTGTCGAGCGAGACGAAGATCTGGACGGCAAAGCTCTGGCAGCTCGTCTCCGGCCGCGGCGTCGAGAGCAGCTGGTGACCGCTGCACGGGTCAGCGGCGAGACCATAGCCTGGCCGCAACAGCGCCGCTGCCATGGCGAGGGATGCCGCAAGCAATGTTGCAAATCGTCGGTGGAAGACCATGAGATTGCTCCGTGATCGAACAGAATTGCCGCCTTGGACCTGGGCCGCGGCGATGTTGCGACTGAGAACTGCGTGCCTTCTCCGCGGCGGAGAGAAGGACAGGATGAGGGAGGGGGTATCAGTATCAGTTCCGCAGCCGAACCCCTCACCCCAACCCTCACCCCTCCGGGGCGAGGGAGCGGCGCCAATGGAGTCCAATGGAGATCAAGTAGCATCGGGCTTCGTAGTGCACTACATTGACAGGGCGGGGCTGCGCGGTGCGTAGGAGACAATTCTCCGGGGCCTTACGATCCTGAAGGGAGCTGTCCCTGGCCGAGCTCCTGGGTTCGGTCACATGGCGCCCACCTACTTATGTAGGTTCCCGGGATCAGCGCTCTTACGGCCAACGCGGCTCCGCGCTCTCTTATTCCGTCACCCTGAGTGCTCGGCCGAAGGCCGGGCCGCGAAGGGCGACGGCATCCAAGCCGGCTGTTGCCGACTTGGATAATTAAAAATGCCGAAATCGGCCATGCCGATTTCGGTTGGCGCCTCGGCCGTACCTTCGAGGCCCGCGCTCCGCGCGGGCACCTCTGGATGACGGATTGAGTGTGGAACCTATTTCAGATCTGAAGGCCAAGCTCCGCACCGCCGCCACGGCGCATCGCGACGCGATACCCGCGGACACGCGTCAAGCCGCCGCGGAGGCGATCGCCGCGTCGGACTTTCCGCTCGCCATCGGGCCCGGCACCATCGTTTCCGGCTTCATGCCGCTTGGGAGCGAGATCAATCCGCTGCCGCTGATGAAGAAGCTTGCGGCGCAAGGCGCGCACCTGGCGCTGCCGGTTGTCGCCGCACGCGGTCAGCCGCTCACTATGCGGGCGTGGGCTTGGGGCGAGCCGCTCAATGCCGGCGTCTGGGGCATCCGCGAACCGAAGCCGGAAGCGCCCGAGGTCGAACCGGACATCCTCCTGGTGCCGCTCCTGGCCTTCGATCGCGCCGGCTACCGGCTCGGCTATGGCGGCGGCTATTACGATCGCACCATCGGCAGGCTGCGCGCGAACAAGCCGGCGACCGCGGTCGGCGTCGCCTTCGCCGCCCAGGAGGTTCCCCAGGTTCCCATTTCGCCCCGCGACGCGCGGCTCGATCTCGTGCTAACCGAGCGCGAGACGATCGATTTCCGGGTCGGTTGAGCATGCGCGTTCTTTTCGTCGGCGACGTGGTCGGCCGCAGCGGGCGGACCATCGTCTATGAGCGCCTGCCGGCACTTATCCGCGACTGGAAGCTCGATCTGGTCGTGGTCAACGGCGAGAATGCCGCCGGCGGCTTCGGCATCACCGAGGCGATCTACCGCGAACTGCTCGACGCCGGCGCCGACGCGATCACGCTCGGCAATCATGCCTGGGACCAGAAGGAGGCGCTGGTCTTCATCGAGCGGGCGCCGCGGCTCATCCGCCCGATCAACTATCCGCCCGGCACGCCGGGCCGCGGCGCGGCCATGATCGAGGCCAAGAACGGCGCGCGGGCGCTCATTGTCAACGCCATGGGGCGCATTTTCATGGAGGCGCTCGACGATCCGTTCGCCGCCATCGAGCACGAGCTGGCGGCGTGTCCGCTGCACGCCGCCGCCGACGTCATCGTCATCGATTTTCACGGCGAGGCGACCAGCGAGAAACAGGCGATGGGCTATCTCTGCGACGGCCGCGTCAGCCTCGTGGTCGGCACCCACACCCATGTGCCGACCGCCGATCTGCGCATTCTGGCCGGCGGCACCGCCTACATGAGCGACGTCGGCATGACCGGCGATTTCGATTCGGTGATCGGCATGGCCAAGGAGGAGCCGCTGCAGCGCTTCGTGCGGCGGATTTCGTCGGCCCGCTTCGAGCCGGCGTCCGGCCCGGCGACGCTGTGCGCCGTCGCGGTCGAAACCGACCCGGCGACCGGCCTGGCGAGCCGCGTCGGCGCGGTGCGCCTGGGCGGGTGTTTGGAGGAGGCGAGGCCTGGGTTTTGGGATGAGTCAAAATAGCGGCTGCTCTGCAGCAGCTAATAACCCTTATATTGCGCGGGGGCATTGAAGCGGTTGGGCGTGCAATTTAAGGATGGTCCCGCCCGCATGGCGGCCGGTCGGAACAGACGGCGCCTCACCTTTATTTCTGCCTCGCGCCGTCTTATAGGGCGTCATTGCGAGGAGCGCAGTGACGAAGCAATCCAGCCTTGCGGCACGACTGGGTTGCTTCGCCGTGACGACACGGACGACAGATCATGGCCGGACATTCGCAGTTCAAGAACATCATGCACCGCAAGGGGCGGCAGGACGCGCAGAAGTCCAAGCTGTTCGGCAAGCT
>Ga0182024_10017054_pt1 | contig 13688 bp, 13 predicted proteins | sample P32metaG_FD_120480 | JGI IMG/M metagenome (GOLD analysis project Ga0182024, IMG submission 120480) | Permafrost microbial communities from Stordalen Mire, Sweden - P3-2 metaG (Illumina Assembly) | ecosystem: Environmental > Terrestrial > Soil > Wetlands > Permafrost | place: Sweden: Stordalen... | reverse complement strand
TCCTTACCGGCATTTACGTTCTATCACATCTGGAACAATAGTCACAGAAAAAACGTTGATTAACCCTGATCGGCCTGATTGCAGTATGGACGGTATGGATTCGATTCCCGTCTCCCACCCCAAAATTAAAGCACTTACACCCGCTGCGATCCACACTGCGAACCGTTACTGCGGTAGGGCAAGCTTAACCACCTTTTCGTGCGCCTCTCGCATATCCGCTGTCGCCGCATCTCCGTAGATGTTCATCGTGGTCCTAATGTCCGCGTGCCGCATAAGTTTCTGCTGCACGCCGACAGGAGTGCCGACCGAGTCCAACCACGTTCTATGAGTATGCCGGAACGTGTGAGAACTGACGTGGCCTATCCCAGCTTTCCGGGCGGCATTGCCTAGGTTCTCCCACACGAACGTATAGCTCAACGGTTGATGCCCGAGTTTGTAGGCCGACGCGAAGACCCAATCCTCAGCTTGCGAAAACTGCGCAGTCTTTCTCCAGAGCGAGAGAACTTCTAGCAACTCATCCGCACACACCATCGTTCTGGCAGAGCATGAAGACTTCACGTCGTCCACGATCTGCTTAACGACTCCGCGCTCAATGCGGACGGTTTTGCCTCGCCAGTCAACATCCTTCCACTTCAGGCCGAGCACTTCAAATATGCGAAGTCCGAAGCTGACAGCGAGTAGCAGGATAGTGCGCCAGCAAGCATCTCCGCCGACCGCTTCAAGTAGCAACTGGAATTGCTCAACAGTGAGGCTGCGGGTCCTTCGTACGCGGTGCGATGCGTTCTTCACATTGACCAGTTCCATCGGGTTGCGTGCGGTTGAAATGTCACCGCTCCACATAGCGAAGTCCCAGAGAACATGAAGCAAGCCTCGTATGTGAACCTTGCTCTTCGGTGCCAGTGCTAGCGAGTCCAACCATATTTCGACGGGACGCGCCTGTAGCTCCGTCAGTTCACAGTCACCCCACTTCGGCACGATGTAATTGTTCAACCAACCTTCGTACCCCCGTCTTGTGCTCATGCGCTTCGGCATCTTCTCAACTCGGCCAGGACATTTCAACAATTGGGCGGGGCGTGTCGGCACTGGGGGCCGCAATTCCTGTATCCGCAACCTGCGCAGGATACACAAGGTGCGGTGTTCACCATTCGTCATGACCACCGTCATGCGTATTGGGTCAACACGGCTTTTGACACGGACGGCCGCCATTTTCAACGTGTTTATTTCATTCCGGAGACGATGGTTGTGCTCATCGACGTTCACTTCTCGGAGGCCGATTCCGACACTACGAATATGGATGTCGCGTATGAGCGAACTGCCTTGAACCCTCAATCTAACCAGCACGTGAAGGATATGGGGGACGCGGACCGCGACAGCGGAAAAGAGTGGGGCACCGCGATTAGCGACTACCTGGCGAAGCAGAAAGCTGCGGGACGCTGAAGGGAAGTTTTTGTCTGCTTCAGCGGCCGCGGCCACTTCAAGGCCGACTGGTGAACTTGAAGTGGCCGGGGCCGCAGAGACTACTCCTTAGTTGTGACTTTAAAGCCAAACGTAGCGCCGCTGGAACTGGTGTAACGGCCTACGATTTCAAGTTTGTCGTTGAGTCCGTCGGCACGACTAACTTTCGGACCGTTGGGGTCGGCAACGTCGTAGTACTTGCCGCCGTGAAGCAGCCAGCCACGTTCATCGCCCGTAGAAGCGTAGTAGGTGCCATCGATGTCGCCACTGCTCGGCGAAGGAGTGTGTACGATGGTGCCGAGTCCGCCCTTAGCCTTGGGGTTGTCGATGTTCTTCAACTTCGTGCCGGTCAGCAGGTAGGAATCATAATCGCCGGCCGAGTTGGTTGCGTAGACGGTGATCTGGCCAGCATTGTCGACTCCCCAGGCCACCGTGTTGGTGTGGCCCTTTACGTCAATGCTAGCGAACTTCTTGCCAGTCAGTGAGAAACCGTGCGAGGCGTTGGTGGAGTCGAGATAGAGGCCGACAATTTCGCCTTGATCGTTGATCCCGCTGAGCTCGGTGCCATTTGACTTCGGGTAATTGATCACGGTAATCTTCCCGCCCGAATACACAAGCCCTTCGGCCAAAAGGGTCTTGGAGTTTATGCACCACCCAACCGCGGTACCTGCGCTATTGACGCCGAAGAACGAGATTCCGCCAGTGCCCGTAATCGCTTCACAGGTCTTATCGTTGACGGTGGTCAGCTTCTTGCCGGCGAGAATCATGCCGTGTTGAACACCCGCGGAGTCTACATAGTCCCCGACGATGGTCCCAGCATCATTGACGCCGTAGGTGTCCGTCTCTGTAGCAGTCTTGGTAGCGTGGACGTCTGAAAAGGTAAAGGTTAACGGTGGCGCTGTCCGCGCTTAATGGTGAAGGAAGGGGAGAAGCGATTCCCTTCCCCATCTTCGACCAGACCGGTCAAAAGACTTGAGGATTGGTCACGGGCACGCTTGTGGTGCCTCCGAAGATTTTAGTCTAGCTGGGCCTGCACCTTGTCCCACAGCTCTCGCGGTACGATGCCGGAGTGTTCTCCGGGATAGCAGTGTTCGCGGTGACGAACTTCACCGATATAGAGACGATTGCGCAGCAGAAAGTAGAGATGGCCTCGGGCAAAGGCGCTTCCGCCAACTCTCGTGCCCGCTTTGGTCACCCACGTCTTCGTTTTGGCGTTTTCGCGATTGAGCTGCGTCATCAGCTTACGTACACAACCAAGTTCAAGGTAGAGTGCAAAGATGCTGCGGACCAGCGCCGCTTCGGTGGGCTGCGGAATCAGCTTGCGAGCTTTGAGATCGTAGCCGAGAGGTAGCGGCCCACCCATCCATATTCCTTTCTTTTTCGAGGCGGCGATCTTATCCCGTATCCGCTCTCCGGTAACTTCCCTCTCAAATTGTGCGAAGGACAGGAGGACGTTGAGAGTGAGCCTACCCATCGACGTGCTGGTGTTGAATTGCTGAGTCACGGAAACAAACGACACTCCTCGCGCATCAAGGGCTTCAACGATCCTGGCAAAGTCCGCCAGGCTGCGAGTGAGACGATCGACTTTGTAGACGACAACGACATCGACTTTCTTTGCTTGGATGTCTTCGAGCAGTTTCTTCAGTGCCGGTCGCTCCATGGTTCCGCCGGAATAACGTCCGTCATCGTAACGAGCAGGCAAGGTTCGCCAGCCTTCATGCCGCTGACTGAGGATGAATGCCTCGCCCGCTTCTCGCTGGGCATCCAGCGAGTTAAAGGATTGTTCGAGACCTTCTTCGGAAGACTTTCGAGTGTAGATGGCACAGCGAATGACCGGTTTTTGATCGCAACTCATTAGACCTCCTTAGATTTACTGTCGGCTGCTTGCGCGCTTTTAATTCCGAAGAAGAGTGGACCGGACCAACGAGTACCGGTGATCAGTCTCGCGATCTGCGATAGATTCTTGTAACGCGCGCCCTGATATTCATAGCCATTGGCTTCCACATTCACGAGGTGAACTTGGTCGCGCCACTGGCGCACCAGGCGGGTTCCCGGTTTGAGAGATGGAATGGAAGGAATTGCACTCTTGTTGCTGGCCTCAAAGACTTGTGCTATCTGATGCAGGCGTCCGCGACTCTTTGCGCTCATGGGTGCAAAGGCTCGCTCCTGGAGCTGATAGGCAAGAATCGGGATCATCAGCTGTCGTCGCAACTGGGAAGGTGGTGGTGCGTTGAAGAGTTCCCGCCAAAGGTCGAGGAGCGCGGCTTTGCTGAGTTTCGGCAATGTGGCAAGACGCTGGGTAATCGGGTCGGGCATAATACCTCCTTCAGAGGTAGTAACATTGACGCTTCCTTTGGCAATACAATCAAGTCGCAAGGGTGAACAAATGGCGAATCCGAAGGAGGCGTCCGTTACACCAGATCGTCCAAAATTTGACGAAGCAAAATTCTTCAAATATCTCAAGAAAAACGCAAAACATCTTTTCCAAATTTGAAGACCGAACGCACAGCCACCTTTCTTCCGCCTGTGTGGCTGGCTAAAATGGTGTATGGCTCGTCACGCATGCAGTCCGACTCCCGTCGGTTCTCCGGGCCCGGAACAGACATCTGCTGTGAGGTAAGTGACATACTCGATCAACCAGACTGATCTCGCCCTGTGCCGTCGTTTTAACTTGACCGAGCGGGTCAAGCTCGATGTGCGCGCTGAATACTTCAACCTGCTCAACCATCCGATGTTCGGACTTCCGGGGTCGGTATGCTATCCCGATAGCGTCTGGACCAACTCAGGTAACATCGTAGATCCAGCCTTCGGCAAGGTCTGTCCCGGCACGTCCACCACGAATATCGAAGCAGGCGGCGGAAGCGGCGGAAGTGGACAGAGCGCACTCTACGCACCTGGTGGTCCGCGCTCGGCACAGTTTACGGTCAAACTGCTGTTCTGAAGACACGAGGCTGAGAGAGGACTGGCGCAAAATCGCCTCTCTGACAATGTCGGCCCGTGTCAAACACTTTTTGAGCACATTACTGCATGCGCTCGAAGAAGAGCGCCATTTCGCTCTCATAGAGGGTGTTGCTTTTGCCTTTCCAACCGTAGGCTCGCTCGTAATCGTTTTCAGGTCAGGAACTCGGTCCGACCCATGCATCTCTTCGGTCTGCCACTGCGATCATGATTACTACTTCGAACTCCTCGCGGAAGAGGAGCAGGACGCCCAATCAATTTCTCGGTGTTCTATTGCACACCATGGCGATGTCCGGGCTGTCCTGCGTGCGAACCGAACTTGTTCCACTGCTGATAGTCCCACTCCTAACGCATCATCCAGTACAGACGAACTGCCAGCTTGCGGGCCATCGCGACCTTAGCGATTTTCCGTCCTCGCCGCATCATCAGGTGGAGATACTTGCTGCGCCACCCCGGCAGAATGCGCACCGTCACCTGTGCGCTTCCACCAGTAAGAAGCGCATCATCGAACTCCCCTGTTTGGTGATGTGTCCCAGGCGGCGTCGATTGCCGCTGGAATCTTCCAACGGCACCAGCCCGAGGTAGCTCGCGATTTGCTTCCCGCACTGAAAGCGCTCTGCTTTCCCGATGATCAGCACAAAGGCCAGTGCGGTGAGTGGACCGACTCCGGGATGCGTCATCAGTCGCCGCGCCTCCGGACACTTCTCGGCTTCCTGCTCGATCGCCTGGCTCAACTCCGTGATGGTCGGGTTCAGTCGATCCATCAGCTCCAGCAGATCGCGCCGTCGCCGGCTGGCCCACGGAGCCAGTCGAAATGCTTCCAGTTGCTGCCGTCCGTGTTCCCGCCACAACCGCTTCTTGCAGCGCAGTCCTTCGTTGAGGGCTACGGCTTGCAGTTGGTTCATAATCCGGGTACGCGCCTGTACCATACGATGCCGGTGCCAGAGTAACTGGCGTAGATCCCGGTTCTCCCAACTTGGCACCCAGATCTGCGGAAAATCACCTTTCAGCATGAGTTTCAGAATCAGCTGCGCATCTTGCCGATCCGTCTTCTGCTTGCGGACTCGTCGAGTTCGGATTTCTGCCGCATCTCCGATCCACAGCTCAAACTGCAACTCAGCCAGCAGTCGTTCGAACCAGCGCGCGTGCCCGCTGGCTTCCATCCCCACTCGCACCTGTCGGCCCGCTGCCACCAGCTCGCGATAGAACGTCTCCGCTTCCTCGCGATGCCCTAGCCGTTTTTCCTGCAACTCTCCGCTGTCGGTATCCACCGCAGCAATTTGCTGAAACTCGGGGTGAAAATCTACTCCTATAATGATCATTGTTCGGCTCCTTTCTCCCGAGCCTGTTGGTTGGATTCAGCACCACCAACTTTACTCGGGTCTGGGAGCCGACATTGTCATGGAATCAATTTCACTCATTGACCCGGGAGAGCAGATTTCTCAATGACTGTAATCGCCCGAGCTGCTACGTATGGAGGGCACGCTTTGATTTGGCATAGTCTCCGGTCTGGCTTCTCCAGTTGCTCGATAACGTTCCGATTGCCCAGAACACCGCGAAGATCAGAAATAACTTGCCGCCAGGAATACCCGCTCGCCAGGCGCAGACGGTGCTGAGTATCGGAACTATCGCCGAAGACGTCACTCCTGCCGACCACATGATGGCTTTTGCCATAGGACTGGCTTTCTGCATTGAGGTCTTGTCCGTCTGCACGCCAAAGAATGGGAGATGCTCGAACACCCAACGCATGCCGGCGGGGTAGCCTTCGGGATTCCCGGTTCCTCCGATTGTGTAGAAGGCGAAACGAATGCCTAGAAGGCGCCCGACTGCCCAGTGCGCGATGCCATGGCAGAACAAATAAAGGAGGAACCAGGCGGCGATCATCAGTATTGCGGCCACGACAGCAGATTGTGACTGGGATCGCGCCAGAGCGAGGGCACTAAAGGCGGCTACGATTCCCGCGAACTGCAACGCGTTTCCGGCAATAATCGAAAGGCGGCCGAAGATCTTTCGTTGCGGAAGCGGACTCGACGCGTTCATATTTGCCGCCGACAGTCGAGGCGGATATTTAGGCGAAATCAGTGTCTCACGTTTACCGTAACCGCCCGCGTTGCTTTTGGAGGCGACAGGTAGAGCTTTTCCCGCGTCATGACAAGGAGTCGAACAGTCTTTTGAAATGTTTGCCGTGATCGCCTTCGTACCACCCTCGCCCGGCCCAACGGCGCGCTCCGGCGATTGTTGGCGTAAGATCGCCATTACGCTCATCGACCACTGGTCAAAACGTGTAATCGCTGGTTTCGCCAGCTATGATTCGGAGCGAGAAACCGGAGGGAGCGTCACTGGCTGCAGCAGAGCGAAAAGGCAGCACAACACGGCTTCGCAACGCGGGCACAAAAGAACAGCCCGCCCTCGACGAGGGGGTCTTCGGGGCCGGCCGAATATGCCGCTTTTTTCCGCAACCTAAGTCTTGCTTGAACAGATTCTGCTACTTGATCTGCTGGTGAATCTATTGGACGTTGGTTCAGATGGGCTCGACCATCGTCCGTGGGTACGTTACAAAGGTTTACGGCTTTGCAGCAGGGATTCCCAATTTTTCAGCCATTCTTACCAACTCAGGCAGAGAGTCCGCACCCATCTTTCGCATGAGTTGGCCACGATGGAGTTTAACCGTCGTTTCGCTGGTCCCAATCTCGGTGGTGATTTGTTTGTTAGGAAGTCCGCGAACCACCAGCGGTAGCACCTCACGCTCCCGAGGCGTCAGCCACTCCAGGCGATCCCGCAGTATGGCAATTTCTTTCTCTTGTTGGCGTCTGGCAGTGTCGCGCTCGATGGCGACGTGAATCGCATCCAGCAAATCCTGCTCGCGCCACGGCTTGGTCAGAAACTCCACCGCTCCCGCCTTCATGGCGCGAACTGACATGGGGATGTCACCGTGGCCGGTAATAAAGATAATCGGAATGGGATTGTTGTCCTCGGCCAGCTTGCTCTGGAAATCTAGCCCACTGATTCCTTTCAATCTGATATCGAGGATCAGGCAGCTTGGCACCTCTGGCCGTTTCGCTCTTGGAAATTCCTTCGCTGAGCTGAAAGTTTCCACCCCGTAGCCGACGGAGCGGATGAGACTGTCGAGTGCTTTGCCCACAGCTGCGTTGTCGTCGATGACGAACACGATGGATTGCGCTTCGGTCATGGCTACGCTGCCTTGGGCAAGATGACTTGAAAAACTGCGCCGTTCGCTGCTCCGGGCTCAGCTTGCAAGCGTCCGCCATGAGCTTCGACGATGGAACGGCTGATCGACAGTCCCATTCCAATTCCTTCTGGCTTGGTGGTGAAGAAGGAGTCGAAGATACGGGATGCTTCCTCGGGGTCGAGTCCGTTGCCGGAATCTTGAACCTCGACCAGGACATTCTCGGCATCTCTGGCGGACTTAATGAGCAGCGTTCTTGGCCGGGCCTTAACCGCAATCATGGCGTCGATGGCGTTCATGATCAAATTCTGCATTACTTGCTGCATTTGGACCCGGTCGCCGAGCACCGTGGGAAGATCGGGCGCCAATTCCGTGCGTGCGGCAACGCCGCCGGTTATAAGCTCCCTGTGGGTTAGGGTCAACACATCTCGGATGACTTCATTCATATCCAGCGGCCGCAGCGCAGGCAAGGTCTTCTGCAGCAGGCTTCGAAGTCTTTGGATCACGTCGCCAGCCCGATTGGCTTCATTCATGGCGTTGGCCATCGCTTGGCGCGCTTCGGCCAGATTGGGCGGTTGTACAGCGAGCCAATGCAGCGAGGCACTGGCATTGGTGGCTACCGCCGCAAGGGGTTGGTTGATTTCATGAGCGATGGAGGCCGTCAGCTCACCCATGGTTGCGATGCGGGCGACGCGGGCGAGATCCTGCTGTGCCTGACGCATGCGCTCTTCGGCTCGCCTTTGCTCGGAGACATCAATGCACGAGCCAATGTAACCGGCAAAAGACCCATCCGGATCGCATCGTGGCACACCGATGTCGGACACCCATCGGTATTCGCCGTCGTGCCGCCGCAGGCGATACTCCATTCGAAATGGCTTTCGGCGATCAAAGGCCTGAGTATACGTACCCATGCAACTTCTCAGATCCTCAGGATGGACCCCGTGCGCCCAGCCGTTGCCAACCTCCTGGTCAATGGATCGGGCGGTGAAGTCCAACCACGGCTTGTTGAAGTAGGTGCAGAGCTTGTCCGTCCCCGACATCCAAATCATCACCGGAGCGCTATCGGCCACCAGCCGAAAGCGTGCCTCACTCTCGCGTAGTTCCGCCTCCGTCCGCTTGCTCTCGGTGATGTCCTGGCAAGTGCCCATTAGGCGCACCGGCCTGCCTTGTCCATCATGAAAAACCTTCCAGTGCTCCTCCAAGACTTTGACGCGGCCGTCTGCCATGAGAATCCGGTATTCGGCCGTGGAAGGCGCACCCTTTTCTAGCGAAGTCTCAAAGGCCGCATGCACTTTCGCACGATCATCCGGATGAACAAGTTCCACAAAGCTTGGACGCGTGGGGCGAAAATAGGAGGGGTCAGTCTCAAAGATGCGGTGTGTCTGCTCGGACCAGGTTATGTCAAGACTGGGCAACTCGGTTTGCCAACTGCCCACTTTTGCGACCGCTTGGGCCTCGATCAAGCGGGTGTGTTCTGTCTCCAATTGCTCTGCGATCTTGTGCTGCTCCCGCTCACTGGTTCGGAGGGCCTCTTCCGCCTGTTTGCGCTCGGTGATGTCCTGCAAAACACAAGCGACCCGGTCGATGCCACTGGGGCTTTCGATGGGGAAGCAGGATATAGATAAGTCCCTCTCCCCGAGGTCGGAATACTTGTACTTCACCTCGTAGGTAACGACTTTACCCTGGAGACACTCATCCAGTTTTTCTTTGACGACCTCCTCGAAAACCCCCGGGTTCAACACCTCTGAGACCAAACGCCCCGTTAGGGCCTGTTCCTTCTCTAGGCCGCGATATTTCAGGAAGGCACGATTGGCGAGCACGTAGCGGTAATTGCGGTCAACCACTACGATCATCTCCTCCAGGCCTTCGACGGCCTTTTCGTATTCCCGCAGCTTTGCTTCCGCCCGCTTGCGGTCGACGATTTCCTGCCTTAATTTCTCATTGGTGGCTTGAATTTGTGCGGTCCGATCGGCAACGCGGCGCTCCAGGTTCTGGTTGAGCCGCTGAATTTCCGCTTGCGCGCGCCTGTCCACAGACGAGGTAATGATGGCGGCCACGAGCACGATCAAAGTCGCAATCACAACTCCGGAGCCACCAACGGGGGTGATGCTTACGGTGTAGGAAAGATTCGGAGGCGGGGCGGGGAAGAAACTTGCGGCAGACATCCCCGTATAGTGCATCGCAGAGATGGCAATTCCCATCACGATGGCGCTGCCAGCCCTTCGCAGAACCGTCCATCTGGTTTCCTCGCGTAGACCGAATGCCATCAGCAATGCAATGAGAGAGAACAGGACGGCCAGCAAGATGGAACACGTCACTAGAAAAATGGAATACTGGGTAATGGCTGGCAACCTCATTGCGGCCATCAAGGTGTAATGCAGGCCCGCGATACCGGCGCCTATGACGGTGCTGCCAGTCAAGGCATCGGCCCGGCTCATCTTCTGACGGCTTGTCACATAGAGTGCGGCTGCGGAGGCGAAGACGGCTACCGAGAGTCCGGCTAAGAGTGTTGGCCAGTGATACTCGACGGGCACGGGCAAGCGGAAGGCCAGCATGCCCTTGAGGTGCATGGTCCAGATGCCGATGCCCATCGCAATAGCGCCACCGCTCAACCAAGCCAAGCGAACCCGGCCGCTGGCGGCAGCTACGCGTCCCGCAAGGTCGAGCGCGGCATAGGACGTAGCGATGGCTATCACTGCTGAGCGAGCCACCTCGCTGTAGTCGTAATAACCGGTCATCGGCGCGATCGCGGAGACTGTCACGAAGAATCTCCCCGACATGGACTCGACTTCAAGATACCCAGTTGATCCGAGAACGCAAACAACGGGCGGAAACAAGTCCCCCAGGATAGTGCCGCTAATTTACACCCAAAGCTCGCGTTGTCAATAATTTCTTCTCGTCATTGATTGACCGGGCATAGCTGAATGTACGTTTTCCGGTTTCCTGGCCGAGTGCATGGCAAGGTCACTGCACATCTACCAATGTGATTTACGATACTCGCGAATCGAGGGAATTTGTCAACTGTTGTTATATCGCCGTTACACTCAAAGCCCCTCGATGCGTCGCTATGCCTGATTTCGCAATCTGTGCTTAAAAGCGTATAAAAATACGGGGTTCAACGTGCGCGAGTACGACCTAATTGCGGAGTGGTATACATCGGAACGCGTCGATCAGACAGGCGTACCCGAAGCGACCAAGCTAGCGTTATCCATCCCACGTGGATCGTTTGTTCTCGATGTTGGCTGTGGTAACGGTATACCCATCACCCGTGCGTTACTGAGCGGGGACCACCGAGTCATCGGCCTGGATAGTTCGAGTGCGATGTTGGCGCACTTCAGGCACAATTGCCCCGAAGCGCTTGCTGTTAGAGGAATTGTTCAGTCCTGCCCGTTCGCCGATTGCACGTTTGATGCTGCGGTTGCGTGGGGCGTGATGTTCCATCTCAATCCCGAGGACGCGATCAGGGCAATTGCGAATGTCTCGCGCATCGTTAAGCGCGGTGCGCTGTTCCTTTTCACATCCGGAGACGTCGATGCCCTTGATGGCAAAGAAGGCAAGATGAACGGCGTGACGTTTCAGTATTTCTCCTACAGCGCCCACAGCTACCGACGTATCCTCGGTGACCACGGTTTCACATTGGTCGACGTACACGCTGATAGTGGGAATAATACCTATTACCTCGCGAACAAAGCCGATCCGGCGAACTGATTGTTGAAAAATCGCCGTTACACTCAATGACCACGGTCAAAACGTGCTATGGCCTGTTTTCGTCAGTTGAATGACATACCATTTGTAGGGCAGCTATACTCGTACGCGGTGCAATGAGTCAGCCATGTCAGTCGCTATCCGGGTCTCCCGGAGGCTCGATATGATTGAGAGAGTAGGATGCATCGCGCGGCGTATGGAAGTTGCGAAACTTTCGTGGCGCCGCCTGGAATTGGAAACAATCGGACAGGTCATCTGCGTAGGCATCCGCGTAGCCAAGCGAAGGCAGATTGTAGACTTCTTCGATGAACTTCAGAATGCTTCCAAAATCATGGGTCGCGTGAGATACGTACTTTTGCTTCGCGTACGGTGACACCACGATCAGGGGCACGCGAAAGCCGTATGCGAAGCCGCAGCCCCAGTTCTGGCAATCCTTCAATACCTGTGGCGGCGCGACATGATCGTACCAACCGCCCCAGTCGTCCCACGCGATGAATATAGCGGTGTTAGCCCAATAAGAGCTGTTGCCGATAGCCTTGACCACCGAGGCGACCCACGCCGGACCGCCTCCGTTGTTGCTTCCCGCGTGATCCGATTCCACCCATTTAGGAATGACCCAGCTTACTCCGGGAAGGTTATTCTGAGCGATGTCTGTGAGTATCTGCGCTGGCTGCAGAATTACGTTCTTCCAGTCCGCACCAAATCGCAGATGAGAAATCGCATTGGGCGCGGTCCAGAGGAGCGTAGCCGATGGGGTGTAATACCGCCAACTCACTCCGGCTTTATCCAGCAGATCGGGCAGCGTGGGGTGTTCGAAGCAGGGATAGATCTGCTGATTCTCCTCGCCGTTGGGGTCGATCAAGAGAACGTATTCTTGCTTTGGAGCGGTACAGCCTGTATTGAGGAAGGCATTCTTAATCCCCGCCGGCCGAAACGAATTGCTGCTGGTCAGCGCCGGCGATCAGGAAGTGATCGACGACATTCTTAAGCGATTCTCACAGACAGAACAAGACGTCAACCCAGCAGTGGAGGCCACTGATGGCGACATTGACGACAAGTGAGTATTACGCATTCGCGCGTAACGATTTTTATACGTTTATGCACCGTGCCTTCCGTGAGCTTAATGCGACAGCTCCGTTCCTTCACAACTGGCATAACGAACTGGTCGCCTCCAAATTAGAGGCTTGCCGACAAGGAGAGATCACTCGACTAATCGTCAACGTCCCACCGCGCTCGCTTAAATCTCACGCGGCGGCCGTGTCTTTTCCCGCCTTCGTCCTCGGACACAATCCCGGCGCTCAAATCATCTGCGTCAGTTACGGCCAGGATCTTGCCAACAAGCACTCTTCAGACTGCCGGACAGTTATGACCAGCGAGTGGTATCGCCGATTGTTTCCCACACGACTATCTCCTCATAAGCAATCGGTACAGGAATTTCAGACGACACAAAATGGCTTTCGGCTCGCGACTTCTGTCGGGGGCGTTCTCACCGGCCGGGGAGCTGATTTCATCATCATTGACGATCCTCTCAAGCCCGATGAAGCCCTATCGGAATCCCAGCGCAGTGCTGCCAATCAGTGGTTCGACCATACCCTCTACAGCTGCCTGAACGATAAGCGGCAGGGCGTCATCATCATTATTATGCAGCGCTTGCACGAAGACGACCTGGTCGGACACGTACTTAGCAAGAGGGGTGGGACTTGATGCGACTTCCAGCGATCGCGGAGGAGGATGAAGTCCACGAGATAGTTTCGCCCCTACCGCACACGTACCGTGTATCGCCGACAAGGAGAGGCACTTCACCCTGAGAGAGAACCGCTAGACCTTCTCGAACATCTGCGGTGGACCTTGGGAGAGTACAAATTTGCCGGGCAATATCAACAACAGCCCGCACCTCTAGGTGGCGGTCTGGTGAAACCGGATGGTTCAAAACCTACACACCCGGTGAACAACCCGCCAAATTCGACCGTATTATCCAGAGCTGGGATACGGCCAACAAGTGCACCGAACTCAGCGATCACAGCGTCTGCACGACATGGGGTCAGAAGAAGAAAAAACTGTATCTGCTGCACCTTCTGCGCAGGCGTATGAATTACCCTAACTTAAAGAGGGTCGTGTGCGAACAAGCTGCACAGTTTTCTCCCAGCAACATCCCCCCACACAACTCGGGTTTTGAGCGTAACGGCGATTTAGCGACAGCCAGGTCCGCATAACAAACTACCCTACGCAGATCGACGCTTGCGTACAAGGATTTTCCCGACACGCCCTCACTTTGTCTTTTCTTTAGACGGCAGCATGTTTGTGTCCGATCCCACCAAGGTTCGTCCTTGTTCTTAGCTTTTTGCTTCCGAACTCCATTCCCAAATAGGGAAAAGGGCCCATC
>Ga0182024_10017053_pt1 | contig 13688 bp, 9 predicted proteins | sample P32metaG_FD_120480 | JGI IMG/M metagenome (GOLD analysis project Ga0182024, IMG submission 120480) | Permafrost microbial communities from Stordalen Mire, Sweden - P3-2 metaG (Illumina Assembly) | ecosystem: Environmental > Terrestrial > Soil > Wetlands > Permafrost | place: Sweden: Stordalen... | reverse complement strand
GTGATTGCATGACTCGTCGGATCTTGGTGACCGCCGCCTTGCCCCATGCTAATGGGCCTATCCATCTCGGCCATTTGGTCGAATACATTCAGACCGACATCTGGGTGCGGTTCCAGAAGCTGCGCGGCCACCGCTGCGTCTTTATTTGTGCCGACGACACGCACGGCACGGGGATCATGATTCGTGCCCGGCAGGAAGGACGCAGTGAGCAAGCACTGATTGCCGACGTACGCGAGGCGCACGTCGCCGATTTTGCCGGCTTCGACGTCGAGTTCGACAATTACGGCAGCACCGACAGCCCGGAAAATCGGGAGCTATGCGCCGAATTCTGGGCGGCACTGCGCAAAGCGGGCCTGGTAAACCGGCGAGACGTCACGCAACTGTACGATCCGAAGGCGGGCGTTTTTCTGGCCGACCGTTTTGTCAAAGGGACGTGTCCCAAATGCGGCTCCGCGAATCAGTACGGTGACAGTTGCGAAAAGTGCCAATCGACTTACAGCGCCACTGATTTGATAGATCCGTACAGCGCGCTATCGGGCGCAAAGCCTGAGATCCGCACGGCGCCGCACCTGTTCGTAAATATTGAAAAGTTGCACGACTTTCTCACTGAGTGGACCCAAACCGGAGGACACTTGCAGAGCGAGGTGGCCAATTATTTGCGTGGACATTTTTTGAACGAGCCGCTGCGCGATTGGGACGTGTCGCGGCCGGCGCCCTATTTTGGTTTCGAGATTCCCGATAGTCCGGGCAATTTCTGGTATGTCTGGTTCGACGCGCCGATCGGCTACATCGCCTCGACCAAAGAATGGTGCGATCGGAAGAAAGAAAACCTCGGCAATTGGTGGAAGAGTGCCGAGACGGAAGTCCACCACTTTATCGGCAAGGACATCACTTATTTCCACACCCTGTTCTGGCCGGCCATGCTGAAAACGGCCGGCTACAGCCTGCCGCGGCAGGTCCACATTCATGGCTTCCTGACCGTCGACGGCGAGAAGATGTCGAAGTCGAAGGGGACGTTCGTGCGGGCGTCGACCTATCTCAAACATCTCAGCCCCGCCTACCTGCGCTATTATTACGCTTCGAAACTGAACGATGGCGTCGACGACCTCGATCTGAACCGCGACGAGTTGGTCACCAAGATCAACTCCGACCTGGTCGGCAAGGTGGTCAACCTGGCCAGCCGCACGGCACGGTTTGTCCGTAAGACGGGTTTGTCGAAGGCGCTGGCCGACGATGGTGGGCTGTTTGCCGCTGCGGCGGCTGCCGGCGAAGAGATTGCGGCTTGCTACGAAGCGTGCGACTATGCCCGGGCCATGCGAACCATCATGCTGCTGGCGGACAAGGCGAATGCCTATGTCGCCACGCAAGCGCCGTGGGAGATTGCCAAACAGCCCGGTCGTGCGGCCGAGCTGCAAGACGTTTCGACCGTGGCCCTGAATTTGTTCCGCCAATTGGTCGTTTATTTATCGCCGGTCCTTCCCAGCTTGCGAGCGCAGACCGACGGACTATTCGGCGTGCCGATTCGTCATTGGGACGACGCCGGGCAACCGCTATTAGGCACGCCGGTCGGAGAATTCGCGCACATGATGCAGCGGCTGGAAGCCCGGCAGGTCGAAGCCATGATCCTGGAAAGCACAGAGGAGGTTCCCGTGAGTGCGTCCCCGTCTGATATTCCCGCCACCGTGGCGGATGGCCCCGAGACACTGGCCGCCGAACCGCTGGTGGCCGAGCGAATCACGATCGACGATTTTACGAAGATCGATTTGCGCGTGGCCCGCGTGGTCGAGGCCGAGGAAGTGCCGAAGGCCAAGAAGCTCGTCAAGTTGACGCTCAGCCTGGGAGGCGACGAGCGGCGAACCGTCTTTGCCGGAATCAAAAGCGCGTACGAACCGGCGCAGTTGGTGGGCCGGCTGGTCGTTGTGGTCGCCAACCTGGAACCCAGGCAAATGACCTTCGGTCTGAGCGAAGGAATGGTCGTGGCCGCCGGCGCCGGCGGCAGCGAGATCTTTTTGCTCGCCCCCGACTCGGGCGCGAAGCCCGGCCACCGGGTGCATTAACTGCGCGGACCATCCGGCTGTTGGTCCGCAGGCGAATTGGTCAGCGATAGGGCGTCCAAGCCGGCCGGCGGGCAACCGCGGCCGGACGCTCCGTTTCGGGGGCCTTCGCCGGCGCGCTCGCGGGACCATCGGCCTCGTCGGGCTGGGACGATTCTTCGCCGAGTTCAACGCTCGGTTCTGTTGTCCCTGGCGATGATCCGGCAACAGAGCCGGCGCCGCCGAATGCGGGCGCTTCGCTGTCGCGCGCGCCACGATCGCCATCGCGCGCGGCGCGGCCGGTGGCCGAGCGCAAAAACCGGCGGAGTGGACGAGTGTTTTGAGCCGTCGCGTCGGGTGGCATCGAAGAGACCGATCCGTCGGCATCACCGATTCTGTCGGCAGGAGTGCGCCAACGCTTGGCCTGACTTCCAGTCGGCGGGTCGACGCGGATCGTCATCTCGCTCAACAGTTTGCGGCCGTCGGGTGTGACGTAGCGCACAAACAACTCGAGCTTCTTGTTCTGAGGCGCGGCGTCGGGCCAAGGCAGCTCGAATTCATAGCCCCGGCCGAGAGCTCCCGTGCGGTGAAACTGCTCGAACGCTTCGGCGGCCGCGAAATCCCAACGCGCAATGCGGGACTGAGGACCCGAGCGTTCGGGATCGACCAGCGCGATCGAGACATCGCCGGGCTCGGCCACCATCTCACCCCGGGCATTGCGGGGTTCGAAAACCACCAGAATTCCTTCGTCGCCACCCTTTCCCTGATGGCTCAGGCCGCCGGTCAATTGCTTATTGAGGACAATGCGCGCGATCCGCCGATCGCTCGGCTCGGGTCGAGCCGATGCGCCGGGGTTGGACGGTGTCGGGATGAACTCTTCGCCGGGCTCGACGATGGGGAGCGCCGGCTCCTCCTGGCGGCCAGGCCGGTTCGAACGAGGGGATCCGGAGTCGGACGGCATTTCGATGATCGGCACGCTGGACGAGCCGCGCGGGCCGAGATCGCTAGCTGCCCCCCCCTTTTTCAGAGTCTGATTCTCGCGGCGGGCGCTTTCCAGTTCGGATTCGCACTGGTCGAGCGCCGATTCGAGTTCGTAGATTTGATCTTCTTGGCAGCGGAGCTCGCGCTCGAGCAATTCTTGGTTTCTCTTGCCGGTTTTGCAGCCGGAGAGACAAAGCCCGCAAACGGCCAATAGCAGGATGCGCCGCGTTTTCATGTCAGCCTCATGCGACACGTTGTGGTTCGCCCGCATTCCATGCGAGCGCCGGCCAAACCGCTCCGGTTTAAGGGGGCAGCAAGATCGGATTGATATGCGTCAGGGACGTTGATCTGGGGATCGACGCCGCGGATTCACGCGGGGGGCGGTGCGGGGCCGCCCCAATTGCCAATCGAGATGTTCGACGTTTCGACGAGTTGCTAGCTTGAGATGTGTTTTTTGGGTCTTCGCTGATCCACCGGGCCGCGACTTTTTTTGTCGGAAGTTACTTTTCGGGCGCGGGGGGCTGTTTGCCGTTGGCCGCCGCCGCTTTGGTTTCCATGTGGTCGATGACCTGATCGATCAGTTTGTATTCCAGTGCTTCTTCGGCGGCCATGAAGCGATCGCGGTCGGTGTCGCGTTCGATCTGCTCCAGGGGATGGCCGGTGTGCTTTATCAGGATGTGATTCAGCTTGTGCTTGATCTTCTTGAATTCCTTGACGTGGATCAGGATGTCCTCGGCGGTTCCTTCCATGCCGGCCAGCGGCTGGTGGATCATGATCCGCGAATTGGGGAGCGCATTGCGTTTGCCTTTGGCGCCGGCGGTGAGCAGCACGGCTCCCATCGAAGCGGCCTGGCCGATGCAATAGGTGGCCACGTCACAAGTGACGAATTGCATGGTGTCGTAGATGGCCAATCCGGCGCTGACGCTGCCGCCGGGAGAATTCACGTACAGGTGGATGTCGGACTTGGGGTCGTCGGATTGCAGAAAGAGCATTTGCGCGACGATCGAGTTGGCGACTTCATCGTTGATTTGCGAGCCGAGAAAGATGATGCGATCCTTCAAAAGCCGGCTATAGATGTCCATCGCCCGCTCTTCGCGGCCGCTCTTTTCAATCACGTAGGGAATCAGTGGCATAAGGCGTCTCGAAATTGCTGGTTTGGCGGTGCTGTTTGTCGCGCCCGGCTGAACTTTTCGCCGTCGTCGGGCCGAGTCGTGGTGCGGTCGGCCGCGGCCTGGTTTATGTCTGGAGCGGTTAGCTCTTGTCTTCGTCCTCGGCGTCGGCGGCCGGCTTGGTGAGGATTTCGTCGACCAGGTTGTAGGTCTTGGCTTCGGAGGCGCTCATGTAATAGTCGCGATTCGTATCCTTGGCGATCCGTTCCAACGGCTGGCCGGTGTGGTTGGCCAGGATCTTGTTCAAGACTTCGCGAGTTTTGAGGATCTCGTCGGCCTGGATTTCAATGTCCGAAACCTGCCCTCCCACCGAACCATAGGGCTGATGGATCATCACCTTGGCGTTGGGCAGGGCGAAACGCTTTCCCTTGGTGCCGCCGGCCAACAGCACGGCGCCGCCGCTGGCGGCCAGGCCGACGCAGTAGGTGGCCACCGGGCAGGTGCAGATTTGCATCGTGTCGTAGATGGCCAGCGTCGCGCTGACGCTGCCGCCGGGCGAGTTGATATAGAAGTTGATCGGCTTGCGGCGATTCTCGCTCTGCAAGTAGAGCAGCTTCATCACCAGCTCGTTGGCATTGCCGTCGTGGATCTCGCCTTGCAGCAGGATGATCCGGTTTTCCAGCAGCAAATCACCCAGGGTCATTTGCCGCTGGCGTTGGTAGTCGCGATAAGAAGACATATTCGATGGTTTCCTCGCCACGGCGATTCGGGTGGCCGTGCGGTAGTCTGTTGGTTTTTTAGTATTCTCAACGAATCGGAGGGCGCGAACTTCGAAATTGGCGCGATCGTGCTTCTGGACGGCTATTTCTTGGCTTTGCCGGGAGTCGCTTCCGGCTCTTCCGGGTGTTTGGCTTCCGGAATGTCCGACTCCTCTTCGTCGCCGCCGGCGGCGGAATCGACCGCTTCGGTGTCGCTTCCAGCGGGCTTGAACGGCGTGTCCTTGAACTTGGCATGCTCGAGCACCAGATCGAGCACTTTGCGCTCGATGATCTGGTTGCGCAGGGCATCCATCATTCCGGCTTTGTCGAGCCGAGCTCGCACGCGGCGGGGACTTTGCCCTTCTTGCCGGGCGATCAACGCGATTTCGTGTTCGTAATCGTCGGCGTCGGCGTCGATTTTTTCTTCTTCGGCGATGCGTTCGAGAATGAAATGCTCCTTGAGCGCTCGGGCCGTGGAGACCGCACTGTTTTGCCGAATCTCGTTTTCGTGGGCGCGGATTTCGGCCTCACCGAAGCCGTTGCGTTGCAATTCCAGGACGGCCCGCTCGAGTTCCCGCCGGCTTTGGCGGCGCAGCAGGTCGGGGGGCAAATCCCAATTGGCCGAGGCAGTCAGCGCCGCGGTGACTTGCTTCCGAGCGGCTTGCTGCTGTTGGTAGGCAAGCTGGTTTTCCAAGTAGCCGCGGACCCCCTTGCGCAGATCGGCGACATCCTCGAAGTCGCAAGAGCGGGCGAATTCGTCGTTCAGTTCCGGCAGCTTGAGTTTCTTGACTTCGAGCACCGTGAAGATCGCCGTGACGGTTTTGCCGCGGAGAGCTTCGTTCGGCGCGTTGGCGGTCAGCTTGGCGCCCAACTCCCGCGTTTCGCCGGCCCGAACGCCCGTCATCTGTTTGTCGAATTTTTCGATGTTGCCGTCGCGGAAGCTCAGCGTTGGACGCAACCGCAAGGTCTCTTCTTCGGTCCCCTCGACCAGGGTTTCCTCGCCGTTTTTGAACGCCAGCCGGCAGACGATATAGTCGTTCGGCTCGGCGGCACCGGAATAGGGAACCAACTGGCCACGATTGGTCAGCAACACCTCCAAACGCTGTTCGACGTCGGCCTCGCTGAAATCGCGGACCGGCCGCTCGATGTTCAATCCCTTCCAGTTGGGTAGATCGAACTCGGGACGGACCTCGATATTGAACTCGAACTTCAGCGGTCCGTCGTCGGGCAGCTCAACCGCCGTCGGATCGAATTCGGGCTCGCTGATCGCCACGAAATCCTCGGACTCGGTGATCTGGGTCATGCTGTCCAGAAGCAGCGAGCCGCGAACCTGATCGGCGACGTCTTTGCGGTAGCGATGTTCCACCAGCTTGCGCGGCGCACGCCCCGGTCGAAAACCAGGAATGGCGGCCGTCTCCATCATGTCGCTGAATGCCTTGTCGAAGTAGCGGTCGATGTCCTCGCGCGGAACCGTGACCGTGATGTGACGCTCGCAGGCCGACGGCTTTTGCACATCGATCGTCAAATTCAACTTCTGCGGCGCCTCGTCTTCGCCCAAGCCGTCGGCTTCGGCAATCGTGTCGGCTCCCGCGTCGGATTGGGCCTCCTCGCCCAAATTCTCTTCCCTGCCGTGTCGTGAATGCACCATGATTGACGTTCTTTAAATTCCGACCGGCGGCGAGACGAATTGGTTCGCTCGACTGCACCGGCAATTTCGTGGAAAGAGAAAAGAGAAATGTGTCGTGGAAAGATACGTGTTTGTGCCCTACGAGAAAATCTACTCGTGCGCTCGACCGTTTCGCCGCGCAAGGGGGCAATGCCTCGTTCACTCGCGAGGCCAGCGAGAGCGGGTGATGGGATTCGAACCCACGACAACGACGTTGGCAACGTCGTGCTCTACCAACTGAGCTACACCCGCGCGCTCGAACTCCTGGTGGGGCCGGTCGCTCCCGTGCGAACCGCCTCGCCACGCCAAGGGCTGGAATCAAGGATTATAGGAGGACCGGGCCGGCTGACAAGGTCATTTGGAGCCGCGGCAGCGCCAACCCCTCCCAGTATCCACCGTCTGGGCAGCCATCCCGACTTATCTCCCGCGGAATCCTCGTTGCAACCTCGCTCTCCACCGACACGGCTCGCCGGCCGGGCCCGAGCGTGGGAAACTTAGGCCGTCCGGGGGGAGTGCGGCTCGCTCCGAGCGTTCCAATCGATCCCTGACAATCCAGCCAACGCCAGCTCCAGGGCGTGGGTCCCGTCGCGGGAATGTCCCTGGGCGGCCAGGGCCAAATAAAGTTGGTGGGCCAGAGCCAGCCCCGGCAGGGCAAGCTGCATCCGCTTGGCCTCGGCCAGGGCAATGCCCATATCCTTGATGAAATGCTCGACGAAAAATCCCGGCGCAAAATTGCCGGCGATGATCCGCGGTCCGAGATTCGACAGCGACCAGCTACCCGCGGCGCCGGGAGCCACCGACTGCATGACGACGTTCAGGTCGAGGCCGGCGCGATAGCCATAGAGCAGCGCCTCACAAACGCCGATCATGTTGGTGGCGATCAGGATTTGATTGACCAATTTGGCGTGCTGACCTGCCCCGGCTGGCCCTTGATGAACGATCGTCTTGCCCATGGCATTCCAACAGGGGGCCAGCGCCTCGACGACGGCCGGTTCTCCGCCAATCATGATCGACAGCCGGGCTTCGCGGGCGCCGATATCGCCACCTGAAACCGGCGCGTCGACGCTGGCCACGCCCGCTTCGGCCGCCGCCCGGGCAATTTCGACGGCCAGCGACGGCTCGCTGGTGGTCATGTCGACCAGCACATTTCCCCGCTTCGAGCCGCGCAGCGCCCCGTCGGCACCCAGGATGACGGCGCGAACGTCGGCCGGATGGCCGACGATCGAAAAGACGACGTCCGACGCCTCGGCGACAGCACGTGGACTATCGGCCCAACGGGCACCCCGGTCCACGAGTGGTTGGGCGCGGGCCTTGGTGCGATTAAACAGCGTGACCGAAAAGCCGGCGGTCAGGAGGTGGCCGCACATGCTGGTCCCCATCACTCCGGTACCGATCCAGCCCAAACGGGTTTTTCCCGCGACTAATTTTTCCATCGTGCTCGCCAAATCCAAGATAATGAAAAGCTGATGACAAAGGAGTTCATTGCGGGTGCCGGTCCGGCAGCCCGATTTTTTTTCGCGGCACAGCCCGGGCTGAGTTCGGTCGGGGCGACCCGTCTTCGCCAGGTTGTTTACCAGCGATGTTCGGGGCGCTGGAGGATTTCGTTCAGCATGACCGCACGCCGCAAATCCTCGGGTTTCGTGGTGGGCAGGGGGAGCCAGTCGCTCAGCGGCACGGGCGCAACCGGCACCGTGGAAACCTCGGGCGCGTCGGGAGCGATCGCCTTGCTGCCGGCGACCGAGGTGTCGGTGAGTCGCCCCAGCTTGTGACTGAATGTTTGCTGGAAATGTTGCTCGCGCTCGGCATCGCCGCGCTTCAAGTCGTCGGTCATCTGCGACGCACGCGTGCCGAACCCGGTGGTATCCAAATGCCTGCTGTCGAGCGGTCGGCCGACGGGTTCAGGAACTACTGCCACCTCGCGCACGAGGATCGGTTCGACCCGCACCGTCTTGTTTGCAGCAGACTGGGGACGTCCCGGCGAGCGCTTGTCGGGATTCGATTGCTTGAGGAATTTCTGAATTTCGGCCAGCAGGGGATCGGTCTTTTGTGGTGCGGCGGGCCGGCCCGGAGCGGGTGGTCGCTTTGCGTTTCCCTCGGGTGTGGGAAGGCGGCGTGGGACCGGGCGCGCCGGCTTGGCCGGTTGTGCCTTGCGGTCGCGATTTACGATTTGGTTGACGGCCCACACGACGAACATGATGAGCGCGACCGCTACCTGCAGCAACGTCAGATCGTTTCTTGCGAGTAGCCAGCAAAAATGCATGATTCCACTCCTCGCGCCGCTGTCGGTTTAGTTGCAGTCGGTTTAGTTGCAGTCGGCTTAGTTGCAGTCGGCTTAGTTGCAGTCGGCTTACTTGCTGATGGGCGCACCGGAGAATGCTTTGCGCATCTCGGTGTCGGCCTGCACGTTTCGCAGTTTGTAATAGTCCATGATGCCGAGCTTGCCCGACTCGAAGGCCTCGGCGATCGCCTTGGGGACTTCGGCTTCGGCCTCGACGACTTTGGAACGGCACTTTTCGATGCCGGCAATCATTTCTTGTTCGACCGCCACGGCCATTGCCCGGCGTTCCTCGGCCTTGGCCCGGGCGACGCGGGTGTCGGCTTCGGCCTGGTCGGCCTGCAGCCGGGCACCGATGTTATCGCCCACGTCGATATCGGCGATGTCGATCGACACGATTTCGAAGGCGGTTTGCGAATCGAGCCGGCGGGCCAGCACTGCCTTGGAAATGCGATCGGGATTTTGCAGCACCTCCTGATGCGAATTGGCCGAGCCGATGGCGCTGACAATTCCCTCGCCCACGCGGGCGATGATCGTCTCTTCGGTGGCACCGCCGATCAACTGGTTGAGGTTCGCCCGCACCGTGACGCGCGCTTTGACTTTCAACTGGATGCCGTTTTTGGCAACGGCATCGAGCGACTCGCGCCCCGAGGTGCGGCCCGGGCAGTCGATCACCTTGGGATAGACGCTCGTCTGGACCGCTTCGAGCACGTTGCGGCCGGCCAGGTCGATGGCGGTCGCCAGCTTGAAATCGAGATCGATCGTCTTGGCTTTGCGCGCGGCGATGATCGCCCGAATGACCAAGGGAACATTGCCGCCGGCCAGGTAGTGGGCTTCGAGGGCTTTGCTGGTCACACCCATTTCGTCGGTCAGGCCGGCCTGCACTGCCATGATCTTGCTGCGCATGATGACGCGCGGATCGACCTTGCGAAACGTCATGCCCAACAGATCCAAAATGCCGATCCGCGCCCCGGTCGTGACCGATTGAATCCAAAGGCGGAAATAGCGGGCAAAGACGGCAAACGCCACGATGCCGAAAATCAGAACGCAGAAAATGGCGGCGATCGTCAGAATCTGCATCGTGTTCAGCTCGGCAAACAACGCCATGCGGCCCGTCCTCTCACGAAAATGCAAGTGTCACAAAAAACTGGCGCGCGGCGGCGCGCCGGGGGGTAAATCGGCTGGGAGCGAACCTTCCCATCTTACCTGCCGGGCAAGGTGTCATGCCAGCGGGTCGTCGAACGGTTCAAGCCCCAACGATTCGATCGGTTGCGACAAGACATCGCTCTCGGCGGTCGTTTCCTGTTCATCCGGGGTTACGGGCCGCACCAGGACCCGGTTGCCATGGACGTCGAGAACGCGGATCCGGGTTCCCGGCTCGATCGGTGGCCCCTCGCTGACGGCGTCGACCGAAAGTCCCCCGATGCTGATGACGCCGCTGGGAAGCATCAAGGTGTTGGCCGTCCCCACTTTGCCGACCAAGCCGCGCAAGGTGCGTCGTGCCGGCGTGTCGGGCAAGACATCGTCTTCGCGCGGCACATCGAGCAGCAGACGCCGGCCCATGGGTGTATTGGGCCAGACGCGCAAGGCTGCCATCAAGGTGACCGGACCGGCCACGGCAGTGACGGTTAAGAAGGCGAGCCCGACCCCAACACCATGCGTATAAAAGGCCAGTCCAATGGCGGCCAGCATGGAGGCCACGGACAAAAACCCGAGCAATCCGACCGAGGGAATGAATATTTCTCCCACGGCCAGCAGCAGGCCAACCACCAGCAACAATCCCGACCAAATCACCGGATCCATCGCCGAAGCACTCCGATCCAAGCAGTAACGATCACAACCGGCTCAGAACGATCGAGTCCATTCTACAAGTAAACCGGGACGTCGAAAGCATTGGCGAAGAACTAGAGGCCGGGAAAGCCGGGGGATGGGGCAAGCCGCAGAGCCGGCGGCGCGCCGGGTCGTCATACCGTGGGACGGACGACGATCCGGTTGCCGTGGATCTCGATCACCGTCACGGCGGCACCGCGGTCGACGAATTCGCCGCGCGAGGAGCAGGCGACCAACTCGCTGCCGAACCGTGCCTTGCCGGCCGGCGCCAGGGGCGTGACCGTCACTCCGGTGCTACCCATCAAATGGGAGAAATCGACCATCGATTCGCGGTTGGCGATGTGCTCCATCTCGATGGACGAAGGGGGTTCCAGGACCATATGGCCAAACAGGGCCGAGCGCGGCAAAAATCGGCGCATGACCAGCGCCGCGACGACCACCCCCACCCCCACGGCCGAAAGCCCCAGCATCGTGTCGCGCAACTGCCGAAACTGATACTCGTTGTGAGGCAAGACAAAGGTCTGGCTGGCCAGGATCAACGAGGCAATGATGAGCAGCCCTCCGCCCAGGCCAAAAATCGCCGTGCCGGGCAGTACGAAAATCTCGAGCAGCACGCAGACGATTCCGGCGGCGAACAGCAAAAACTCGAGCCAGCCGGCCGTCCCGTCGAGGTATTTGCTCCAGAAGAACAACAAGAAGCAGAGCCCCGCGATGAAGCCCCCCACGCCGATGCCGGGGGCGTGCAATTCGGCATACAAAGCCGCGATGCCGACAAACAACAGCAGCAGAGCCACGCCCGGCGTGGCCAGGGCACCGATCAATGCGTCGGCCCAACCCGTTCGGGCGACCGTCATTTCCCCTTCCAGGTTGTAGAGCTGTTTGAACTCGTTGAAATCGGCCACCGCGTGCCGGGCCAATCCCAGTTCGACCGCCCGGGCCGCCGTCACACGCAGGGGGTCGCGCGTTTTGTGGACTTCTTCCCCTTTCACCCACTGATCGGGATCGACTTGGCTTTCGGCCTCTTCCGGGCAAAAGTATTCGACCAGGCCGGTACCGGAGTGCGTGTAGCGAAAGACCGGCAAGCGGGGGTCGACCAGCGCCGCCACGAGCGACCAACTGCGCGATTTGTGCGGAGCCAAATGGTCGCGGATGATCGGCCGGACCTGATCCAGCTCGTCAGGCGCGAACATTTCCAAACCCGCTCCCCCCAGCGTGGCATCGCGCTGGATCACCACCTGGTCGCAGGCCACGGCGATCAGCGCCGCGTCGCCGACAGCTTCGGTGGCCACGTAGGCCACGGTCCGCACCCGGCCCGGATCGAGGTCGGCCAGGAAATTGGCCAACGTGACGCTGTCGGCCAGCGAGCCGCCAGGGCTTTCGATCCAGATGCAGAGAAAATTTACCCCGTCGTCGCGAAGCAGGCTTTCAATCAGTCGGATGGTTTGTTGGACGAGACGCGAATTGATCGGTCCTTGGATCGGCACGCGCACGGCACGCCAAGCGCCCCCCAGCGAAGGATCGTCCTCGACGGCTGTGGGCGGCAGACCGAGCGCCTTGGCCAGCGCCGCGGGATCGGCGGCCAGGTACTTTACAAAGCCCAATTCGCGGGCGGTGCGACCGCTGAAAACTCCCATCTGGCCGGCGCGAATCAAGACCTGCTTGGACTGGATGGCGTGCGTCCGTTCGAGTGCCGGCAGGTCGCTGCTGAGCACGAATTCGGTGCTGCTCTCGGTTTCGACTTTAAGCACCTCTGCCTGCCGGTCGAGCATGCCGATTGCCACGGCTGTCGGAATGGTGCGGCGGCGATCGGCAATTTGGCTGTAGCCGCTGCGAACGGTCGGATCGATGGCCTCCTGGGCCGGTTCGTCGATGCCGGCTTCACCGATTTCGGCCTCCGGTGCCATGACAATTTCTTCGCAGGCCAGCGCCACCAGCACGCCATGGCCTTTGATCGATTTGGGGATAAAGGCCACGGTCTTGATAACGCTCAGCTCGCGGCTGGAAAGGTACCGTGCCAGATCGAGCGCCCGGCCAAACTCGGTCCCTTCGCCGAACTTGCTATGAGTCGGGACCAATTCGAACACGACGACGGGTCGACCCGCTTCGCGCGGTAGTTCGACAATTGCCCGCTCGACCGCCCGCTTCACCTGGGCATCGACCGTGCCGGTGATCGGCAGCGAAACGCGGATCAGGCGACCAGCCGGCCGGACTGGCTTCGGCTCGTCGGTTTGTGCCGCTACGGGCTCGGCGTCGGCTGCCGGCGGCGCAGTTTCATTGGGCACGGCGTCCTTGAGAGGCTCCGTGGCGTCGGGAGCCTTTGCCGCGTCGGGCAAGGCGGCTCGATCGATAGCCGGTGGCGGCTCGTCGGCGCGCACAACACCCCAGGGCAAAAGCCAAAGAGCTACCCACCCGAAAACGATCGCCAGCGCGATCGTCGGCAAAGCCCGGCAGATGTCCGGGCGTAGCGTGCGAAACGTAACGAAACGATGCACCACGCGGTGATCCCCCGCCGAGTACGCGACGGGAACGGACAGGTCCCCGCATGTCGAATCTGTGAGAGGCTCGAAAGCTTGTCTCTCCAAACCCGCCTAGAGCGCTCTAGTAGTACCAACCACACTGTACCAGAGCTTGAACTTTCACGATGCGCACAGGACGCGCAAGTCCAACGCCCATTAACCATTAAATGTTCGCTAGACACCTAGGATTATAGCGCCGCGCGGGGGTGAGTCAATTTTGCGGCCGCGACTCGTCAGATCGCTCGCCAGATTAAACACTTGCGCGTTTTTCCCCGGCGCGCGGAGCAAGGCACGCGAGAGGCGCGACGGGGCCCCAACCGACTGCGGACATTGCCCGCGGGGGGCAGGGGGGGCTCTAGCGTTTGGCGGGCCCGGCCGGAGCCGTGACCTTGGGCTGACGAGCCGTCGCCGCCGGTGGGGCGGGCGTCTCGGGGGCGTCGGAGGAGGGATCGACGACCTTGGTCCAGCCGCGAGGGAGTTTCGGCGCGGCGAAGTCCCCCTTAGCCCATTCGAAGGGATC
>Ga0182024_10017052_pt1 | contig 13689 bp, 15 predicted proteins | sample P32metaG_FD_120480 | JGI IMG/M metagenome (GOLD analysis project Ga0182024, IMG submission 120480) | Permafrost microbial communities from Stordalen Mire, Sweden - P3-2 metaG (Illumina Assembly) | ecosystem: Environmental > Terrestrial > Soil > Wetlands > Permafrost | place: Sweden: Stordalen... | reverse complement strand
TGACATGGAAAAGGGTCCACAGACCCTGGCGGATGTAACCAAAACTCTCGCCTTAGTCACAAAGATCGCCAACACTGGACAGCATTTCCAGCCGCACACGCGTTTTTCCGCAGCCTGCTAGACCGCGAGTGCTCTTTGCGCCCGCGGCCTGTGTTTCCAACTTCTACAGGTGGAAATGATTAGCGTCTTTTCTCCCCCCACGCGCGTTCCAGAACGGCCTTTCCCCTATCCAGCAGCGGCGCGTTAACGCACGGAACTACGGCCACGGTCACGGCAACGGTTTGGGCCTGGAGCGGCTACACCTCCGACTCTCTCGACCTTTACTATGCGGCCAACGCCAACAGTCCCTCGTGGGTTTTCATCAAGACGATCAAACCCACAAAGGCCGGAGCCCAGAGCTTGTCGGCCACGTTCACGCTTCCCACGGGCAGCCTGCAGGCGGTTCGCGCGCAATTCCGCTATTTAGGAAGCGCGTCCTCGTGTACCGCGGGTTCCTACAACGATCACGACGACCTGATCTTTGCTGTGCAGTAAATGGCTGTGCAGTAAACGCCGTGCAGTAAACGGCACGGCGACGATGCGATTGTTCGGCCAACCATTCAAGCCGGTCCTCTGGGGCCGGCTTGATGTTTATGGAAGTAAATCGGTTTGCCAGCGGCGGATCGGAAACATGGAAGGACGGATTACAATCCGGGTAAAGGACTTGCCGGTTGCAACCCCGTGCCATGATACGATCCGGGTGAACCGCGGCGTCTAGAATGCTCAACCGTCTAATTGCTTATCGGGATGAGTATTGGGCAGTCCCCAAAAAAGTGCGCGGCGAGGTGTACAGTGTCGCCGTTGTCTACGGGATTTTTGCGCTGACCGCCTTGTGGCTTGGCCTCTCTTTTCTGGGAATTAGCCACAAATTATTCGATAGCGTTCGTAGACTCATGCCTGCTTGGTTCGTCTTCGTCAATTTGTTCCTGGGGCCTGTCCTAGGTGCATTTGCGGCTGGCCCGCTTCCCGTTCCACCCGTAATTCGTCTTGTGTTCGCCGCGTTGATGTTCCTTTCACTTTCCGCACCGGCAGTTGACCCGCCTCACCAGACCGCGTCGTTTTTGATGCTCGGAGTGCTATACCTTGAAGCATTCTGGCTTATTCCAAGGTGGAACCGGTGGAGCAACAATCGTGCAGGAACTAGCGGTCAGGTTTCAGGTGAAGGCGGCCTTGCAGGTCCGGAAACACCTGGCCAGGAGTATGCCGTAGCGAAGCCAGCTGCAAAGGAAAGATTGCTGGACTTTGTCCTCTATGTTGGGATCGCCGTTGCACTGGTCACGATCCTCCTCGTCTACATTTTTGAATTTCGCCACTGAGCAAAATGGTCGCGCTCGGGACAATCTTGGCCGCCATCATCGCGTCTTGCACCAGTAGCTGGGCCTCGAAACTTCGCGGGGGCGTTCTTTAGAAGTTTTAGCTCAGAGGGACAGCCTATGGAGAGGCACTGGGGCTTCTATCCATTAGCAAGGGCAGACGTCGACAGATTGGTAGCGGAAAACAGTGGACAGACCTATCGCGATGCACACAGCGAGGGAGTTGCTCAAATGCGATGCGGAAGGTGCCGAAAGGATGTAAAAGGATGGTGAATCTCCCGACGAAATCCCTGATCGCTGTCATCAGAATTTGGAGTTAGACACGATGGAGTGATGCCGGTAAGTTAGTTCATGGACAACTTAATCGGAGTTGAAGACTTTCCTGTTGATTTGCTGCATGAGATTGGCGGCCGGCTGGCCTCGGCGGGCGGATTTCGCGAAGTGCTGGATCGAGTAGTGGATTTCGCTTCGGCGCTGGTGAAGTGCGATTCCTGCCTCATCTACGTGCTCGAAGGCGACCATCTGGTCCTGCGGGCTTCCAAGAATGCGCACCCCGATGTTGTGGACCGGCTCAAACTGCGCGTCGGTCAGGGCATTACGGGTTGGGTGGCGGAACATCACGAGCCGGTGGCGATTTCGGAAAGCGCGGCGCAGGATCCGCGCTTCCAATTTTTCCACGAGTTGCCCGAGGATAGTTACGAAGCGTTCCTTTCCGTGCCGCTGATGTGCCGCGGGCGGGTGGTGGGGGCGATCAATCTTCAGCATCGCCGTTGTCACATCCACAAGCGGAAGGAAATCCGCCTGATTTCGGCGATTGGGTTTCTGGTGGGCGCGGAGATTGAACTGGCGCGGATGGAGGAAGTCAACTCCGTCCTTACCGACAAGTTAGAAACACGAAAAGTTGTGGAACGCGCCAAAGGGATTTTGCAACGCGAGCTGGGATTGAACGAAGAGCAAGCCTATCTTGCGCTGCAGCAACAGAGCCGGCAGAAGCGCAAAGCCATGAGGGAAATTGCCGAGGCGATCATCTTGGGCGAAGAAGTGAAAGTGAACACGCGCAGACCGGGAATTTCCTGAGACAACCTTCCTGAGACAACCCCGAATCGTCCAAACAAAAAGCGGAGCGGATCGCGATGCAATCCGCTCCCGCGATGAGTGAAGGGACGGGTTATTTCGATGCGCCTTCGGGTGGGACCACGAAGTGTAGTGCCATCTCGTAGCCGGGGAGTTCCATGGAACTGACGAAACTCTGCCCACCTCGCGGCACCAATATGAGCTGGCTGCTACCGTTCGATTTGGCAGGTCGAACCTCCGAAACCAAGAGCATCGCGTCGGTATCGGTGCCGCGGATTCCCCGTATCATGAGAAACGTTGGGCGTCCCGCTCCCTTGAGGGAAAAGGCGTAGTCTCCGGGACCAAGGACGGAATTCTGCCAGTGCACTTCGTGAGACAGTGTGAAGACGCCGCGCGCGTCCTCGGCGGCAGCCAGAGTCGGCTGAATGGTGAAGATACTCAAGCCCAGAACGGCGGCATATGCGAATTTGCGAATTGATCTCATACGAATCTCCTGTTTGTGGTCTAAAGGCACACGACCGACATGAAAGTGAGGGCGTGGGCCTAGATGGAGTGGGAGAACAACGAGGTCGGCAGATTTGCAACGCAGCGATCACGGCTGAACGCAAACATCAGGTTCGACGGATCCGCCGCTCGGCGGGACTCGAACTAGAAATACTATCGAGGATCTCAGCCGCGGCGTCCAACGAAAAGAATCGATGCGTCGGATTGGCGGAGCGCGGTGACTGCGGTAATGCGAATGCCGTCCAATGCCTTCCAGACGCCGTTGAAATGGTTTTCCTTGGGATTCAAGCGCGTCCGTTTGCAAAAAGCTCATCGGATACGAGAACATATTTGGTTTGCATACATCCCACAGTTCCTATAAGGAAGCAGCCAAAAATATGGTGAAGGTGAAAAAGGCTCCCGCGGGAGTAGTGAAGAAGGCAGCGAGCAGAGCAGCGAGCAACGTGACGATCGAAGGGAAGTCTTCCGACAAAGTACGCAGCGGTGCCGGGCACGATCGCATGATCGAGCCCGCCAAGGGCAAGCTGGGCGTGATGATCCCCGGCATGGGGGCGGTCGCGACGACTTTCGTTGCGGGCGTAGAGGCGGTGCGCAAGGGAATCGCGCATCCTATTGGCTCGCTCACGCAGATGGGAACCATCCGTCTCGGGAAGCGCACCGACGGCCGCTCGCCGAAAGTTAAGGAGTTCGTTCCGCTCGCCGGGCTTAACGATCTCGTGTTCACGGGCTGGGACATTTTTGAAGACAATATGTACGCCGCGGCGCGCAATGCCGGCGTGCTGGAGCGCGACCTGCTTGACAAAGTGAAAGGAAGGCTCAGCGCCATCCAGCCGATGAAGGCCGTGTTCGATCACAACTACGACAAGAAGATCGATGGGCCCAACGTGAAAAAAGGGAAGAACAAGCTGGACCTGGCCGAGCAGCTGCGGCAGGATATCCGCGACTTCAGGAAATCGAGTGGCGCGAGCCGGCTGATTACTATCTGGTGCGCATCGACGGAGACCTTCATTGAGCCGAGCGCGGCTCATCAAAGCGTGAAGGCGCTCGAGAAAGGGATGAAAGAGAACGACGAAAATATCGCGCCTTCGATGGTGTATGCCTACGCGTCGCTCATGGAGGGCGTGCCTTTTGCGAACGGCGCTCCGAATTTGACGGTGGACATACCGGCGATGCACGAACTTTCACGTGAGCGCGAAGTTCCCATTTGCGGCAAGGATTTCAAGACAGGGCAGACGTTGATAAAGACCGTGCTCGCTCCGGCTTTCAAGGCGCGGCTGCTTGGGCTGAGCGGGTGGTATTCAACCAACATCCTGGGCAATCGTGACGGCGAGGTGCTGGACGATCCCGGGTCGTTCAAGACCAAGGAAGAATCAAAGCTGGGCGCGCTGGAGCACATTTTGCAGCCGGCTTTGTATCCGGAACTCTACGGCAATATGTATCACAAGGTTCGCATTAACTATTACCCTCCACGCGGCGATAACAAAGAAGGTTGGGACAACATCGATATCTTCGGATGGCTCGGCTATCCGATGCAGATCAAGGTAGACTTTCTGTGCCGCGACTCGATTCTGGCCGCGCCGATCGTGCTCGATCTGGTGCTCTTCCTCGATCTCGCGCAGCGCACGACGGAGCTGCGCCGCCTGGGTATTCAGGAGTGGCTGAGCTTTTATTTCAAGTCGCCGATGACCGCGCCGGGGCTGTATCCGGAGCACGATCTGTTCATTCAACTGATGAAGCTGAAGAATACTCTGCGGCATTTGAAGGGCGAAGAACTGATTACGCATTTGGGACTGGAATACTACGACTAAGGAATGCTTGTGTGGTGACGGGCCTCTGGCCCGTCCTGGTAGTCCCTAAGTTTGAAATCTAGCCGTTTTTGCGGAGTAATCTCTCTGCGAGCGCAAGGCCAGCATACACCGCCAAATTCGCAAGCAGCACGCCAATAGCTACCACGGTGGCAATGACTGCGGGACGAACTCCGATTACGTAAAGCAAGTACGCTGCCAAGACCCATGTGCCATTAAGAACTAGGAACAGGAATGTAATGGCCACCTTTTTCACAATGCCTGCCTTCTGCCAATCTGTGCGTTTCTTCTAAGGGCCGCGCTTTCCGGTTTGCTGCGGTCATGAGTACGATTTCCTCAAGGCTCCAAACATGGTGATTGACGCCAGCGGCCATGCTCGGGGTGAGGCACTACCCCCGCCCCGTTCAACCCGATCACAATGCGTGGCGAGTGTATTCGAGCTCTGTGAATTTAGCCGGGAGTATTCTCGCGGCATTCGCGCTCGCACTTCTCGTCCTCCCGACGAATGCCATTCTAAAGTTCCTCTTAAAGCTGTGGCGGACGTGGCACGGGAGTAACTAAGATTTACGGACCGGGAGAAGTCCAAAGTCATCTTCGAAGCAACTGAGTTTGTTAGTCGTACTCCCAAGCCTCCGGTTCGATTGGGGATTCGATATCGCCCACGATCCTGAAAACGCCCTCAAGGCGACCTATGAAGTCGGGCTTCGCTTTACCCGCCGAAGCAGGCTTGGCGACCGGCTTTCGGTTTTTGCAGATGGGCTCCGACCTGGGCTTAGACCGCACTTTTTTCAGAACCTTCTTCATTGACAGATCATAGCAAGCATGGCGCTCTCGAAATACGCATTGTTGTGTCTCATTGCGTACGAAAGGACGGGCCAGAGGCCCGTCACCACACCAGCTATTCATCCATCTCGTACGCCTTTTTCAACCAGCGTTTCACCTCGTCGTCAATATCGGCCTTTGACTTGATTTCGATCCGACGCGTGATGCGGTCTTTCTTTTCGTAGCCGCCGGTATCGATCAGACGCTTGGGCGTTTTTATATTTCCGAGCGCGAATCCGAGGTCGATGCGCGTGTTCGTCGAGGGCTTGATCTGCGCGAACACGTGGTTGCGATAGAGCGGCACCATCGTCTTACACGGGCAAGCCTTCACGTCTTTGCCTAGGAAGAACCCCAGCTTCAGCAACTGCTCGTATAGTGGACGCAGGGCGGCACGAGGGCCGGAGTACTGTGCTTCCACCCATTCGGCGGCGGTTTTCAGGTATGCCTCGGGCGAGTCTTCTTCCGTGCCGTTGCCGTCAGCGCGTTTTGCGATCCACGACGCGGAATTCGTGCCCAGTTTGTATTCTTTTTTCAGCCACTCGCGGCGTTCTTTCACTGTCGGCGGGGCGGACTTCCTGGTAAGATCGATCCACTCCTTGAGCGAGCGCCCGGTTTTCTGTGGCAGTTCCTCGATCCATTTCTGAACCTGGGCAACGCCCCGATGCACGGCATAGGGACCGAGTGACTTGGTTGCGGTTGACATGGGCATCTCCTCTCGGCCTGCCATGATACCCAATCTGAGCAGGCGCTCGCGATAGAATCTTTCAATGGCTGCGAAGAGGTCAAAACGCGTACGGTCCGAAGCTGGACGCTCTGAAGTTAGACGCTCCGAGGCTGGACACGATACACGCTACATAAAACTGCAGAAAAATTACTGCTTCGCCTGCGGGGCGAACAATCCAGACGGCATGCGGCTGCGTTTTGTCTATGACGACGAGCGTGACTATTTCGTGTGCCGGTTCCGGCTGGGCAAGCGCTACACCGGACCGCCCGGACACTGCCATGGCGGCATCATCGCGACCATTCTCGACGAAGCGATGGGCAAGGTGAACAAACTGCGTCACGTGATTGCGCTGACCTCCGAGATTACCGTGCGCTACCTGAAGCCCGTTCCGTTGAAACAGCCGCTGCTTGTGGAATCGCGCGAGGTGCGGGTGAAGGGGCGAAAACACATCAATATGGCGGAGATCCTGAATGAAAGAGGGGAAGTGCTGGCGCGCAGTCGAGGCTTGTTTGTCGCTATCGATCCGCAGCGCATGTTCGCCCGATTTGCGGAGCGCTAGAAGCGCGGACTGAGAATGTCGTTACGAGGAGGGCTTATGCTTGCAGACCGAAATTGCGTCCCCTGCCGCGGTGGTATCCCGCCACTGAAGGGAAACAAGCTTGCGGAAATTCATCGGCAGTTGGCGGAGCCTGGGCAGTGGAATATCGTTAACGAGCATCATCTCGCGCGCACCTTCAAGTTTCCCGACTTCCGGTCTGAGCTGGCCTTCGTGAATCGGGTTGGCGCGCTTGCCGAGGAGCAAGGGCACCATCCCGACATTTTGTTGGGTTGGGGCAAGGTCGAGATCACGACCTGGACGCACACGGTGGATGGGCTGACCGAATCGGATTTCATCCTGGCGGCGAAGATCGACCAACTTCTCTGAATCGGGTCATCTGACCATTGGGTCATCGGGCCATCTGAAATCACATCACCCCATCACTCGATGACCCGATTCCTGATTGACAAACTCCACAGTCCCGCCGGAATCAGCATCAACATGCCGGCGACGCTGGCGACGTTGCGCGCGGCAAAGCCCCAATCCACGAAGCGTCCGGCGAGGTAGGCTCCCGCGGCTATGGTGAACATGGAGAGGCTGAGGTCGGCGGCGAAAACACGGCCGCGAAACTTGTCGTCACTTTGCATTTGCAATAGTGTCGTCGAAAATACCCACACGATCGAACTTCCAGAATGCGCCAGCATCACGCATAGACACGCTTGCCAGAGGTGACCGGACACGCCGAGCAAGGTGTAACCCGCAGCCGCGGCAAGGTATCCACAGAAGATCGCGACTTCCAATCTATGCTTCCAGTGTCCCGCCCACCTCGCGGCCATGAGAGGGCCGAGCAAGGCGCCTAATCCGCGGGCGCCGAGCAGCAGACTCATCCCGAGAAACGCCCCTCGTTCGGTGGCCATGCCGCGCCAGCGGACGGCGAATTCGTTTTGTCCCATCACGGTGAACAGCACCCAACTGGGTCCGATGATTAGGTTTCCGAATTTGACGAATATTGTCGCTCGCAAACGCGCATGCTGTCGCACGTAGCGGATGCCCGCGAGAATCGGCGAGAAATCCACCAACTCTCGCAACTCGAAGCGACGGCTGCCTTCGGCGTGGGGCTCGGCGAAGCGCATCCTCCAAATCAACGCGGCTGAAGCTACGAACGACAGCGCATTCAGCAAGAAGACCGCATCGCGGCCGAGCAGCGCCGCGACCAGTCCTCCGAGGGTCGCGCCTAGCATCAGATTTACGCTCCATGTGGTTGAGGAGAGCGTGTTTGCTACCACTACATCTTCGCGGTCGACGATGTTCGGGATTACGGCATTGCGCGCGGGCTCAAAGAAAGCGACCAGTAGGGTTTCCGCCATGAGCAGCGGATAAACCAGCCAGACTCTCTCTTTCGAGCGAATCAGAAGCATGCAGAGGACGATCAGCATGCGTCCGATATCGGACGCGATCATGACTTGCTTGCGGCGCAGCCGGTCGTTGACTACGCCCGCGGTGGGCCCGATGAAGGTCAGCGGAAGAACTTGCAGAACCAGCGCCAGCGCTACCGATCCGGCGCGTCCGGTGAGTTGCAGCAGCAGGTTGTAGATCGCCAGCGTGTAAAACCAATCGCCGATCTCGCTGATTATTTGCGCGCTCCACAGGCGGCGAAAATTCTGGTTGCCTTTGAGCAGACGCACGTAGGACGCAAACGATACCGGGCTGACTTGCAGTTCGGGAGCAGGTTCCATGCAGAGTGAAAATCAAAAGACGAGATCGGAAGACGAGATCAGAATTTCACAGCATACCGGATCGGGCGTCACTGCTACGAGTGCTTTCCGTTCGCCACCAAATCCAGAAAGTATTGGTGAATGCGGCGGTCGTCGCTCAACTCGGGATGGAAAGTTGCCGCCAGCGTCTCGTCCTTGCGAACGAGCACAGGTGCTTCGTCTTTGCCTTCGGTCGCGAGTACTTCCACGCCTTTGCCCACGCGTTCAATCTTCGGAGCGCGGATGAAGACCATTTCTATGGGATCGTTGAGAAATCTTCCTTCGCGGATGGAGCTGTCGATCTGACGTCCGTAAGCATTGCGGCGCACGGTGATATCGAGCGCGCCGAGGCCGGCCTGCTTCGGATTCTCAACATCGGTTGCGAGCAGGATGCATCCCGCGCACGTGCCAAAGGTTGGCTTCGCTTGTACGAAATCTTTCAGCTTCGCGAGTCCGTCTTCGCCGAGCAGTTTGAGGAATGTTCCCGATTCGCCGCCGGGGATTATTAGACCGTCGATATCATTTAGTTGCTCCGGTTTTTTCACCAGAACAACTTCCGCGCCGAGTTCTTCGAGTCGGCGGCGATGCGCGTCGAAATCGCCTTGGAGGGCTAGGACTCCGATTTTCATTGAAGCGATGGTTAAAACGAGGAAGGGACAGGTTCAGTTTCCCTCTTCGATGAGGTCACCCCTCCCCACCCTTTTTTACTAAAGTCTTGATAATAAATGCTTAATCCGAGGCGATCTCGGCAAAGTGTTCATTTCAAATATTTTAAAGGCAAAGTCTTGAATGCATGAGACTTAGGATCTGCTTCCGAGTTTCTCACCTTCGTTGATTCAGTGTGTGATTTCAGGATCGGACACGCTGTTGCTTATGTCAATTGAAATGCAGCGAACTGACGGTAGTAGCTGGTAGAAAGGGCGCGTGCGAAGTATGTCGTTTCGAGCCCGGTGATGAGGGAAAGGGCGGACCAGTCCCCGATAGTAACTAGGTCAGTCCCAAGTTGGAGTAGCTACCTTTGTGGGATTGCGCGTGCTTATGGCGAGGGAAATACTGAAAGGGCGATAGGTTGCGTCTGGAGGACGTTGCCAGTGGGTACTGGACGCTGCCTTTCAAACAGTCGAGTGGCTAGGTCAGCCATTACGGTTCGAGTCCGTCGTCCGCCGCACGGCTCCTCGACTTGCATAGGTTTGCTATAATGGAGTTGCTTGAAAGGTAGCGTACCGACTGGCAATCTGCCGAGCCCCGCCTGACCAGCGGGGCTTTTGATTTTTAGGGCGCTGCCGCAGAATGCTTTTTCCGCCAGTGAAGATACGCTCGCAGCAGAAAGGCTCCGCTCAAGCGAAGCTTGAACGGGCCACCCGCCAGTAGGTACGAGCGTCTTAATTCCAAGGAGGAATCCATGAATCAAAAGATAGTCAAAATGATCGCATTGGGAGCTTTTCCGCTGGTTATCGTGCTCGGCGAGTGCTGGCAAGCGCAAGCCCAGGATCCAAAAGCACCGTATGCGAGCATGGCTCCGCTTGATCAATATCTAATGGCGGATCGAAACGCTGAGATTGCTCTGGCGCGAAGCGCGGCCCCGGGGGCCATCTCACGCGACGCCGACGTCCTCGTCCTTGGAAAGCATGGCTACGAAACCGCGGTCAAAGGCAAGAATGGTTTCGTATGCGCCGTGGAGCGAGGGTGGATGGGCCCATTCAATGGCGAGGACGCCGCTAATTTTTGGAACCCTAAAATTCGAGGTCCGATCTGCTTCAATCCGCCGGCTGCCCGCTCCATCCTGCCGCTGACGTATAAGAGAACGGAAATGATTTTGGCCGATCAATCCAAAGCTCAGATCATCGACGGCATCAAGACATTCATGAAGCAAGAGCTGCCGCCCCTGGAGCCTGGAGCCATGAGCTACATGATGTCGAAAGACCAGTACCTTACCGATGATGGCGACCACCACTGGATGGCTCACCTCATGTTTTACACGCCGCTCATGGACGGTGCCGTTTGGGGTGCGGATCTGCCCCACTCTCCCGTCATGCTGAATCCACAGTTCGGAGGCGCTCCGGAACCGATCGACGTATTCATGATTCCCACGGGCAGATGGTCGGATCGAACGGCGGCCCCAGTCAGGTAGGGCACCACAATGCGAGCTGACCCACCCTTTCAATCATTCCAACACCGCGGGTGCCCCGCCCTTGTCGCGTTTTTTGCGACAGGGCGGGGACTTTGACTTTCCCGATTGCGGAAGAACGATGAGGAATTTTGCGGGCTCTGGTCTTCGCAACCGAGGCTCCGGGGTTACGATGCAAACATGCCGTGGGGCCTCAAGCGCTTTCAGGAAGCACGCTGTCTGCACTTTGTGACGTTTAGTTGCTATGGACGCGCTTCGCTTCTTGGCACGGCGCACGCCCGCGACATCTTCGAACAAACTTTCGAGCAGACGCGTCAATGGTATGGGTTTTACGTCTCTGGATACGTGGTCATGCCCGAACACGTTCACTTGCTGATGAGCGAACAGAACGCGCAAAGCTTTCCGTCGCGCTACAGATGCTCAAGCAGAATGTAGCGCGGCGCTTGCGCTCGCCGGAGGGCGGTCTGTTGTGGCAGCCGCGATATTACGACTTCAATGTTTGGAGCGAGGCCAAGCGGGTCGAAAAGTTGCGTTATATGCACCGGAATCCGGAGGATTGGCCGTGGAGCAGTTTTCGTCACTATCTTTCTGGGATTGAAGGGGTGGTGGAAATTGAGTCGCAGTGGACGGCGCGGAAGCGAGAACAGATGGGAGTCGTGGTGGGGATAGGAAGTCAAAATCCCCGCCCTGTCGCGGAAAACGCGACAAGAGCGGGGCACCCTCTGGAGTTGAGATGAGTGAAAGGGTGGACCGGCCCCCGCAAAACTCCTTACGTTATGCTGACACTGTTTGATAGACAGCGCACCAACTGGCAATTTTGCCGAGCCCCGCCTGACTAGTGGGGCTTTTGAATTTCTGAGGAATTTAGACTTGGGCACCCGCCTTTTCGGAGGGCACTGTGGACGATTCGAGGCGAGCGAAACTTGAGAGTGCGGACTGTCCCGAGGGCCCCTTCTCGAAAAGCGCGAGAAGGGGCGCACCCCCAGTTAATTGATGTCAGCATCACAGGCAACCTAAACAATACTCCCCGTGCAGATGGGGCCCACCCGCCCCTCACTCCCTCGTGGTTCGGCTCAACCCGTTATCGAGCTTGACGGATAGAACCCAAATTCCTGATTCGGATCCACTCTATTGAGGGATGTTAGCGGGAACCACTGCTTTGATACTTTTTGGCTTCCTTTGATCTTCTCGAACCATGAGCAATGTGCCCCTTGAGTTGTGCCGCCCTGACGTTCCAAACCAAGGCTGTCAATCGTCATCAGCGGCCCGCCACTCTTTAACTGAACGGTGTCACCGACCTGAAAATCGCTGGCCACAGGATTTTTCCTTCCTTCGGTTCAGTTTTCGCCATCCATTACGGCGTTACGACTTCGATGATACTTTGAACAACGACATCGAGGCCCTTGTCGGTGCGGACCGCTTTGCGGTCAGCGAGGGTTGGGGAATTTTTGCGCACCTCTTCAGCGTCGATATTGTGCCATATAGGTAGGATGACTTTTTCGCCTTCCACCTCGCGCGTTGCCAAGCCGTTCAACTCCTGTTGGGGCCAGTGCTTCTCAAAAAAGTAAGGGCTCAAAATCACCACGCCAAACAGTGATCTTGCTAGACCGCGGTCTATCGACTGGCGCAGACTATCGCCCAATTTTAGCGAGAAGTCGTCATACCACACGCGTAGACCCTTTGCCCTCAGGGCTTCCGCTAGCGGCCGAGCAATGGCCGCCTTGTCCTCGGTCGCGTGAGAAACAAAAACGTCCCATTCATCCTCGCTCTTTTTGCGGCTCGCTCGGCGCCGGGCTGGAGGATATATCGCCGTTGCGGAAGGCCCTGGCGCAGGAGGCGGTTCTTGCCGGATCGGAGTCTTCAGGCCGCCGATTATTTGGGTGTGAAGTCCGCGCTCCTTGCTGCGTTGGGCAACGAGCGAGGAGGCAAGCTGTTGGAGTTCGCTTTGTAATTGCTCCGCAGAAGGGTGCAAGCTGTTGAGGTGTTGTTTGATTTGGGCGATGTTTCTATCAGCTTCGGCTTCTACGTCGAACTGTGTGTCTGTAACGGTGTAGCTGAGGCGGAGTTCGTTCCTATGGACCTCGCCGAACGGCGGATTCAAGGTGAAGGATGTTGGCTGGACATCGAACAGGGCCGCATCCCCCGTGAAAGGGATAACGAACGTGATTTCAGTCCCGGTGATGTGAATTGGTCTTGATCTATCTATGATAAAGCGTCGCGGATCGCGGCTTACATCTACCTGTGTTTCTCGCGTGCGGGCAAACTTATTGGCCTCGTCAAGCACCGGCACGTTAATGCCGAACTGCTCAGCTAGTCGCGCAACAACGCCCGGCGCGTCGGTGTCCAATTCAGCATTCGGTATCTTTTTGAACGCCTCCTTCAACTGATCCTTTTGATACATGAGGACATTGAAGATCGACGCCTTGTTGAACAGTGGGTGCACGCTCAGGACCATCGCCTCCGATTCTTAGGTCACCATCCCCGGGTCTGCAGCATCTGCGCCTCATCCAGCCCAGACGCAGCCAGCCCCTTCATAGCTCCGACCAAATCCTCGCTGACTTCAAGTAATACTTTAGGATCATTGAAGTGCGTAGCGGCCTTTACGATTGCTCGGGCGCGCTTCTCGGCTTCTACCGGGTCGGCGAAGGTGGTGCTGTCTTGCATGAAGATGCCGCTGCCTACGAAGACGGCTTCGGCTCCTAGTTGCATTACGAGGCTGGCGTCGGCGGGGGTGGCTATGCCTCCGGCGCTGAAGTTGGGGACGGGGAGCTTGCCTTCTTTGGCGACCATCTTTATCAGTTCGTAGGGGGCGCCGTGGTCTTTAGCTTTGGCGTAGAGTTCTTCTTCGCCTAGGACGGTTAGGATTTTCATCTCCTGCACGATCTGGCGGATGTGCTTGACGGCGTGGACTACGTCTCCGGTGCCGGCTTCACCTTTGGTGCGGATCATGGCGGCGCCTTCGGCGATGCGGCGGAGAGCTTCTCCGAG
>Ga0182024_10017051_pt1 | contig 13690 bp, 12 predicted proteins | sample P32metaG_FD_120480 | JGI IMG/M metagenome (GOLD analysis project Ga0182024, IMG submission 120480) | Permafrost microbial communities from Stordalen Mire, Sweden - P3-2 metaG (Illumina Assembly) | ecosystem: Environmental > Terrestrial > Soil > Wetlands > Permafrost | place: Sweden: Stordalen... | reverse complement strand
GGAAATTCCAGAGATGCCGGACGTGGAAGTGCAACGGATGCCGGGCATTCCGAGCATGGATTTTGACAACGGTATGATGGTGTTGCCTTTTAACCGCCCGCGATTGGGAATCGATGCGGAAGACATTAGCGGTCAACTCGGAAGCTACTTCGGCGCGCCGGACGGCGAAGGAGTGTTGGTGCGCAACGTGAATGCGGGCTCGGTGGCCGAGAAGGCCGGCGTGAAGGCGGGCGACGTGATCACCAAATTCAACGGCGACCGCATCCGTTCACTGGGCGATTTGCATGAGAAACTAGCTGCGAAGACCGACGACAAGCCGGCGCAGTTGAGCGTGCTGCGGAACAAAAGCGAAGTGACTTTGACCGTTGACGTGCCGGCGACCAAACCAGCGAGGCGCAGGACCACCCGGAGCAGCACCAACATTTAACTGCGCCGCTTACGGTCGGCTCCGGCCCGTTAAGAAGTAAGGCATAGCAATGCAGCAGCGCGCTTTAGCTCGGCTTCTCGATCTGAGGGCGTTGCGATCGCAACGCTTTCATTTCCCGTCGCGGCCGTACTTGCGCGCCAGCCGGAATGGCCGGCTGATGGCGTCCAGCATGCGCGGGCGCTTTTCCTCAACCCCCGCTACCCAGTCCTCTTCGGTCGGAGAAAGCGAAAGTCGCAACAGATAGGCAACGCCCGGCAGAAGTCCGCCGCGCATCCGGATGCGAAAGGCCGCTCGCCTCATTAAGTCGAATGGTTGGGCGTCGACGATCGGGAGACGACGCTCGATTTGCGCGGCAATACGCGAGGCCGCCTTATCGGCGCGAAATTCGTCGACGACTTCAGAAGGCAAGCTGGCGCCCGACATATTCGTCGCCAGCAACAGTGCGACGCCAAGCATTCGTTCGGCCTGTACTTCCCGGGCTGCCGCCAACGCGCGATCCCAATCGATGGCCTGTCGCGACACCAGCGCCGCGACATCCGCGATCCACATCAGCCGCTCCCAAAAGTGTTTCGCGCCGTGAATGCAAATCAGAATCAGCTCATCTTCAGTGGACAGCGCTGGCACATCGTGGCCGTCGAAGCGCACTCGCGCCCGCCGCTCAAACAGCTTCTCAACCGACAATGGTTTAGGGTGATAACGGAACGTCTTCTCGCTGTGAAACTCAACAAGAACATTGGTGCCGCTTTGAACAAACACATACTCGCCGGGAATCTTTTTTGCCTGAATGGCTTTCGGCGGCACTTTCGGCTCATAGCCCAGCCCGATCATCGCCTCAGTAGCGCGCAGAACGTCACGGTCGCGGAGCACCAGGTCGAGATCGGTGTACTGGCGCAAGCCGGGATCGCCGTAGCAGCGCTCGGAAAGCGCGGGTCCCTTGGTAAGCAAGGCGGTAATGTCGAGTTCGGCGAAGTGATCGAGCACGCGAAACAATTCCGCTGTCAGGCTTAAAGTGAACAGTGTTTGCGCGCGGGCGGCGTCGCCGAGCTGTTGGGTAATTTCAGGTGGCACCAGGTCATCGCTGAGTTCGCCAAGCCGCTTGGTGAGTAGCGGAAGGATCCCTTGTTGGTCCGCAAGCATCAGCAAACGCGACCAATCCAAAGGCTGGCGAAAATGCTCGATCAGCAGGCTGGCGGTTAAATTCGGGTTCGCACACCTCAACAATGTCAGCCATTCGGCTGATAGCGCGTTCCCACGATTTGCAGCGGTTTTCACCGAAGAAATCTCCATGGCTACCCTTACGAAGCATACGCGAGCTAGTTCGGGCGCACTAGGGAGGAAGATAGGTGAAGTGAGTCAGGAAACGTGGCGGTCGAACGCAGCATAGTGCTGACGCGGCTCCTCGACTTCATTCCGTGCCTTACCGTCGCGTTGTCGCAGGTTTGTCTTCGCCGTGGAGACACGTTATAAGATCTTGCGTGCCTCCACCAGCGATCGCAGTCGAGTCTCTCGAGAAATCCTTTCCGCCGACCCGCAGCGGCTGGCGCACCTTTCTGCAACCGTTTGAAAAGCCGACGGCGGTAGCTTTGGCCGGCCTTTCTTTCGAAGTGCGCGAAGGCGAGGCGCTCGCGCTGCTCGGCGCAAATGGGGCCGGCAAATCCACTCTGCTGCGGATATTGGCAACGCTTTTACTTCCGACGCGGGGTGCCGCTCGCATCGCTGGATACGACGCGGTTCGCCAGCCCAGAGAGGTTCGGCGGAGGCTCGGATACCATGCCGGTACTGACCACGGTTTCTACGCCCGGCTGACTGGCTGCGAAAATCTGAAATTCTTCGGCCGCCTCAACCACTTGTCGACTGCTGCCGCCACCGAACGCATTACAAAACTTGCCGGACAATTTCGCCTTGGCGAAGTTCTTGATCGCCAGGTACGCACGCTGTCCTCCGGCACCGTGCAGCGCTTGAGCCTGGCTCGCGCGCTGGTTCATCAACCCAGCGTTCTGTTGCTCGACGAGCCTACCAGGAGTCTGGACGCCATCGCCGCGATGGAGTTCCGCCGCTTTCTGAAGAAAGAGATCGTACAAGGCGCGGGGACTTCTCTTCTGTTTGCTTCGCACACACTGCCCGAAGTGGAGTTGCTTGCAGATCGGGTCGCCGTCATCGACCGGGGGCGTTTATTGGGCTGCGACACGCCCGCAGCGTTGAAGCGGCGCACTAACTCGTCAACCCTGGAGGAAGTTTTCCTTCGGCTGACTGGGCGCAGCACGGCACCAATTGACGAAGGACCTCACGAATGATGCGCATCGCTCGCGATCTATGGTTGTTCTTCTGGCGCGACCTGACCATCGCTCGCACCTATCGCGCGCCATTCATTCTGGAAGCCATCGAAGCGTTGTTTGGTGCGGCGATGTTTTATTACCTGTCGCGATTTGTCGACAGTCCGCAACTCCGCCATTCCTTGCCGCAAGGTACCAGCTACTTCGCATTCGCGCTGGTAGGCTGGATATTTTTCGAGTACCTGCACACCGCGATCGATACCTTCGATCAAAGTATCCAGGAAGCGCGCGACTCCGGCACGCTGGAGCAACTGCTGATCACCCAGACGTCGTTGCCGGTGATGCTGGCGGGCTCCGCGGTTTATCCTTTTTCGGCGGCACTATTGCGTGTGGGCGTTTACGTGGCCTGGGGAACGGTACTTTTCGATTTTCCTCTGCGCCGCGCTAACTGGATGGCGGTCTGCGTGGTTCTGCTGGCTACGCTGCTCGCTTTTTCCGGACTCGGCATCCTTTCCGCGAGCTACGTGCTGCTGTTCAAGCGCGGAAATCCCGCGAAATGGCTGCTGCTCTCGTTTTCCAACGTGGCTGGCGGCATGCTCTTCCCGACCAGCATTCTGCCCGACTGGCTGCAGTTCGCGGCGCGGCTGAATCCGGTTACCTACGCACTGGCCGGAATGCGAGCGGCGTTGCTGTCCGGCGCCACCGTCTTCGCGGTATGGCAGTCCGTTGCGGTGCTTTTCCTGATGGCGGCGCTATTACTGCCTGCGTCGATCGCGGTCTTTTCCTGGACTCTCCGGCGCACCAAAACCACCGGCACGCTGACACACAGTTAAAAAACGCTCGCTGCCGGCGACAAAGTGCGAGACTCGTTATTTCGCCGCGATGACCAACAAAAGATCGGCGCTCTGCGGCGCCGATCTGGAAAGAGTGCAACCTCTGGTTGTCAGGACTTCTTCTTTTTCGCCGTCTTCGTTTCAATGCCTGGCGCGATTTGCGCGAGCGCCTCGAGTCCTTGCTTGGCTTGCTGCCCATACGGACCGTTCGGGTCGAGGTCCACAGCCTTCTGGTAAGCCTCCACAGTACCGGGCTGGACGACAACTTCCATCTTGTCGCCCACTTTCTTGTATTCCATAGCGCCGACCAGTGAGGCACCCAGCAGGTACCAAGCCTGCGCGCTCTTGGGATCGAGTTCGGTGGCCTTCTTCAATGGCTCGGCCGCCTCTTTCATTTTGCCCACGTTGTACAGCGTAATTCCCGCATTGCGGTACGCTTGCGCGGCGTTCGCGGGATCAAGTTCCGCGCTCTTCTGATAGGCAGCCATTGCTTCATCAATCTTGCCCGCGCGTCCTAGAATTCCGCCGAGGTTATTGTAGTAGGCGGCTGTAGGCTTCAACGCGGCCGCTTGTTTGTAGGCATTTGCTGCGTCGTCGGCACGTCCTGCCGTGTCATAGGCGTCGCCAAGCCGCGCCCAGAGCAAATGGAGATTGGGGTCTTTTTCCGGCGCCGCCGCTTTCGCCGCTTCTAGTTCGGTAACCGCTTTGCCGGAGAGATCGGCAACCTGGGCCTTCAGCGCATCGCGTTGATCCGCGGGGGCCTTGGCCATGTCAGCCTTGGCCTGGTTCGCTTGACCCAAAGCCGCAATGCCGGCCTCGAAATGCTGCTTCATCCCTTGAAACTTTTGCTTCTCTTCTTCCTGCTTCTTTTGCTGCTCGACAGCCACCGCGCCCTGCTTCGACATAATATCTTTGAAGTTTACGTTGACCTTCGGAGTCTCGGCGCCGCTGGCCACGTGAACTTGTGCAAATTCGTACGGTTTGTTCGGCGAGGGGAGTTCGATCGTGACGGTATAAGTGCCAGCGCGCAGGTTATGGAAGGAGTAATTTCCATCCTTGTCGGTCTTGGCAGTAACTTTAGCGCCCTGATCGCTCACCGCATCGATGGTCATGTCCACCCACGGCTTGCCGGCGACGTCAAGAACGTTCCCGCTCAATGAGCCGTCCATTTGGGCCGCAGCACGTGGCGCAAACCAAAAGACCAGCGCCACAGCGAGCAACAAGGCGTTAAACCAGGATTTATTCCCGCGCAAACTAAATGTGGTCGACTCACGGCGTGACCGCGAAGCGCTCAACTTTGATAGCTTCATGCTCGAATCTCCTTTTGTCGCGGGCAGACTTCTACCCGAAGTCCCCCGGGCCGGCATGCGCCCTATTATCTCCAATTTGCCGCGGATTCCAAGCGCAACGACATCAATGTGCGGCTACGCTGCGTCGGTACGGTATGGGATCCGCGATTCCAGCCTCGGCAAACGCCCGCAACCGCAACAAGCAACTATCGCAGGCGCCGCAAGCTACCTCCTCGCTTTGGTAGCAGGACCAGGTTAGACGCAGCGGTGCGCCGAGATCGACGCCGCGCCGGATAATTTCGCTTTTCTTCAGGGTGATCACCGGCGTGACGATTTCAATTTGGGTTTCCGGCCGCGTGCCTTCGCGGATCACGCTTTGAAAGGCGCGATAATACTCTGGACGGCAATCGGGATAGCCGGAACTATCTTCAGCGACCGCGCCGATGTAAATCGCGCCGGCGCCGATCGCTTCGGCCCAGCTTACCGCCACGGAAAGAAAATGCGCGTTGCGGAACGGCACGTAGGTGACGGGAATATTGCTGACGTGCGAAGCGTCGAGTTGATATTCGGGAATGGCGATGCCGTGGTCGGTCAACGCGGAGCCACCGATTGCCCGGAAATGATCGAGCTGCACGATGAGCCGCCGGCTTATTCCATAAAAATTGGCAATTTCCGTAAAGGCGCGGCGCTCGCGATCTTGCGTCCGCTGGCCGTATCCGGCGTGAAGTATCGCGATGTTCGCGGCCCCATGGTGTTCACGCGCAATGGCGGTGCTGACGCAGGAATCCATCCCGCCACTTAGAAGCACCACTGCTTTGCGTGAATTGCTCATCAATTTTCCCCAGACGCAACACCTGCGCGCGACTGCACAGCCTTCTCTACACGCCTTTAGTGGCTGGGTCCCAGACAAATTTGTGCACTTGCAGTCCCAATCGCACCCGCAGGCCATCGGCTAGGATCCACTCGACCAGCTGCCGAGGCTGGAGGCCTTGCCACTTTCCGTCGGGATCGTCGAATGCCGGGGAAAACAAGACCTCCCGCGCACGTTCCGGGAGGTGGTGCTTGGCCGTAAAGCTTCGCGCGAATTCGTAATCCCGCCGCGTCGAGATCACAAATTTCACCTCGTCGGCCGGGCCCAGCGCTTCCAGGTTGCGCATCTCGAAGGTGTCCGCTTCTCCGGAGTCTGGACACTTCACGTCCACAATCTTAATCACTTGTTTTGGCAGACGCCCGATGAACCGTTCGCCGCTGGTTTCGATCATGACGGTGTAACCGTCCGCCAGCAGGATTTCTGCAAGACGATAAATCTCTTCTTGTAGGAGCGGCTCGCCGCCGGTCAGTTCCACCAAAGGAACGGCGGCGGTGGATGCGTGCTTCCCGTCTCCGCGACCGGCTAATTCGTCGACGCGCGCGCAGACTTCCTCGACGGTCATCTTTTTCCCGCCGTGAAATGCATAGGTGGTGTCGCACCAGGTGCAGCGAAGATTACAGCCGGTGAGCCGCACGAAAATGCACGGAAGACCAGCGCGGGTGCCTTCTCCCTGAATGGACTTGAAAATTTCAGTAATGAACATGGCTGGGCGCTGTTCCTATTGCCGCCCGGATTTGGCACGCGCCGTCCTGCGGGCCAACCACCATATCGCCACGAAAAACACGGTCACGGAAATGACCAGGCGTACATATCCCGGCGCGAGTCCCACCGAGCGAAAAACCAGGATGTAGCCCAATGCCACCAGGAGAACCGGAATCATGACGATATAAATGGCTCGATTCATCTTCTCTTTCCAACGACGCCGACGTTAAGCCCCGCCTGGTGCGGCAGGCCGGTATTGTGCGCTGGCCGTATCGGTTTCCCACACCACTGTATCTATCACGCGCGCTCCAGCGGGCAGACCTGTCAACTGACCCGCGACCTCGTCGTAGAAGTATTTCGCGAGGTTTTCCGCCGAAGGATTCACGGTACGGAACGGCTCCAGGTCGTTTATGAATTGGTGGTCCAGCCTGCCGATAATTTCACGCAAGACGTGCTTGACCTCGGTGAAATCGCAGAGCAGCCCGATCGAATCGAGCTGCGGCCCCTCCAGAGTCACGCGTACCCGGTAATTGTGCCCATGTAGGTTCTCGCACTTGCCACGATAGCCGCGCAAGGCATGCCCCGCCGAAAATGTCTCTTCCACACTGACTTGAAACATTCAGTTCATTGACCCCTGATCCCTTAAGCCCGCGCGCAGCGCACCTATAGCCGCCCGCTTTTACCCTGAGCCCCGAAAGGTCCAAGGGCGGGGTTTAGTTGCAAGGCCACCAGCGAAGGCGACCAAGCGCGACGCCCACAGCTAAGCTTTAGCCTACTTCTTCTCATTCTCGAGAAACCGAGATACGTCCCGCAAGTCGTGCGTCTTCGCGTATTGAGGCAGCGAATCCAAGAAAATTTTACCATAGGGCATCCGTTCGAGACGGTTGTCGAGCAGTACCAGCACTCCGCGATCGGTTTTTGAGCGAATCAAACGCCCAAAACCCTGTTTTAATGCCAATACCGCCGCCGGCACCTGGAACTCCGAGAACGGATTGCGTCCTTCTTCCTGCAAAGCGCTCACTCGTGCCGCGACGATTGGATCGCTGGGCACTGCGAAGGGCAAGCGGTCCACGATCACGCAGGAGAGTTGGTCACCGGGAACATCCACACCCTGCCAGAAGCTGGAAGTGGCGAACAGTACAGCGCCAGGGGTATTTTTGAATCGCTCCAGTAACACCGATCGTGGCGCGGTACCTTGCAACAGCAGCGGGAACGATACGCGGCTTCGCACCCGCTCGAACAAATCGTTCATCTGCGAATAGCTGGTAAACAGGCAGAATGCGCGCCCCTGCGTAAGCTCTAGCAGCTTCACAATTTCATCCGCGGCTGCGGGCGCGAAGCCTGGATTGCGCACATCGGGTATCGTTCGCGGCGTGTATAGCAAAGCCTGCTCGGCCCAATTAAATTCGGGCGGCAGTGTGCTTTCTTTTGAGTGATCGAGTCCCACGCGCTGGCGAATGTACTCGAAGCGCCCGCCAACTGTAAGCGTGGCGGAGGTAAGCACGACGGTGTCGAATTTTTCGAACAGGCGCTCCCGCAGGATCTGACTGACGTCGATCGGGGTGGCGGCCAAAAACACGCCCTTGTTCCGGCGCTCATACCAATACACAAAGTTACGTTCGTTGGATTCAAACAGAAACGCCAACTCCTGGCGCATCTCGAAACTCCGTCGAGCGATGCGGGTGAGCTCTTCGGGCTTTTGCGTGATCGCTGCGAACTCGGTTTCCAGCCCCTTCAGCGCGGTCGCCAGTGCGTCATAAGCTTCGCGGTGCTGCTCTAGAAACGCCTGGCGCTCATTGCGTGAGAAAGGAAAGCGCCCGTCGCGCGCGGGAAAGCTATCGAAGAACGCTCGGGCCCGTTCGCGAATCCTTTGCGTCCGTCGCAACAGGGCCGCCGAGCCCAATCGCAGCAATCGCATCGTCTGATCCGCGTCTCGCGCCAGTTCCTCGAACCTGTAATTTGAAATCTGCCGCCCGAAATAGTCGCTGGCGACATCTTCCATCTCATGGGCTTCGTCGAACACCACGGCCGAATATTCCGGCAGAATGCTGCCAAAATCATCCTGTTTCAGCGCTAGATCCGCGAAAAACAAGTGATGATTGACGATGATCAAATCGGCATCTTTGGCTCGCTGGTGCATCGCGGTAACGAAGCATTGATTGAACTCCGGACACTTCTGCCCGGAACAGGTATCGCGTCGCGCATCCAGCCGGGTCCACAAATCTGAATCGTCGGGCAAAAAGGTAAGCTCGGCGCGATCGCCGGTTTCCGTCAGCTTGGCCCAATCCCCGATTTGCCGGAACGCGTCAAGCTCTTCCAACCCTTTCATCATCGGCTGGTCGGCCATTTGATTGGCCTTGACGCGGCACAGAAAATTCGAGCGCCCCTTCATTACCGCGACCTTAAGTTCGGGTGCAAAGTGCTTCTGTAGAAACGGAATATCTTTCTGATAGAGCTGTTCCTGCAATGATTTGGTGGCCGTCGAAATCACTACCCGGCGCCCGCTGCATATTGCAGGTAACAGGTATGCCAGCGTTTTCCCGGTCCCGGTACCGGCTTCGACGACGGCGTGATGCTTCGCAGTGAACGCAGCGTGGACCAGTTCCGCCATCTCCAGCTGCGCAGCGCGGTGCTCATATCCGCCGATCATGCACCGTTCCAGAAGCCCGCCCGGACCAAACACCTCCTCCATCGCCGGCCCTGACGGCTCCTCGCGTGGAGCGGAACGCTCGGTTTCTGCCCGAGCCACTTCCCGCCGCCTGGGCAATTCCTCTTCAAACGGAGTGTACACGCGCTCTGCCGGAACGCTTTGCGCCAGCGTTGCAGCCGTAGCCCGCATTCTCGACGTCGCCTTTTCTCGCTTGGCCAAATAGGTGCCCCGCGCGCCCGCACTTCGCCCCGGCGCTCCACCGCTAACGATAGCATACCGACGAGAAGCGAATTACATCCCGGCAGCTCTGGGCCGCGGGTTTCGTTTTTGAGTGCCGCCCCCGTTTGACGTTTAGGCAACTTCGTCGCTTTTTGGTCACCCTACAAGCCCTGCCAACGCTACATTGAAGATGACCAACTACGTCGTGATGTGAATAGCCCGAGCTACGGTCGTTCGGCGAGGTGTTCGATGAGGCGCAGCAAGCATTTCCGTTCCCTGACACTTTTGGCTCCGCTGGTGTTAGCCGCATGCAGCGGTTTACCCCAAGGTAGTCCGACACCTCCGGCTTCCGGCACGGCCACGGTCGCTCTAACCATGAGCGCCACGCCCCTCGCGCCTCCGCCCGGGGCCTCCATACTTTCCTTTAGTGTGAACGTGAACAGCATCGCGCTGACCCCTGCCAGCGGAACCGCATTCAGCTTTCCTTTAAATACCGGAGGCGGCACGTTCGCAGTCGATCTGACGCGTTTACAGAGCGATTCAGCGCTGTTGGGCCTGAGCACATTGGTCCCGGCCGGCTCCTACACCAGCATCACCGTCGGCCTCAGCAATCCCGCTCTCACCTATTGCCTGGTCACTACCGGTACGCCAGGATGTACCGCCGGAAGCGTCACCACCATTCACCCCAGCGTCGCTACGCCGGTGATTACTACCAGCCTCACGCTGACCGCCAACCAGCAAACCGGGCTGGCTTTGAACCTGGACATGAGCAAGGCCATCACCGTGAACCTGGCGACGCAAATTCCTACCGTTGACCTGACCGCCACCAATGTCTTGACCGCGGTGCCGCTTCCGCGCCCGGCGAGCTTCGCCGCCGGCCAATTGGATTTCGTGGAGGACATCACCGGTACGGTCACCAGCGTCTCGGGCGAGACCGTTATCGTGGCCACAGCGACCCACGGTTCTTACACGGCGACTGGCAGCACTGCCACGGTTTTCTCGCCCGCGTGCACCGCCGGCGCCCTTTCGTGCGCACAAGTGGGTCAGGTCGCCAGCATCGACACCGCCCTCAACGCGGACGGCACCCTCTCGATGCTGGAGTACGACCCGATAGATACCTCCACCACGGCGCACGACTGGATCGAGGGTGTAATCGTGGCAACGCCTACTTCATCGAGTCAATTTGAGTTGGTTGCCAATGAAGAGGTGGTGGCGGCCAACACGCTTACCGGAAACAGCTTAACCTTAGGCGAACCGGTGCAGGTTACCTTGGGATCGGGAGCCACGTTCAGCGTGGACGTTAAAGGGCTCACCGTCCCCGTGCCTCAGGCTACCGCCTTTGCCGGCGCCAGCGACACGTCGGTTCTGCTACCCGGGCAGACGGTATCGGTTCGCGTGACCGGTTTCACGGCCGGCTCCGGAACGCTTCCGGCACAGGCAACCGTGGACGTGGTCGACCTCCGATACAGCCGCGTCCCGGGAACCGTTTTGTCCGTTGCGCCGCCCACCACTTTGACATTACAAAACCTGCCGCCGATCTTCGGCCTCACGATAAACCCGATCGTGCAGCTCTCTACCGGATCGCCGCCGAACTTCGCGGCCACCAACTACGACGGCGTCAGCAGCGCCAGCGGCATAACCGCGGGTAGTTCCCAGACCTATACCATTCGAGCGCTCTATTTCGGTCCGGTCGCCGCGACACAGTTCAGTGCGGCGAAGGTGCGAGCGAACTAGGTTCGAATCAAGCAGCAGACCAGCAACGAACGGGGAGAAAGCGAGAACTTTCGCGGCCGGTCGGTATTTGCTTCCCTAGAAAGCGAGAACGTCGAACTAAGCGGGAACTGCGCCGCCCATCGTCGTATTTGGTGGCAGCGGCGTAGGCACAACGGGTGCTCCGGGTAGGCCCGAAATAGCCGGATGGAATCGTCGATAGAGGGCCAGGGAAATTGCTCCGGTTCCCCACAACATCACGCCGAACTTCACCCAGCCGCCAACATGAGGCACGGTTGTGCACAGGCGCACGATGATAACGCCCACCACCATGCGGCCAATCAGCGGCCAAGTTTCCCGGGTTCGTCCCAGCAGCCATTGCCCTACCAGTGCGCCCACGATGAGTTGTGCGTAGTACAGCGTAGCGTACCAAAGAAAGAACGTGGAAATTCCGATGAATAATCCCACCACCGTAGCGCACGCGATCAGCGACGCGATGGGCACGCCGAAAAATACCAGCACGCCAAGTCCGAACGACGCCCCATATTGTTCCACTTGGTGGACTGCCTCTTTGGAAAATTCCGGCAGGACCTGAAACAGCACCAGTCCAAACAGCACGAATGCAGCCGCCCAAATCACTTGCCAGATGTAATAGCTGCTCTCTTCATACTTCGGCTTGTGCTCCATCTTCTTGAAGTCCACCGGCGAGGACAGCTTGGCATCGGAGGCCACGTCCGGAGGATTGTCGCCTTCGAAATGAATCGGCCCGCCGACTTTGGCTGACCCGTTAATCCGCAAATTTTCGGCCTTAGCGTCAATTCCGCCGTCGACCGTGCCGGAAATCGTTCCTTGCTGCGCGAATAAGAGCAGTTTGCGCCCTACTTGCCCATCTAAATTCAAGCTGTGGGCAAACGTCGTCATACTGCCGCCAATTTTGCCCGAGGGATCCAGATTCACGATGTCGTCAAAGGCCATAACATTCCGCGTTACCGTGCCGGTCACCGTCACGGTGTTCGAAGCGGTTCGGACATTGCCATCCACCATCCCGCTGATGCGCAGAATTTGCGCGAAGGCGATCACGTCACCCTTGACGCGCCCGTTCACGCTGGCGTCTTGGACAAATAGAAACACGTCGCCTTCGACGGTTCCGTCGATGCGCGCGCGATGGCTGAAGATAAACACATCTCCCTTCACGACCTCGTCGGATCGAATTTCGGTCGTTTCTCCCTTGCGCACATCCTGTGCCCAAGCTGCCGGTGGCATCAGTAGCGCACCCACCGCGCAAAATCCGGTCAGCACCAGCGCCAGTGCCGCCGACCCGCGCCGCAGCCGCTTGCGGAAAAATGCCAAGCCGAAGGCGCCCAGTGTGAGCATCGCTACCACTTCCAGCAGAGTGATCACTGATTGCCACCCTTTCCAAAATGCGCCCTGAAAGATCAGCAGATTCAGCAAACTCGTGCTTCCAAACCCGGCCTGCGCCAATTGCTGTTGCCAAGGCTCGATATACCCCGAATACAGCGCGTACACGCCGGTAGCCGCCAGCCCGAACAGGACACCCCAGATCCACTGCATCGACCTGCGCGCCCGCTCCTGGAATTGCGCCAGTCTCGCCGGCAAGGCCTCATCTTCCTCAAGCATTGCCCGCGTCAACAGCCGTGATTCGCGCTCCATCGCCCGCAGCAGCGTCCAGCATTCGCTGCATTCCTGCGTGTGCGCCGACACTTCCTGCGCCCGCGCACGGTCCAGTTGCCGCTCGATATAGAGCAGGCAAGCCATTTCGTCAAGATGCTTGATTGGCGCGTCCCCCGAAGCCGGGTCGCCCAGCGGATTGTCCCTATCGTTCACAAAGCTCCTCCCGCAGCTAGCGCTCCGGTGTCCCCCAACGCTTGCCGCAGTTCATGCCGCGCGCGAAGCAGCACCACGCCCACAAAAGCGCGGCGCACTCCCAGCGCATCAGCAATTTCGTCGTAACTCATATCGGAGTAGTAGCGCATCACCAGCGCCATGCGCGCCCGGGCCCCCAGCTTAGCGAGCGCCTTGCGCACCGCATCGCTGCTGCTCTGCTCGATCATTCGATCCAGCTGATTGGGGTCCGGATGCTCTAAGGGCACGTCAGCAACATCTTCGGTTTCTTTGTCTTGCCGGATTTTGCGCCGCCGCAGCAGGTCCCAGCAGTGATTCGCGGCCACCTTATAGAGCCAGGCGCTAAAGGATCTGGTCTCGTCGTATTGGATCAGCTTGTCTCGCAGCTTCATGAAGATTTCCATGGTGGCGTCTTCCGCGTCTTCCCGGGTAGGTAGTGCCCGCCGGCAAAACCGGAATATAGCGGGCGCGAACTCCCGGTACAGCTCGCCCCAGGCGTCGGCATCCCCTGCCCGCGCCCGTGCAACAGCCTCCGTCGGTTCCGTCTTGCCCGGCGCGCTCATCCGATCTGGTCTCGGCGCATCCATAGACTAGTACGCAGCGGAGCATGAAAAACTTACACAACCTGGAGCCGCCCCCAAGCCCTATCGATCGCCGGGTCAGGCCTCGCCAGTCAGCAGGAGCGAAATACCCCCAATTTTACCGGGTAAGCCGAATCGAGCCCCCACGCGACCCAGCCGCAGCACTGTACCAGAATAATGCCGAAACGCACCCAGCCCGCCTAGGGGAGGGGCGAGCTTGAAGCCCGGCGCCCCCACCCCCATCCGATAAAAACAATCGATTACACTATTTG
>Ga0182024_10017050_pt1 | contig 13690 bp, 13 predicted proteins | sample P32metaG_FD_120480 | JGI IMG/M metagenome (GOLD analysis project Ga0182024, IMG submission 120480) | Permafrost microbial communities from Stordalen Mire, Sweden - P3-2 metaG (Illumina Assembly) | ecosystem: Environmental > Terrestrial > Soil > Wetlands > Permafrost | place: Sweden: Stordalen... | reverse complement strand
CGTAAGTGACGTCCGGGGTCATTGTGAACCTGAACGCCAGGTCCGATACCCAGGAGGAAGTCGGTGTCCCCGCCTGCTGTGCCGCGGCAAGCCGCGCCACGGGATAGGGCAGAACCGCACAGCACAGTGCCGCGGCAAACAATGCCAGTCGCGTTTTCATTAGAATCCTCCTCGCGCAGAGAACTCCATGTCCCGGCGGAATTCTAGTCCGTTCGGTGGCCAAGGGCCAATATTATTTGCCGCCCATCACGCTGCGTGATCTGTTGAGACGATGGCCTAGACTGGGCGAATACCGAAACTTACAACGAGCCAATGTCTGTCACGCGCGGTGTATAATCGGCAATCCGGGATCGGCACGGTGACGGATCCCGATACGACGCGATGCGGCGCTTTGGCCATCTTCTACTGCTCTCGGGTATGGTCGTAATTCCCTTGTTCGCGCTCGTGCAGCGCGAGCCCCTGCTGGGCGCAGCACTTGCTCGGGCGCAGAATTCGGTTGACGGAGCCACTGGGCAGGACTCCGCGCAAGACACGGCCAAAAGCTGCTCGGCCCGCTCTCTGCTGTTCAATTTCGAGGACAGCCGCCGCGACGGCGCGACTCACGAGGTGCCTATCTGGCATTTGCCGGATACTTCGGCTTTTTTCTTCTCCGCCGGTATGACCATCGACGCCGATGGTTCCCCGAACGCCTACAGCCCTGACAACACGGGCCTCGACGACCTCTCCAATGCGGGCGTTCCCGGCCATTGGGAAGGCGTGATTCAGGATGAGAATGGAAATCCGATCGTCCAGGGACCGGACGATCCGTTTCCCGGCTTCTATGTGTCTTGTACGTCTCTTGTGGACCGTTCGAAAAAGCGCTCGGATCCCTCTCGGTATGTGGATGCCTCGAAAATTCCATACATCGTGCTGCCGGGGGGCTTGGCCCGCGATGCGGGTGCGCGTCTCGGAGACTTCGCGGTTGTTGTGAACGTGCGCGAACACAAGACGGCGTATGCAGTGTTCGCCGATGTTGGAACTTTCGGCGAAGGCTCGGTGGCGCTAGCCGACGATCTAGGGATATGGTCGAACGCGCGGCAGGGCGGCCGGAGGGCGGGACTCTTCTACATTGTGTTTCCGGGATCAGGCAACGGACAGCCCCGCACCGTGGAAGAAATCAACACGGAGACGGAAAAGGCCTTTCGCGATTGGGGAGGTCCAGAGAAATTGGCCTCCTGCGCGACGGAACCGGAACCCGAACCGGCTACCGCGAGCAAATCCACCCAAAGCCAATCCCAGCCCGCATACTGACCACCGGATTACGGTGCCCTGCGGTCTGCCTCATCTAACACGCCAAACAAAAATACAGGAATTGCGTCTGATAGAATTAAAGCGAGATGCCGATACCACTCGATCCTCGGAAGAAACCGGCTGGTGTGAAGGTGCACGTAAGCACGGGCGAGGGCGTCGAGGTCGCTTGGGCGGACGGCCACGCGAGCCGTTACACGTTTCCTTACTTGCGCGACCATTGCCCATGCGCGATGTGCAACGATGAGCGGGAGAAGAAAGAAAAGGCGGGGAATAAGCCCGAGCCTTTTCCGATGTTCAAGCCCACAGTGACGGCCAAGTCGGCGTCGCCCGTAGGTAATTACGCGATTCAGATCGAGTTTTCCGACGGCCACGCAACCGGGATTTACAGCTTCGATCACCTGCGGCAGGTTTGTCCCTGCGAGGCGTGCGAGAAGGAATTTCGGTCCCCGGCGGAAGCAACGCGATAGCGTTCTGGCGGTTGGAGGCTGGACGCTAGAGCGAAGGTGCGCGGGTCATTACGGCAAGCCTAGATCTTCAAAAAGCGCCCACCCTTGCAAAAACCGCAAGAGTGAGGCACCAGTAAATTCGTTCCTGTGCTGCGGAAAGCCCCGGCGAGTCCCGATGTAACAGACTGGAAGTTGCGGGTAAGAAACAGGTTTGACCTGGATTCAAAAAATCTATCGGGATCATTGAGAAATTGCGGCGTGATGGCACTTCCTTTTTGTCCCCGGTTCAACGTATAGTTTCTTCCCGCGTCTTTACAAAAACCTTATGGCAACAACTCCCGCGGGTCCTCCGTCAGCACAAGGGTCCATTCGCCCGGTCGCAAAAGTTCTCGTGGCGACGACGGCGATGCTGGCCTTCATCTCCTATTGGCGCGCCGCAGCCATCGTTCTGAATGACCTGGCCTCGTCCGCATACTACGCGGGCGGCGAAGCCGAGCAATTCATAGGCAAGACCGCCCCGTGGTTCATCCTTGCGACCATGCTGCTTTCGTATGCCGTCTCCCAGGTTTACGTGGAGAGCTGCAGCATGTTCGTGCGCGGCGGCGTCTACCGTGTGGTGAAGGAGGCGATGGGAGGGGCGCTGGCGAAATTCTCCGTTTCGGCGCTGATGTTCGATTATGTGCTGACGGGGCCGATCAGCGGCGTTTCGGCGGGTCAATATCTGGGCGGGCTGCTGAACGAACTTCTGGCCTACGGGCACATGAATTTCGTCTTGAACCCGGACGTGACCGCGGCAACGTTCGCAATAATGGTCACCGTTTATTTCTGGTGGCAGAACATCCAGGGAATCACGGAATCGAGCGAGAAAGCGCTGTGGATCATGCAACTCACCACCGTGATGGTGATTGCGTTGATCGGTTGGTGCACCTACACGCTGCTGATGCGCGGTTTCCATCTGCCTCCAGCGCCGATACCTCGAAACATTATTCTCGACAAGCACTCCTTAGGATGGCTCTACGGCCACGATATCGGGCGACTGATGACCCTCGTCGCGGTGTTTGTTGCCCTGGGCCACTCGGTGCTGGCTATGAGCGGAGAAGAATCGCTCGCGCAGGTCTATCGGGAGATCGAACATCCCAAGCTGCTCAACCTGAAAAAAGCGGCGCTCGTGATTTTTATTTACAGCATGGTGTTCACGTCGCTGGTTTCTTTCTTCGCGGTAATGATCATTCCCGACGGGACGCGGCCGCAGTATTTTGAGAACCTCATCGGCGGCCTGGCCATGAACCTCACCGGTCCTTTCCTGGCGCGCCTGATCTTCCACGTGTTCGTCGTGGTGGTGGGAACGCTGATTCTGTCCGGCGCGGTGAACACCGCGATCGTAGGCTCGAACGGAGTGCTGAACCGCGTCTCCGAGGATGGAGTTCTGCCTGACTGGTTCCGTCAGCCGCATCCTAAATACGGCACATCGCACCGGTTTATCAATTTAATTGTTGTGCTGCAAATTGTGACGATCGTGATCAGCCGTGGCGACGTCACCTTCCTCGCGAACCTCTATGCCTTCGGCGTGATCTGGAGCTTTGCGCTGAAGGGCATTGCGGTTCTGGTGCTGCGGTATACGCATCCGCAGGACCGCGCGTTCAAGGTCCCGCTGAACTTCACCATCGCGGGAAAAGAAGTACCGCTCGGCCTGATCATGATTACGTTGATCCTGCTGAGCATCGCCATCGTCAATTTGTTCACCAAGCCGGCCGCCACCGTATCGGGCGTCACGTTTTCTCTTTTACTGTTCCTGGGATTCGAGCTTTCCGAGAAAAGAATCCACAAGCAGCGGGGACAAATACACGTCGAGCTCGATCAATTTAACCTTGCGCAGGCAGCCGACCTGACGCAGGACAATGTGGGCGTGGCGCCGGGCAACATCCTGGTGCCGGTGAGCAATTATTACGCGCTCTATCCGCTCGATGCAGCGCTGCAGCGGGCGCGCCGCGGCCCCGCGGAAATTGTGGTTCTGCACGTTCGCATGCTGCGGCGCGCCGCTTCGGGCGAGTACGATCTGGCGCCAGACCAGCTCTTCAGCACGATCGAACAGTTGCTCTTCACGAAAGTGCTGGCAATGGCGGAAAAGCACGGCAAGCCGGTGCGGCTCGCCGTAGCAGCTTCGAATGACCTCTGGGAAGGCATCCTGAGGACGGCGGACAATTTACAGTCGAGCACGATCGTGGCGGGAAGTTCGGCCAAGATGCCGATCACCGATCAGGCTCGCGACATCGGCCTGGCTTGGGAGCGCATGCCGCCTCCGCGGCCTCGCGTTACGCTGGAACTTTTCACACCCTCGCTGCAAGAACAGGTCTTTTACCTGGGCCCACATGCCCCTCGGTTGACGCCGAAAGAAATCGACTTGCTCCACCGGATATGGCTGGAATTGAGCGACCAGCTTCCTGGGGAGGAAATTCACCACCACGACATCATCCATTTCGCGTTGGCGGAGGTGGAGCGCGAAATCCAGAATGGACAGGGCGGCGACGTTCTTCAGCGGCTTCGCGATCACCTCCACGACATCGCCGGCCACCGCCTCCCGCCGTAGTTTTGACGCAGTGGATGGCAGATCGTAGAGGGCTTGCTAAGCCTTCAGGTCGGAAGTGCAATTCGGGCAGCGTGTCGCCTTCAGCGGTATCGCCGACAGGCAATACGGACACTCCTTTGTGGTGGGTGCGGCCGCCGGCGCGGGTTTGTCCCACCGGTTGATCTGCTGCACGATCAGGAAAATCACGAAAGCGACAATCAGAAAACCGATCACGGTGTTGAGAAAGATGCCGTAGTTGATCGTCGCGGCGTTCGCAGCCTTGGCCGCCGCAAGAGTCGGATAATACGTGCCGGAAACATTCAGGAACAGGCTGGAGAAATCCACGTGACCGAGAATCCGCCCGATCGGCGGCATAATGATATCGCTCACGAGCGATGTGATGATGCGTCCGAACGCCGCACCGATGATGATGCCCACGGCCATGTCCATCACATTTCCGCGCATCGCAAACGCCTTGAATTCTTTCAGCATGCGTGACCTCCGACTCGGATTTTGCCAGAACTACGCCGCGACGGCGAAAGCCCGTTGGAGCTTTTGCCGCGCCTCAGCACGCCGCACGAAGCAAGAGGTTAGCCGGAACGCGGGCCGGCGGCAACCATAAAGCAGGCACGCCCCGGATCAGGATTGACGACCGATCAACACCGCTCCCAGCAGTCCCCTCAACAAAAGCACGCACCCCGCAAGTCCGAGCAACAGATTCGCGAAGCGCAGTGGCAACACCGTGATCGCAAGGATCAGCAGACCGACGAGCACCAGCGAACCGGCCCGAATATGCGTCTGCGAGCGAACAGAGCTCGGTTCGCGCCGCATCCAGGCTCGCATGGCCATGTACATAAAAAGGATTGCGACCAGAACGAGGGCGAGCGGACGCGCGGGCAAACCCACCGGGCGAGTGAGGGCGATAAAGATCAGCAGCCCGCCGAGAAGTAGTACGACAAACTCGCTAAAAAGACCAAAGAGCTTGGCAGTGGTAAGCATGGCGGTTACGGTCGCGAATTATCGCCCAGGCAGCGCTGTGGTGCAAATACGAGAGTGCTGCTCGTCAGCGGCACGATTCCGGTTGCGCCGCTTTGTGCGAACAAGTCGAATCCTGCGGATGTCGAAGGACGGTAACTTATCCGCGGGGCCGGCACAGGTCTCGCGGCGCGCGGTCCGCTGGACTACAATCCGCATGGAGGGCACCATGCGCGCACGGACAATATTCCTGAGCAAACTGATCCGGCTTTATTCCATTCTCATCTCGCTCGCCATGGTCACCCACAAGCAGGCGGCCATCGAGACGGTGACGTCGTTGATTCAGAATCAACCCGCCTTATTCTTGCTCGGGCTGATCGCGATGCTCTCAGGGCTCGCGATGATTCTCGCTCACAATGTCTGGTCCGGCGGCGCGCTGCCGGTGATCGTAACTCTCCTCGGCTGGTGGACCCTGGTAAAAGGCCTGCTTTTTCTGTTTCTTTCGCTACAGGAAACCGCTGGACTGTTTCTCGGAGGCTTCACTACGCGCAGTATCTTGACCTCTACATCGCAATCGCGTTCGTGTTGGGGGCCTATTTGACCTACAGAGGGTTCCGCTCGGCTCCACGCTAGAGGACGGAGAACCGGCCGAATTCGATTCTCCCCGAGCTTCGTTATCTACCATCCAGCACTTAGCGGCACTCGCGCGGGAAATCGCCTGACTGGCAGGAGGGGTATTGAATGTTACAATGTGCTGCTCTCGAGTCTTGCATCGCCGCACCGTCTTCGGATATCAAATCGGTTGTGCCATTCCACTTTCCGGCGGAAAGCAACGCGCCGGAGCGCACCGGGCGACACCAGGATGAGGCGTTGGCAGTTGCTCCGGCCATAAGGAGAAATTCGTGCACAAGGTGATCATCATCGGCAGCGGATGCGCGGGGCTTACCGCCGCGATTTACGCGGCGCGCGCGGACCTGCTGCCCGTCGTGCTGGATGGCTACGAACCGGGCGGACAACTGGCTCTCACGACGCTGGTCGAAAACTTTCCGGGCTTTCCTGACGGAATTCTCGGACCGAATTTTATCGAACTGGCGAGGACGCAAGCGCAGCGGTTCGGCACCGAATTCCGGTCGGGCGCGGTGACGTCGGTCGATCTTAGCCGGCGACCTTTTCAGATCGTCGCCGGCAAGGAGAACTACGAATGCGAGGCGTTGATTATCGCCGCCGGGGCGTCGGCTCGTATGCTCGGTATTGAATCCGAAAAACATCTGCTCGGCCACGGCGTTTCCACCTGCGCCACCTGTGACGGCTATTTCTTTCGGCATCGCGAAATCGTGGTCGTAGGGGGCGGCGACACGGCGATGGAAGAAGCGACATTCCTTACGAAATTCGCAAAGCGCGTCACCCTGGTGCACCGGCGGAACGACTTCCGCGCCACTAAAATCATGCTCGATCGCGCCCGGGCAAACGAGAAAATCGTCTTCAAGACGCCGTACGTGGTCGAGGAAGTTCACAATGTCGAGAAATCGTCGGTGGAATCCGTGACACTGCGCAACGTGGAAACAAATGACATTGCCACACTGGATGCTGAAGGCGTTTTTGTGGCGATTGGCCACGACCCGAATACGAAGATTTTCCGCGGACAATTGGAATTGGACGACGCAGGTTACATCGTCACTCACGACGGCCCAAAGACGACCGTCGAAGGCGTTTTCGCCGCGGGTGACGTGCAGGACCATCACTACCGGCAGGCGATCACCGCCGCCGGTTCGGGATGCATGGCGGCGATTGACGCGGAGAAATTTCTGGCCGAGCACCGTATATAGAACTCTAAGAAGGTTCCCGTGTTTCGAGCTCCCACTTGGAGACGAAAACGCCTAGTGGCTCGAGGGATTTTGCGAGCTGCGTGTGGCGAGAATTGCGTGGATCGCCTGTTCGAATAAAGGGCGCGTCTGCCCGCCGATGAAGTGGCCGGCGATTCGCCCGTCGCGATAATAGAAAATCGTTTCGGGCATCGTTCCCTGCCACTGCGGATTCACACCGTGATAGAAAGCGTCCACGTCAATCCCCGGTTTCTGGCGGTAATTCGGGAAGCCCGGGTGATTCTGCGTAAGAAAATGCCGGACGAGATTCATGTCGGCGTCATCGTCGAGGCTGACGCCGAAAACAGCCAACCCTTGCGGCTCGTATTGTTTTGCGAGCTCGACCAGCAGCGGGAATTCATAGCGGCACGGCTCGCACCACGTGGCCCAGAAAGTGACAAGCAGCGGCTGGCCGCGGTATTTGGCGAGCGCGTGATTGTAACCGTCGAGATCGATCAGCGGAAGGTTGGCGGGCGCGCCGCCTGCTTTCGGCGCCGATTTGGCTGAGCTGTCTTGAGCGGGGGAGGACCCGGGAATTGCAAGCAAGACGATCAGTGCAAGGAATGCAAGCAATGCAAGGCAAAGCAGGAACGAAGTGCGATGCTGCCGCATGTGAGAAACCCCCGACGGAAATCCATTCTATCGGCTTCGAGGCCGCGGCGGCAACTCAGGCGTCCTTCAGGGGCAGTTTCCCGTAAACTGACTACATAGGAGTTGACGCCCTCTTTGCTATCATCTTAGAAACGAAAGACTCATCGACAACGGCCAGTGACTCAGAACATTCGGATTTTCGATTGTCTGCAGACGACGGGAGATTCATGGTGACGAGCACACCAGAAGAGATCAGGATCGGGGGGTTGGCAATTCGATTCTTGCTTGAGGGCAAGTCGTCGGGAGGGTCCGTCGCAATGTTCGAGTTCGACGTCGCGGCCGGAGCGAAACTGCCGATCGCGCACAGTCATGACGCCTACGAGGAGACAATCTACGGACTTGAGGGCGTACTGACCTTTACGGTGGACAGGCGAAAAACCGACATCGGCCCTGGCGAGGTGCTTTGCATCGCTCGCGGAGCTGTCCACCGCTTCGACAACTTTAGCTCCGCCGACACGACGATGCTCGCGATCGTGACTCCGGGCATCCTCGGCCCTGATTACTTCCGCGAAATCGCCGCCCTCATCGCTGCTTCTCCTGGAGGTCCGCCCAATCCCGCAGCTATCGCCGAAGTTATGCGGCACCACGGCCTTACACCGGTGCCGTAACGCCGTATTGCAGCAAGGCGATCCCACGGAAATGCTATCCATTCCGCAGACACAGACTGGTTGACCGTCGCGCCCGAATGACAAGGGCACCTTCGCTCGTCGCAACCGAGGCAACTCGACAAACACGGAAACCGGAAACTGGCCGACGCGAGCGGTTCGGTTACGTTTTGGGAGTGGCCGTCGCAACCTGGTTCTTGAAATATTCATAGGTGATGCGCAGGCCGTCCTCGAGTTTCACCTTGGGTTCCCATTTCATGATGCGCCGCGCCTTGGTGATGTCCGGGCAGCGCTGCTTGGGATCGTCCTGGGGCAGCGGGTGGAAAACGATGGGAGCGGACGTGCCGACCAGCGCGCGTACTCGCTCAGCGAATTCCAGGATCGTTATTTCATGCGGATTGCCGACGTTGACGGGCTCGTGCTCGTTCGATTCAAAGAGCCTGTAAATTCCTTCGATCAAATCGGAGACGTAACAAAAGCTGCGGGTTTGTTTGCCGTCGCCGTACACCGTAATCGGCTCGCCGACGAGCGCTTGGTAGAGAAAATTGGGAAGCGCGCGGCCGTCGTTCAAACGCATGCGCGGCCCGTACGTGTTGAAGATTCGCACGATGCGCGTGTCCACACCATGATAGCGGTAGTAAGCCATGGTGATGGCTTCGGAGAAGCGCTTGGCCTCGTCGTAAACGCTGCGCGGCCCGATCGAATTCACGTGACCCCAGTAGGATTCCGGTTGCGGGCTTACGTCGGGATCTCCATAACACTCCGAAGTGGAAGCCATGAGAAATTTTGCCTTTTTCGCGCGCGCCAGACCGAGGGTGTTGTGCGTTCCAATAGATCCCACTTTCAGCGTTTCAACCGCCAGCTTCATATAATCCGGCGGACTCGCGGGCGAAGCGAAATTCAGCACGGCGTCTACCGGGCCGGGGACATCGATGTAGCTGGAAATATCGTGGTTTACAAAACGGAACCTGGGATTCGACTGCAACTGTGAAATATTGGCCTCGGAGCCGGTGCAGAGGTTGTCAAGACAGAGCACGTCCCAGCCCTTTCCTACGAAAAGATCACACAAATGAGAGCCGAGAAATCCCGCTCCGCCTGTTATGACAACCCGCAAATGTCTCCCCCTCCTGGTAATTGGCTTCTTGACGATCCTGCAGGATTATCGCTGAAAAAGGCAATTCGAAAAAGGACGATCGCTCGGGCAAGTGTCCCAAGTCCAACAGTTCTGCCCGTTTCGGCCACGCAGGGAGGCATGGCGGCCAATTTGCATTGCGAACCGGCCTATGTCCGTCTGTTGATTCTTGAGGTTCATGGCCCCGACGCCATCCAAAAATGGCGCGCCGCCCTTGCTATGATTCCACAGTGGGGCTGCCAAACTCTAGGACTCTCTCCAAGCCTGCGCGATCGCCCCAATTGGAAAGCAAGGAGATGCTGTCGATGGAAAGGCGCGCCGGTTTCCCTTCACTTTTCGTCCTTTTGCTTCTGTTCGTTCTTGTCGCCGGATGCTCAGGAACGCCCGCGAATCTAAATACGGTGCAGTTGACACCCGGCACCTCGCAAACAATCGCGGCCAGCGGCAGCATCCATATAGCAGCGGTTGTAAACGATCAAGCGAGCGCGGGCGTGACATGGACTCTCGCTCCCACGGCCGGATCAGGAAACCTAAGTGCAGTCACCTCCGCGAGCGCGACTTATAACGCACCCGCTTCGGTATCCGTGGCGACGACCGTCAAAGTTACTGCAACTTCCGTGGCGCATTCGGACGAATCCACGACGCTCTCCATTACGGTAGAACCCCCGCCGACAATCACGACGACATCATTGCCGTCGGGCAGCGTCGGCGGAGCCTACACCGGGGCGTTGACGTTGACAGGCGGTGTGCCGAATTTTTCATGGTCCGTCGCTTCCGGGAGTTTGCCTCTGGGATTGACACTCGGTTCAAGCACATCGAGCTCCGTAACGATTTCCGGAACGCCGACAACGATGGGTGCGTTCAGCTTTACGATCAAGGCAACCGATTCGGCAGGGGAGTCTACGACGCAAAACTTCAGCCTTACGATTGGCCCTGGCGTTTCCGGAGCCGCTTTGCTGAAGGGGCAATATGCGTTTGAATTCAGCGGATTCAATTCAGGCGGCGCCGTCGTGACCGCCGGAAGCTTCACGGCCGATGGTGCGGGGAACATCACGAGCGGCGTGGAAGACTTCAACTCAATCCAAGGACCCCCGAAAAATCAGACGTTCAGCGGAACGTACACGCTCGGGTCAGACGGACGCGGCACTTTGGCCTTCAGCAGTCTCACAGGTTCACCGACCTACGCATTTGCGATCGATCCGACAGGAGCGCACGGCCGCTTGATCGAATTCGATTCCAGCGGGATACGCGGTTCCGGCGAAATCGAAAAGCAGACGGTTACAACCTGCGGAGCCGACACGATATCGACGGGGAACGCGGTGGGGGAAAGCTACGTTTTTGGAATTACGGGGTCAGTCGCGGCGTTCAGTGGTGTTTCACAGGCAGGTCCGATGGTGGTAGCTGGAGCGTTCACGGCGCTGCCGCCACCCGGGGCGGGAGTGGCAGGGTCGCTGGCCGGCGAGGCAGATACAAATATTCCAGGCATTGGAATTCCGAACCCGATCAACAGCGGCGGCGGTCCCACGTTGTCGGGGGTTTTTCAGACCAGCTCGCAGTCGGCGCGATGCACGATGAGCCTGACGCCGCAGCAGAGCGTCTCGAGCTTAAATTTTAGCGTCTATCCTGTCTCCGGAAGCACGACGGCTCTGACAGAGGCATTCATAGTCGAGACGGATAAGATTGAGTCGACGTCGCCGTATCTAACCGTGGGCAGGCTGATTCAGCAGTGTATTGTGGTGAGTGGCGCGTGCGCCACATCTCCTTTTGCAGGCCAACCCGCGGGGACTTTCTTCACGGCAACCAGCGTGGGGGCGCTGACGGGTGAAGTGTTCGACCCGAACATAACGCCGAATATCTATCTGCCGGATGTGGCCATCGCGGAATTGACGGGAACCGGACGAGTGAGCTTCACGATGTCGATCGTAGAAAACCAGGCGGGTACGGTAACCACTCAGCAAAGCCCAATCCAAGGGAACTTCTCAAGTTTGGACATCAATGGAAGAGTTACCACGAGCTTGATAAGTTCTTTCGTTCCTGTCTTCTATATCATCAGCCAGAACGAGGCTTTATACATCGGGCAGATCAACAATAATCCTTTCTTCGGAATCTTCGAGCCTCAATCGAACGGTCCCTTCAGCGCCTCCACGATTAAAGGAACATTTATCGAAGGCACATCTGCACCGGCAACCAGTACAGTACAGGATTTTTAGGGAGTAATTACGCTGGATGGCGTTTCGGCCGTTACCGGAACGCAGGATTTGAGTACCTCCGCCGCGAACACCGCCGCACAGGGCGTGACGGGAACCTACACGGGCATTGCTTCCGCAACGGGAGCCGGAACTTACACGCTCACGGCACCCAGCCCTTTTACGGGGCAATTCTTTATTGTGACACCAACGAAATTCGTGCTCGTTTCGACGACGCCGGGCGACCTGAACCCGGTTGTGGTAACGGTAGGCGACTGACCGGGCTTTTCTCTACCAGGAGACGGGACCGTGGAGGTCGACGAAGGTTCCCGTTGGCCCGTTCGGAGGCAAGGTCGCCAGCCGAACCGGAATAACAGCTCCCTGTTCCACTGTTTGAGTGCCACGAAAATTGTTCATATCCGTGGCCGTATAGCCTGGCGAAGCGGCATTCACTTTGATAGGTGTACTCCTCAACTCCGCCGCGAGACCGATCGTGAAAGCGTTCACTGCCACTTTGGAAGCCGAATAGGCGAAATAATCCTTGCCGGACTGAAAACCGGCGAGAGAACCCAGAAGACTGCTCACATTGACGATGCGGCCTGCCGCCGCCTTGCGGATTAAAGGCAGGAACGCCTGCGTGACGGCGAACAGGCCGAAAAAGTTTGTATCGAAGGTAGCCCGAAGATTGCCGAGATCGCACTGGCTGGGTGGCTTTATTTCGGGCAGAATTCCCGCATTATTCACGAGAATATCGAGCTTGCCGAACTGTCGGCCCACCTCGGCGACCGCGGCGTCAATTGCGGTTTGGTTCGTGACGTCGAGCGCGATGCTCTGCGCGTTGATTCCTTCGGATCGCAAAGCGGCGGCAGCTTTTTCCCCCCTCTGCTTGTCGCGCGACCCGACAAGGACGGTAATACCTTGCTTGCCCAGTTGACGCGCCGTCTCCAGGCCAATTCCTTTGTTCGCCCCCGTGATCAGAGCCACTCGATCCGGCTTTCGCGTTTCCGCCATTAGCATTCTCCCTGTGAGTGAGCGCTACAGAAGCATTATGCAAGCGTCGTGGCGGAAGTTCATCTGAGTTCGTGCGGCCGGTAGACGCAACTCGTGCGCATCATCGCGCTGCCCCCCGGCCCTGCGGCTTCGGTGGACTAAGTTATACGGCAGGAATGCTTGCGGCGAGCATAAGTTACGAAGCAATGTTACGAAGCAATACTACGAAGCCGCGCGTTTAGGAGCGGCACGCGAGTGCTGCGCGGCTTCGTACAGCGGCGAGAGTTCGCGGAGGCGCTTCACCGTTTCCACAACGCGCCCCGCGACGTAGTCCACTTCCTCCTCCGTGTTGAAGCGGCCGAGGCCGAAGCGAATCGACGCATGCGCATCGTCGGCGCTGACGCCAAGCGCCTTGAGGACGTAGCTGGGCTCGATATTCGCCGACGTGCACGCCGAACCGCTCGAAACGGCGATGTCGTTGATCCCCATCAGGAGCGATTCGCCCTCGACTCCTGAAAAACTGATGTTGAGATTGTTCGGCAGCCGGTGAACCATCGAGCCGTTGATCGAAGTGCCGTCGAGCCGGCTCGAAAGAGCGTCCTTCAACCGGTCGCGCAATCCGCGCAGCCTTTCGCTTTCCTGCGCCATTTCTTTCTGGCAAATCTCGCAAGCTTTGCCCAAGCCGACGATCCCCGGCACATTCAGCGTGCCGGAGCGCACGCCTCGCTCGTGTCCTCCGCCATCGATCATCGCGGCGATTTGGACGCGCGGATTTTTGCGGCGAACGTAAAGCGCTCCGATTCCCTTTGGCCCATAGAGTTTGTGCGCTGAAATCGAAAGGAGATCGATGCCGTCTTTCTGGACGTCCACCGGAATCCTGCCCACTGCCTGCACTGCGTCGACGTGAAACAGCACACCCTTTTCTTTCGCGATCTTGCCGATGGCTTCGACCGGCTGAATCACTCCGATTTCGTTGTTCGCGTACAT
>Ga0182024_10017049_pt1 | contig 13690 bp, 12 predicted proteins | sample P32metaG_FD_120480 | JGI IMG/M metagenome (GOLD analysis project Ga0182024, IMG submission 120480) | Permafrost microbial communities from Stordalen Mire, Sweden - P3-2 metaG (Illumina Assembly) | ecosystem: Environmental > Terrestrial > Soil > Wetlands > Permafrost | place: Sweden: Stordalen... | reverse complement strand
GCCACGCGGGGCCTGCTCGGCTTCCTCGGCGGCCAGGAGTCGCAGAGCAGCGATGTCGTGTTCGTGCACTCGGCACTGGTCGATGTGTCGCCGCTGCTCTGGCTGCTCCTCGAGCCGCATCGCAACCTCGAGGTGCAGGGCTTTCTCTGCTGGATGCAGCGCATCGTCAACGTCGAAGCCGCGATGGCCGCGCGGGGCTGGCCCGCTCGCGCCGCCGGTCGCGTTGAGCTGGAGGTGACCGACCCGGTCACCGGCGTCGAGCGCCTGGTGCTCGAGGTCGAGGGAGGGTCGGCGCGGGTCACCCAGGGCGGGAGCGGTGCGATTCGGTGTGGCATCGGTGCGCTCTCGGCGTGGTACTCGAGTGCGCTGCGCGCGCAGGACGCCGTCCGGCTCGGGCTCCTCGAGGGCGACGCTGACGTGGTGGCCGAGATGGACGGCCTGGTGGCCGGCGGCCTGTCCTGGATGCCCGACTACTTCTGATCGACGATGGCCGACCCCACGCTGCTGCACCTCCGCTTGTCCCGGCTGCGCTCGCAGCACCTCACCGACGACACACGGCTGAGCGCTGACGTCCCTGCGGTCACGCGCGCTCTCTGCGCCCTGCAGGGACAGGCCTTCGATGCGGCTCGTCACCAGGTGCGAGTCCGCAGCCTCGAGCTCACGGCCGCTGCGGTGGATCGTGCCTTCGAGGAGGAGCGCTCGGTGGTGCGCACCTGGTTGATGCGCGGCACGTTGCACCTGTGCGCTGCGGACGACGTGCGCTGGCTCATGGACATCTTCGGCCCTGCGCTCCTCCAGTTCGGCGCCACTCGACGGAGAAATCTCGGTCTCGACGACGCGACCTGTGAGCGCGGGGTGCAGGTGCTTCGTACGGCGCTCGCCAACGGCCCGATGGCGCGGCGTCAGATCCGCGAGCGGATGGTGAGCGCAGGCGTGCTCGAGGAACCGGTCGGACAGTCGCTGGTCCACCTGCTCTATCACGCCGCGGCGCTCGGGGTAGTCTGTTCCGGTCCACCCATGGGTCGTGACGACAGCTTCGTGCTCCTCGACGACTGGGTGCCCAGGTCGGACGGCCCGACCGGAGCCGCGGCCCTCACCGAGCTGGCGCGACGCTACTTCGCCGCTTACGGCCCTGCCGGCGCGGCGGATTTCGCCGCCTGGTCGGGCTTGCGGCAGCCGGTGATCCGCGCGGCGATGGCGGCGGTCGGCTCCGAACTGGTCGAGTTCCCGGGATCGATCCACGGCCTCTATACGCTCGGAGCGGCTGCCGGCGTCGGAGACATCGCTCGCCCGCACGTCCGCCTCCTCGGCCACTTCGATACATTTCTCCTCGGCTACCGCCGTCGCGAGCATCTCGGTGACGCCGACGCCGAGGCGTGGATCCACGACGGCGGTGGTGGCTGGATCCGTCCGGTGATATGCGTCGACGGCTGGATCGCCGGCGGCTGGCGCATGGACCAGGTCAAGGGCGGGCTCGACATCAAGGTCATGCCGTTCGTTCGAGTCAGCCCCCGCGCCGATCCCGCCATCGGCCGCGAGGTCGCCGCGATCAGCCGATTTCTGGATCGTCCGGCGCGCTGGTCGCGAGGGCCCCTGGTCGGTTTCGGCCCAGCGCCGGAGTAGATCGGCGATCGGCTGCCGGCCGCGGTTGTCCCGGTGCCCCGAACGGCGCTCGCGCCATGACGGGCGCCTGCGCGAGATCAGCAGGGTGGTGACGGAGTAGCGCGATCCCGGTTCCCAACCCGATAACCGCGCACGCTCTCGGCATGCAGGCCAAGGCACGGGCAGGCTCAGATCGGAGCCTTACGCAACGGCTGGGGCGGGCGTTCATCGCGGTGGCGGTCCTGATCATTGCGACCCTCCTGGTTACCGGCGCCTGCTTTGCCGCTTTCCTCGGACACTTCGAGCCGTCGGTGAACACACTGATCAGCGGCCGCGACGGCGTCAACGAGGTGCAAAACGGCATGCTCGACGAGGAGAGCGGGCTTCGCGGATATCTGGACGGCGGCGATCAGGCGTTCCTGGCCCCGTACTACGCCGGTCAGACGGAGATCCTCGAAGGCGATACCGCATCGATCAGCCTCGCGACGCGAACCGATCTCGTCGATGAGATCATCACAATGCGCGTCGACCAGCAGCGCTGGCTGAGTGAGTGGGCGACGCCGGCGCTGGACATCGAGCGAGCCGTGACCGGTCTGACCCAGCGCGACAGCTTTTTGCTGACCGGCAAGATGCTCTTCGACACGTACCGAGCAGCGAGCGGCAACCTGACCGCCCAGGTCAACTCGGACATCGCGGGCGAGCAGACCGCCGAGCACAACGTGGTGCTCGTCGCGCTGGCCGTGTCCTTCGGAATGCTCGTATTCACCATCGTCGTCGCTCGCCGGCAGCATCGAGCGCTGCGTGCCTCCATCGTGATGCCCATCAACGACCTCCTTTCGACCATGCAAAAGGTCAGCTCCGGCGACCTCTCGGCTCGGCCGGCAGGCGTTGGCCCTCCTGAACTGCGAGAGGTCGCCGACGAGCTCGGGCGAATGACCTTGACGCTTGTGGAAGAACGATCTCGCATGGTTGGCCTTGAAGCTGAGGCCCGCTCACAGGCGCGACGGCTCGGGCTCATCGTCAACGTCGGCCGAGAGATCTCGGGCAGCCTGAGCCTCCGCTACGTGGCGGAAGCGGTGGCTAAAGCAGCGCTCACTATCAGCGGGTTTGGCGCGGCGCGGATGTGGATCATCAACGCAGACCGGCACGAGCTCAACGTGGTGCACGACACCGAGCTTGACCACGGTCAGACGAGCCTCGATGTCTCACTGCAGCTGGGCGAGGGACTCGTCGGCAGAGCTGGACAATTCGGGCGCATGCTGGCGACCCTGACGACCGGCTCACTGGCCACCGAGTATCGCGCTGGAACCAGGATTGCGGCACTCGCGGTGCCGATGATTGTGGGTGCGCGAATCGTCGGCGTCCTCGAACTCACCTCCGCCGATCCGGCCGCGCTCGACGAGAGCAGCGTCGACGTGATGCACAGCCTGGCTGGGCAGGCAGCGACCGCTATCGAGGCGGCGCGCTTCCATCAGAGCGCGGACGAACTGAGCCACACGGACGCGCTGACGCACCTCCCCAACCGACGCCGGTTGGAGTTGGATCTCGACCTCGAGATCGCCAGAAGCCTTCGCTACAACCGTCCGATCGCCTGCATCATGCTCGACGTCGACCATTTCAAGATGGTCAACGACGTCCATGGTCATCAGGCCGGAGACGAGATCCTCTCCGAGTTCGGCGATGCCTTCAGCGGGTCGCTGCGCGAGACGGACACGGCGTACCGGTACGGCGGTGAGGAATTCTGCGTGCTCCTCCGGGAAACCGACGCGGCTGCTGCCGCGGTCGTCGCCGAGCGGCTGCGCGAGGAGATTGCCACCCGCTTCGCCGGCAACCGAGGCTCAGCAACGGTGACGGCGTCGCTTGGTGTCGCCGCCATCCCGAGCGATGCGATCGACGCCAAGACCCTGGTCGCCGCGGCAGATCGTGCCCTGTACGCAGCCAAGGCGGCGGGGCGGAACTGCGTCGTGCGAGCGGCCCCGATGCGGACGGTCCGCTCCGGCGGCGCACGGGGACGCGCACGTCCGACAGCGGGACCACCCCTCCCGGTCGTCGTAAGGGACACTCCCGCGGCATCCTGAAGCGAGATCGTCAGGCGCTGAGCCTCGGCCACGTGCCGCACGGGCGGGCAGGTTCCCCGGGGTACCATTGCCAGGGAAGTAGCCGGGATCCGCGGCTCGAATCCCTCGGGCGCGACCGGGGTACGACGGGCCGTCGAAGTGCGAAACCCTTGACACGCCGACGTAGCTCAGTGGTAGAGCAATGGTTTCGTAAACCATTGGCCGGGAGTTCGAATCTCCCCGTCGGCTATTCAGCATCTGCGAAAGTTCGGGTGACGCGTCCCTGAAGGGCGTCGGCTGATGGGTCGCACACCTTCGGCCGAGATGTCCCACCGGCTTCGGCTGATTGGTCACAGTCGCGTTCATGAGGCAGATGAGCGGGACTGCGCGGCGTTATCAACGTACTTTGGTCGTCATCGGCAGCGTCGCCGAGGCCGATGACGTGGTGCAGGAGGTGCTGCGCGTGCATCAGATCCTTTACGCGGGCGCGCAGATCACGTCGCCGCGCGTCGACGTGCTGACGCATTGTGGGCCGCTTGCCGACTTCACATCGCTGCTCAAATCGGCGAGGTGGCTCGTTCCGCGAAAATACCTCTTTGAAAATCCTGCAAACAATTGTTTGCTACTATCCCCGCGTGATTGGCGATGCTCTGAGCGCGCTCGCTGCGACAGCGACGCGCTCAGCCGTCTGGCGTTCGTGGACGGTAAGAGGAACGCCGCGGAGAGTATGAGGCTGCGCGAATGAGTCGAGGCAACAGAGCACCGTCTCCTGCCGGCTCGGCGCCCGCATCGACGAGGCCTGAATACAGCACTCTCGCGACGCTGGTCCCTCGGGTCGCCGCCGGAAGCGTCCTGATCCTCTTGGTCGGCACATTCGCGACGAACAATAACGACACAGGCGACGCCAACCATCCAATGTACTTCGCGATACTCGCGGTCGCCGCGATCATCACTGCCGCATTCGTACGTAATCATCGCTCTACACGGTTTGACGTCGCGCTCGCATTCTTGGCGTCATGCGGCCTTGTCGTGGGTATCGAGGCGATAGAGCGTCCCCAAAAGATTGGCTACTGGCAAGGTTTCGGCAACGTCGTCGCACTGGGTACCGTCATCCTGGTGTTCCTCTTTGCGACCATTCTGCGTCCTGCTCGGTTCCCAAAGGGCATTCGCATCGGTCTCGCGGTGGTCGTGAGCGCCTGTTGCGCCTTTGATGTGCTCGGCGCGGTCAGAACGGTCGACTACTTCCCGCTCGTCGGCAACAACCTCAATCAGGTCAACGACATGCTCGGCCCTGTAGCGGGGAACGTTCCTGACGTAACGTTCATTCCAGAGTACACCGCACTGTATGGCTGGCTGCTCGTTCCGTTCAAACACCTCCTCTCGCCGTCGGGGCTCGTGGGTGCCATAGCACTTATCCTCACCGTCCTCACCATCGCAACCCTGGCGCTCGCGGTCTGGATCGTTAGCCGCATCTTCGTGGCCTATCGGTTCCTTCTGGCGATTGCCTTCGTCATCCCGATCACTCTCGTGACCTCTCGTCTGGTGGGTGATTCGAGTTCGATTACCAGTATCTCGCAAGAATTGCCAATCCGGCTCTTCGCAGGCGTTGTCATCGTTGCGGTCGGGTTGAAGGATCTCGTACTTCTCTACCGGGGCACCCTACGACCTGGACACATGTTGCTCACCGGCCTAGTGTGCGGAATCGTCACCTGGAACTCGCAGGATTTCGGCCTCGCAGCGACAGCTGTCTACGGTCTCATGATCCTCTGCGGTGCCGCATCATCCACTCGCGTGCGTGCTCTTGGACTGTGGCTCGCAGGATTGATCGGAGGCATCGCTTCGTACCCGCTTTTCCTTCTTGCCGCCGGCTCACGCCTAAACCTTGTTTACGTGGGTTTCTTTGTCAAATCAGCCGGATCATTGGGTCCGGAGCCGATCCAGGTACCCGGTCCCGTTCTGATCGTCGCACCAATTCTCATCTGCTCAGGCGCGGCGGGCTGGGCCTTGATGTGGATTCGGCACCGCCCAGAGGCGCTTCAAGATCCGCTCCTTGATCGAGCAATGATTACCCTTACATTTGTCGGGACGTGGGCAGCAATTGGTCTGCTGTATTACGTCAACCGTGCGTATGCGGCGGGCCAGTTGCAGACCCTCCTGCTGCTCTGTGGCGCGTGCATCGCGAGCTTGCTGGCGGTTGCGTTGCGCACTGACGAGTTCAAGGCACTGTGGAAGCCGAAAGCGGACTCAACGATGTGGGCCTGGTGGTCCGCCAAAGTGAGGCTGCTGCCGCTGGGGCTCTTCGTCTGCCTCTGCTTCGCGGCCACATGGCTCACCACGAATCCGATCCAGGCAGCACGCCTCCTTGTGAACCATCCGGCCGTGGACAGCTACACCGGTTATGACATCCCACAAATCACCTCGGCAGTTGATGCAGCCAGGCGATTTACCTCAGAGCAAGGAGGGGAGCTGAGTTATCTAGGTGAGAGCTTCAACTACGTGTCACTCGTGACTCATGTGCCCAGCGCTGCGCTGCTCTTCGGATTCCCGTTTTCATCGATTTACAGCGTCGCGCAGGCCAAGGTGACCCAGATCGAGTGTCAATATCTCGTCGAGCAGAAGCAGAAGCCGAGGTGGCTTGTGTTGTCACTCAACGGCCTCACCGGGTTTGGCGACAGTGTTTGCGGCCTGTACCAGACCGTGGCCATTCCAGGTCTCGAGCATGGTCAGCTTCAGGAGCTTAAGTAAACCAGTCGACCGTACCCGTCAACCGGGCGCAGTGCATCGCTCTCCCTGACGCTCAGTGAGGAACACCTTCCAGGTCTTGCGGCTCCCAGCGACCGCAGGCTCGTGCGAGACGACAACCAGGTTGCCACCGGCGCGGACGGTGCGCGCGGTCTTACCACCTATCCAGACGGGGACGAACGCCCGGCGTGGTCAGAAAGAGGTCGAAGAACTGCGTTGCGCTCAGCGTGGTCCATGGCAACCGGGACTCCGCCACGACCCGCTCCGCGTCCTGCTTGGTGCGCGACGAGAGGACCGCCAGTCGACCGAAGCCGACAAAAGGGATGCTGTCTGTTCTGACGACCGATGAAACGATGTGCGGCGCACCGGTCCGCGACGCGACAAGGACGCGAGTCGGGGTCATCTTGACGGCGTCCTTGAAGGTGCCCGCACGGTGGACGATGCTGTCGATCCCCGCCACCGCGGGATCGATGCCCTCGGCGGTGAGCAGATCACCAATCACATGAGCGGTACCGTTCTCGGACTCGCGTTGTGACGGCTGAGCACTCGCACCTCGCGCCCCGCGGCGCGCAGGCGCGAACGACGTGCTGGCCGAGCGTTCCGCTGCCGCCGGTGACCCGGATTGGGTCGTCATGAGGAGCCGCGTCGCATCGTGTCGAGTGCAACCCACACCGGATTCCACCGCGTGGTCACATCTGGTGAGTTTCGCGGGTCACTCTGATGACACGCCGAAATGAGGGAATGTGAGCGATGAACGAGAACGAGTGGCTGGCGGAGCGATTCGAGGCTGAGCGGAGCCGCCTGCGCGGCGTTGCCTTCCGCATGCTCGGCTCGCTGAGCGAGGCGGATGATGCCGTCCAGGAGTCCTGGCTCCGGCTGAGCCGCTCCGGCGCGAGCGGGGTCGAGAACCTCGGCGGGTGGCTCACGACGATAGTGGCCCGGGTCTGCCTGAACATGCTCAGGTCGCGCACATCGCGGCGGGAGGAGTCGCTGGACGCCCAGGCGCCCGGTTTCGCCTTCGTCGACCCAGACGCGACCGATCCGGAGCAGGAAGCCGTCCTTGCAGACTCGGTCGGCCTCGCGCTGCTGGTCGTCCTCGAGACGCTGTCTCCCGCCGAGCGGCTCGCCTTCGTCCTCCACGATACGTTCGCCATGCCGTTCGACGAGATCGCGCCGATCGTCGGGAGGACGCCTGCTGCCGCACGGCAGCTGGCGAGCCGCGCTCGCCGCCGAATCCGCGGGTCGGCGACGGTTCCCAATGCCGATCTCGCCCGCCAACGAAAGGTCGTCGAAGTGTTCATTGCCGCCTCGCGGAGCGGTGACATGGAGGCACTCCTCGCGGTGCTCGACCCGGAGATCGTGCTTCGGATCGATGCCACCGCCGTGCCCCAGGGCGCTCCACGGGAGCTGCGCGGCGCGGCCAAAGTGGCTCAGGGGGCTCTGGCGTTCTCGGCGCGCTCACAATTCGCGCAGGCAGCCCTGGTGAACGGGGCGGTCGGTGTGATCATGGCGCCGCGTGGCCGGTTGTTTGCTGTTGGCGTCCTGAAGGTCCGAGGCGATCGAATCCTCGAGATGGAGCTGGTCGCCGATCCGGATCGCCTGCGTCGCCTCGAGCTGGCCGTCCTCGACGACTGAGCCCGACGCGCGCAGCTAATCCGACGCCGTAGCAACGATCACACCGTGGATCGGAAAGCGCCTGCCGAAGGGAGCCGGGCATGGCTCGCTGCCCTAGAGTGCCCCTCATGACAGATCCACGGATATGGTTCGTCGCGTGGTTCGCTGCGGCCATCGCGCTCACCGGGTGCGCAGGCGACGCCGTTTCGACGCCGGCACCGACCTCGAACTACCTCCAGCAATATGCCAACGCCGGCTCGGCACTCGACACCGCCACGACGACGTGGGACGCGCTCGGCCAGGCACTCGTCGCAGCGGGTACGAACACCGTGGCCAACGAGGCGCCGATCGACGCCGCGTATGCGCAGGCGCTGCAGGCCTTCAGCAATGCACTCCTCGCCATCGAGTTCCCTGCGTCAGCAACCAACGATGTGCATCGGATGGTCAACGCCGCGAACATGGTCCGCACCGATCTCGCCGGTGTCGCGACCGGCGCGGTATCGACTGCGAAGTTCGTCAGCGACGAGTCCAACCTCCAGACTGCGATCAACGTCGTTCAGCAGGAGCTGGGACTGGGGTCCAGCACACCAATCGCGGGTGCGTGACGAGCGAGGTTAGGCGCTCAGCCCACGGATCGCCACGCTCAGATCGGCGGTGGCACGGGCATCAACCCAGCGGCAGGAGCGGGCGGCGCGTTGGGTACCGGTGGCGCCTCATTGCCGCCGGGGTCGAAGCGGAACGGCGGGTACTCGTCGCGCATCAGCAGGACGTAGACGAGCACGCGAAACACCCAGCGATTGGCGCCCATCACAAAATCGAAGATGCCCCGCGGGTAGCGCGCGGTGAAGAGCAGCGCCAGTGCGGCGAACAGCGTGAGGAGGGCGATGAGTCCCCAGAGGTGCACCCCCACTCCCACGCCGCCGGCAAGAACCGCGATGACGATGTATTGCGGGATTGCGAGCAGCCACCACTTGATGAGTACGAGCCCGCGCGAAAGGTGTTCGGGATACGGCACATCGAGCGACGCCGGATAGTCCGTTTCGTCCGCGAACGTGAAGGGCGGATATCGGTCTGTGCCGAGAGCGCTGTAGCCATAGAAACCGACTCGCCATGCCCAGCACAACACGCCGACGTTGAAGTCGAAGATCGCACGTGGATATCGCCCGGTGAAGAGGATCGCGAAAAAGGCGATCACCGTCAGCACGAACATCGCCACGAAGAGGAAGCCCAGCACGATGTAGTGCGGGATGAGGAGGATCCACTTGACCAGCCACAGCCAGCGACTTATCGGTTCGTCGAGCTTCCCTTCGATCCGCAACGGATAGCTGAGCGGCACCGACCGAGCCGGTACCGGAGGCGGAAGCGGGACGCCCGCGGGCGAGGGGGCGCCGCGCCGGCGGCGATTGAGCATCACGATCCCGAGGGTCAGCAGCAGCACCGCGAGCAACAGGGCCACGCCGCCACCGATGAGCAGGCCAAGCGCAAGGGCGAACAGGAACGGGGCACTCGCCCCGATGGACACGTCGGCCGCGATCCCACGCGAACCATCGGCATTCATCAACACCACGATCCACTGTCCCGGCGAGACCGTCCAGGTCAGCGTTTGCGTGCCCGTTCCCGCTGCTTCCGCCTGCCAGAACGTCTCCGCGGTTGGAACCGCCGGTGCACCGCCGCCGTGAGCCGTGTAGTCGATCCGGTACGGCAGAAACCTCAGGTCGCTAAGGCTGTCATAAGCCACGCCATTGAGGTAGCTGAGTGCACTGGATCGCGGTGCAATGCCGATGAAGACGCCCGCCGGCGACGCGCTCGATGCGGCGAAGCGCACCGTGCCGAGCGCACCCTGGTCGAGGGGCCACGCACGGCTCGAGAAGTTGAGGTCGAGGCTCGAGCTTGCGATCGCGTACGACGGAGCCGCCAGGCTCCCCGTTCCTGACGTGACGTACCCGGACGCGTCGCGCTGAGTCCGATCGACCCACATCAGGAAGCTACCCGCGGAGAGGAGGCCGAGAGTCATCAGCGCAAGAATGCTTCCGATGACGACGAGCACCACCGCACCAAGCCGCGCCGGCCGTGGTGCCGGTTCGATCGGCGGCGGAGCCCATTGCGTGGTCATGACCGTCCCTCAATGGTGCGTTTGCTTGAACCCAAGTCACCGCTCATGACTGCGTCGAGTGCCGGTTCGTGCCGGTGAGCTGGTTCGCGATCGATCGGTCGGTGCCCTCGTTCGGCATCAGCAGCCAGCCGGCGATGTAGAGGGCGATTCCCGCTCCGCCGAAGACGGTGAAGACGACAATCGCGATCCGGACGATGGTGACATCAACATCGCAGAACTCGGCGATGCCGGCGGCGACGCCCGCGATCATTCGATCCTTCGGGCGACGAAGGCTGCGGCGACCGGTGTTGCCATCGAAAGAAGGTGGAGGCGGAGGCGGAGGCGGTGGTGGTGGTGCGTTCATGGATCACACCCTAGGGGCGGACACTCGGGCGGACAATCGGGAACGACCCGGATTGAACCCTGACGTCACGGCGATCGCTTCAGGGTGTTCCCCAATAGCCCCACCAGCGCGCGAAGCCCATCATGGCTGCATGGCAGAGCGGACCCGGGCCAAACGGCGCAGAGGCTCGTGGCGCCGGGTTCCGGAGCAGCGCCTCCTCGGAGGCGTCGCCGCCGGGATCTCGGCGCGAACGGCCATCGACGTCACCGCGGTGCGAACTGTGTTCGTCCTCCTGGCGCTCGCCGGAGGCGCCGGGATCGCGTGCTACCTCGCGGCGTGGCTCCTCATCCCGGCGGTCGGGGAGCCGAGCAACATCGGCGGCAAGGCGATGAGCGACGGAACCGGCATCACGCTGGCTGCGGGACTCGCGTCGCTGCTCATCGCGGTTTTTGTTCTGCTATCCCTGGTCGGCGCCGGATGGATCGGATCGTTCGCCTGGACCTTTGTGATCAGCACCATCGCGATCGTTCTGATCTCGCGAAACGCCCCGCTGGATGAGCAGGCAACGCTGCGACGGCTCGCCGATCCATTGATCGGCTTCACCGGCGACACCCGGCGCTCGCGAGTCGCGCTGCGCGCGCTGATCGCAGGAGTGCTCCTCGTCGCCGGTGTGAGCACGCTGCTGGTCGGACACGCGAGCACCGCGCTGCTCCGCCCGCTCGCCGGCGTCGCGCTTGTGGTGGCGGCGATCGTGGTGGTGCTCGGCCCCTGGTGGTTGCGGGCGGGCCGCGACCTGGTCGCCGAGCGCCAGGCCAGGGTCCGTGCCGAGGAGCGGGCCGATATGGCTACGAGAGTCCACGACTCGGTGCTCCAGACCCTCGCGCTCATCCAGCGGCGAGCCGGTGAGCCACAGCAGGTGATCCAGCTGGCGAGAGCTCAGGAGCGTGAGTTGCGTTCCTGGCTGTTCGATGGTCGCGCGCCCGGTTCGATGGCCGCGGACACCACCTTCGCATCCGGCGTGCGGCTCATCCAGAGCGACGTCGAGGCTCAGCACGGCGTCACCGTTGAGGTCGTCACCGTCGGGGACCGCGCGATCGACGACGACCTCCAGGCAATGCTGGCATCCGCCCGCGAGGCGACTGTCAACGCGGCGAAGTGGTCAGGGGTCCAGGTGATCTCGATCTACGCGGAGGTGGAGCCGGACGAGGTCTCGCTTTTCGTCCGAGACCGCGGACGTGGCTTCGATCCGGCAACAGTGCCGCCCGACCGCATGGGGCTGTCCGAATCCATTCGCGCGAGGATTGTCCGGCACGGGGGCACCGCCGCCATCCAGAGCGCGCCGGGCGAGGGCACCGAGATCAGGCTATCGCTGCCCCAGGCGTCCGGGGTGATCCCGCCACCGCCGCCGCCACCATCGCCATCGCCATTCCCATCACCGCCGCCACCATCGCCTTTCCCATCACCGCCGCCCCCACCGCTGGCATGAACGACGCACGGAGCGAGCGGCCACGGGTCTTCATCGTCGACGATCACGGGCTGTTCCGTGCCGGGGTGCGTGCCGAGCTCGGCACTCAGGTTGAGGTGGTCGGCGAAGCCGACGACGTCGCACCAGCGATCGCCGGGATCGCGCGGACCGACCCCGACGTGGTGCTGCTCGATGTCCATCTTCCGGGTGGCGGCGGCCATGCCGTGGTGACCGCGTTGAGGGCCACCCACCCGCAGGTGCGATTCCTCGCCCTCTCCGCGTCGGACGCCCCCGAGGATGTCATCGCAGTCATCCGCGTGGGCGCCCGCGGCTACGTGACCAAGACGATCTCAGGTGCCGAGCTGGTGGACGCCGTGCACCGTGTCGCAGCCGGTGAAGCGGTGTTCTCACCGCGCCTCGCCGGCTTCGTGCTCGATGCCTTTGCGGCATTGCCTCCGGCAGACCAGGAGCGGCCATCGTTCGACCCGGAGCTCGACCAGCTGACGCCGCGCGAACGTGAGGTGCTGCGCCTCATCGCGCGCGGCTTCACCTACAAGGAGATCGCACGTGAACTCTTCATCTCCGCGAAGACCGTGGAGAGCCACGTCTCCTCGGTGCTGCGAAAGCTCCAGCTCTCGACCCGCCATCAGCTGACCCGCTGGGCGAGCGAACGACGATTGTCGTGAGCGGTGGCTAGATGAGCAGGTGCAGCGCGAACGCGACACCAAGAGCCACCACGACGGTGCGGAGCACCACCGGGTGGAGGCGGCGAGCCAGCGCGACGCCGATGAACCCGCCGGCCGCACTCATCGGCACCATGACGAGGACGGCGAGCCACGACACGGGGCCGAAGAAGGCGAAGTAGATCGCCGCAACGATGTTGATGACCAGTGACATCATGCCTTTCAGCGCGTTGATCCGCTGCAGGTCGTCGCGGATGAAAAGGCCAAGCACCGCAAGCATCATCACGCCCAGACCGGCGCCGAAGAACGCACCGTAGATGCCGCCGAGAAACTGCGCAACCGCCAGGACCGGCGAACGGTGCTGTTCGCGCACGGGTCGGCGCGCACGCACGCGCGACGTCACCACCGGCTGGAGGAGGAGCAACGCGCAGGCGGCCAGGATCAGCCAAGGCACGATCGCGGCGAACACGTGATTTGATGTGCGCGTCAGGAGGATGGCTCCGACGATCGCTCCGGCGATGCTGATGGGTGCGAGAAAACGCACGCGTTCGCGCTGGACGCTGAGTTCCTGGCGGTAGGCGATGCTCCCGCCCGCATAACCCGGGAGCAGCCCGAGGGTACTGGTCACGTTCGCTGTCAATGCAGGAAATCCGAGCAGCAGGAGCGCCGGAAAGGAGATGAGCGTCCCGCCCCCGGCAACTGCGTTCACCGCACCGGCGATGAGCGCCGCACCAGCGACCAGGAGCAGCTGCGCGGCGTCGAGGTGAATCACTGGTCGTGGGCCGCGGCGACTCCCTGGATGGCGAGCGTGGCCACGGCCGCGGACGGCTCGGATCCGATCGACCGCGAGCCCCCAGGCATCAGGCCGGCGATGCCACCACGGCGTTGCGGAGCTTGCCGATACCCTCGATCTCCGACTCCATGACGTCGCCCGGCTGGAGGTACTCCGGTGGGGTGCGCGCGAACCCGACGCCCTCCGGTGTGCCGGTCGCGATCAGCATTCCGGGGAGCAAGGTCATACCGACGGAAAGCCACTCGATGATCGCGTCCACCGGGTAGATCATGTCTCGGCTGTTCGCATCCTGCTTGACG
>Ga0182024_10017048_pt1 | contig 13691 bp, 14 predicted proteins | sample P32metaG_FD_120480 | JGI IMG/M metagenome (GOLD analysis project Ga0182024, IMG submission 120480) | Permafrost microbial communities from Stordalen Mire, Sweden - P3-2 metaG (Illumina Assembly) | ecosystem: Environmental > Terrestrial > Soil > Wetlands > Permafrost | place: Sweden: Stordalen... | reverse complement strand
TGCTGGCCACGGGAAAGGGGGTCAGCAGGCCCCCCAAACGCGGTCCCAGGCGCTGGGCCAGGCCCGTCAGCATCAGGACCAGGAGGGCGGCGAAGAACGTGCGCAGGGCCAGGTCCCAGTTGCCGGGTGGGGCCGGCGGCGGAGTCATTTCAGCGGCGGAGGCGGGCGCGTCCCCCAGGCCCTGACCGACGGAGAGGCTCATGGATTCGCCCGAACCCGCCACCGTCCCCGTTGGACGCGCACCGGGCACGGCTTGGTCAGGCATCGCACCGTTGATGGGAGGCAGGCTGCGCCGGCCCAGATACAAGGCGGCCAAGGCGTAGCAAAGGGCCTTGAGCAGGCCGACGGAGTGGTCCTGCAGGGCTCTGTTAATCAGCATCGTGAACACGGCGAACGTGACCCAGCCCATCAAAAGACTGCTGAGGGCCGTGCCTCCGGACCAGGAGCGCCAGCCGTAGACCAGCAGGAAGGCGCTTAAGGAGACCAGGCCCATCAGCGTGGCCACGACCGCGGCGCCGGCGTAGGCCGGGCCCTGTTCCACGGCGTAAAAGTACAGGATAGGACCGGCCACGATGGGCAAGCCCGCCACCATCCCGGTCGCCAGTCCGCCCCAGCGTCGGCCGGCCAGGGTGGCCAGGACAACCAGGGCGGGCGAGATGATCAGCTTGTAGGCCAGCAGGCTCACGCCTTCACGTCCGCGGCCTTCACCTTCATGCCCGTCAGGTCCCCGCCCTTTTTCTCTAGGTCGTATTTGCCGCGGTAGCCGCGGGGGGTCACCATCAGGTGCTTGAAGTAATAGGTCTGGGAGTTGCCGATGAGGATGGTGGTCAGCATGCCGATCTCCTGGTCGGCCATCTTGTCGAGCGTGGTGCGCACCACGATCTCACCCTCGCGCCAGCCGCTTTTGACCACGCCCACGGGCGTGGTGGGGGCGCGGTGCTCCAGGAATATCTCCTGGGCCTTCACGATCTGCCAGTCGCGGCGCGCGGACTTGGGGTTGTAGAGGGCGCACACGAAATCGGCCGAAGCCGCGGCCTTGAGCCGTTTTTCTATGGCTTCCCAGGGCGTGAGAAGGGTGCTTAAGGAGATGCTGCAAAAATCATGGTTCAAAGGGGCGCCGAGTATGGCGCCGATGCTGCATGCCGCGGTGATGCCCGGGATGACAATGACCTCCACATCGGGGTGCTCCGGGTCCCAGCCGTTCTCCTGCAGCACTTCGTAGGTGAGGCCGGCCATGCCGTAGACGCCCGAATCCCCGCTGCTGACGATGGCCACCCGCTTACCCTCGCGGGCGAGCTGCAGGGCCTTGCGGCCGCGGTCAATCTCCTCGGTCATGCCGGTGGCCACGATCTTTTTGCCCGTCAGCAGGGGCCGCACCAGGTCGATGTAGGTGCGGTAGCCGATGCAGACGTCGCAAAGCTCGATGGCCGCGCGCGCGGCCGGGGTCAGGTGCTCCGCGGCGCCCGGGCCGAAACCGATGATATGGATGGATCCCACGCTTCCCCTTTGTGCTTTAAGCGAAGGCTTTGCGCGCGACCGCCAGGGTGGCGCGCCGGCTCTTTTGCTTGGCCAGGACCAGGTCGTCCGCGCCCGCGGCCAGCATGGCCGAGGGCTCGCTGACGCCCACGGCGCCGGTGTATTTCTCCACCACCGGGTTGGCCGGGCTGCGCACGCCCTTGGCGTTGAGCTGCTCGCGGGTGAAAAAGACCGGCTCCAGACCCAATTTCTCCGCGACCAGGTGCAGGGCCTCCTCGTTGGCCTTCAGGTCTATGCTGGCCAGGGCGGCCGCGCTCTTGAGGCTAAGGCCCGCCTCCCCAAAGGAGGCCTCCACCAAGCCCCAGGCCTCGGCCAGGTCCGTGCCCACGTCGCAGCCCATGCCAAGGCAGAGGGTCTTGGGCCGGTAGACGACGCACCGGTCCCAGAGCCCCTCCAATTCGCGCTTCAAGACGGCCGTAGCCCGGTCGCTCACCACCAGCCAGGCCTCGAAGCTCCCCGCGGCCTGGGCCTCCTGGATGCTGCCGAAGACTTTGATGGTCGCGGGCAGGGGCGTGGGCCGCGTCCACCAGTTTTTCTCCCCGCATTCCTGCACCAGGGCCACGGGCTTTTCATTGACCACGGCCGCGCTCACGGGCGTGACATTGGCCTTGTCCTCCAGGGTCCAGCCCAGCTCCCGGCCAAAAATATCCACGCTGAGGGTGGCGCGCACGTCGGAGGCCGTGGTGACGATCGCCTGGGCGCCCAGGGCCGCCGCCACCTCCTCGGTCAGGGCGTTGGCCCCGCCCACATGGCCGCTGAGCACGCTGATGGCGTAGCGTTTGGAGTCGTCCACCACCACCACGGCGGGGTCCTCGTCCTTGCCCTTGAGGAAGGGGGCTATGGTGCGCACCACGGCCCCCAGGCTGACGACGTAGACCAGGCCGTCATAATCGGCCCAGGCGCTCGCCGTGAAGTCCTTGATGGCGGCGAAATTCCCGTCCGCGTCCGGGGCCAGGGCTTTTTGTTTTTCGCTGACCCATAGTTCGGACCCGGGCAGGGCCAGCTTCAACGCGCGGGCGTGCTCAATCCCGTGCTTGGTGATGGCGATCAATGCCAGTTTCAGATGGGCTCCGGCTAGAAGGTCAGCTTGAAGCCGACATAGGTCGGCTCAAAACCTATGGTCTCGTAAAAACGGTGGGCGCGGGTGCGGCGGGTGTTGCTGGTGAGGTTGACCTGGGAGCAGCCCTCCCGCTTGGCCACTTTCAAGGCGTGCTTGATCAGGTCCGTTCCCTGTCCCTTGCCCTGGTTCTCCTCCTTGACCACGATGCTGTCGAGGATGGCGAAGGGCTTTCCGGACCAGTAGACCCGGGGGAGGACATAGAGCGTGCAGGTGCCCACGATTTTTTTGCCGTCCTGCGCCACGAGGAGGTGGATCTTGGGGTCCTTGAGCATGAGCCCCAGGGCCTTCTTGTGGCTGACGGACGCCTCCATGGGCGGCCGTTTGACCCAGGCCAGGCCGCCGCGCAAATGGTCGTAGAGGGACAAAAGGGCGGGTAGGTCGCTCGCCTTGGCGTTGCGGATTTTCATGAACCTGCTCCTTGAAGTGGGGGCTTGTCCCCCCAAAAAATGGTCACTGGATTGAGGGCGTCCAGCCTATGCAGGGTCTGGGAGGGGGTCTTGATGCTTTTGCCCCGGCTCACCTGTATCTGTAAAAAGCCCCAGTCCAGGCCGCTGGCCTGGTACCAGGCCAGGGCCTCGGCCGTGTTCTCCACGGTCACGGTGTTCAGCACGATGGCCCCGCCCGGCTTCAGGCGGGCTTTGGCCGCGTCCAGGATGGCGTCCATGCGTCCGGCCGTGCCGCCCACAAAGACCGCGTCCGGGGCGTCGCCCTCCGGGATGCGGTCCAGGACCCCGGGCGCCTCCCCGTGCAGGACCAGGACGCTGGGGGTGTGGAAACGCAGCGCGTTCTCGCTGACATTGTCGCAGTCTTCGGCGTTCTTCTCGACCGCCCAGACGCGCCCGCCGCGCGAAAGGCGGGCCGCCTCGATCGCCACGGAGCCGGTGGCCGCCCCGATGTCCCAGGTGACGGCCCCGGGGAAGAGCCGCAGCTTGGCCAGGCTGAGCACCCTCACCTCGGCCTTGGTGATGAGGCCCTTTTCCGGTTTGCGCTGGGCGAAGAGGGCCTCGTCGAGCCCGAAGGCGTAGGCCCCCCGGGCTTCGGGCAGGGCCAGCCGCTCCGCCACCACCACGTTGAGCTCGCCGAAGGACAGGCCGCGCAGCTCCTCCAAGGTGGCCCGGGTCGTCCGTTCGTCCGCGCCCTCGATGTTCTCCACCACCCAGGCCGGGGAGTCCAAGGGCCAGCCCAGGCCGACCAGGTATTCCGCCACCCGCGCGGGCGTGTTGTCAGGGTCGGTGAAGACGCCCACCTTGCGGCAGTCCGGGGGCAGGCGCGCCAGCTTGTCCAGGGGCCGGCCGTGCACGCTGACCAGGTCGGCATCATCCCACTTCAGGCCTATCCTGGCGAAGGCCAACTGCATGCTGCTCAGGGCCGGGTGCACCTCCACCCGGTCCGCGCCCAGTTTGTTGATCAGCAGCTGGGCGATGCCGTAAAAGAGGGGGTCCCCGCTGGCCAGCACCACGGGCCGGGAGGCGGGATCGCGCAACTCACCCGCCAGGCGCTCGGCCAGGGCCTTGAAGTCGGCCTTCACGAGCAGCTTTTCAACGGGGAGCCCGGCGCAGAAGGCCAGCTGCCGCTCCCCGCCCGCCACCAGGGTGGCTTCGTCGAGCAGGCGGCGCGCGCCGGGAGGCAGGCTGTCGAGCCCCCGGTCGGATATGCCGAGGACCTGGACCTTGTGGACCTTAGCCACGCCGCTTGCCCCCGCGGGCCGGGCCTTCGTCGCCGTAGCCGGAGCCCACCCTCACGGCCGCGCCAAAAGCCAGGGCCACGAAGAGCAGCAGCAGGAATTCGATCGGCATCTTGAAATACCAGCCCCATGATGAAAACGCCCCGTCGGCCAGGGGATTGCGCAGGACCACGACCGCCAGCAGCAGCAGGACCAGCCTGGGCAGCTTGGACAGCAGGTCCTCCATCGCCATCAACATTCTTCTCATCGCAGACTCCTCGCAGGACGGCCCGCTTGGGCCAAGGGGTTCATGGTCAACGGACAGCCCAGCCTATCTGTACAGGCTCGTCAAAATCCAAAAGCCAGCTTTCCACCACCATGGCGCTGCCGCTATCCAGGGCCGTGACATGGTCCTTGGCGACCTGGGCCGCCTTCGCGCAAAGGCCGTCCAGGAACGCGTGCTGCCAGGGCTGGCCCTTGCCCAGTTCCAGGGCGTAGCGGGCCGTGGTCCCGGCGCTGATGAGGCCCACGACGTCCGTAGGGGCCCCGGCCTCCTGGGCCAGGTCGGCCAGCATCGAGAGGTCCACGCTGGCTTTGCGGGCGTGGGTGTGGACCTCCCCCTGGGCCAGCTTGGTCACCTTGCCCATCTGGCCGGCCAAAATGACGCGCTTGACCCCCAGCTTCACGCAGTGGTCCAGGGCCTTGCCCACGTAGTCGCCCATCTGCACAAAGGCCGCTTCGGGGAAGTCCGGGAGCATGGACATGGCGAACTTCTCGGTCAGGCCGCCGGTGGTCAGCACGACGGTGTCGCAACCTTGGTGTGCCGCGACCTCGATGCCCTGCTCCACCGACGCGACATAGGCGGCCGTGCTGTAGGGGTAAACGATGCCGCTGCGACCGAGTATGCTGATGCCGCCCAAGATGCCCAGCCGGGCGTTGAGGGTCTTCTTGGCGATGGCCTCGCCGTCCTTCACGCTGACCGTGATGTCCACGCCCTCATGGGCGAGCCCGAACTGCTTCAACAGCTTCAGGGCGTGCTCGGTCATCATTTTGCGCGGCACCGGGTTGATGGCCGGCCCGCCGACCTCCAAGCCCAGGCCGGGCTTGGTCACCTTGCCGACGCCCTCCCCCTGCAGGAAGCGGACCAGGCCGGGCTGGTTGTTGAGGCGGACCGTGGCCCGTATCTCGGCGCCGTGGGTGGCGTCGGGGTCGTCCCCCCCGTCCTTGACCGCCGCGCAGGTCACCGAGCCGTCGTCCTCCCGGCGGGTCCAGGCTATGTGGAAGACCGGGTTCTGGCCTTCGGGCAGGATGATGCGGACCGTGTCCTGGTCCTTGGATTCCAAAAGACAATGCAAAGCGGCCACGACGCAGGCCGTGGCGTTGGCCCCAGTGGTGAACCCGGTGCGGGTGCCCTTGGGTTTGGCTTCCGGGGAGGGATTAGGTTCCAGAGATATTCCAGGTTTGGGTATCTTGAGGTTATAATTCCATAGTTTTCCACCACCAAGCCCCTTTCGCCAGCCCTTTCGAGGACGCCTTGATTGAAATCGTGACCGCCCCTGAAAAAAAGCATAAGCCCGGACTGCACATCATTCTGCTCCATGAGGAAGCCTCCCTGGCCAAATACCCCGGCCTGGATCCCTCGGTCGCGGTCGCGGCCAAGGCCGACGGCTTCATGGGCCAGAAAGACAAGTCCTTCTATGACCCCATTTCCCGCCATTTGGTGGTCGGCTTGGGCAAATCCAAGGAAACGAACCTGGAATCCTTCCGCCGGGCCGGCTTGCTGGCCGCCCGCAAGACCCGGGACCTCAACGTGGAGTCCGCCCTGCTCAGCCTGCCCGCGGGCTCGGACAGTACCCAAGCCGGGGCCCTGGCCGAAGGCGCCTGGCTGGGCCTCTACAAATTCACCGAAGCCAAAGGCAAGCTGCAGCCCAAAGACGCGGAAAAAAAGGCCAAGGACGTCGAATTCAGGCGCCTGGTCCTGGAACGCACGGCCAAGGGCACCGAGGAGCTTCTGAAGGAAAAACGCCTGGTCTGCGAGGCCGTGTGCCTGGTGCGCGACCTGGTCAACCGCGGGCCCTCGGAGAAGTACCCGGCCAAATACGCGCGCGACGTGCAGGCCCTGGCCAAGGGCGTGCCGGGCCTGACCCTGAAGGTCCTGGACAAGAAAGCCATCGAAGCCTGGCCCATGGCCGGCCTCATGGCCATCAACCAGGGCAGCCATAACCCGTCCGTCTTCATCCATTTGCACTACAAGCCGTCCGGGAAGGCGCACAAGAAGATCGCCCTGGTGGGCAAGGGCGTCACCTTTGATTCCGGCGGCCTCTCGCTCAAGCCCGCCGGCTCCATGCTCGACATGAAGTGCGACATGGCCGGCAGCGCCACGGTCCTGGCGCTGGCCATCCTGGCCGCGAAGCTGAAGCTGCCCGTGGAGGTCCACGCCTGCGCCCCGGTCACGGAGAACCTGCCGGGGGCGGACGCCATCAAGATCGGGGACATCATCCGCTACAAAAACGGCAAGACCGCGGAAATGCTCAACACCGACGCCGAAGGCCGGGTCATCTTGGCCGACGGCCTGCTCTACGCCGAAAGCCTGAAACCCGACGTGATCCTGGATTTCGCCACCCTCACCGGGGCGGCCATCGTGGCCCTGGGCATGAACATCTCGGCCGTGCTGGGCGACGACAAGCTCTGCGAGCGCTTCAAGACCCTGGGGAAAAGCACCGGCGAGTCGTTCTGGCAACTGCCCATGCCCGATGCCTACCACAGCCACATTGAAAGCAAGGTCGCCGACATCAAGAACATCGGCAACAGCGGCGAGGCCGGCACCATGGCCGGGGCCTTCTACCTCAAGGAATTCGTCACCACCAAGGCCTGGGTCCACTTCGACATAGCCGGTCCCGCCTTTCTAAAGGGCGAGGACGGCGTGAACCCGGCTGGAGGCACCGGAATCCCGGTGCGGACGGTGCTGGAGTATTTGAAGAGCCTGTAAACCCGCCCCTTCCGCGCAAAGGAATCAGCATGCCTCCCCCGACCATCCCCTATGTGCTCACTGAACTCATCCAGGAGACGCCCGACACGCTGACCTACCGCATCAAGCCCGAAGCGGGCGGCGAAGTCATCCACTACAAACCGGGCCAGTTCGTGCAACTACACCTGATCCCGGGCAGCGAAGCGAAGCTGTCGCGCAGCTATTCCGTGGCCTCCAGCCCCACCACCCGCGATTTCATCGACCTGACGATCAAGATACAAGGCACCTTTCCCCAATTCCTGAAGGACCTCAAGCCCGGCCATGTGTTCGGCCTGCGCGGGCCCCTGGGGCACTTCTACTTCGACCCGGCCACCCAGCCCCACATCGTCCTGCTGGGAGCCGGCGTGGGCATCACCCCCCTGATGGGCATGCTGCGCTATGCCACCTTCCTCAAGCTGCCCAACAAGGTGACTTTCCTGGACGCGAACAAGACCGAAGAGGACACCATCTACCACCACGAGCTGGTCGAGCACCACGCCAAGGTGAACCCCGCGGCCGACATCGTGCTCAGCTACACGCGCCTGCCGCCCGAACACCATTGGCCCGGCGAACGCGGCCGCATCAGCTGGGACATGATCGTGAAGTACGTGCCCGACCCCCTGAACAAGCACTACTTCATCTGCGGACCCGACCAGATGAACAAGGACCTCAAAATCTTGCTGCTTGAAAAAGGCGTGCCCAAGGAATTGGTCAAGCTGGAGAACATGGGCTTTTGAAGGACCGCGGCCAAAAGCGCGGGCGGCGGCCATGAAGCTGTACCGCCTCTACAACCAGACCGAGTTGAAGCCGGCCTCGGGGTTGCTCTTCCTCAAACGCGAGGACGCCCTGAAGTACCAGGACCTGGTGCGTTGGCCCTACGCCAATTCGGGCCGCTGGCCCTTGCCCGGCGGGTTGGACATACCCTTGGACCGCTTGGAACTGCGCGTGGAGGTGGTGGACCTTCCCGGGGAGCTCGAAAAGACCCTGGCCCTGGTGGTGATGGAGCATGAAGGCCGCCTCGGCGGCGCGGCCCTGCTGCCCGGCGACTGCTTCGACCCCGGGGAATGGGAGGCCTTCACGCCCGAGGACCTCGCCCATCCGGTGAAAGGGCCGCTGATGGAAGCGGCGGGGAAAAGGCTGCGGGGGGGAGTTTAGCCCCATCGCCACGTCCGACAAAAAGGACCAAGCCCCAAGGCTTGGTCCTTTTTGTTTAGTATGGGTTTTTAAGTCCCCGGCCTAAACCTTCTGGTAAATCTCCGAGCCCTTTTCCACGAACTCCCGGCTCTTCTCTTCCATGCCTTTTTTCAAGGCTTCCTCCACGCCCAGCCCCAGGCTGTCGGCGTAGGCCCGCACGTCCTCGGTGATCTTCATGCTGCAGAAGCTGGGGCCGCACATGCTGCAGAAGTGGGCCTCCTTCATGGCGTCCTGCGGCAGGGTGGCGTCGTGGAAGGCCCTGGCCCGTTCGGGGTCCAGCCCCAAATTGAACTGGTCCTCCCAACGGAACTCGAAGCGGGCCTTGCTCAGGGCGTTGTCCCTCAATTGGGACCCAGGGTGGCCCTTGGCCAGGTCCGCGGCGTGGGCCGCGATCTTGTAGGTGATGACCCCTTCCTTCACGTCCTCGCGGTTGGGCAGCCCCAGGTGCTCCTTGGGGGTCACGTAGCAGAGCATGGCGCAGCCGAACCAGCCGATCATGGCCGCGCCGATGCCGCTGGTGAAGTGGTCGTAGCCCGGGGCGATGTCCGTGGTCAGGGGGCCCAGGGTGTAGAAAGGGGCCTCCTTGCAGACCGCCAGTTGCTTGTCCATGTTCTCCTTGATCAGGTGCATGGGCACGTGGCCGGGCCCCTCGATCATGGTCTGCACGTCATGCGCCCAGGCCTTCGCGGTCAGCTCGCCCAAGGTCTCGAGCTCGCCGAACTGGGCCGCGTCGTTGGCGTCGGCCACCGAGCCGGGCCGCAGGCCGTCGCCCAGAGAGAAGCTGACGTCGTAGGCCTTCATGATCTCGCAGATGTCCTCGAAGTGCGTGTAGAGGAAGTTCTCCTCGTGGTGGGCCAGGCACCACTTGGCCAGGATGCTGCCCCCGCGGCTCACGATGCCGGTCACGCGGCGCGCGGTCAGGGGAACGTAGCGCAGCAGGACGCCGGCGTGGATGGTGAAGTAGTCCACGCCCTGCTCGGCCTGCTCGATCAGGGTGTCCCGGAAGAGCTCCCAGGTCAGGTCCTCGGCCTTGCCGTTGACCTTCTCAAGGGCCTGGTAGATGGGCACCGTGCCGATGGGGACCGGCGCGTTGCGCACGATCCATTCGCGCGTCTCGTGGATGTTGCGGCCGGTGGAGAGGTCCATGACGGTGTCGCCGCCCCAGCGGGTGGCCCACACCATCTTCTCGACCTCCTCCTCGATGCCGGAGGCCACCGCGCTGTTGCCGATGTTGGCGTTGATCTTCACCAAAAAGTTGCGGCCAATGGCCATGGGCTCGAGCTCGGGGTGGTTGATGTTGGCCGGGATGATGGCGCGGCCGCGGGCCACCTCCTCGCGCACGAACTCGGGCGTGATCTTGGACGGGATGGACGCCCCCCACGACTGGCCGGGATGCTGGCCGGCCACGAAGTCCGTGCGCCACTGGTTCTCGCGGATGGCGACGTATTCCATCTCGGGCGTGATGATGCCCTTGCGGGCGTAGTGCATCTGGGAAACGTTGGCGCCCGCCCTGGCCCGGCGCGGAGCGCGTAAATTGGGGAAGCGGATGCCGGCCAGCGCGGGATCGGCCTCGCGCTGGCGGCCGTAAGCGGAGCTGATGGAGTCCAACTGTTCGCTGTCCCCGCGCGCGGCGATCCAGGAGGCGCGGATGGCGGACAGGCCCTGGGTCAGGTCCAGTTCGGCCCCGGCGTCGGTGTAAGGACCGGTGGTGTCATAGACCAGCACCGGGGGATTGGCCACGGCCTTGCGCTGCTCCCCCTGGCCGACATGGGTCGGGGTCTGGGAGATCTCACGCAGGGGGACGCGCAGATCCGGGTGCAAGGCGCCGGCGACGTACACCTTGCGCGAGGCCGGCAAAGGCCCCCGGGTGATGCCCTGGATGCGGGGTGCGTCTACGAGTTTCTGGTTGGGCATGGGCGCCTCTTGGGTGGTAATGCTCTCTAAGCTTTGTGGTGCTCTTCTTCCAGGAAGCGGATCGCCTCCAGGGCAGCGGCGCAGCCTTTGCCCGCCGCGGTGATGGCCTGGCGGTAGCGGGAGTCGGAAACGTCTCCGGCCGCGAAAACGCCTGGAACGATCTTGCCGCCCTCATAGCAGCGCGTGCGCTCGTCGGAGGTCAGGTAACCCACCTCGTCCTTGTCCAGGGTCGGAAAGGCCTGGGTGTTGGGCTGGTGTCCGATCCCCAAGAAGAGGCCGTCGGCCGGGACCTTTTCTTTAGCCCCGTTTTCGGTGTGGAGCAAAGTCAAGGACACCACCTTGTCGTCACCGTGCACTTCGGACACGGCAAAGGGCGTTTTGAAGCTGATCTTGCGGTTGAGCTTGGCCCGTTCCAGCATGATGGGGCTGGCGCGGAATTTGTGGCTGCGGTGCAGGATGTGCACTTTGGAGGCGAACTTGGTCAGGAAGGTGGCCTCTTCCATGGCCGTGTCCCCCCCGCCCACGACGTAGATCTCCTTGTTCTTGAAGAAGAATCCGTCGCAGGTGGCGCAGGCGCTGACCCCGTGGCCCAGCAGGCGCTGCTCGCTGGGGAGGCCCAGGTATTTGGCGCTGGCTCCCGTGGCGATGACAATGCTATCGGCCTCGTAATCCAAGCCGTTGATGGTTTTGATGGCGTAGGGGCGCCGGGTGAAGTCCACGCTGCGCACATGGTCCTGCACCACCTGCGTGCCGAAGCGCTCCGCCTGCTTCTGCACCACGGCCATGAGCTCCGGGCCCTGGATGCCGTGCTCGAAGCCCGGGAAATTCTCCACCTCGGTGGTGGTGGTCAATTGGCCCCCCAGCACTCCGCCGGACTGGTCCACCGGCAGTCCGCTGAGCACGAGGGGCTTGAGGTTGGCGCGGCCGGCGTAGATGGCGGCCGTGAAGCCGGCGATGCCGGAACCGATGACGACGAACTGTTCTTTGGACATGGCGACCGGTAAAAGGGGTTCTCTGGAAGACACCAATCTAATATGAATACGCGCGGGATAGAAGCCCGGATGCGGTCAACAAACGTGCTTGCGGGACTCCACCCTTAGGCAGCCCAGGGCTCTAACCTGTTTGTTTCTATATTGACTTTCGATCATTAAGCTTTAATCTATATGCAGAGCCGGGAGTGCCGCCCTAGCGGTGCGTCGAGTTTTACTCGCCTGGTTCACCTACTTAAAAAGCAGGCTGGCGCGTTGCCAGCCTGCTTTTTTTTGTCGAGCTGAGAGGGCCAAGATGCAGCTCCTATATTTGGACGAATCGGGGTCCGTGAATGACCGGACGCAACAGCATTTCGTTCTAGCTGGGATCGCGCTCAACGAACGTAAGACACATTGGATAGAACAACAGCTGAACCAAATAGCGGCCCGTTTTAATAATTTGAACCCCTACGATATAGAACTCCACGCCAGTCCCATGCGCGGTGGCAGGGGATTTTGGAGGTCAATCAAGCCAAATGCAAGAACGGCTGCCGTCATCGACGCGCTGAAAGTTGCCATTGAATCTCAAACAGGAATCCGGGTTTTTGGGGTCGTCATCAAAAAATCATCTGTGCCAGGACAAGACCCGCTCGAAATGGCGTTTGAGCAGCTTTCGAACAGGTTTGATTTGTTTTTAAAAAGGGAATACGCGCAGAAACAAGTTGCGGAAAGAGGCCTAATCCTCTTTGACAAGAATTCCGCCGAACAACGCATTCAAACGCTGGCCAGGGACTTCAAGTATTCCGGTCATAGTTGGGGAAAAACCAAAAATTATGCGGAAGTTCCGGTGTTCCTGGATTCAAAAGCGTCCCGTTTGATTCAACTGGCAGATCTAGTCGCTTGGGCGCTATTCAGAAAATTTGAACGAAATGATCCTACTTTCTTTGACCTAATCAAAGGCCGCATCGATTCCGAAGGAGGGGTCCAACATGGTTTATACATTCGCCAATAGTTCCGACTCCAGCATGGTCAACGGGCCATTCATACAGCCGGTACCCCCATCCTAAGCTCCAGCTCTTTAAGCGCCGCGCGCCTCTCCCTGGCCGCGCCGGCACGAAGCGAATCCAAGAGGGCCAGCCATTCCCATAGCACCGGATCTTTGGCGCAGACCCGGGGTACGCTGGCATAGAGGGGTCGAATGGATTCGCCTTTTTGGGTTCCCCCTTCCCATGGCCACACCCAAGCCAAGGTTCCCTCCGCGAAGCCCGCCTTCAGCGGCGCCGCCGCGTGCGCCGTGGCCAGGCCATAGGCCATCCCTCCCGGTCGCACCGGGAACGCATAACGAAGGCCGTGCACAAAAAACTCCATGGCGGCGCTCTTCCAAGGCCGATGATTGGAGCCATCGATGAGCCGACACTCCTCCAGTCGCTTCAACGAACCGTGTGTTTCTGAAGCGCTAAGGCCGCTTCGGCCGGCCAAGTCTGCCACGGTCTCCGTTTCGTCCGACCGCTTGGCAAGTAACGCCGTTAGTACGACAACATCTTGGGGTTTCACTGGGACACCTCTGATATTCTTTAATCGAGAATTACGAATATCATTATAATTAAATAATAAATAATGTCAAGGGGCCTTGGCCGGGGACTTGAGCGCCGCGGTGTAGTCCTCGGAAACCAGGGTCTGGGTGGGGGCCAGGCGCCCGCCCTCATGCTCCATGGCTTCCATCAGGGCCTCCAGCAGGCCCTGGCGCCAGAGCATGAATTCCTCCCAGTCCGCGCCGTTGAAATAGCAGAAGACCTCGAGGTCTAGGCTGCACGGGCTCACCTGTATGAAGCGGACGCGGCAGGCCATGGCGTGATCTATCTTCGCGTCGCCCACCAAAATTGCTTCCAGCCCGGCCACAATGCGTTTCAGCCGGTCCACGCCCGTGTCCAAGCGCAGGCCCAGGGTGACGTCGAAGCGGATGCGGTCGCGTTTCGCGAAATTCTCCAAGGTCAGTTGCGAGAATTCCCCGTTGGGCACGGTGATCACGGTGCGGTCGGCCGTGCGCAGGCGTATGGAGCGCAGGCCCACCTCCACGACCTCGCCCGTCTTGTCCCCGAAGCCGCAGGTGTCCCCGACGCGGATGGGCTGGTCCAGGACCAGGACCAGGCCGCCGAAAAGATTTTCCGTAACCGTTCACGGATTATAGTCCAGTCGCGGTCCCGGCGGCCACTTTTTTTGTCAACAGGCCCTCATTTTCCACTGGACTCCTCGGCGGCACCTATGTAATATACGGGCATGGGACCCACG
>Ga0182024_10017047_pt1 | contig 13691 bp, 10 predicted proteins | sample P32metaG_FD_120480 | JGI IMG/M metagenome (GOLD analysis project Ga0182024, IMG submission 120480) | Permafrost microbial communities from Stordalen Mire, Sweden - P3-2 metaG (Illumina Assembly) | ecosystem: Environmental > Terrestrial > Soil > Wetlands > Permafrost | place: Sweden: Stordalen... | reverse complement strand
TCTGGGGGGTAAGAGCCGTCAGGCCGGAAGCATCGCGGCTGTTCGTCTTCCGGAACGCCGTGGGCGGCGCGCGCAGGGTAATCGACTCCATAGTACGCCCGATCGCTGCGCGGGAATGATGTGACGGCGCGCTTGGCGTGGTCGGCGACGAAGTGCACGTCAGGCGGAAAGAAGGATTGGTAGCACTCATGCACGCGCGTCGCAACGTTCGCCCACCACAGGAAGGTCTGCACCTCCTCCGTGCGGTTATACAGGCGCGCCTTGACTTCGATGAGCGCCTTACCCGGATGCAGGCAGACCCCGTGCATGCCCATTATGTGCGACAGTGGATCGTGCTGGCTGCACCATACCGTGGCTGAACCGTCGGCGTGGCGTTCGATCGAGACCTCCGGCGGCCTAAAGGTCGCGGTGCGATGATGCTGCGGCCAATTGAACTCCACACCGCCTGAGATCCCCGCGGGCGGCAAGGAGAATCGTTTGGGGAATCGTTTGGTGCGCGATTCCTTCATGTGGAGCGCCTCTGCGTACTGGATGTGGGCCGCGGCAAACTACTCGTGACTGTAGAAAGTGCGGTATTGCTTGTCAAGCGCCAATAGCCACCACACAAGCAATGACGGTCATGGGGTCACTCAGTTTCTCAAGCTGAGCAAAATCTTTATCTTCTCGCCCACGCCAGTCAACGAAGCCGGGTTCGGTATCAACTCCGATCATGTTGAATCTTACGGCGGTGGTGGAGCTTTCCCGATCATCTCGTTTTGTTGCTTCTTCTGCAGCTCCGGCGTCGCCCCCGGTCCCGCAACGTTCGCCAGCGCCGCCCCCAAATCTCCTATCAATATAGAGACACACTCAGCAAAACGTCAGGCAGCAGGTCCCGAAGTTCGGGCTCGACATCCGTCACAACGTCCCCGACAAAGAGCTCGCCTGCAGGAGTTCCTGTCATGCGGCAGCATCAACAACGGAATCGCCTTCAGCACACTTGGCATCCGATGACGCGCATCCGCACACCACCGTGACTTCTCTGAATGGCACGTCGATGACCAGTGATGGATTGGGCAATCGATACATCGCAGATGATGGCGGCAATATCTACGAAATTGCAGTGAATAATTTCACGGCCCCTACATCGCCGGTCCAGAATCCCTCGACTGTCAGTATCTTCACAATCCTGAATGATGGCGGTTGCACGGCAACTCCTCCGACGGTCACCTTTGCCACCACTGGAACCTCCGCGGCGTCGTTCTCGGCGGCTACTACGGGGACATGCCAGGCGACTGTCACCACGGGCGCCGCCTATACAACGACGCTAACCTTCTCGCCTGTCTCCGTGGGCGCGAACAGCGCAACATTGACCGCTGCCGATTCCCTCAAGAACACAGGGGCCGCAGCAGTCAGCGGAACAGGAACTCCCGCACCCCGGCAGCTATATCCACGTTCTCGATCGCAGTGGGCACCTACAGGACGGTGCAAACCATCACCATCAGCGGCGCCACAGCCGGCGCCGGGTCTACTACACAACGGACGGGACGACGCCGACAACAAGTTCGACACTATACTCCGGCCCTGTGACAGTTGCAGTCAGCGAGACACTCACCGCCCTTGCCGCCGCCACGGGGTATGCACCCAGTTCGAATTCGTTTGCCTACACTATCAATTTGCCCCCTGCCGCTGCCCCAATCTTCTCAGTTACGGCTGGAGCCTACACGACGCCGCAGACGCTCACCATCAGCGATGCCACCACCGGTGCGACGATCTACTACACGACAAACGGCACAGCGCCGACCACCAGTTCAACCAAGTATATCGGCCCAATTACGGTCGGAGTTACCGAAGCCATCAAGGCAATTGGCACCCCCAGCAGTACAGCTATCAACTTCATCAACAGCGCGGTTGCGTCGGCAATCTACACGATCAATCTGCCGACGGTCGCGACACCAACGTTCTCCGTGACAGCCAGCACATACGTGACGGTGCAAACCGTCAGCCTGAGCGACGCGACTACCGGTGCGACTATCTACTACGCCACGAACGGGCCGGCGCCAACGGCCAGTTCAACTGTGTACAACGGCTCTATCATCGTCGGCGTGTCACAGACGATCGAGGACATTGCCGTAAACACCCCGAATTACAAAAACAGTACGGTCGCCTCTGCAGTTTATGTCATCACTCTGCCGCCCCCCGCCTTTACAATCACGTCCTCGAACCCAACCGTAACCATACCAGCGGGGGGAAGCGGGTCGGTCACCTTGACGATAACGGCGAATGCCGCGTTCAACGGCTCGACGGCGTTCACCTGCTCCGGGTTCTTGCCTGTCGGTGCCACATGCGCCTTCAGCCCTAGTAGAACTATAACCACGGTGGCCGGGACGAGCGGGACAACCACGCTCGCAGTCACGGCACCTGCAGCTACCGCAGTTCTCCACCACGACCCAACGCCAATGTTCCCGGGCACAATGTTGGCAGGCTGGGCTATGTGCCCTTGGCCTTAGAAAGCGCCGCCGCTTGCTTCTGTTCGTGGTAAGCGCGTTCGGGCTCAGTATGTTCACGGGCTGCACAACGACGTCCTTCTCTTCAACGACCTCGTCGCAGATTGTCGTGAACGCAATCGGAAGTAGTTGCCCGGTCACAAGTCTGAACTGTGCGACAACAACCGGCCCGGCATACCGACGCCCGTTGGAGTATCTGAAAACCTTCCCATGGTGCTTACGATCCAATAGCAAAGGTTCGCTTCCACTGACGGCTCGACACCGACGACGTTTTCCAAAATCTATTCCTCTCACATCTCGGTATCCACGACCACCACCATCCAGGCCATCGCGACGGCGCCCGGCTATTCCGCCAGTGCGCCAAGCTCGGCGATCTACACCATCGCTTTTCCCGCGGCCACCCCTACGTTCACGCCCGCCGCTGGGACCTATAAGTCCGCCCAGAGCGTTAGCCTGGCCGACGCTACGCCGGGCGCAACGATCTACTACACCACCGACGGCTCGATGCCGACAACGTCTTCCAAAGTCTATTCATCACCGATATCCGTATCCGCCACGACCACCATCGTAGCCATCGCGACGGCAAGCGGCTATCTCACTTACCCAGTCGCTCAACGCGGAGGAAAATCCACAACTCACAATGCCACCAGTGTCGACTATGGCGGTCAGGCGCCGCTGAGCATCGCACGCGTCGGCAGTAATTCATCCGCGTTGGGTTCGGGCACGGCAGTGCAACTGGAAGCATTTTCCTCAGACGGCGGTCTTACCTGGACGCCTTCATCATCGGTTCCGATCAACCCCTCAACTGGCAGCGCCATCACGACAGGGAATGGCACCGCCGCTGTCGCGGCAGATGGCTCGAATATTGTCTGGGCACCGAGCGACGTGGGTAGCCTGCCAATTACTCAACCGACCATGGAGCAACTTGGCACGCTGCGAGCGGCGCTCCAGTCCAAGCACCCTATCCGAACGGCTGGACCTACAACGATGCCTATTACGCACTCAAGCACTATAGCTACTTCGTCCGTTTAGGCTACATCCGCTACGCCGCAAGTGTAAGCAACGCAGACGAGGACATTTCCGTCTATCGAAGCCCCGACACGGAGACCACGGTTATCGTCATCCTCAACACCTCTACGGTCACAACCGACACCATCGGCCCCAATCTGGCTTCCATCACCTACGCGAATTCCACCGTATATCGAAGCTCCTTCTCAACCCCTATCACCAGTCAAAGCGCCGAACGCTGGAACAACCTTGGCGCCCACACGTCGCAAGGAATCGGCCTGCCGCTGCAGTCTGAAGTCACAGTCGTGCTCACCGCTTAGATTCTTACCGCTTCATTTGTAAATAAGAATACTTCCAGAAATTTCAAGCAGCTTGGAGCAGTTGAATGATGTTGTGGATGGAATGGTCGGCTTTGACGGCCGGTGGTTTCAAAATTTCAAATATCTTTGGCTAGTTCTTAGGCAACATAAGGCAACATAAACATTTACTCAATTGACTCGTCAGTGCGACTCAGACTTCAAATTGAGATTCCGCACCAGCCTGTGCAGATATTTGGGATGAATGCCGAGCAGTCTGGCAGCGTCGGGAACATTTCCCCCCGCTTCCCGTAGCGAGCTGCGAATCAGTTCCTTCTTGGTTTCGTTGACAACATCGTAATATCGAGCTCCGGCGACCCCGACTGATTGCTCCTCGAGTATCCCTACCGGAAGATCTTCCGGCAGAATCTCCCGTGTCAGCCCGAGCACGATGGCGTGTTCGATCGCGTTCTCCAGTTCTCGAACATTTCCGGGCCAGCTATACCCGGTCAGTAACGCGCGCGCTTCCGCAGAGATGCCTGTGAACGGCCGGCCATTCTTTTCGGCATAGTTCGCTGCAAAATAAAGGGCGAGGAGGGGGATATCATCTCGGTGCTCTCGCAAGGGCGGCACGGTTACGGAAACTACATTAAGCCGATAGTAGAGATCCTGTCGAAACTCGCCTGACTTGATCGCCCCTTCGAGGTTCTTGTTGGTGGCAGCCAGGACACGAGCTTTGAACCCAACAAAGTGGGTGCCTCCGACTCGCTCGAACTCCCTTTGCTGCAGCACGCGCAGCAACTTTGCCTGCATCGCTGGAGCAAGCTCTCCGATCTCATCGAGAAACAACGTGCCGTCGTCTGCCGCTTCCAGCTTTCCCTTCCTCATGCCAACGGCGCCGGTAAAAGCGCCCTTCTCGTGTCCAAACAGCTCACTTTCGAGCAGGGTTTCTGGAATTGCTGCACAGTTGATAGCGATAAAGGGGCGGTCGCGTCGAGGACTGCTTTGATGAATCCCGCGCGCGACAACCTCCTTGCCTGTTCCACTTTCTCCCCGGATAAGAACCGTGGAATCGCTTTGCGCGACGCGGGATATGAACTCTTCAACCTGATGAATCTGCCGGCTTTCGCCGACGAGTTTACGAGTTGGGTTTAGCTCGTCTTTCAATCGGCGGTTCTCGCAACGTAGGCTGTCCAGCGTCAACACGTTTTCGATGGTGACCGCGGCAATTCGTGAAACCGAGTCGAGGAAATGAATGTGGTCCTCGCGAAATGGCGGGGCTGGATCAGGCGAAGTGAGATAAATGACACCGATCATGCTTTCTATGGCCACCAGCGGAAGACAAAGCACATTCTGTCCTGCGCTCGAATCTGAAGCAGCGCTTGCAAAGACGGCCGCACGTTCCCATAGAGCGCGTAAGACTACAGGCCGTTCAATCGCGAGCGGCTGATCAGCGCCATGTTGCCGGTTCCAGGTGCAGATTGAGCGCGGCTCTTCATCCGGATCGGTCAGCAGCACGACAGCTCCATCCTCGGCGGGAATCACTTCGAAGATGAGCCGCAGGAGTTCCCGTTGCAAAGTCTGGGAGTCGCGGATTGAGTTGATGACGTTGCTGATTTTGAACAGTGCGACCAGATCTCGCGCCATCCGTCCGACTTCGACGCCGAAACTGGGGAGAACGGCTGGATTGTCGATGCGAATCGTACTGAGTTCGGAGGTGGAAAGGGGATCACTCAAGTGAAGTCTGGAATCGCCGACCAGTTCACCTTCGTGAATAAGGAAGACAAGTTCGGACCTGCCGACGCGAATCGTATCGCCATGCTCGATAACCGTGCGCCGTATCGGAATTCCATTTACAAACGTACCGTTCTGGCTGTCCAGATCGACGACTTCATATTGCTCGGCCGATTGCTCGATCCTGCAATGCTTCCGCGAAACTACGGCGTCCATCAGGCAGACGTCGTTCGATTCGTCGCGGCCGATCGAGAGTTGGCCCTGAACCAGGGCCCGCGTGGTCCCAGTCAACAAGCCCGAGATGGCGAGAAGCCGCGGCTGCATCAGAGTCTCCGGTGCCTCACAGTGTAGCTGAGTCGGGCCGGACGCTCGGATTGGCCGGGATACCGGGCGAAGACGGACCCGAACAGATACTCCCGGTATCCATTCGGATACCGTCCGAAGGCGGGTCAACCTCTGGAATCAGTTGGTGTCGATGGAGTTCGACGCCCTATCTCATTGGAAACACGAGCGCACGGGCGACGGCGAGGGACGTGTGCAATCCCAGATCGGTTTTGGCCCTGCGAGTGCAATATCTCCAGGCGTAACGCCTCTCGAAGAGAAAGTATTCGGGGGCTCAAGGGACTTAGAAAAGCTAACTAAAAGGAGACCCGCCATGAACCGCATCCTCTCAATCGCCCTCGTTCTCGCATCCACTTTCGCCGCCGCCGGCACATCCTCCGCCCAGGACCACAAAGTCGAGGCAACGGTGCCGTTCAACTTCACGGTCGGAGACAAAACCTTGCCGGCAGGCACCTACACGATTAGTAACTCTGGGGATGCTCCCGAGTTGCTCGCGCTGAACAACTGGGAGAAAAGGGTCAATATCCTCACCATGGGAACGCCCGATGACTACAACAATCCAAAACAAGTCAACGTGCTGGTGTTTCACAAGTACGGCGACCAGTACTTCCTGAGCCGGATTTGCTCCGAAGGCGCCTCGATGAACATCGACTTCTCACCCACCAAGGCGGAGAAGAGAGCCCGGACGCAGGTCGAAGAGGCGGGGCGCTATGTCAATGATCCCGTCCTGATCGCGCTGAATTAGCAAACCGACAGCGCCCTTTGCAGTGCATCGACCCGGAGACAATTGTCTCCGGGTCTTTTCTCAGGATTGGGCATTCACCATGGAAGATGCTAGATCCTTGAACTGCGACTCAGGCTTCCTTTTCCGTTACCCAGGCAGAGCAATATGCGCAATGCGTGTCTGATCCAGTCTCCAGAGTCCGGATTCCCGATCGGATTCATGAGTTGATCGTGTCTTGCGTATCGGCACCGGGAAAATCGGCAAGGTGCACTGGAGTTAGGCCGTATCTTGTGTAATCATGTCAGCGAGTTTCCGTGTCGGTTCGCGTTCTGCAGATTCACCGGCTGAACGGTCCCCTTTCGCTCCAATGGGTGTTTCAGTTTGTTACAACAAGGCATGATGCAAAGTTCGCATCCTCATCTGCTGAGTGGTACCTATGATCCGCACCGAGCAATTGGTCGAGCAACTCGCCAACGCCGCACGGGGATGCAGCCCTGTGGAGCGTACTGCGTTGCTCGATCGTGGCTGCGGAAACTCACCCGAACTCAGGCATCTCGTCGAGGAGCGACTACTCGCAGAGAGGTTTGGCGACAACTCCACTCTGGATTGTGCTAATCCGGCATCCCCCGCAACTGGCGGTCGATTGCCCACCCGCTCCGGCCACCCGAACGATGGCCGCTTTGTGCCTGGCCAGGTCATTGCTGCGCGTTTCACCGTCATTCGCTATATCGCCCGCGGCGGCATGGGAGAGGTCTACGAGGTTCAGGATCGCTTTCTTCAGGGCGCTCGCGTAGCTCTCAAAATGATCCTGCCCGGGATCGCGAGCGACACAAATTCCTCGCGCCGGTTCGAACAGGAAGTACTTCTCGCCCGCAAGGTGATTCACCCCAACCTCTGCCCGATCTATGATATCGCGCGCTCCGATGATCCGCCTCCTCCGTTCCTCTTTCTCACCATGAAGCTGCTCACGGGCGAGACGCTCTCGTCGCGGCTGTGGCGGCCGGAACCCGTCGCGCGACAAGAAGCGATCACAATTTTCCGCCAGATGGTTGCCGGTCTCGCCGCTATTCACGCCGCCGGCGTCATCCACAGGGACATCAAACCCAACAATGTGATGCTGGACTACACGGGCCCGGAGCTCTGTCTCTCCATCATGGACTTCGGCCTGGCACGCCTGCATGAACAGGACGAAACGATAGCAACGCATAGCCTGCTTGCGGGAACGCCAGGCTACATGGCGCCCGAAGTTCTTCGGGGTCAGGGCCCATCTCAAGCCGCTGACGTGTTCGCCCTCGGCGTCCTTCTGCACCAGGTTCTCACCCGTGAACGTCCCTGCATCGGCGCGGTCAGCCTCTCCGTCGAACCGTTGCCCGCTTTGGACGCTGCCGACGCACCGGCCGCACTCATTCGCGCAGTAAAGGAATTCCTGTCGAACGATCCAAAGCGCCGCTGCATAGCCTTCGAGCAGATTCAGGCAACCTCGACTTCGGACCGCTGGCTCGACGGCTGGGAACCCGGCACTGTCGATGATTCTTCACAGAAGCGATTGACCCGGCGTCATTTTGTCATCGGTTCCGTTTTCGCCGCCTCCGCCGTGGCGGGCGGCGTCACCTGGAAATGGGACCAACTCTACGACATTCTCCATCCGCTGCCGACGAAGCGGTTTGTGGCACTGCTCGGGTGGCCTCCGGCACAGGCCGGCGTGAAGCCGATGCTGCTTGGCGTCATTGACGCAATAGCTAGCGAACTGGCCCGGGCAGAAGCCTTTGACCGCAACCTTTTGGTCATCGCACCTGCCCGCACGACCAGTGCCCCGGCTACTCCAGAGCAGCTCAATGAGGCCCGCGAATCGCTCGGCGCCAATCTCATCCTCGCCGCATCCGGAACGACGAAGTCGAACGAACTCCACCTTTCGCTCCGCGTTCTCGACCCCTCTTCCGCGAGGCCGTTGCGCGCCAAGGAAGTCCGCGTTCCCCTCAACCAACAGGGGACACTCCCCGCGAAAGCCGTCCGAGTCTCCGCCGAACTACTCGACGTCGCTGGATACAAACCAGATGACCAACGCAGCAGAGCTGGAACCGACAACCCCGAAGCCTTCGCCGCGTTTCAGACGGCCGAATCTCTCAGGACGCAGGAGAATGACACGGGGCTGGACGCTGCCATTGAGAAATACAAGCAGGCTATCGAGATAGACCCTCAGTACGCCGTGGCCCAGGCGAGGCTCGCCTGGGCCTACCTCCGCTCCTACCCATTACACGGTGATCCGGCGGCGCTGACGCTCGCGAGTCTGAACTGCAAGTCCGCAATCCAACTCGATCCCGACTTGGTGGATGCGCACCTCGGTCTCGCATCGGTCTATCGACAGACGGGCGACGATGATGGTGCTGTGCACGAGATGGCGAAGGCCCTTTCTCTGGATCCATCAAACCCACACACTTTGATTTATCAGGCCGACTTTTATGCCGAGGACAATCGCTGGGACAAGGCAGAAGAAACCTTCAACCGGGTTTTCAGTTTGCGTCCTAACTATTGGCTGGCGCATAACGAATGGGGAGCCGTCCTGCAGGATCAGGGCAAGTATTCCCAGGCCTTGATGGAATATCGTTCGGCCAGTCTTGCCGCTCCGAGAAACGCCCTTGCATTGAAAAATGTCGGCTTTATGTATCTCCAACTGGGCAACCTGCCCGAGGCTTTTCAATACCTCAATGCCAGCCTTGCCTTGAAGGAGGACGACGAGACAAGGGTAGCCTTGGCCGAAGCTTACCGCATCCAGCGGAAATTCCTCGAAGCCATCGACTGCGCCCAAAGGGCAGTCAAGCTGGACTCGGCGGCCCCGGACAATTGGCTCGAACTCGCGGACGTTTATTTGGGAACTGGAAGCTTCCGTGCGGAAACCAATGCGGCCTACCAGCAAGTGGCAGCGAAACAGGCGGAGAAACTTCAGACCTCGCCTACGGACGGCCCCGGATGGATGTTGTTGGCTTTATGTAACGCCAAGCTCGGGGAGCCGGAGAGAGCCCTGACTTTGATTGCCAAAGCTGAATCGTTCCACGCGGACGATATGGATTCTCAGCTCTTCAAAGCCAGAATCCTCGAGTTGGCGGGTAGGCGCGACGATGCCCTGGCTACGATAGAAGGCTGCCTGAACCGAGGTCCCACTCTCTTCCGGATTGAATCGATGCCTGACCTTGAAAAACTTCGTGCAAGCCCCGAATTTAAGCGTATGGTTACGTCCACCACCTCAGTAGCCCAGATATCCCCATAGAAATCAACTTTTTGGGAGAAATGCCACAGGCCCTCCGGTGCATTTGGGTGCCGGTTGCAGAAGAAGCTCTTCGAACACTCGACCTCTGGATACGGCAGACTCTTCGTTGAAACAAATCGGGCCCCCAAGCTAGATCCAACTTCGCAGCGGAGGAACGTATGCAGGGACGCATAAAAGGACTCGTAGTTTTCCTGGTCCTTCTGGCCCTCGCCGGATGGATTCTCGCCCTTAGAGGATGCCACCAGACAGTCGTTATGGACGTTACGGACAAGGATGCCGGGTCCGTAGGCGAAACACCCGAGGCGCACCCGGCGATCAAGAAGGGAATGGCTCAGGTATGGACCTATGGGGAGCCATTCTCGATTAAGTTCGATGACAATAACCCTTGCGTCCTGCCCCCCGATGGTTCCAGTACATATCAGGCCGAACAAAATCCGGACACCAAGCAGTACACCGTGACATGCAACGTAAACGGCACCCCTCCAAGAAAGAGGTTTAAATACCACATTATCTTCACTTCTCCCTCACACATGGCTCCAACGGGGACACCTCCTCCAGATCAGTTTTCTCAGCCGCCGCCTCCAAGCAGCGGCCATTGTTATGGATGCTCCGCAGACGGCGACTAACTGGTGACGGTAGGATTGATCGGATATTGCTGGACAGTTCGAAAGATTGTAAAAAGTTTGCACTTTCTTACCGGGCCTTCGCCTCACCACTTTCGCAGAGGAGAAATAATATGCTGGGACAACGAGTAGGCATACTGATGATCATTGTTTTACCTCTGGCTTTCATCGGTTGTACGAAGAATCAACCTCCAGCGGTGTCTGCACAAGTGGCTGCCGTGCCTGCCGGTCCAGCGGGCCCGGCTACGGTGCCAACTGAAACTCCTGCCGTTAACCTAACCATCCTTCACAGAGCCAACACCAAGCACGGAGAAGCGCACCAATTGGTGGGTCCGGGGACGGTCATCGTCTGGGAATACGACCAGCCCGGATACTACGTTAGCTTTATCAATGGAACACCTTGCGGCACCCAATATGATTTCGTCCTCAATCCGGCTCCGACTGGATCTCACGAGGGCTACATAACCAGTTGCACGGTAACCGCGAACCAGCCAGGAACCTCATTTCCATATCATATGGTCAAGGGGACACCCCCTCCGCCTACGAAAGAACGTAAACACAGCGATAAGAGCAGCGGCCATTGCCAGGGTTGTGCCGTAGATGAGTAATTTGGATACGCAATAAAAAACAATAAAATCGGGGTGTCGCGCTATCAGATGCGATTTTAAGAGACGCTGGTCATTTCTGATCGGTCCGATAACTTGTTCGCGGTTACTTCGGTCGGCGCAAGCAACGCCTGGGTCTTGTGTACCAACGGATGTGACACCGAGGTGTGGATCACAATGGAAATAGCGGAATCCCCACAGACGCAAGCGCTATCCATGCAGCTCGTCGACGGTTCGAGCCGCAGGACCGTCGTGATCAACCAGTTTCCATTTGTGATCGGGCGGTCGTCGGAATGCAACCTCTCGCTTCCTCAGTCCTATGTTTCGCGCAACCACGCTAGCATCACGCGAGACGGCGTGCAGTTCGTCCTTGAAGACACAAATAGCCGGCACGGAACATTCTTGAACGGCGAGCAGGTAACCAGGCGCACGCTTCGGCCTGGAGACAGCATTCAGTTCGGCTCCCGCGAAGGTCCGCAGCTCCGGTTCGCGGCCGACGACAGCCACGAATCGACGGGACCGAACATACTCTCCCATTTGCAGGGAATCAGCGCGCAGCACTCGGACCTGGAAAAGCTGCGGTGGTTTCTACAGGCCGCCCGTGAGTTGAACAGCGCCGGAGGGGTGGATCGGGTACTGGCGTCGCTGCTCGATACCACGCTCGCGCTGGCCAAAGTGGAGCGTGGATACGTCTTTCTCACAGGTGCCAATGGTGTGCTGGAACTGGCGCTTGGCCGGGATGCGACAGGGAGCGTGCTGACCGACGCTTCCACGGTATCGCGCACGGTGATGCGTCAGGCGACCCGGGGTACGGACCAGTTTATTGTGACGGACACATTGACCGCCGAGGGTCAGATTCCGGAAAGCATCGTTGCACACAGTATTGACACCATCATCTGCATTCCCCTTCGGAGAAACAGACAGACGCGCCATGGCGAGAGCGACGAAGATACCGCGGGTCGCCAGGTGTTCGGGGCGCTGTATCTCGAAAGCCGTTTTCGGCCGGGGGGCGTCTCCGACGTCGATCACGAACTAATGAGGACAATCGCCAGGGAAGCCGCGGCTCTGGTTGACAATGCGCAACTCGCGTCCATCGAAGATCAAGCGCGGAAGCATCAGGAGGAGCTGAAGATTGCGGCACGCATTCAGCAAGGATTGATGGCGGTGCAGATTCCTGCTCTTCCCTTTGCCGGCATACAGGCGCATAGCATAGCGTGCAGTGCCGTGGGCGGCGACTTCTTCGATGTGATCTCCGGCGAAGATGCGCTGAACATGGCGGTGGTGGATGTCTCGGGCAAGGGAATCTCGGCCGCCATTCTGGCTTCGACCTTGCAGGGCATGCTGCACGTTCAGTTGGAAGCCGGGCAGCCGCTCCCCGCCATTGCCGCCGCGACCAATCGATATCTGTGCCAGAAAGATGTCGGAAAATATGCAACGATGTTGCTGCTGCGGCTTCACCGGGACGGCATGCTTGAGTACGTAAACTGCGGGCACGTCCAGCCCAGAATGTGTTCGGACGCCGGTGTCTCCCGGCTTGCCCAGACGAATCTTCCCGTAGGTCTCATCGGCGCGGCTGAATACACGGCGGGCAACGTCACGCTTCGACCCGGCTGGCGGATCATCCTGGTGAGCGACGGCATAACGGAAGCCGAAGATTCGGCGGGTGAATTCTTCGGAGAAGAGCGGCTCGATTCCGCTGCCCTCTGCTTGGACCTTCCGGGTGTACTTCAGCGGATGACCGAGTTCTGCGCGGGGCATCCCGCCAACGACGATTGCACCATCGTGCAGGTGACCTTCAGCGAGTCCGCCAGTGACGATGTGGGCCATGCTGCGGCCTAGCCCAAGGCTCCGGGATTCGCGATCTCCCAATATCTCAGGGGGCGTCTTGCGGGCAAAATCCGTGAAACATCGAGTTCCTGTGCTGAATCATGGCCGCTCCATGCCATTAGACTAGCGGCAAACACGCGGTTTGGGCCCCATGAGATCATTGCCCCGCTGGGTATCGTGTGGTGGACCGTTCTGGGGAGAGAAATATCTATTGTGAAACTGGCCGACGGCTCCGGTCCGGAGGAGTTGTTGCGCCATGCTCCGGATCCACAACTCCGATTGGCCTCAAGACGCACCATCTATAATATTTTCAGTATTATACCGAGATCAGCCGCAAATCCCGTTCAACGCGCACACGCCTCCTGATGTACCAGCAAGAGGCCTATATCTATTCTTCACCCTCGAGTAAAATCCGCCGGGCAGTCCAACGAAGGGCACAATAGCAACACTCGAGATTGCAGTCTCCGATGTGTGAAACCGTGCAGGCACGGGACGGATCTATGTCCTGCACGCACCGACCGGCGGTCTGATCGTCATTTGGGGCAACTTCAGAAGATGAAGGCGGAGATTTGAGCGGAGCCGAGGAAGAATCGATCGCTTGAGCCATGTTGGTCCTCAATTCAATTGCTGCGCGGCAATATACTGACCAGATTGCCAGTACGGCGTGCCAGAACTTGGACCGTCACCGTAGGCCTCTAAGAATAGGAGGAGGAAGACAGGATTGGAAGTGCGTTGCGTCACACCCCAATGTGATGTGTGACCGATGGCTCCCGGCGACTTAAGT
>Ga0182024_10017046_pt1 | contig 13691 bp, 9 predicted proteins | sample P32metaG_FD_120480 | JGI IMG/M metagenome (GOLD analysis project Ga0182024, IMG submission 120480) | Permafrost microbial communities from Stordalen Mire, Sweden - P3-2 metaG (Illumina Assembly) | ecosystem: Environmental > Terrestrial > Soil > Wetlands > Permafrost | place: Sweden: Stordalen... | reverse complement strand
TAGCCTCCTCCGTATCCGAAGCCGGGATAGATAAATCCGCCGCCGTAGAGGTACCAGGGCGAATAGAAGCCGTCACCGAAGGGTCCCCAGAATAAACCGTCGCCGGGCAGCCAGGTGTAACTGAACATAGCCGAATCCCAGAACCAGCCGGGATAGAAGCCAGGATCGCCTGCATATTGCTCGGCGAGATTCAGATTGGCCTCGCCGAGGTAGTCGGCGCGCAGTTTGCTCCAGTTGTAGAGAGGATCCTGGGTTTCATCGACTTTCGCGTCGAAGTCCTGAGACTTCACCCGGTCACCTGTGGTCGCAAGCTGGTGGTTGCTTTTAACTGTGATCCACTTCGTGTCGGTCTGGACGGGCGAAACGGCAGCCCTGCCGTCAAACACCCGCATCTGGTTGGCGCTTGCGTCGAACCCGTACAAACCGTCCTTCAGCAGGATTGTCTGCGACGGCCCTTGATCCACCAGCAAGTGGTTCTCTTTGTAGAGTTGATCGACTTCGACCTCTGCCGTTCCACGATCCAATTGAACCTCTGTTTCGGCAAGGTCCGGCGAGACCATGGTTACGGCGGAATTGTCACCCAGGCGCAGAAAGACTCCCGGTGTAAGCAGGACTTCGACCTTTCCGTTTGCCGTGGAGAGGGTTTGCCCAGCCGCAATCTCGGCGCTTCCAATCGATTTGGATGTGAGCGCTTGACCGTGGAACGAAGCCTGACCTTCTACATAGTTGATTGTCCCGGGGCGGGCGTTGTTCGTGTTTTGCGCGAAGGCAGCAGGCACGAAGAGACTCGTCGCCAGGGAAAGCAGTGTGAAAGCTTTCAACCTTGGCATATTCTTTACCTCCACTTGTTAGATGTGCGGGGAGGCAAAAGGTAACATGGTTCTGCGGGTGAGGAAGATGCGGAAGAGCCTATAAATACTGGGGTTGACTTGGTTAAACACGACTGCGCGGGATTAGTTGCGCTCCAGCACGGCCGCGAAGAAACCGTCGCAGGGGTGGACGCCGGGGAGGGTGCGGAGGGCTCCGTCGCGCACCGCGGAGGGGACGAGGGCGGCGTTGGCTTGAGGGGTGAGGATGCCGGTGCTGGTGAGATTTGCGATGAGCGGTTCGATGGCGACGCGGCGAAGTCCTGCCAAGGATGCGACGGCGTCGACGACGCGCTCGTTCTCTTCGGGCTCGAGTGAGCAGGTGGAGTAGATGAGCCGGCCTGCGGGTGCGAGACGGCGTGCGGCGCCAGCGAGGATTTCGCGCTGGCGGGCGGATTGGCGGGCGAGTTCTTCGGCGCGGAGATGGTGGCGGATTTCGGGATTGCGTGCCAGCGTACCCGTGCCAGTGCAGGGGACGTCGCAGAGAATGAGGTCGAAATCTGGTTCTGCTTCGGGTGCCTGTGGGGCGGATGCGTCGGCCACTTCGGTGCGGACGCGGCTGGCGTAGGCGTAGCGGCGGAGGCGTGCGGCGGTGTGGGCGAGGCGTTTGCTGCTGACGTCTGTGGCAAAGATGTCGGCGGCGGGGATTCGCAGGGCTAACATCAGGGTTTTCCCGCCAGGTGCGGCGCAGCAGTCCCAGATGCGGGGTGTGCCTGCGGTGACGGGAAGCGCAGAGGCGGCGAGTTCGGCGACCAGGCGCGAGCCGTCGTCCATTTGCGGCGCGGAGTGGCTTGGGCGTGCGGCGGTTGGTGGTGGCTGGGCCGGGTCGGCGGGCGGGACGGGGAAGAGCGAACCGGAGTGGGGCTCGCGCTGATCGTATTCGCAGATTGCTAGGGCGGTCTCGCGGCCGTATGTGGCGACCCAGCGCTCGACCAGCCAGCGCGGGTGCGCGAGGCGTTCGGCGAAGGCGGCGGGCGACTCGAAGATGCGGGTGCCGGGTTTCTGCGCCGTCGCGAGTTTGCGCAGGATGGCGTTGACCATGCCCGCAGCGTGAGGATGGCCGGCGGCGCGGCAGAGTTCGACGCTCTCGTTGAGGACGGCGTGCGCGGGGATGCGGTCCATGTGGAGCAACTGGAAGGCGCCCATGCGGAGGGCGAGAGCGACTGGTTCGGCCAGGCGCTGGTCGGGACGGGCGAGGAGTTTGGCGATGCGGGCGTCGAGCGCGATCTGCCAGCGGAGGACGCCCATGACGAGGGCGGTGGCGAGGTTGCGGTCTTCGGCTGAGAGGGCGTCGGTGCGAGGCGAGTGGAGGAGTTCGTCGCTGTGGCCTTTATTGGCGGCGACGAGGGTGAGGATTTCGAAGGCTGCGGCGCGCGCGGGGGTGATCTTTGCGAGTGCTTCGGCTGCGGAAGCGGTGGGGCCTGCGGAAGCGGGGCGGGCTGGAGGCGCGGATCGCTTCGGCGCGGGGGGAGTGGAGGCGTGGCGCTTCAAACGCCGAGCCTCTCGCCGCTGCGCACCTGGAAGCCGCGGAGGAATTCGGAGGCGCTCATGCGGCGTTTGCCTTCGAGCTGGACTTCGTCGAGGAGGATGGAGGAGCCGTGGGCGCAGCCGGCGCAGAGTTCGTCGCCTGAGACGTGCAGGACACCCGGTTCGGGACCGTGCTCGGGGGCGACGTGCATGCGGTGGGCGATGAGCTTTTTGCCGCGAAGGAGCGTGTGGGCTCCAGGCCAGGGCTGGAAGCCGCGCCAGCGGTTGTAGATTTGCTGCGCGGGGCGGGTGAAGTCGATGATGCCGTCTTCGCGGGTGAGGATGGGGGCGAGCGTGGCGATGGAGTGGTCCTGTGACTGCGGATCGATGGCGCCGGCGGCGAGACGGCCGAGGGTCTGGAGCATAAGCTGCGCGCCTGCGTCGGAGAGGGAGCGAAAGACGTCGGGCGCGGTCTCGTTGGCGGCGATAGGCACGACGTGTGCGAGCAGCATGGGGCCGGTGTCGAGGCCTTCGTCGATGCGCATGGTGGTGACGCCGGTGACGGTGTCGCCGTTGGCGACGGCCCACTGGACGGGTGCGGCGCCTCTATATTTCGGCAGCAGGGAGCCGTGCAGGTTGATGTTGCCGAGGGGCGGGAGATCGAGCATCCAGCGGGGAATGATGCGGCCGTAGGCTACGACGAGGATTGCGTCGGGCTTGATGGATTCGAGTTGAGCGCGAAACTCGCCGTTGGTCTTGATCTTTTCCGGTTGGATGACGGGGATGCCATGGGCTTGGGCGGCTAGTTTGACGGGCGGGGTGTGGAGTTCCATACCGCGGCCAGCGGCTCGGTCGGGCTGTGTTACGACGAGGGCAACGTCGTGTCCGGCGGAGGCGACGGCTTCGAGCGTGGGCACGGCGAACTCAGGCGTTCCGCAGAATACGAGTTTCATGCAGCCTTTCGGGCCGTTCTCGACCGTTTCGCGGTGGCTTTGCGTGGGCGTATTCACGGATTGCCTTCCTTGCGAGCTTTGTTCCACTGGTCGAGCCGGCGGAAGAATTCAATTAGCTGCTCCATGCCCTCCCCGTCCCGTTTGAGCGGTTCAGGAGAAGAAGCTAAATCCAGCGAGGCGTCGCTCACCATTCGCCGTTCTTCTGCATCTTGCGGATCTTGCGGAGGGCCAGTTCGCGCTTGAGGCGGCTGATGCGGTCGATGAAGAGGATGCCATTGAGGTGGTCTATCTCGTGGAGGAGCGCGCGGGCGAGCAACTCTTCGCCCTCGACCTCGAACCATTCGCCGTGTTGGTTTTGCGCCTTCACCTTGACCCACGCGGCACGATGCACCTTCTCGCGGATGTCGGGCAGGCTGAGGCAGCCCTCTTCTTCAGTCTGCTTGCCGCGCGTCTCGACGACTTCCGGATTGATGAGTACCAGTTTTTCTTTGGGATTCTTCTTGAAGCTGACGTCGATGACGGTGAGGCGCTGGGAGATGGAGATCTGCGGTGCGGCGAGGCCGATGCCCTGGGCCGCGTACATGCTCTCAAACATCTCGGCGACCAGGGTTTTCAGCTTTTCGTCGAAGACAGTGATGGGCGCGCCCGGCTTGGCGAGCACCGGGTCGGGATACTTTACGACTTCGTGGATCTTGAGCAGTTCTTTGGGCGCCATTTCTTTCCCTGACGTCTTGGATTTTCCGCTGTGCTTGGACACCTAATACGCTCGAATCTGTTCGCAATAGCCCTGGTAGTTTCGCTGGAGCTCGCGCAACGAGTCTCCGCCGAACTTGTCGATCACGAGGCGTGCGATGGTGAGAGCAACCATGGCTTCGGCGGCTACTCCCGCGGCCGGGACCACGCAGACGTCGCTGCGCTCATAGGCTGCCTTTACCGGCTCGCGCGTGGCGAAGCTGACCGAAGCGAGCGGGCGGCGGAGCGTCGAGATGGGCTTGAGGTAGCCGCGCACGACAATGTCCTCGCCATTTGAGATGCCGCCTTCGATACCTCCGGCGTTGTTCTGCTCGCGGGAGAATTTCGTAAAGTCGCCGTCTTTTCCGTCGCCGGCGGCGTCGTAACCGATGGCGTCGTGGACAGCCGAGCCGAACGATTCCGCCGCGGTGACGCCGCGGCCGATCTCGACGGCCTTTACTGCCTGCAGGCTCATGACGGATTGAGCGAGCAGTCCGTCCATGCGCTCGTCCCAGTTGGCGTGGGTGCCGACGCCGGGGGGCAGGCCGTGGACGACGACTTCGAAGACGCCGCCGACGGTGTCGCCGGTGCGCAGAGCTACGTCGACTTCGGACTTCATCTTCTGCTCGTCGTCGGGATCGGCGCAATTCAGCAGGACTTCGTCTTTGGCTTGCAGCGCGGAGATTTCGGTCCATTCGGCTGGGCGGGAGAGTTCGGTCTTGCCAACGCGGATGACATGGCTGGCGACTTCAACGCCGAGGGCGCGGAGCAGCATCTTGGCGATGGCGCCGCAGGCTACGCGGGCCGCGCTCTCGCGGGCGCTGGCGCGTTCGAGGACGTAGCGGGCGTCGGGGAAGTCGTATTTAAGACTGCCGGCGAGGTCGGCGTGGCCGGGGCGCGGGCTGGCGATGGCTTTGTGTTTGGAGGGGTCGCCGGTTTCGACGGGAAGAATCTCTTCCCAGTTCTTCCAGTCGTTATTGGCGATGGTCATCGCGATGGGCGAGCCGATAGTTTTGCCGTGGCGCACGCCGCTGAGGATGTGGGCGGAGTCACGCTCGATGCGCATGCGTCCGCCGCGTCCATAGCCCTTCTGGCGGCGCCAAAGCTCGCGATCAAGAAAGGCCTGGTCTACCGGCACTCCCGCAGGCAGCCCGCTGACCAACGCCACCAGGCTCTCGCCGTGGCTCTCACCCGCAGTTGAAAATCGCAGCATCTATCTCTCTCAGCCTAAAGAGAGATTGTAACAAGGCCCCATCGGTGATCTGGACGACTGTGAGGCTTAGGGGAGCACTGTGTGGTTGCCGGGGAGTTTTTCGGCCGGCGGTGCGACTATTCCCAAGGGACGAACGTCAGGACTACAATCGGTCTGTTCCTACGCAGGGAAGTGATATGCCTCTAAAGATAAAGGTAAACAACGTGGTTTCGACCGTGGACGTGCCGCCGGACACTCCGTTGCTGTGGGTGCTGCGCGACGTTCTTGACCTCAAAGGTTCCAAATACGGTTGCGGAATCGGGCAGTGCGGTGCATGTATGGTCCATGTGAATGGCGTGCCGACGCGCTCCTGCACGACCGAGGTGGGATCTGTCGCGGGGCAGGCGGTGACGACGATTGAGGGCCTCTCACCCGACGGCTCGCACCCGGTGCAGGTGGCCTGGGAGCAGATAGATGTGGCGCAGTGCGGCTACTGCCAGGCGGGTCAGATTATGACAGCCGCGGCATTGCTGTCCAAGACGCCGAACCCGACGGACTCCGATATTGATGCTGCGATGAGCGGAAACCTGTGCCGTTGCGGAACCTATCTGCGCATCCGTCAGGCCATCCATCAGGCTGCCTCGGCGGGCTTCGTCTCACAGAAGTAAGAAATGGAGACTCACCCCATGCGTCTCAATCGGCGATCTTTTCTGCAAATAACCGCGCTGACCGGTGGCGGGCTGGCGCTCGGCTTCTTCGACAATCCGTTTCTCTGGGCGCAAGGGGCGCCGCGCGCTGACCTTTCGCCCACTGCGTTTATCAAGATTGCCGGCGATGGGACGATCACTATTATGGCGAGGGCCCCGGAGATTGGACAGGGCGTGAAGACCATGCTGCCGATGATGATCGCCGAGGAACTGGATGCCGACTGGAGCAAGGTTCGCGTCGAGCAGGCCGATCTGGACGATCGCTTCGGTGGACAATCCGCGGGCGGCAGCACCTCGACGCAAGGCAACTATCTGCCCATGCGCCGGGTGGGCGGTGCCTGCCGCCAGATGCTGATCGGCGCGGCGGCGAAGCGCTGGGGCGTGGCTGAGTCGGAGTGCACGACTGCGCCGAACCGCGTGGTGCATGCAAGCTCCGAGCGTTCCTTCGGATATGGCGAACTGGCCACTGAGGCTGGCGCACTGACCCCGCCCAGCATGGACGCGGTGAAGCTGAAGGACCCGAAGGATTTCCGCATCCTCGGCAAACCGCACGCCAATGTGGATATACACGCCATCGTCACGGGCAAGCCGCTGTTCGGCATCGACTGCAAGGTGCCGGGCATGCTGCACGCGGTGATCCAGAGGAGTCCCGTAGTTGGCGGCAAGGTGAAGACTGCGAATCTGGACGAGATCAAGAAGCTGCCAGGCGTTCGTAATGTTCTGATCATCTCGCCTGCTCCCAATTCGGCCGGCCCCGCCGACACCAAGACCGAACCTGGAACAGCGATTGCGGCCGCCGGCATGGAACCTGGAGTTGCGATTGTGGCCGACACCTGGTGGCAGGCGCAGTCGGCGCGAAGGAGCCTGAACGTCGATTGGGAACCCGGCCCGGGCGCCGCGCAGAGCAGCGAGCAATTCGACAAGAATGCGGCCGAACTGATGACGGCGCCGCCACAGAATACGCTGCGCAGCTATGGGGACGTGGATGGGGCGCTGGGTGGAGCGGCCAAGATTGTCGAGGCCACTTACGCTTATCCATTCCTGGCTCACGGGACCCTGGAGCCGATGGACACGACCGCCTCGTATAAGGACGGCAAACTGGAGATGTGGACGACCAGCCAGTCGCCCGGCGGCGGCCGCTCGCAGGTGGCCCGTGCGCTGAACATGCAACCCAGCGACATAACTGTACACATATGCCGCATAGGCGGCGGGTTCGGCCGACGCCTGCAGAACGACTACATGGTGGAGGCGGCGTGGCTCGCGAAACAGGTGGGCGGGGCGGTGAAACTGGTGTGGTCGCGCGAAGACGACATGGCCCACGACGGCTATCGCCCGGGAGGGTACCACGCGTTCAAGGGCGGGTTGGACGCGAAGGGCAAACTAGTGGCATGGCGGCAACACTTTATTACCTACGGCGAGGGCCAACGATATGTATCGGGCGGGGCGATGGAGGCTGTTGAGTTTCCGTCGGGCCGCGTGCCAAACTACGCGCTCTTTGTCTCCGCTCAACCATTGATTCTGCATACGGGAGCGCTGCGTGCACCGGGCCACAATGCGTACGCGTGGGCCATCAAGGGGTTCGTCGATGAGCTTGCCACGGCGGGCGGACGCGATCCGCTGGAGTTCTACATGGAGATGTTGAATTCGACTCCGGTGCCCATGGTTGCCGAAGCGGGCCGTCGCGGTGGCAACGATACGATGAATGCCGAGCGCCTGAAGGGTGTGCTGCAACTGGTGGCAGAGAAGTCGGGCTGGGCGAGCCGCAAGAACACTCCCGGCAAGGGGTATGGCCTCGCTTGCCACTACTGCCATGCAGGCTACTTCGCGGAGGTCGCAGAGGTGACGGTCGACGCGCGCAATCGCATCAAGGTCACGAAGATCTGGGCCGCGGGTGACGTGGGCAACCAGATCATGAATCCGTCAGGAGCCGAAGCCCAGGTACACGGCTCGATTGTTGAAGGCATGAGCCAGATGGCGCAGGAGATTACGCTCAAGGATGGTCACCCGCAGCAGAGCAACTACAACAATCACCCGATGCTGCGATTCCGGCAGGCTCCGCAGATTGAACTGTTCTGGCGCATGACGGAGTTTCCGCCGACCGGGCTGGGCGAACCTGCGCTGCCGCCGGTGCTCCCTGCGATTGCGAACGCTGTATTTGCGGCGACGGGCAAGCGAATCCGTACGCTTCCGCTGGCGCGCAGCGGCTTCAGCTTCGCCTAAAGTAGATTGTGGCTACTCTTCATCGAGGTAGGCCTTCGAGTTCAGCAGCGGGCGCTCCATGCTGCGGACCCACTCGGTCATCTCCGCGCCGCTCTTGCCGGCGGCTGCATCGCGGCCAAACTCATTGCGCATCGCCTGCATCTTGGCTTCGATGTCGTCGAGCGCGCTGAGCAGGATCGCCTCGGGCGTCATGGGCAGCTTGGGCGAGCCGAACTCGTACTTGCCGTGGTGGCTCAAGATCATGTGTTCCACCAGCACGCGCAGCTTCTCGGGGAATCCTGGCAGCGTGGCAATCTTCTCGCGCAGCATACCCTGGGCGATAGAGATGTGCCCGATCATCTGGCCTTCGAGCGTGTAGCTGAAGGTGGTTCCCCAACTTAATTCGCGTACCTTGCCGATGTCGTGCAGGATTGCGCCGGTTACAAGCAGGTCGGGGTCGACCTCGGGATAGAAGGGTGCGGTTGCGCGGCACACGCGCACCAGGGTGAGCACATGCTCGAGCAGGCCGCCGATCCAGGCGTGGTGCAGAAGCTTGGCCGCCGGCGCCTCGCGATATGCGGCGCCGATTGCCTCATCGTCGAGAAAGGCGAAGACGAGGCGGCGAAGATCCGCGTTCTGGAACGCGTCGACGTAGCCGCGAAGCTCCTCCCACATTTCGCCTATGTCGAACTTCGTGGTGGGCACAAAGTCAGCGGTGTCGACCTCGGACGCCGCGGCCAGACGCATCTTTGTAAGCGTGATCTGATACTTGCCCTGGTACTTGGCGACTTGGCCTTGCACCTTGACGTAGCAGCCTTCGGCGCAGTTGGAGATGACGGAGGAAATATCGTCCCACATGCGCGCCTCTATCGTGCCTGTCTTGTCGCTGAGAGTCAGCGCCAGGTACTGTCCACCGCCGGTCTTCTTATCGCGAACTGATAACGAGGAGAGTGCGAAGTATGTCGTTACGGACTCGTTGTCAAACTTGGCCGCGTCCGCTATGAAGAAATCTTTCATGCTGCCAAGCATACGTCTCCGGCAGGATGCGCCGCCAGACAGAAGGGCCGGCCGCGCAGGAAGAAAGGATGGCGCGGCCCAGGCGGTCGCCGCTGATGCTTCGGTGTGAGACTACTGCGGAGTCGTGGCGTTGGGCGCCGGATTTGCGGGTGTGCCCGGAGTCGTGTCGGTGGGCGCTCCCGGCGCAGGTGCCGTTACCGGGGGAAGGGTGGAAGGATTCGGCGGCGGAGAGACGACAGGCTCGCCGTTGTCGCGGACGCTCTTTGGCGGGATCGGGGTCGCTTCGGGCTTGGGCGCGGGCGGCGCGGGCGCCTTCTCCTGAATGCGTTCCTTGGGCGCACCTTTCACCTTTTTCTTCTTCTTGCCGGTGTCGGTAGCGGGTTCCAGAGGTGCATTCTGTATCTGCTGCGCGGACTTCTCTTCCGCGGTTAGCGGGGTTGGTGTAGCTACTGCCTTTTGCTTCGCCTTGGCTGCTTTTGCTTCTGCCTTTGCCTTTGCCTCAATCGGCGCGCGATCGCTGTAGCGCGTCTTGCCCTTGGCGGGTGTGGCTGCGACAAGCGGGTCGACGTCAGACGCCGATGCAGTCTGATCGGGGGTTGTCATCGCGGCGCCGGGGGTTGGCGCGGGCAGCATGCTGGAGATCGCCCCTGGACCCTGGTCAGCTCCGGCCGTCACTGTCACTTCCGGGCCAGAAGGAAGCGAATTCCGCGGGGCCTGGCCGTAGCGGATCTTCTCTCGCTTGGTCTTCCTGGGCTTCCCGGATTTTGTGAGCTTTACCGGTGTGAGCGTGGCGGAACCCGGCGCCGGCGCGGCCGAAGCCGGCGGCGGAGTGTGAGCGGCAACGTTGGCCTTCGCGCCAGCCGCCGCGGCGCGACTAGCCTCCAGCCGGGCCTTTTGTGCGGTCTTCTTCTTCACCGCCGGGGGAGTCGCCCCGACAAACACCGACTTGGTCTGCTTCGGGCTCGCGCCTGTGTCGACAAAGCCAGGCTCAATGTAGATGTACGCCTTCTCGCGCAGGTCGGTCAGATAAGTGCGAAGCGCGGGCTCAATGGCCTCCTTGTAGATCGCCTGCTGCACCTGCTGGTCAACGGCGCTCAGCGGCGGGATGCCGCCGGGGGTGTGCTCGGTGACTTCCTCGATGACGAATCCCTGACGCGTACGGATGGGCGCGGTCCACTGGCCCGGCTGCAGAACGAACGTCTGATCCTCCAGCACCTTCGGAAGCTGGCCCCTTGGATAGTCTCCAAGATCTCCGCCTTTATCGGCATTTGGGCCGCCGGAGTACCGCTTGACCATGTCCTCGAACTTGGCGCCCGCCTTCAGCTTCGCGACGACCTCGTTGGCTTTGGCCTGTGCCGGCGCAATCTGGGCGTCGGTGGCATCGTCAGGCGTAGGGATGAGGATTTCGCTCAGGCGAACCTGCTCCGGCTGGGCGTAGTCCTGCTTGTGTGCGTCGTAGTAGGCCTGCTCCTGCTTGGCGGTCAGAGTCAGTTTGCGGCCAACCTCTTCGCTGACCACTTCCTGACTGATGATGCTGTTCGCGATGTTGGCTTTGAAGTCCTCGTACGAAAGCCCTTCCTGGCGCACGGCCTTCTCGAGGTCTTCCATGGTGTCCATGTGGTTCTGTTTGCGAATGTCATCAAGCCGGCGTACGACCTCAGCGTCGGGACTAATGCTCAGTTCCTTGCCGCGTGAGAGCAGAAGTTGCTGGTCGATCATGTCGCGCAGAAGATCCTTCTGCCGCGCCTCAATCTCGGTAGGCGTCGCGTTGGCCCGCTGGGCTTCTTCCAGCAGATCGTTCTGCCCACGCAGGTAGTCGCTGTTGTCGATAATCTGGTCGTTGACGCGGGCGATCGGATACTCGACCACGGTGGCGTTCGGCGTAATGGGCGTCGGCGCAGGGAGGCCGGGCATCTGCGGTCTTGGGGCCTCGATGGGACTCTGATATCTCGGCGCAGTAATCTGTGCGGAGGCCGCTCCGGCAAGCATTGTTGCAAGCATCAGCAGAAGGGACGTCCGTCCGGACCTGCCCAGAACCTGCCGCGGCGCGGCATTGACCAACCTGGTTCGCATCGTATCCACAGAGTTCAATTTCACAAATCTCAAAAGGTCTCTCTCGCTTCTATTGCCCAAATCCGGCAATCTGCTCAAACCTGCCGACCATTCTGAAGCCGCGCCAGTCGCGCCCTGCAGGTACTTGGACTCAGGCATGCGGCCGCACGATATCCGCCGAGTCCTATTCTATCTGTCGCGAGCCGTGCGCACCAATCGGACCCAACCGGACCACCGCGGATGCGTCGATCTCCATGATAGCCAACAGCCTGGGGGCGGGCTTGCTCGGGCCCGTGCGGGACGGTTTCTCCCTCTTTTGCTTACGTAACGGGTGGTATACTCGTCCAAGGCTGGAGTGGAGCTTTTGCTGGGCAACCCGGCTTTTCGGGCGCCGGACGCCGCATTCCTTTCGCACTCCCTTCGAGGTACTTCACGCAGATGGCCCCACGCACTCGCCGCGCCCTTTTCTCCGTCGTCCTGTTCCTTACCTCCTGCGCCGTTCTCGGCTCGTTCATCAGCGAGAAGGTGGCGGCGCAATCTGCCTCGGACGAGTCCACGCTGCGGGATTCGCTGCACGAGTTCACCGACGTGTATTCCATCGTCGAGCAGAACTACGCCGAGCCGCTGGACCAGGACAAGACCGACAAGGCGATCTACGACGGTGCTATTCCGGGGATGCTGCACGTGCTCGATCCGCACTCGAATTTCTACGATCCCAAGGCCTTCGCGCAGATGCGCGAAGATCAGCACGGCAAGTACTACGGCGTGGGCATGTCGATCCAGCCGCAGCCGGACAAGGCCGGCGTGATCCACATTGTGGTGCTCGCCCCGTTTGAGGGCACGCCAGCCTTCAAGGCCGGCATCCGCCCTGGCGACATGATTATGTCGGTGGACGGCAAGCCGGCGGGTTCCGATTCAACCGAAGTAGCCTCGATGCTGAAGGGGCCCAAGGGCACCCATGTCAGCGTTGTGATGGCGCGCGAGGGCAAAGATACTCCGCTCACATTCGATCTGGTTCGCGACGAAATTCCACGCTACTCGGTCGACCTGGCATTCATGTTGAAACCGGGCATCGGCTACATCCATGTCACGAATTTCATGGAGACGACCAGCCGTGAAGTGGGCGACGCTTTGGAGAAGTTCCAAGCGGCGAGCGGCAATCTGCACGGCCTGATCATCGACCTGCGCGGGAACCCCGGCGGCCTACTGAACGAGGCCGTGAATATGTCCGACAAGTTCCTGCAAAAGGGGCAGATTGTCGTGTCGCAACGCGGGCGCGCTTTCCCCGACCAGGTGTATCGCGCGGCTCATGGAGAAGAGGGAACCGACAAGTATCCGATCGTCGTCATTGTGAATCGGAATACCGCTTCGGCGGCGGAGATCGTCTCGGGCGCGTTGCAGGACCACGATCGCGCGCTGATTGTTGGCGAGACGACTTTCGGCAAGGGACTGGTGCAGACCGTCTTCCAGATTTCGGAGAATACCGGCCTCGCGCTGACCACCTACCACTACTACACGCCATCAGGCAGGCTCATTCAACGCTCGTATGACGGAGTCTCGCTATACGACTATTACTATGTACGGGACGACGCCAAGAAGGCAGACAAGTCCAATCTCGAAGTGAAGCTGACGGACTCCGGCCGCACTGTGTACGGCGGTGGCGGCATTACTCCAGACGAGAAGATCGAAGTTCCCGACCTGAACCACTTCCAGGCGTCGCTATATCAGCACTACATCTTCGTGAACTCCGGCGTTGGGTTGTTCACCAAGCACTATCTGGCAACGCACACGGTCACTAAAGACTTTGATGTGGACGACGCGGTCATGCAGCAGTTCAAGGACCTGCTGAAGGCCAATCAAGTGGAGTTCACGGACGCCGACATCGCCAACAATGCGGACTGGATCAAGTCCAACATCAAGGCGGAGTTGTTCACGTCGCAGTTTGGCCAGCTTGAGGGTTTGAAGGTGCGTGCCGCAGCGGATCCGGAGATCAACAAGGCGGCAACCTTCATGCCCGAAGCGATGGCGTTGGAAGATCGGGACAAGTCGCAGCAGAAGACGGCCAGCCTGGTTCACTAGAGAGAGCTCCGGCGGCTGCAAGGCGGAGATCTGGATTTGTTGTGAGGCGGAGGGGGAGATTCTGGAGCGGGAGACCGGGATCGAACCGGCGACATTCAGCTTGGGAAGCTGACGTTCTGCCACTGAACTACTCCCGCAGCAGTTTAGAATCAGTTACTTACCTGTTTTGCAACCCCGCATAACCCCGCACCTGCTATGATCCAGCCACAACCCCACTCGAGTTGAGTCGCGTTGAGTCGGCAGGTAGAGGAGTCGTGCATGAGCCCATCATACCAAACTAGAACTATGAGCGCCGGTGCAAGACTAGGCCACAGTGCGCCGCGTGAGCGGCGTTCTGCGGCGGAGTAAAAGTAGGCCACCCGCCGGATCTTGGTTTTGTGAGCTATTGCCTTGATGGCGTGGTTCATGGAACACCGGAGGGATGTTC